>WNEY01003843.1_pt1 | contig 14475 bp, 13 predicted proteins | sample 5400531 | NCBI WGS metagenome assembly WNEY01 (sample SAMN13153338, study PRJNA577476) | soil metagenome | isolation source: 200 cm saprolite under Douglas fir tree site 1 | place: USA:California | collected 2015-04-18
GCTCGCCGCGATCCTCGAAGCCAACGTCCAGCTTGCCTTCGACCTCGCTGTATACCTTCTCAGAAATCAGGATGCCGCCCGGATCGGCGACTCCCTCCAGCCTAACAGCTATGTTGATCCCGTCGCCGTAGAGGTCACCGTCCTGCCCAACGATAACGTCACCAAGGTTGAGACCGACGCGTAACCTGAGGGGACCGCTGCCCGAGGCGAGATGATCCTGTATCTCAACAGCGCATCTCGTGGCGGCCAAGGGACTCGCGAATTCGGCGAGCGCGCCATCACCCGTTGTCTTGATAAGTCGCCCTTCGTGGCGAGAGAGGCTAGGCTCGATCAATTCTCGCTTGAGCCGTTCGAACTCGGCGTAGGTGGCTTCGTCAGCGCGTTCCATGAGCGCGGAATAACCAACCACGTCGGCGGCCAAGATCGCCGCTAATCGCCTTTGAACCCGGTGCTCCGTCACAGCGCCTCCGAACGACCAGGCAAAACACGCCGCTGGGACAAAGAGGAGCCTAGCACTTTGTTGTGGACCTGTGGGTGGCAATCGCGGGAGGGCCCCATTGCCCCAAGCGGCATTTGCTGGGCCCGTGGCACCGGCTGCGTTCGCTTTTCCTTTGCCGGGTGCAAAGCAAAGCGCCCCGGCCAATTCATGCACCCAACGCGATGGGTCAAAACCGGAAAAGCTCAATACCTGCAAATGTTTTCCGCTTCGCCCCTAAGAACGGAAATTTCCCAATGCAATCGGCATGTCCGTTTCGTGCCAAAAGGCGACGTTACGAACCGAGATTGCCGATTCAAATCTACTCTTTCCGGCCAGTCAGCACACCTCGGACGCGGCGCCCCGGATACTTCGGGTTTTCTCGGAATAGTCCCATGACTGACAACTTTTCTCCGTTGATTTTGAAATAGCGAACTTGCTCGGTACCTAGCCACGCGGGGAGCCATGTGCTGTCCACGGTAGTGATAAAGCAATCATCGCTTTGCAATCGATAGCGACCGGAATAGGCCATCATGCTATCGAACAACTTTCCAGCGGATTGATCCATCTCGCGATTAGGTCCGGTTATTACTGCAATCAGGCGCTTCTCGGTAAGGACCACGTAGCCTTCTGGATTTGCTCCATATGGTTCGTCTCGATCATCGCTCTCTTCAAATTCGATCCAGAACGATAATACTTTCCATGTCCCCACTAGCGAATTGCGCGAAGCAGACAATTCCGTCATGTTACCCTCCTCCCGCTTCGATTTCCCATGGCGCAACACCTAGGTATCCAATGCGGGCAATCTTGCCCGAGCTGCGCCTGTGCGCCAGACGGCCAAGCTGCTCCTGCACTGCGAATCAATGTCATGAAATCGCGTCGCCGCATATCTTGACCAGAAGAACGCATCAGCAATTGAGATTACCTTAGCATTTCGGAAGGTGGGGTTTAGCGACAATTGGTCCCCGGTTCGTTGCGCCACATGTCCGAATTGGGTCAATCGCGTCGGTTTGACGATGTCCGAGTCACTTCCGCTTTTCCCCCGATAGCGACCAAAGAACGGACATCGCGGGATGTCTCAAACGTGCCACAAGGAGACCAACGCACCGCAACATGGTGGTTTGAGCGGAAATGCGGGCCTATAGTCGCTAGAGTGCCGCATCGGCGATGTCACGGCGACGACGCAAGGCTTTGTGCGTCAGGGATTGTGGCCCAGATGAGCGGAGGCGACATTGGGCACTGCCGCAAAAAAGACAGTCATTTTGGCTCGCCCGCTCGCAAGCGGGGCAAGCGTTATTTCGGCCGTCGGAGTGGCACTGGCCTATTTTGTCGCCGCGCGGTTGAGCCTTGCATTGCTCGAGCCGGTCGATGGTGTTGCCGTATTCTGGCCCGCTGCGGGAGTGGCTTCAGGGATTTTGATCGTCCTTGGTTCTGCGGCTCGGTGGACTGTTGTCGTCGGGTTGGTAGCTGCAACGATCGTCGCCAATTTGCTGGGCGATCGCAACATCGGGAGCTCGGTGTTCTCTGCTGTCGCGAACGCGGGTGAGGCCGTCATCGTCGCAGGCCTGATCCACCGCTTTTGTGGCTCCCCATTCGAGTTGAACGAACTGCGAAGAGTAATGGCACTATTTGCCGCGACCGCTGTTGGAACGAGCCTCTCCGGCATTTTGGGTACGGCAGGCTTTGTACTGTTTCACTGGTCAATCGCGTCACCGCCGGTGATCTGGCTTCACTGGTTTTTATCTGACGCGATCGGGATCATTGCGGTGGCGCCCCTCGCGATTGGGCTGGCGTCGTTGGCGCGCAACTTCCCGCCGCGGCGCGAGATCGCGGAAGGCGTTTTAGCGCTTGCTGTGGTGTCCCTCGTATGCGCATTGCTGGTTTTCTTGCCCAATGAGCCCTGGACCACGGAGCTGGCGATTGGCGCGCTCTGCCCAATTCTGCTCTGGATCGCATCTCGCCTTCGTCCAGCGTTCAGCGCGATTGCCACGTTCATCGTTGCAATCACGATTGTCTGGACGACAATTTTCGCAATCGGCATTTTCGGGGACTTGCACCTATCGATCGAACAGCGTGTGCTGGGGGCCCAAGCTACCATCCTGGCGATCTCACTGGGCGCCCTGGTTCTTGCGGCCTTGTTTAGCGAGCGGAGGCTGCACGAAAGCGCCATTCTGGAGAGGGAGGCCCGGTTGCAGGAGGCGCTGCGGGCCGGCAGCGTTATGGCCTTCGATTGGGACGTGTGTGCCGACGAAATACGGTTCAGCCAAAATGCAACTGAGATCCTCGGTCTCAACTCGCAACAGGTTCTCAGCGGGACTGAATGGCTCAAACATATCCATCCTGAAGACCAGCCGCTGGTGGCATCCTGCCTCGACGGTGCTCGTCCGGACCAGCCCTCGCATTCGATCGCATTCCGCTACCGGCGGCTGGATGGTGGTGAAGTCTGGCTGGAACAGATTGCGATGGTCCAGTTCGGTTCAGCCGGAAAGCCTACGCGCATCAATGGGCTCACTACGGATGTTACCGAGCGCAAACGTTTTGAGGACGAGCTTTCGCTCGCGTGGAAAACAGCAGAATTGGCCGATCGCACCAAATCGAGCTTTCTTTCCGCCGCAAGCCATGACTTGCGACAGCCATTGCAGACCCTGAAACTCCTGCAGGCAGCGCTTGAGCCGCACCACCCAAGCGGTGAGGCGCGCAATCTTGTCGCTGGAATCGGGCAGTCGCTGGACACCATGACCAGCATCCTCTCGAGCCTGCTCGACGTGAACAGGCTGGAATCCGGAAACCTGCGTCCATCGGTGAGCGAGTTTTCGCTGAACGAAATCTTCGAGCCGCTCGCTGGAGACTTCGTCGGCCCTGTGCAGGAAAGAGGGCTCCGACTGTGCATCGTCCGTTCCGAGCTCATCATCCGCAGCGACAGGCGCATGCTCGCGGAGATGATCCGCAACCTGTTGTCGAATGCGGTCCGATACACTGACAGGGGACGAATCCTGCTAGGATGCCGGCGAGCCGGCGACAACGTTCGCATTGAAGTCTGGGACAGTGGCGTCGGTATCACCGAAGACCAGCTCCCGCACATATTCCATGAGTACTATCAGGGGACCGACGGCGCGGCGCGGGGCGGCTTTGGGTTGGGTCTTGCGATCGTGAAGCGGCTGGGAGACATCCTGGATCACAGGGTCGAGGTGCGCTCGATCCCTGGCGAGGGCACACTGTTTTCCATTGAGGTTCCGCGCGGTCGATCCGGTGTCGAGGTGCCGGAGGCAGCGCCGCCGGTGCATCCTCATAATGATGCCTTGCTGGGCAGCGTTCTCGCGATCGAGGATGAGGCGTCCGTGCGCTCGGCGCTCGGGAGACTGTTGAAGGCAAGAGGGGTTGACGCCACCATTGTTGCTACGGCGAAGGAAGCTTTGACACTAGTCAGAGAGCCGGGCCTGCGCCCGGATGTGTTGCTGTGTGACTATAACCTTCGTGGCTCATCGGATGGTGTAGAGACCATTAGGCACCTGCGTGCCGCCCTTGGCCGGAACGTACCGGCCGTCGTGATGACCGGCGACACCAGATCGCAAACGGTGGACTCAATTTCTGCGCAAGGTGTCTCTGTCCTGATCAAGCCCTTCTCGGTCGAAGGACTTCTGGAAGCCTTGAGAGGCCAGGAGAAGCGCGAGTAACCACCGTGAACGCCTCATCCCATTGAATTGTCAGGCGACCGCAGCGCCAATGATACCCGGAATTCTTGTACCCTCGAAAGGTATCGCACGCTCTCACACAGAACGCTCGAGGAGCTTGGATTGCCGCGACGTCCGTTCCGGGTCAATCTGGGAAATACTCGAAACGAGCAGATATTTTCCGCTCTTCCGCCGATAACAGACATCCTCGGCGACCGTTTGGCTAGGCTTAGTTCAGGCGGAAGGGAGTGTTTTCATTCCATATCCAACAAGGCGAGCGCCCTGCCCGCGCCTGAGCAGGCTGACAAGGTTTTACGATCTCCTTGCCGGTTGGAAACTGGAAAGTTTTCTACTCATTCGTTATCGACCACGATATCCCGTTTGCGTATGAGCGGCCGCTTTGCGCCAGAAGCAGCCGTTCGTCGATCGGATGTCATGGAACTTGCGTGCAAGCTGACTCATAAGGTCTCTACTCTTTCCTATTCAGTCCGGGAGCGGTCACGGTTTCGGCTCGAACCGCATGGACTTGACGATGCGGTCCCTGACGGGGCCGGCGAGATCGACCTTGACGGCCCAGTCGCCGTGCATCTCCAGCTTGATCTGGGCGCGGTAGGTCCCCGGCTCGCTGCCGGGGGTGGCCTTGACAGGTTTCACGTTATGCGCCATCGGCATCGATGGCATATCGGCTCCAACCGTCACCTCGACGCCGGTCAACGCCGCTCCGCTTCGTGCGTCCGATAGTTTGATGGCGCAGTCGTATTCGAGCGGTTTTGCCGTCGCAGCGCAACTCACCTCCGCTTTGGCTTTGACGCCGGCCGCCCATCCGCTAGCGGACGAAACCGTCACGACAAACAGCGACAGCAGCAAGGCTCGTGCGGCGATCATGACGGTTCCTCTCCGAGAACAGCGGCGTTTGTGGGCGCCGGCGGTGGCCGGCGGCTAACTAGACGCCGGATCCGATGCACCAGCCGCTCGTCGAGCAGGCCACGCGGCCGCACGATCAGGAGCACCGCGACGAGACCGCCAAACACGATCATGCGATAGCCGGCAAACCAGCGCGTCGACTCCAGCAGGCCGATGTCGATGACGACGCCGAGCAGCGGCCCGAACGCGGTGCCGAGGCCGCCGATCAGGCCATAGGCCAGGCTATGCACCCCAAGCATCACGTCGAAGATGGCGGGCTCGACATAGGTCGTGAGATGCGCATAGAGCCCGCCGCCGAGGCCGGCGATCGCGCCGGCAAGGCAGGCCGCCATCAGTTTTACGCGGAACACCGGGACGCCCTGTGCGGCGGCGAGCAGACCATCCTGCCCGATCATGCGAAAGGCGACGCCAAGCCGCGACCGCTCGAGCAGGAAAAATCCAAACAGCATCACCCCGAGCAATCCGTAGATGATCAGCATGAACTGCGTCGCGCTGACGTCGTGCTCGAAGATATAGCGGATATTGCGGAAACCCTCGATGCCGTTCGGCCCCACCGGCTCGCCGTCCCGCACCACCTGATAGCGGAACAGTTCGAACAGGATCCGCACGGCTTCCGCAAACGCCAGCGTGGCGATGGCAAATTGCAATCCGTGCAGCCGCAACGTCGGCAATCCCACGAACAAGGCGGCGGCGCCACCTGCCGCCGCGCCCGCACCGAGCCCGAGCCAGAACGGCAACTGCCACATCGCGGTGACGATGCCCGCCGTGTAGGCACCGATGGCGAAGAAGGCCTGTTGGCCGAAGGAGATTTCCCCGGTCAACAGCAGCAGATAAGCCGACAGAGCGACGAAGGAGATCACGCCGATGTTGGAGAGGATGCCGGTCAGGTGGTCGTCCATCGATCCCCTCCCCGATGAGCCGCGCTCTCACTGACCGCCGCTGTGCCGAAGATGCCGCCCGGCCGCAGCACCAGCAGGACGAACAGCACGCCATAGGCGGCGAGATCCCGAACCTGCGGCCCGAACAAGGCCTGGCTGTGGACTTCGATGACGCCGAGAACGAGACCGCCGACAATTGCGCCCGGGATCGAGCCCAGCCCGCCGATCATCATGGCGATCAGCCCTTTCAACGTCGCCCACATCCCGAGCATCGCAGTCACCTGCTGATTGGCCGACAGCACGAGAAAGCCGGCGACGCCACCGATCGCCGACGCCAGCGCGAAGGCCTTGAGCATGGTACTGCGGACATCGATCCCGGACAGACTTGCAGCGACGCTGTTCTCGATGATGGCGCGCAATCCGAGGCCGAACCGTGTGCGATAGAGCAACAGATGCAGAGCAGCTGTGATCGCCAGCATCGCGGCGAGCATGATGAGATAGTCGGGACGTACCACGAGCGGTCCCACAGACAACAACTCGCCGCTGGTCAGCGACGGGAACGGATAGCTGTGACGCGGCAACATCAGCAGGCTCGCTTGTTCGAGTTGCATCCAGATTGCGAAACTCGATACCATCGAGGCAACGCCCGCGCCAACGCCGAGCGGAGCAAAACAAAGCCGCTCGACATAGACGCCGGCCATCACCGAACCGGCGACCGCGACGATCGCCACGACGTATGTCGGTGCGCCGAACTGAATGTAGAGAAGCGTGCCGAGGTAGGCGCCGACCATGATCGAGGGCCCATAACTCAGATTGAGCCGGCGCATGACGCCGAAGATCAACGCGAAGCCGAGCGCAAGAAGCCCGTATGAGGAACCGACCATCAGACCGTCGAGCGTGGTCTGGATGAAGGGGATCATGAGCGCGCCGATCCGGTCAGCCGGCCGAGCGACGCGTGCCAAGATAGGCACGCTTGATGACTTCGTCCTCCGCCAGTTCACCTGGAGTTCCGGAGAACGTCACGCGACCCTGTTCCATGAGATAGAAATGGTGCGCGACCTGCAGCGCCAGATGGGCGTTTTGCTCGACCAGGAAAATCGTCACGCCCTCGCGGTTCAGTTCGGCGATGATACCGAAGATTTCCTTGACGACGATAGGAGCCAGGCCGAGCGACGGCTCATCCATCAGCAGAACCCGCGGACGCGACATCAGCGCGCGCGCCACCGCCAGCATTTGCTGCTCGCCGCCGGACAGCGTTCCGGCAAGCTGCTCGCGGCGCTCCTTCAGAGGCGGAAAGCGCGTATACATCTGCTCGATGTCGGCGGCGACCTCGCCAGAACTGTTGCGCTGGTAGGCGCCCGCGAGCAGGTTCTCACGCACACTCATCTGGGGAAACACCAGCCGGTTCTCCGGGACCAGTGCGACACCGTTGCCGACGATGCGGGCTGGCGAGAGGCCGACAAGTTCGTTCCCCTCAAGTTTGATCGAGCCCTGGCGCGGCTTCAGGACTCCGGCGACCGTCATCATCAGCGTCGTCTTGCCTGCACCGTTCGGCCCGAGAAGGCAGGTGATGCGGCCCCGGCTTGCGCTGAGCGAGACGCCCTTCAGCGCCTCGATCTTGCCGTAGGCCGTGACGACGTCGACGATCTCGAGCATCGCCTCCATCACGCCGCCTCCGCCACGCCGAGATAGGCTTCCTGCACCAGCCGGTTGGTCTGCACTTCGTCCGGCGTGCCCTCGGCGATCTTCTGACCGAAGTTGAGAACTGCAATGCGATCCGTCACCGCCATCACCAGCTCCATGTGATGCTCGATCAGCAGCACCGTGAGTCCATCCTGCTTCAGCTTGCGGATGCGCGCGTCGAGCTGGTCAATCTCCTCGGCGTTCATTCCCGCGGCCGGCTCGTCGAGCAGCAGCAGGGCCGGCTTTGCAACGACAGCGCGGGCGAGTTCGAGGCGGCGCTGTTCGCCGAACGCGAGATTACCCGCGAGTTCGTCGCGCTTGCCCGACAGATCGGAAAACTCGAGGATCCGGTCAATTTCCTCGCGCGCGCGGCCCGGACCGCCGAGCCAGCGGCGCAGAAAGCCTTCGCTGCGGTGTTCGACCGCGTTCTGCGCCACCCACAAATTCTGCCAGACGCTGAGTTGGCCGAACAACCTGATGTTCTGAAATGTGCGGGTAACCCCGCACGCCACCCGCACATGCGAGGCAAGGGAGGTGATGTCCTCGTTGCGCAACAGGACCTGGCCGGCCGTGACCGGAAACAGGCCGCAGACGAGATTGACGACCGTCGACTTGCCGGAGCCGTTCGGCCCGATCAGGCCAAACACCTCGCCCTGCGTAACCCTCAAATCGAGGCCGTCAACCGCGCGGACGCCGCCGAAATGTTTACTCAGCCCCTTGAGTTCGAGCATTGCCCGGCTCCCTGTTGCGAATTCGCAAGCGTTTGATGCCGGCGATCGTCGCCGCATCGATAAGTCCGCGCGGCCTGACATTCATGGCCAGCAGAATGAGGCCCCCGAACAACAGGTTGCGCCAGTCGCCGAGGAAGCGCAGCCCCTCGATCAAAAAACCCTGGACGAAGATGACGGCGATCAAGGTCCCGAACACGCTCGAGAGCCCGCCGAGGATCGGATAGGCGATCGCGAAGGTGGCAAGCGCGACGCCGAACTGGGCGTGCTCGATATGGGCAGTGTAGTGGGCGAAGATGCCACCCCCAAGACCGGCGATGAGGCCGCCGACGGTCATCGCGGCCACCTTGACCGCGGTCACATTGATCCCGGCGCTTTGGGCTGCGACTTCATCCTCACCCACGGCGCGCAGCACGGCGCCGGCGCGCGAGCGGTCCATCCACCATAATGCCGCCATCACCAGCGCGACAAACAGCCAGATGAACAAGAGAACGTCGAGCGTCGACCAGCCGTGCTCCGGGAAAAACCTGATCTGCCGAAAACCTTCGCCGCCAGCCGGGCCAATCTTCACTTCGCCCCTTGCAACCTGATAATCGAAGTTGAAGAAGAACAGCCGCACCGCCTCGCCGAACGCCAGCGTCGCGACCACCAGCATCAGGCCTTTGACGCGCAGCGCGGGGAAGCCGACCGCGCAGGCGACTACGCCGGCAACGAAGGAAGCTGCGGCAATCGCAGGGAGAATATGCCAGCCGGCGAGCACCGTCAGCATCGCCGCGACATAGGCGCCGATCGCGAAGAAGCCGGCCTGCGCCAGGCTGACCTGTCCGGTCAGCAGAACGCAATAGGCGGAAAGCCCCAGCAATGTGTGGACACCGACGATCTGGGCGAGCCCGAGATAAAAATCCATGCGGTCTCCTCAATCCCGCCCAGCGGCGGGGGAGAAAATGCCGCCCGGCCGGAATACCAGAAACGCAAACAGCAGCAGCATGACATAGAGGTCGCGCTCGGTGACGCCGCGGAAATACTGAAACAGGTTCTCGAAACCCCCGACCAAGAGACCGGCGATGATCGCGCCCGGTATAGAGCCCAATCCGCCGATCACGGTGACGATCAGCCCCTTGGTGGTCAGCGGCAGCGACAATAGCGGCGACAGCACGCCGATGGCGGCCCCGATCATGGCGCCGGCGATGCCGCCGACCACGCCTGTGATCACGAAGGTCAGACCGTTGACGCGCGGGATCGAAATTCCGCACAGCTGCGCCGCGGCGGGCTGCTGCGAGACCGCACGCGTCGCGATGCCGAGCTTGGTGCGGTAGAGCAACCCCAGCAGCAGCAGCATCGACAGGCAGCCGAGAGCGAACATGAACATCAGATCGCCGCGCAGGGTGAAAGGTCCGGCATTGACGATCACGTCGGAAAACAGCGCGGGATAGGGCACCGGGATACCCACCGTCGCATGCACGATGATCTCGTCGATCAGGAGCAGCGCGCCGACCGTTGACATCAGCGTGGCGAGCGGATTGGCCTGGGGAATGAAGCGGAAGCAGACGATATAGATCACACCGCCGATGATGCCGCCGGAGAGGCCCGCCAGCAGAAATATGAAAATCGCCGGTGCCTTGACGACCGACAGCACAATCAGGCTGGCGTACGCCGCGCCGATCGACGCCGCGGCGTAGGACAGGTTGATCTTGTGCATCACGCCGAACACCAGCGTAAAGCCGATCCCGAGCAGAGAATAGGTCGCGCCGAACAGAACGCCATCGGCAATCGATTGCAGCGTGTCAATGACGTCGAGATAGGACATGCCTTGGGGATCCGGAATTCCGCGTCGAACACCGGGCCTGAATGATCCCGGAACACATCAATAGAGCGTCGATGCGGCAGGCGAGGTAATCCGGGCCAGGACCGGTTCGCCTCGCTTTGCAGCGGTCAGGATGCCGGCTTGTACAGGACCTCCCAGGCACTGTTCTTGGCGTGGACGAACAGGAACGGCTTGATCGCCTCGCGATCGGCCGTACGGCCGACCTTGCCGAGCAGACCGTCGGTCTCTTTCAATGCCGCGAGCCCCGCGCGCATCTTCTCCCTATCCGCGGTAACCGTGTCGGGCTTACCCATGACCTTCTGGGATTCGATCACGTTCTTCAGGATGAACGCGATCTCATAAGCCGCGGCGCTGTGCAGATCGGCGCTGCCGCCGAATTTTGCAACCTGTTCAGCCGCCTTGGTGGCTTCCGGAGTGACCGGCGCAAAGCTGGTCGGGATCACGATGCCTTCGGCCTGTGCCCCACAGCCCTGCAGCGTTTCGATCGACGATGACGACGTAAGGCCGATGAGCAGTTTCGGCTTGACGCCCTGGCGCTGCATTTCCTTGAGCACGCCGCATGTCGTGAACGGATGGGCGGAAATCGCTACCACGTCCGGGTTGGCGCGCTTCATGTCGCGCACCTGGGTCGAGAACGTCGTATCGTTCAGAAGCCACTCGCCCTGGCCCAATATCTGGAGCCCGCTGGCTTCAGCCTGCGCCTTGATGACGCCGAAAGTCGCGTTGGAATGCGCGAAATCCTTTTCCACGCCGCCGTAAATCGTCTTGACGTCCGGGTACTGCGTCTTCACCCAGGCAAACAGCGACTTGTACATCTCGAATTCGCTCGGCACATTGCGGAATGCCCACTCCGAAATCTTGGCAAGTCCGCCTTTCGCCGCGACGTCGGCGATGATCGGGAATTGAAGCCCGGAGTCCGAGCTGTCGCCGACTTTCTTCTGCAGAATGCCGAACAGCGATTCAGCGACATTCGAGCAAGTCGGTCCGACAGCAATGATCGCATCCGTCGAGGCGATGCGTCGCACGACCGAAATGCCTTCTTCGGCATTGCAGCGATCATCGTAGTATTCGAGGGCGATCTTGCCCTTGGTGCCGTCGCCGAGCGTGACGCCGCCGGCATTGTTGATTTGCTCGAGCGCCGCCTTCAGCGCCGCTTCGCTGTTGATGCCTTCAGCGCCGCTTCGCTGTTGATGCCGAAGACGCGCACGACACCCGACTTGGCACCGAAGCCTGCGATCTTGACCGCGCGCTCCTGAGCGCCAGCGGGTGAAGTAACAACTAGTCCGGCTATGGCACCCAGAGCCGCAATTAGAGTCAGAGAATTTTTGATCATGACATTTTCCCTCCCGATCGGCGACCGCATCGTAGGCGGTGAAATCTGCAGTTATCCGGAACTTGGCGCCCGGTTCTAATGCGAGAATATCGTTGTATAGCGATACCACGGATGATCTCGGAAAACGATGGAATTGAGTGTCCGATACCGCTGTCCAAACTGTCAATCCAATGGCCGGGCAGGCCGGACCAAACGACGCAAATCACCTCGCTTCTCGCCAGTCGGCCGCTTTGCGCCAAAGCACAATAGCTGCCGTGCTGGTCCGCCGGTTTCGGCACTTCCGTGGTGCAGTGGGTGCTCGAAGCACCAACTGCGAGGGAAAAATCTCACGGCGGTCCGGCAAACTGAAACTTGGCGACCGGTTTCGAATGTGTCTTCGGCGAAACCATCGTCGCCCAAACCGCTAGTCCCATTAGTAGAGCCGTGAAGAATAAGGCGCTGGGATTCCCGTTCCGCATGCTCAGTAGCCAGCCAGGTGGCGCTTTCGCATCTCGCCGAGACGCGCCTTGCAGAACTCGTGATAAATCATCGAGAGGAATGCCGACATGAAAGAAATCAGTTCACGGGTTCGTGGGGTCCCGCTGCAAACTGGCGAGACCCTCCGTCGGAAAGATGCGCTCGTATATCGCGCGGGCCTCTTGAATAAGACGGGCGCGGTCGAGGTCACGCTTCGGGATAAATTGAACAACTTCGCCCATTTGCTCACCAAGGTTAGAAATTCGGAGAAAATATTCTGCGAATGACAGCGTCAGCAACAGTTGGTTTTAGGTCTTCCGCTTTGGAAGACCTACGCCCATCACAAGTAGTTTTTTCTGGACGGCTGGGCCCCTGTGAAAAACTAGCCTCCGTGGGCGGACGAAGGCGAAAAATTTGAGTCCCTATTTCATATGCGGGGGCTGCAGGCGGCAGGCGCAACGAGCTTGCGGACATCGCCGCTGGCCTCAACCTGCAAGGCATCCGACTGCGCGCGACATGGCAAGTGGTCCGCTGTTTAGTCGCGCGGGTACTCCAACGCATCGACTAGTTAGGGCCGTAGCAAGGGATTGCTTGGTCGCAGTCAATTCCGCTTTTGAGGTAAATGCGGAAGTGACTCGCGCAGCGCCAAACCGACGCGAATGACCCCAAAACGGTCATTGGCTAGATCGCTTCTGAAGTGGGGGCGCACACTTGACATGCGCTCGAAGACATCCATATACCATCCATGCAGATGGTAATGGGATGGTAACAATCATGGCCGATAATGTCCGCGAACTCCGACCAAAGCCCTCAGATTCCGAAAAAATCACGATCAATCTTGGTTATGTCGACCTAGGTCACGTCGATTTAATGGTGCAGGAAGGGTTCTACTCGAACCGTACCGATTTCATTCGAACGGCAATCCGCAACCAACTCGAACGTCACGCGGACGTAGTCAAACAGTCCACGGCCCGAAAAAGTCTAGACCTCGGTCTGCGAAACTACAGCCGCGAGGATCTCGAAGCGGCGCGGCGAGCCGGTGAGATGCTGCACATCAATGTTCTGGGCCTTGCTAGTATCGCCCAAGACGTCACGCCCGAGCTTGCTCGCGCCACCATTGCCTCAGTCTCCGTGCTGGGAGCTTTGCATGCCAGTCCGGCGGTCAAGGCCGCTCTCGCCGACAGGACGCGGTGAAGGCGATGCTGAAACAGGACATAGTTCGCGAAGCCGCACGCCTCACGCGCGCGGGCCAACTCGTCGAGGCCACCGTGCTCCTTCAGCGCATGCTTCGCGGTGAGAGCGCGCCAGACGCGACATTGCGTACCACCGGCCGCCTCGCTCTTACAGGACGCGAGCCGCCAATCATTGACGCGAAGGCCAATACTATTGAGGAGACGGATAGTGCGCACTTAGCGCGGGTCACAACCGCTCAACCGCGCATGCTCCGCGCGTTGCTCGATCGCACAAAGGAGCGCTCCGGGCTCGGGCTTCGAGGCGTGATGAAGCGCGCCCCGCTGTCCACGGCGGACATCGTGCCGGAGGGCGCAAGGTTCATTGAAGGGACCTACAGCAATCCGGCGGGAAGCCGCGCCTACCGTCTCTTCATCCCCAACCGTTATCAGGGGCAACCGCTTCCTTTGGTGGTCATGCTACATGGCTGCACCCAGTCGCCAGATGATTTCGCCGCCGGTACGAGGATGAACTTTATCGCAGAAGAACAAACCTGCTTTGTGGTCTATCCCGCACAGCGCAGCGAGGCAAACCAATCGAAATGCTGGAACTGGTTTCGTACAGCCGACCAGCAGCGGGGCAGAGGCGAACCTTCGCTCATCGCGGGCATCACTCGCCAAATCATGCGCGACTATTCGGTTGATCCAAAGCGCGTCTACGTTGGTGGACTGTCGGCCGGAGCGGCAGCTGCTGCTATCATGGGAGCAACGTATAACGATCTGTACGCCGCAATCGGTGTACATTCTGGCCTCGCCTGTGGGGCCGCCATTGACCTTCCCTCTGCGTTTGTCGCCATGCGACAGGGTGGCGGGTCCGATGACAGGGTAATTCTAGGTGACGGGCCACCTGTCCCGACCATTGTTTTTCACGGCGATCGGGACATTACGGTGCATCCAAACAACGGCGATCAAATTCTTGAGCAGTCTATCAGAACGACGAGCACACAAAAGCAGGTGCATCGCGGGCAGGTAGCTGGAGGACATGCCTATACCCGCACGATCCATACCGACGCGAGTGGGTGCGGAATCTTTGAGCACTGGAATATCCACGGAGCTGGACACGCATGGTCGGGAGGCAGCCCTGCGGGCTCCTACACTGATCCGCGGGGACCGGACGCAACGAGGGAAATGCTGCGTTTCTTCCTCGAGCATTCGCTCCCACAGCAGCCAGGTTAGAGCCAATAACCTCCAGCAAAGCTGGAGGTTTGATTGGGAACCGCCAAAGGCGGTTTTAAGGGATGTTTGGACGATTGATTGGATTTTGGGCGGCTGA
>WNEY01002111.1_pt1 | contig 14474 bp, 12 predicted proteins | sample 5400531 | NCBI WGS metagenome assembly WNEY01 (sample SAMN13153338, study PRJNA577476) | soil metagenome | isolation source: 200 cm saprolite under Douglas fir tree site 1 | place: USA:California | collected 2015-04-18
ATATTCATTGAGCTGTTTGACCAGCACGACCGGATCAGCGCGCTCGGTCAGGCTCGTGAACCCGATGAGGTCCGAAAAAAGCACGGTCACCGGTTTACGGGAACCGAGCATCGAACTGTAGTAGCCGCCCGGGTTATCGAGAATTTCCTTCACCAGATTTTTGGAGACATAACGTTCGAGGGTGCGACGCGTGCGCATTTTCTCGATTCGTTCCAAGGCAAACTCGAAGCCTAACGAGAACAAGCCGACGATCAGAAACGCGGCCAGTGTCGGGACGACGAGAATGAATAAGCCGGCGCGATCGTAAAGCACCCGTGCGAGCCCGAGATACGCCGCGCTGATTGCAAACAATGCAATCAAACAAATGAGCGGCCGCCGCACGAACGCGATCAGCGTCCATGCCAGGACGCCAGCTCCGCAAACCATGGCGTAATCGAGCGAAAGCGGCGTCGCGCGCAGAAACTCGTGATCGAGAGCTGCCGCGATGGCGTGGAGATGCAACGTCGGGCCCGGCGTATCCAGACCCAGCGGTGTTGCGGAAACGTCGTGCGCTACCTGCGCGGACGATCCAACGATCACGACCTTGTTTTTGAAGAAATCGCCGTCGGCATAGTTCGCGTGCCAGAATTTCGGATCGAAAACTTCATAAAGCGGCCGCGGGCGAAAAACGTCTGGCGCGCTAAAGCGAATCTGGTGCGCTTGCAAATCGCGCGGCACATCTTGGGTGTGGCCAAGTTTCTCGAGGGCGCGGGCCGAAAGCGATTCATAGACCTCCTGGCTCGGATGCGGTGGCAGACCGGCAAGTTGGCGATCCGTAATTGTGTAGCGAATGCTCCGGATTTTTTGATCGAGAGGGTCCTCAAAAATAATCACGTAACCCACGCGATCGTCGGCCAGTTGGGGCGCAGGAATTAATTGTGAATTTGGCAGAACGGCCTGGCGGCCGGGATTCTGCATGTCGAAGTTCGCCCCGAGAACGACGCGATCGCGGTAACGGTCGAGCGCGTCATGAAACGCCGCATCGCCGTCGTTTGGCTGATTAAAAATCATATCGAACATCACCACTCGCGCGCCCACGCCGAGCAATCGGTCGAGCAGCAGCGCCCAAACTTCGCGCGACCACGGGAACGGTCGCTCGGTCATTAATTGGAAAGCTCGATTATTCGCCAGCTCATCTGGTGTTAACGGCGGCAACTGCAGCGTGCTTTGATCGATGCCGAGAAAAACGAAATCCGAATGCGTGGCGGTCTTTCGACCTTCCCGCTGAAGTAAATCTTCAAAGCTTTGCTCGCTCCGCCAAAGCGTGGAAAAAAACGGAAGGCCCTGAGCGAAGTGTAAACTCAGCACCAGCAGCGTCCAGAAAGCGCAAATCGCACCGAGGATCGGCGATCGATGGCGTCCGAGCCAATGCATGCGTTTGATTTTACGATGCGGGCACTTTGCGGCCAATCCGAAAGTTCGCGCGCCCGCAGCTGGTTTGAAGTCGATGTCGACTTGAGCAAACGCCTGAACGAAAATCTTGACCGAACAAATGGATACTGAATTTGTGTGCCCAAGTTGTCAGCTGCCGTTGACGGAAGTGCGCACGTCCAATGGAATCTTCTGGAGCTGCGAGAAATGCGGCGGACGCGCCGTCAGCGTTGAGCTGCTGCGGCGCACCTTCACGCCGGAATCAATCAATCCTCTTTGGCTTCATGCACTCCGCGGGGAAGGACAAAGCGGGCGCAAGTGTCCGCTCTGCCGCTGGGCCATGACCGAAGTTGAACTTTCAGACGAAGCCGAGGTCAAAGTAGACGTTTGTCGTCTCTGCCACTTTGTCTGGTTCGACGCGACCGAAGTGGAAAAACTGGTGCCGTGTTTGACGCCGCCGCCAAAACCCGAGCTGCCGCAAGAGGCGCGCGAGGCAATTGCGATGGCCAAAGTACAACAACTCGCAGAGCAGGCGCGCGGCACCGATTTTGACAGCGCGCCGCCAGATGAGTCGTGGAAGACAATCGCCGGCTTCCTCGGAATGCCGATCGAATTCGATGCCATGCCGCAGGCGCGAAGGCCCTGGGCAACGTGGATACTTTGCACCGCGATCATCGCCGCGAGCGCATTTGCGTTTACGCGGCTCCACGAAATTGTGGCCCAATTTGGATTGATTCCGGTGCAAGCAACGCGTCTGCACGGGCTCACGTTCCTCACCGCATTCTTTCTTCACGCCGGTCCCATTCATCTCATTGGCAACATGTATTTTCTTTTTGTGTTCGGCGACGACGTGGAAAATTTTCTCAGGCCGTTTCGTTATCTCGCGTTAATCGCTCTCGCCGCCTTCATCGGCGATCTCGCGCATATTGCTGTCGATCCTCACTCACAAATTCCATCCATCGGCGCAAGCGGCGGTATCGCGGGCGTCATCACGTTCTACGCGCTGAAGTTTCCGCATGTGCGACTCGGATTTCTCCTGCGGTGGAGTTTCTTTTGGTTTCGGTGGATCCGACTGCCAGCGTGGTTTGTTTTCATCTTGTGGATTCTCTTTCAGCTTATCGGCGTTTGGGAACAGAAGGCCGGCATCAGTTCCATTTCATCCGTTGCGCACTTGGGTGGAGCGTTAACTGGCCTCGTCGCGTGGCTGATGTGGCGAGGTAGGGGCGATTCATGCATTGAGCAACCTGCTGGTGGATCGCGCAGTCTCTTGCTCGATGATTAAATCTTTTGCCGGCGACGCCGCCTATTGTAGCATCGCCCGCGGAGCGGCCGATCCACCCGCACCGCAGGAAATAATTTGTTATTTATCATGCGCTGTTTATTTTTCGCCCCCCAAAAATCGTCTTTCCACCTGTCCCGCAGCGGGACTAAATCAGCGCGCGAGGTCGGAAGGATCGACAACGAAATAACAGCGCGCTGAACGAGGAGTCCCGCAAAGGCGGGACAAAACAAAATGCCAAGAGCCACCAACGCCCCGGCCAGCCGGGAACGGCGCAAACGCGTCCTGAAGAAAGCGAAAGGCTACCGCGGACGCCGTTCGAAACTTTTTCGTTACGCCAAAGACGCGACCATGAAAGGCCAGTATTGGGCCTATCGCGATCGTAAAACGCGCAAACGCACATTTCGCTATCTTTGGATCCAGCGTCTTAATGCCGCCGCGCGCGCCAACGGCATGACCTACAGCCGTTTCGCAGAAGGGTTGAAGGCGGCCGGCATCGGCCTCGATCGCAAGATTCTCTCCGATCTCGCGGTCACAGATGAAGCCGCCTTCAAGTCGATTGTCGATCAAGCAAAGAGCGCGCTGGCCGACAAATCGAAGCCAAGAAAGGCGGCGTGATTCGTTGAATCGTAATTCGTGAATCGTTAAATCGAATTTGCCGATGTAACGATGTAACGGTTTACGTTTTCACCCATGTCTCACCCACTCGAACAACTTCGCGACGATGCGTTGCGGGAAATCGAATCCGCGACCAACGCGCGAGCGCTCGAGGCCGTGCGCGTACGCTATCTCGGACGCAACGGGAGCATTTCCGCGTGGGGCGATCGAATGAAAACGCTCGACGCGGAAGAGCGGCCGGTCGTCGGCAGATTGCTCAACGAAGTTCGTAACGCTGTAACCGCTGCAATTGGCCAACGCGTGGAAAAATTTCGCTCACAGCAAGAATCCGACTCGCTCGCTAAGATCGATATCTCACTGCCTGGCACTTCGCAAGAGCGCGGTTCCTTGCATCCGCTCACGCAAATGCTCGATCGCGGGATCGCAATCTTTCGCCGCATGGGTTTTGCGCTGGCCGATGGTCCCGACATCGAGACCGAATGGCACTGTTTCGATGCGCTTAACACGCCGCCTGATCATCCGGCGCGAAACGAGCAGGATACATTTTATCTGCCCGACGGTCGCCTGCTGCGCACTCACACTTCAACCGTCCAAATCCGCGCGATGCAAGCGGCGCCGCCACCAATTCGCGTCATTGCGCCGGGCGCCGCTTATCGGCGTGATGAAGTGGATGCGACGCACAGCGCGCAGTTTCACCAAATCGAAGGTCTTTATGTCGATGAAAACGTCAGCGTCGCCGACTTGAAAGGCACGCTCGAGTTTTTCATGCACGAACTTTTCGGCGCAGATACAGCGGTGCGTTTTCGCCCCCACTATTTTCCGTTCACCGAACCGAGTTTCGAGATCGACGTGCGATCGAAAGCGCTCAAGGGCGGCGAGCAATGGGTCGAAGTCGCCGGCTCCGGCATGGTGCATCCCGCCGTCTTTGAAGAAGTGAACAAAGCGCGCGGCGACGATGCTTACGATCCGGAAAAATGGACCGGCTTTGCGTTTGGCCTCGGCATGGATCGACTCGCCATGATCTTGTTCGACATTCCCGACATCCGCTTCTTTGCGCAGAACGATTTGCGGTTTCTTCGTCAATTCGCATGAGAGCGGTTTGTGTTATTCTGGGTAGCGCCCGCGTCTCGCGTGCTGGTTTTGGCGTCTCGCCAAAACAATCTTTCGAAAAAGTTCGCGATCGCGAGGACGCGATCGCCAGCGCGCGAAACGCACGCGCTACCCGATGAAATTCTCCGTTAACTGGCTGCGCGAATTTGTCGATCTTCCGAACAAGATCGATAAGCTTGCCGAATTGCTCACGCTCGGTGGCGTCGAAATTGAAGCGATCGAGCGCCGCGGCGTTAACATCGACAAGATAATCGTCGCGCAAATCACTGCGTCATCACAGCATCCAAACGCCGATCGGCTCACCGTTTGCGAAGTCAACGATGGCAGCGGAACAAAACGTCAAATCGTTTGCGGTGCGACCAATTACAAGGTCGGCGACAAAGTGCCGCTCGCCTTGCCCGGCGCGAAGTTGCCAAATGGTTTGGAAATTAAAAAAAACACATTGCGCGGCGTCGAATCGGAAGGAATGCTTTGCAGCGCGAAGGAGCTCGGTTTCGGCGAAGATGCGGCCGGATTATTAATTCTGTCGCCGGACGCAAAAGTTGGCGCGTCGATTGTCGATCTTTTTCCGAGCGACACGATTCTCGATGTCGAAATCACGCCGAATCGCGGCGATTTGCTCAGTCATTATGGACTCGCGCGCGAGATTTCTGCGCTGGAAGGGCAACCGCTCCGGTTGCCGGTAGAAAAATTGGCAGACGGACCGCCTGCCCTACAAAAGAAAGGCCTCAAGATCGCCGCGCTGCACGAGTGCCCATTCTATTCCGCGCGTAAGATCGACAACGTGAACGTCGGGCCAAGTCCAGCTTGGTTGCGCGCGAAAATTGAAAGCGTCGGGATTCGCTCGATCAACAACATCGTCGACATTTCCAACTTTGTGATGTTCGAACTCGGCCAGCCAACGCATGCCTTCGATGCCGATAAACTCAAAGGTGGGATCAACGTGCGGCTGGCGCGTGACGGTGAAAAATTTCTCGCCCTCGACGGAAAGACCTATTCGCTCGCGCCGGAGAACCTGGTCATCGCCGATGACGAGCGCGCAGTCGGAATCGGTGGAGTGATGGGCGGCGAAGAAACGGGCGTCACTGAATCGACAAGAAATGTGCTGCTCGAGAGCGCTTACTTTTTACCGGCGAGCATTCGTCGCACTGCGAGAAATCTAAATTTGCCGAGCGATGCCAGCTATCGCTTTGAGCGCGGCGTCGATCCGGGAATGATTTTGCGCGCATCACAACGCGCGACCGAACTCATTCGGGAAATCGCAGGCGGACAATCGGCGAAAGAAATTGCCGCCGCCGGAAAGCTTCCGGCGAATCATTCGGACGTTTCGCTGAGCTACCAGAAATGCGATCAAGTTCTCGGACTGGCGATCAAACCGAAAGCGGTCGACGAATTTTTGGCGCGGTTCGGCCTACGCAAAAGCAAAAGCGCAAAGACAAGATCGACATGGAAAATCCCGAGTTACCGTCGTGATTTGCAGCGCGATGTCGATCTTATCGAGGAAGTGGTGCGAGCGCATGGTGTGCAAAAAATCTCTGGCACGAATCGGAGCCGCTTCACGCTGTCAAACGCGGCCGATCGTTCTCACGACCTCGAGTCTTCATTGCGCGCGCGCCTGGCGGCGCAGGGATTGTCGGAGGCGCGCACATCTAAATTGACGCCGCGAACCGCCATTGCGTTTGGCGAGGGTGCGATTGAGTTGCGCAATCCGCTGAGTGAAGATCACGTCGCGCTGCGACCAAGTTTGGTTACGGGATTGCTTGGTGTGCTTGATCGCAATATGCGCGCCGGCGCGGAACGCGTCGCGATTTTCGAGCTGGGCCGAGTCTTTGTTCCACCCGCAGGAAAAGAAGAGCGGCATCTTGGAATTCTTCTCTGGGGAAATGCGGCGAGCGCGCCACACTGGCGGACGCGCGAGAACCGCCAGCTCGATTTCGTCGATCTTAAAGGCGCACTTGAATCGCTCAAAATTCCGGCGCTGTCTTTTCGCCCAGGCGAAGATGTCGACCTTGCACTGGCAACGGAAATTCTGTCTTGGAATCGAGCGATTGGTTTTGCCGGGCAACTCTCCGCGCAGCGTAGATCGACAATCAGTGCACCGGGTGGAGTTTTTTTCGCGGAGTTAGAAGTCGATCCAATTCTGAGCAGTGATGAAACGACGAAAACGTTTCGTGAAATCGAGAAATTTCCCGCGGTCACACGCGACATCGCGATGATCGTGCCGGAAAAACTAAGTCACGCCGAAATCCTGCGCCTGATTGAAAGCGTAAACGAACCACTGCTCGAAAGCGTCCAGTTGTTCGACCTTTTCTCCGGCAGCGAAAGCAGTCTTGGCCCGGCCCGAAAGTCGCTCGCATACAGATTGACATATCGCGACCGGAGTCGCACACTGACGAGTGAGGAAGTGACTGCGGCGCACGCGAAAATTCGCGAACGCTTGCAGCGCGAACTCGGCGCGGAATTGCGCGAGTAGTTCTTTGAAGGGAGAGCCGTTCGTTGAGGGTTGGGCAGGAAACCAGTGCTTTTCTCTCAACTCTCAACCAGCGGCTCTCGAAAATTTACCCTGCGATGTTCGAGATTACAGGTGTGATGCCCGAACCGATAGTTGATCAAGCAAGGAGGCTCGGTCGCACGGAGAAAATGACATGCCTTAATTGGAAGTCAGACGCTGCGGCGACGGTCATCCGCCCTTTACCGAAAGGGAACGGGCCATCCACCTAAACGGCACCGGCGGGGTAAAAATTTTGGAAATGCCCGAGTCGAAATTTCGACTCGGGCATTTTTGTTTGCGATTGACTTGGGTGGATCGGCCGCTCCGTCGGGCGATGCTAAAAGAGTGCAGCTTCGCCGCCTAACTTTAACATCGAGCAAGGGACTGCTCGATCCACCAGTTGAAATTTGCCGGCTAAGATCGACAATCGCTCCCGACAATGCGCGCAATCCTCGCCCTTGAAGACGGAAGGTTCTTTGAGGGCGAATCATTTGGCGCAACCGGCGCCCGCGTAGGGGAAATTTGTTTCAACACCGCGATGACCGGTTATCAGGAAGTGCTGACCGATCCCTCGTACCGCGGCCAGATCGTGGCCATGACTTATCCATTAATCGGCAATTACGGAACCAACTCGCTCGATCAGGAAAGCGGCTCGCCGCAGGTGCGCGGCTTTGTCATCGAAGAATTGAGCGAAACGCCGAGCAACTGGCGCTCCGAAATGTCGCTCGACGAGTATTTGCGCAAATGGGACATCCCCGGTGTGCAAAGAATCGACACGCGCGCGCTGACGCGACATCTTCGCACCCGCGGCGCAATGAAGGCATGTCTGACGACGGAGGAAATCTCACCAGAGGAAGCGACGCAGCGCGCGATCGAAGGCGAAGGTGTGATCGGCATGGATTATGTGTGCGAAGTCTCCACGCCCGAAGTTTATCAGTGGGATCCGAACGATGAACTGAGCAAACCCTGGACAATCGCAAATGGAAACGAGACGAATCAGCCGTCGCTCCCGCCGATCCGATTTCGCATCGCCGCTTACGATTACGGGATCAAACAAAACATTCTGCGTTTACTTCGACAAAAAGGTTTCGGAGTCACCGTGGTCCCGGCATCGACAACCGCCGAGGAAGTGCTCGCGCTCGATCCCGACGGAGTTTTTCTTTCCAACGGCCCCGGCGATCCGGCCGCTCTCCCCTATGCGCACAAAGCGGTACGCGATTTAATGGGCAAGAAGCCGATCTTCGGAATTTGCCTCGGCCACCAAATTCTCGGTTTCGCTTTCGGTGGATCGACATTCAAACTGAAGTTTGGCCATCGCGGCGCAAATCAGCCGGTCAAAGATTTGCAGAGTGGCAAGGTTACGATCACCGCGCAAAACCACGGTTTCGCGGTCGATCCGGAATCGTTGCCGTCAAACGTCGAAGTCACGCATATCAATTTGAATGACGGCACGGTCGAAGGAATGCGGCACAAGGAGTTGCCCATCTTCAGCGTGCAATATCATCCGGAAGCCGCGCCCGGACCGCACGATGCCTCTTATTTCTTTTCGCAGTTCGCTGACTTAATCGAAACGAAAAACGATAACGGCAGGTCGAATTGACCCGCTGTGCGAAGCGGTCGATATTTCGTCATGTTTAATTCAACACCAAATAAACCCGGCGTTTTGAAAGTTGCTGTGGCGGCAAGTTTCATCGCGGCTCTGGCCTTTTCCCCACTCGCGCTCGCGGAAGAGCATGAGCCCGGGGATGCAGCTGCAACCAAAACCTTGACCGGTGAAGTCGTCGATATGATGTGCTACGTCGATCATGGCGCCAGCGGTGAGAAGCACGCGGCCTGCGCAGCCAAGTGCATCAAGGGCGGCGGCCCGGTCGGCATCACCAGCGAAGGCAAGACCTATCTCATCGTCGGCGATCACAAGCCGATGAATGCTCAACTTGCCGAATACGCCGGCAAAACCGTCACGCTGCAAGGGAAAGTCGCCGAAAAAGACGGCATCAGCATGATCGAGAACGCCGAAATCGTTAAGAAATAGCAACCGGTTAATTCAAGCAGGCGCGCAAGATCGATCCCGCGACTGCGGGACGCGCCGCTTTGCGTAGGGCGTTGTAGCTGCCGCCGTCTCTGGCGGCAGAACCGTATGTCATTTGTTCGACTCTGCCGCTGAGGACAGCGGCAGTTACAACGGCGCCGGTTTTATTCGCAGCGCAATCACCTCGCGCAGCATCCGCAAGCTGTCGTGAATGAAATGAACTTTGCTGCCTTCCCGATGATTCCAGCGCACCGGAATCTCGCGCAGGCGCAATCCGGCGCGCTGCGCGAAATAAAGGAGCTCGACATCGAAAGCAAACCCCTCGATTCGCGCGGCTTCCAAAATTGGCCGGCAAACATCGAGACGAAAAGCTTTGAAGCCGCATTGTGTGTCCCAAAACGGAAGTCCGGTTGTGACGCGCGCGAGCAAATTGAAAATCCGACCGGCGGTTTCTCGACGCCATGGTTGATGGTCGCCAATCAAGCCGCGGTCCAGCGCGCGTGAGCCGAAGGCAAGATCGACATCGCCATTTGCGATCGGCCCGATCACTTTTGGAGTTTCTTCAAGCGGCGTGGACAGATCGGCATCGAAAAACAGAGCGATCGGTCTTTGCGCCGCCAACAATCCTTTCCGAACGGCCGCGCCTTTCCCGCGGTTCGGAAAATTCTCAAGCAAACGAATCTCAATCTTCGCGCCGGCTAAGGTTTCACGAGCGATTGTCGATGTTGCGTCGGTCGATCCGTCATTAACGACGATTAATTCGCTGTCCGGGCTGATTTGCCAAAGATAATCGAGCGTTACGCGGATGGAATCGTCGATCCGCTCGGCTTCGTTAAAGCAAGGAATAACAACGGAAAACGCGGGCAACATGGCGAAACGGTTGTAGAGGCGCGTGTCCTCACGCGCAATCTTTGTCAATCCCAGCGAAATCGACGAATCTCTCGTTTTTAACAGCAAGAGATGTCTCGACTAACGCTCGACATGACAACTGAGACGGCCGCCTCTACAGCATTATTTGTAAATTTCGACAACGAATTTGCCATCAAGATCGACATGTCCCCGGTACATGCCGGAGGTGTTGAACGGCAGCGCCATATTACCTTTAGCATCGATCGCGATCAGTCCGCCGCTGCCGCCGAGCTTTGCGACTTTATCGAGCACGGTTTGCGCGGCTTCCTGCAATTTCATTCCGCGGTATTCCATCAAGGCGGAAAGGTCGTGCGCCACAGTCGCGCGAATGAAATATTCGCCATCGCCGGTTGCCGAAACCGCGCAGGTCGCATTGTTCGCGTAAGTGCCACCGCCGATAATGGGTGAATCGCCAATTCGTCCCGCCCGTTTGTTCGTCGTTCCACCGGTCGATGTTGCGGCGGCGAGATTACCTTGTCGATCAAGCGCGACCGCGCCCACCGTGCCATGTCGATCTTGATCGGTAATGATGAATTTCTTTGCCCCAGCGCCGCCGCTCTTTTCAGCTTCCTTAATTTTCTGTAGCGCGTCCCACCGTTCCTGCGTGAAAAAATATTTTTGATCGACAAGCTGGACTCCGTTTTCCTTCGCGAAGACTTCGGCGCCTTCGCCATCCATCATGACGTGTCCCGATTTTTCCATGACCAGCCGCGCCAGGCTCACCGGATTTCTGATGTGTTTCAAACTCGCGACCGTGCCGGCCTTGAGCGTAGTCCCGTCCATGATGGCCGCGTCCAATTCGTTCGTGCCAGCGCTTGTGAAGACCGCGCCTTTGCCAGCGTTGAAATGCGGATCGTCTTCCAGGAGGCGCACGGCGGCTTCGGTCGCATCGAGACTCGAGCCGCCGCGCTTTAAGATTTCGTAGCCGGCAGCCAGCGCGCGTTCCAAGCCAGCGCGATATTCACGCTCAGCTTCCGGCGTCATCCTGCTGCGATCAATCGTCCCCGCGCCACCGTGAATCAGGAGCCCGAACTTTTTCTGATTAGTTTGCATCGTTTCGCTAGTCGCGGGATTTTTCGTGCTGCCTTCCTGCGACCGCGTCTGATTGAATGCCGTCGCGGCCAATAGCGCAACTACGGCAAGGGATTTAGATCGCCAACACACAACTATCGGCAAAATTCCTTAGTGGCCCGGCTTTGTCGCCGTTGCGTCGCCTCCGAGAATAATCGGCAGCCCCTCTTTGCCGGCGCCGATGATCACGATTTTCGTATTGCCACTCAAAGCGAGTTCTTTGGTCGCTTCGATTCCTTTCTATTTCAAAAGATTTTCGTTGATGCCTTCGGTCACAATTTTTTGAAAACTGGAGATGCCTTCGGCTTCGATTTTCTTGCGCTCGGCTTCCTGTTTCTCTTTTAAGAGGACGAATTGCATGCGAGAAGCTTCCTGCTCCGCGCTCAGTTTTTCCTGGATCGCCTGCTGCAAACGCGGCGGCAAGGCGACGTCGCGGAGCAGCATGCGCTCGACCGCGACGCCGCGCGGCTCGACCGCAGCGAGAATGTGCTGATTAATTTCCGAGCTCATCTTCTCGCGTTCAGGCGAATAAAGCGCTTTTGCTTCGTAGGAGCTCGTGACCTCGCGCACGGCGCTGCGCACGTTCGGCTCCACCAGGACGTTCTCTTAATTAACGCCGACCGATCGATAAACATCGGGCGCTTTGGTTGGATTGAGGTGAAACAGAATGCTGACGTCTAGGTGCACAATCAGTCCTTCACTCGAAGGCGTGTCCATCGTTTCCTTGACCTCGCGCGTTTGCACCGACAACCGATGCACGCTCGAGAGTGGATTGATTAGATGAAGCCCGGATGGCAGCGCTTCGCTGCGCACATTTCCCAAAAAGATCGACAACGCCCACGTGGCCGACGGGAACCACGCGCGCGGAGCGAAGCAAGAAGAATAACAGAAGAATTACAATGGCGATCAAAGCGGGCGTTCTGAGTTTCACGCCGCTAAGTTTAGACGCCTGGCCTCCTCGATGTCGAAAGCTTTCACCCATGATTAAAGCACACGGGATGTCGATCTTGACAACCGACGCAAGTCGCGTTTCGCATTTTCTTCTTTTCCCCATCGCGAGATGGGGCAACTTGCCGTGACCATGGCGAATACTCGCGCAGATAGCGAAACCCTGCCGGCAAACCCGGTGGAGGTCGTGCAAGGAATCGGTGCCCTTGGCCGCAGTTTTCTGCGCGAGGTGGGCAGCATGTTCTGGTTCATCGTTCAAACCTTCGAGGAAACGCTCGAGCGCATAGGACAAGGACGCGTGCCATTCCGCGCCGCCAGTTTTTTCCGCCACACCGAGCGCGCCGGCGTCGATTCGGTGCCGCTAGCCGGACTGGTATCGTTCTTCCTCGGTCTAACGATGGCTTTGTTGACCGGCTACCAACTACAACGATTTGGGACCGAGCGATTGGTTCCCGGGGTGGTTGCCATCGGCTTTACGCGAGAACTGGGGCCGTTGCTTACCGGTATCATGTTGGCGGCGCGCATCGGCGCTGCCTTTACAGCCGAGCTCGGGACGATGCAGGTCTCCGAGGAGGTCGAAGCGATTGAAACGATGGGAATTGGGCCGCTGCGTTTTCTCGTCGCGCCGCGCATGCTGGCACTGTTTTTTCTAATGCCATGTCTTTCCACGGTCTCGAACATCGCGGCCATCTTCGCCAGCAGCCTTGTCTGCAAGGCCTATTTCAGCATCGCGTTCGTCTACTTTCTCGATCTCGTTAAGGACGCGTTGCTCATCCGCGACATCATCACGGGAATATTAAAGAGTCTTATGTTCGGTCTGCTTATCGGCGCGATCGCTTGTTATCGCGGGTTGACGGTCAAAGGCGGGGCGGCCGGTGTTGGAACATCGACAACATCAAGCGTGGTCACTGCAATTACGACCGTGATCGGGTTCGATACCGTCTACAACATTATCTACACTGTTTTTTTTCCAACATGAGCACGGGAGATTCAAATATCGCGGAGCTGCGCGACGTCAAAATGCAGTTCGAGGAAAAAAAAGTGCTCGACGGACTCTCGCTTACCGTCCGGCCGCAGGATCGTCTTGTTATCATGGGACAAAGCGGCAGCGGCAAGAGCACGATCCTGCGGCTGATCCTTGGAATTCTGGAGCCGAATTCGGGGTCAATTTTCTTCAAGCAGTTCGAAATCACTCGCCTGCCCCGGCGCAAATTGCAGCAGGTGCGCCGAAGGATCGGAATGGTTTATCAATACTCGGCGCTGCTCAGCTCACGCACCGTGCGAGACAACGTCGCGCTGCCACTCGAGGAACTAACCGACAAATCGCGCGAAGAGATCGACGAAATTGTCGATCAAAAGCTGGAGCTTGTCGGGATGAAGGATTCAAAGGACGGTCTGCCCTCGGAACTGAGCGGCGGCATGAGAAAACGGGTGAGCCTGGCGCGAGCGCTCGTCATGGATCCCGAGCTGATTCTTTTCGACGAGCCCGTGGCGGGTCTCGATCCGGTGATCGCTTCCGTGATCGACGAGTTGATCATCAGCCTGAGCGAAAAATCGAAGGTGACATCGATCACCGTAACGCACGAAATGGGGAGTGCATTTCGCATCGGCACGCGAATGGCTATGCTTTATCAAGGCAAAATCATTGAGGACGCCGAGCCCGAAAAATTTAAGCAGTCGGCCAATCCGGTGGTCGCTCAATTCTTGAGCGGCAGCACCGAAGGCCCCATTCTGGAAGGAAGCCAAGATGCAATTGCGACGAAATGAAATCATGACCGGCCTTCTCGTGGTCGGCACGCTCGCGGTGATTACCTTCACTCTTATCCTCCTCGGTGCGCCCGGTCTTTTCCGGCCGCTCGCCACCTACAAGATTTACCTCGACAACGCCGCTGGAATTAAACAGGGCGCGCCGGTCATGCTGGCTGGTCGTAAGATCGGGCAGGTTCAGAGATTGTATTCGCCGGTCTCAAAAGAAGAGGATCGGCGCGCACAGGAGGCTGCCGACGCGCTGCATCCGCCCGATCCAAACGCGCCGCCCACGCCGGCGGACGGCAAGCCGAGATTCGAAGTGCGTGTTGACGTTCAAGTGGACAAAAGCGCGCTCGTCTACCGCGATGCCAAAACGCGGCTAATGCAACTGGGATTACTCGGCGAAATGGCGATCGATATCACGCAGGGAATGGAAACGTCCGGCCGAGCGCGCGACGGCGAAATGTTCGCCGGCGAGCGTATCCCCGATTTTAGCGAAGCGGCGGCGAAAATGCTGGAGGTGATCAAGCCGGTCGCGGCCGAAGCCACTACCACCATGAAGGACCTCGAACAAACGGCGCAAAATATCAATCACATCACCGATGAAAATTCAGAGCTCAATCAAGCCCTCGGCCAGTTCAAAACTTTTAGCGAACACCTTGTCAATCTAACCGCGCCCGACAGCGCTTTTTCCCATTCGCTCACCAACATCGAGCAAATTAGTGATCAATTGAGCAAGAACGACAACATCCGGGTTAGCTTGCAAAATTTCCGCGAATCGTCTCAGAAATTGAAATCGATGATCAACGATCTCGGGCCCGCGGGCGAGAACATCAAGGAATTTAGCGAGACGGTTAAAG
>WNEY01002115.1_pt1 | contig 14468 bp, 12 predicted proteins | sample 5400531 | NCBI WGS metagenome assembly WNEY01 (sample SAMN13153338, study PRJNA577476) | soil metagenome | isolation source: 200 cm saprolite under Douglas fir tree site 1 | place: USA:California | collected 2015-04-18
GACCTACCTGACCTACCTGACCTACCCTGACCTCCCTGACCTACCCGACCTACCCGACCTACCCGACCTACCCGACCTACCCGGCCTACCCGGCTACCTGACAGTCAGCGTCCGCAGCAGCTGCCGCGCGGCATCGGCCTGCTCCGTGCGCGGGTACTGCCTGACGATGCGGAGACACTCGGCGCGCGCAAGCTGGCGGTACGTGGCGGCGTGCGCGTTGTCCCGCGCCTCGAGATATCGGCGGTGCAGATCGCGGTAGTCGACGACGAGATACAGCCGCAGCTCCGCGTTCGCTCCAAATTCCGGGTAGCGGGCGAGGAACCGCGTCTTGGCCCCGGCTGCAGCGGTCAACGCCGCGATGTCCGTCGCGGACGACTGATAGAACCGGTACGACAGCAGCTTGAACTCGGCCGCCGCGGCATGCGCGCCGCGCGGCGCCTCGTTCAGGTACTCGGCGAACGCGGCGCCATCGTAGAAAAACTTCTTCTTGTCGCGGTTGTATGCGACGCCGACGCCAAGTTCCTTCGTGCGGCTGAGCGCCAGATCGAGCAGTTCGCGTTCCTGCATCCCGTGCGAATCGACCTCGAGGTTCATGATCGACGCGAGGCCGTCGGCCTCGGCCCCGAGCCGAAACAACGCCTCCTGGCGCTCCGGCTTCGCATCCGCCGCCTGCCGCTTCAGCTTTTCCATCGTCTTGAGCGTCGCGTTGAGCGCGGGCGCCGACATGATCACGTCCGCCCGGGCCGCCCCCGCCACCAGCACCATCCCAACGGCCGCGGCGGCGCTCCGACGCCGTGCGATCACCAAGAGGCCGAGGATCGCCACTCCTACGACGAGCGTGGCGATGGTCGTCGTGCGATGCGGCGCGAGGCGCCGCTCGTATGTCGCCGTCGGGTCGAACGTGAAGGGCTCCACATGGCCCGCCGCGCTGATGTGCCCCAGCGTCTTGTGCGACGGGTAGAGCTCCGTGAGGAAATCGGTGTGGATCGACAGCTGCGTGACCGCTCTCGCCGTCTGATACGACACGTCGCCTTCGAGGTACTGAAAGGCCGACCCATCGCGCCACGTCGCGACGCGCTCGAGCGATTCGGCGACGGGCGCACCGTTCGCCGTGACGCGCATGTGCTTCGCCAGATACGCTCGAATCGCGGGGGTGGCCGCGTCGAGCTCCGCGCCCGACACCTGGCCGTCGAGATCGCGATCGAGCCGCAGCAGTAGATCGACATCGTCCAGCGGCAGCCGTACGATCGCGTGGACGCCGCGTCCATCCACCGAGTACCGCACGTAGCTGACGCTGTTCGCGTGCGCGCTCGCGGTCAGAGCAAACGGAGGAGATGCAGAAAACGGTTGAACACAGAGAAACAGAGTAACGGAGATCCGAACGGAGAAAACCCAGGCCCTCTCTCTGTTCGTCCTCAGTTCCTTCGTTGCGCTGTGTGCAACCGTTATCTCCGCCACCCGTTACCTCGCTCCAGCGGGCGAAAGTATAATCCCCGCGGGTGGTCAATGGACTGACCAAAGAGTCCTGGTTGGGGTGGACGGCCGCCCTCGGGATCCTGTTTTCCGGATCGCGCGCGCTCGCGCAACCGGCCGCGACCAAAACGCTGTCCGCCCATCGGATCACATCGGCGGTGCGCGTGGATGGCGTCCTGGACGACGAGGCCTGGCACGAGGCGGAGGCGGCGACCGACTTCGTGCAGCAGGACCCGCACGTCGGCGAGCCGGTGTCAGAGCCGACCGAGGTGCGCGTCCTCGTCGACAACGAGGCGATCTACTTCGGCATCGTGTGTCACGACTCGGACCCGCACGGCGTCATTGCGCGCGAGCTGCGCCGCGACAACCCGCTGGCCGCCGACGACCATTTCGAGATCCTGCTGGATACCTTTCACGATCACCGCAACGCGTATCACTTCGCCGTGAACCCGCTCGGCACGCAGTACGACGCGCTCATCACCGACGAGGGGCATGACATCAACGCCGAGTGGAACGAGCGGTGGTGGTCCGAAACGCGAATCACGGCCGAAGGGTGGACGGCAGAGGTCAAGATCCCGCTCACCACGCTGAGGTCGGGACCGGATCTCGACACGTTCGGCGTCAATTTCAAGCGCTACATCCGGCGCAAGAACGAGAGCGCGCACTGGACCGGATGGAGCCGCGATTTCCCGTTCCTGCAGGTGTCGCAAGCCGGACATCTGGCCGGCGTCGAGCAGCTGAAAACCGGCCTGAAGCTCCGCGTGAAACCGTACGGTCTCGGTGGATTTCGCGACATCGATGTCGCCGGCGCGTCCGGCGTCGATCGCCTGAGCGACGTGGGGCTCGAGACGGTGCGCTTCAGCGTGACTCGAGGCCTCACGGCCGAGCTGACGGCCAACACCGACTTCGCGCAGACCGAAGTCGACGACGCCGTGGTGAACCTCACGCGATTCCCGCTGTTCTTTCCCGAGAAGCGCGAGTTCTTCCTCGAGCGCGCCGGCATCTTCGAGTTTGGGCTGGGCGGACGCCGCGGCGGCGCTGCCGAGCGCAACCTGCAGATGTTCTTCTCGCGCCGCATCGGTCTCACCGACGATCGCCTCGCCGTCCCGGTGCACGGCGGCGCCAAGCTCGTCGGCCACGCGGCGGGCCTCGACATCGGTCTGCTCGACGTGCAGACCGGCCGGTTCGACGCGACCGCCGCGAGCAACTATCTCGTCTTCCGCGCCAAGCGGAACGTGCTCGCACGGTCGAACGTCGGCATCTTCGCGTCGAACCGACAGGCCACCGGGTCCGACTACAACCGCGCGCTCGGCGGCGACGTCAACTTCACGCTGTTCAAGAACACCGACGTCCAGGGCTTTCTCGCGAAGTCGGCGACGCCCGGCGTGAAGGGCAACGATTACGCCGGTCGCGCGAAGTACAACTGGTTCACCGACCTCCACGAGATCTTCCTCGAGCATCTCTACATCGGGCCCGAGTTCAAGCACGACGTCGGATTCGTGCGCCGTACCGGCATTCAGCGCAGCGACGCCGCGTACATCTGGCAGCCGCGGCCGCGCCGCTGGAACGTGCGCAATTTCGTGTTCCGCAACGAGCTTGCCTACACGACCGACATCCGGCGCACGCTCCTCGGCCGCGAGCAGATCTCGCAGTGGACGACGAGGTTCCAGAGCGACGATGCGACGCGGCTCAACACGACGCACACCTTCGATCGGGTCGAGCGCGCGTTCGAGATCGCCAAAGGCGTGATCGTGCCCGCGGGCGATTACGGGTTTCGCGACACGTGGATGGAATACGAAGGCAGCGGCAAGCGGACGCTGGCGGGACGCATCCGGTACGGCGAGGGACATTTCTACGGCGGCAGGCGCACGTACGTCCAGGTCGCGCCGACGTTCCGGCCGAGGCCGATCGTGTCAGTCGAGGCGAGCTACGAGTACAACGCCGTCACGCTGCCGCAGGGCGCCTTCACGACGCACGTCGTGAACGGCCGCATGAACGTCAACGCGAGCAACAAATGGCTGACGACGACGCTCGCCCAGTACGACAGCGCAGCCTCGCGGCGCGTGCTGTTCTTCCGCCTGGATTACATCTTCCGCCCGGGCGACAACCTGTTCTTCGTCTTCAACCAGACGACGCAGCCAACCACGCTCGCGCGGGATCAGCGCGACCGGGCGGTGATGCTGAAGTGGACCTACGCTCTTGATTTTTGAGAATTGGTGAATTGGTGAGTTGGTGAATTGGTGAGTTGGTGAGTTGGTGAGTTGCCAACTATTTCTTCTCTTCGTACTCCCCGCGCGGGACGATGGCGAGATACCGCAGCGGCTCGGTGCCGGTGCTGAAATGCTGATGCCAGTGCGGGCCGCCGGGTACGCCGCACAGCGTGCCGGTGCCGTACTCGGCGCGGTGTGCCGTGCCGGCTTTCAGCGCCGCCTCGAATGCCTTCAGGTCGCGCGCCTCCGACCAGATGTCGTAGCCCGATCCTTTGAGGATGACGAAGATCGGCTGGTTGCCGTGCTTGTGCGCGTATGCCTGCGGCCCGACCAGCTCGCTGATGTGCACGTTCGGGTGCGTCCGGTGCCCGACCGTCGACATCATATTGAAGAACGCGGTGCGGTCCGCGCGCGCCTCGCGCATCGCGACCGGGTGGTCGCGGAGATCGTCCACATAGTGTCCGGGATACGTCGTCGTCGACAGCACGCGCGCGCGCTCTTCGGCATTCTCCGCCGGGTTCTGACGCGCGACGCGCAGCTCTTCCTCGACGAACGGATACATGTTGATGGCGTACCCGGTGACCGCAAGCAGTCGCGCCGGCTGATTCGGATCGAGGTTCGTGTGCTGCATCTCGTGGTCGACGGGAATCGAGAACAGCGAATTCTTCTTCCACGTGTACTTGTTCGAGGGCAGGCCGCCGATCATGCCGCGGTACTCGGTCTGGCCGCGGCCGCTAAGCACGTAGAACAGCGCCTCGCCCTCCCAGCCGTACCCGTGCCAGACCGTCTTCTTCCCCTGCGGCATCTCGATCACCTGCGTCAGCTGGCCCGCGCCGCCGACCCGGAGGATCTTCGCCCTGTCGCCGAGCTGCGGACGATCGGCCAGCGGCAGCGTGTTCAGGTTCCAGCAGTAGCCCTCGAGCATGTTCTGCTGGAGAAACGACGGCCACCACGCGGCGACTGCCGACGAGGGCTGCTTCTCGAGCGTCAGCTGATACTCCAGCGTGCCGTCGAAGGCGACGCGCTTCTGGGCGGAGACGACGAGCGTGGCAGTCGACGCGGCGAGGAAGGCGGCGATCGCGGTCTTCATCATGGCGTTTGACGCGCAGGTGTGAATGGTCTTACCTTTGCCCGGGCATCCTAGCCCCGGGATCCGGGAGTGTCAAGGTCGCTGATGTCGCTGAACCGCCGTGAATTTCTGACGCTGCTCGCGGTCGTCGTCGCCGTGCCGCCCGCGCCGCTGCCGCCGGTATCGTGGACCTGCCCGATGCATCCGGAGGTGGTCGGCGACCAGGCCGGCGCGTGCCCGATCTGCAGGATGCAGCTGACGCCGGTGCGGCTCGATCTGGTGTGGAGCTGTCAGCTGCACCTCGACGTCACGCAGCCGCAGCCCGGCACGTGCAGAACATGCGGCCGGCAGCTGGTGAAGATCATCAAGGCGCTGTCGTTCACGTGCCTCTCGCATCCGCAGGTGAACGAGATCAATCCCGGCAGGTGCCCCATCGACAAACGATCGCTCGTGGCGAAGTACTCGCTGCGTCCGCACGGCGACCACAACCCGAAGCATGGCGGCACTTTCATCATGGCGCCGAACAACTGGCACGTGGAGGCGACGCATCCGGCGTCGTCACAGTTCCGGCTGTATGTCTACGACGAGTACTCGCGGCCGTTCATCCCGAGAGGGTTCGCGAGCCGCATCGTCATCGGCGAGACGTCGATCCCATACAAGCCGGCAGCCGGCGGAGCGTTTCTCGAGGCCCGCGTGCCGCAGGCGGCGCTGCCGGCGACAATCGTGGTGAAGGCGCGCTTCGAAGACACACAACCGGAGTACCGCTTCGACTTTCAGTTCTATGACTACTCGAAAGAGCCGAAGTAATGCTGTTGACGTGCTCTGTGACGTCCGGGAGAATGCAGTCATGCTTGGAAGTGCGGGCCGCCAGGGCCGAGTGTCGGAAATAATCGTCCGCCGCATCAAAAAGCAGCTCTCTGACGGCAGGCTCCTGGCCGGCCACAAGCTTCCCGCCGAACGCGAGATGGCGCGCCAGTTCAAGACGAGCCGCGTGTCCGTAAGGGAAGCGTATCGATCGCTGGAGGAGCTCGGCGTGCTTCGGATCAGGCGGGGCGCCGATGGAGGCGCCTTCATCGCCAAAGTCGATCACGAGCCGGTGCTCCGATCGCTTTCTCTGGTGCTCGGCCTGGGCAAGACGTCACACAAGGAGCTGACCGAGGCGCGCATGCTGATCGAGCCGCCGATCGCGCGGCTCGCCGCGCTTCGCGCGCGGAAAGAGGACATTGCCCGACTCGAGCGAGTGCTCATGCAAGAGGAACAGGGCCTGCGCACGGGTCCCTTCCGGCCAACCGGCTCGCAGTTCCATCGCTCCGTGGCAGCCTGCGCTCACAACCTTCCGCTGATCGTGCTGATGAACGCGCTTGCGGATCTGACGGCCGACGTCGCTTCGGTCCTCGACATATCGGCGCGCGCTCGACATCGATCGAAGAACTGCCAGTATCACCGGCAGATTTTCGAGGCAATCCGGCTACGCGACCCACACGCGGCGTACGCCGTCATGGCCGAGCACGTCGGCGACATCCAGGGACGCGTGCACCGGAGCCTCAAGCAGCACTAGGGGCGCAAGACGAAAGCCGTTTGCACGACGCCGCAGCGCGAAGGGCTTCCGCTTTCGCTGAAAGGCTCACAACCTCGACCGATAGTGGTCCCACGTCTTTCTGAAGAGGTTCGGTGTCCAGAGCCTCTCCCGGAACGCCTGCTGCTCCGCTTCGCTGAACACGTACGGGTCGCCGATCTGCGTCGCCATGTACTGGCGGTACGCGTTCTCCTCGAGGTACGCCGCCAGGGCGAAGCATTCGACGACGTCCGACCCGACGACGACTGCGCCATGAGATTTGAGCAGAACCGCCGGACCGCCACCGAGCGTGACGGCCACTCTCTCACCCATCGACCGGGTGTTCACAGACAACGGCGAGTCGACGAGCGGAATGTTCCCCAGGAGCGCGCCCTGGGCGTACACGGCACGGTATGGCGCGCCGACCATTGTCAGAAAGGTCGACCATCTTGGATGCGTGTGCATGACCGCATGCACATCGGGACGGACCCGATAGATTTCGGAGTGGATGTGAAACTCGAACGGCGGCCGGGCGCTGCCCTCGACGAGATTGCCGTCGAGATCGACGGCGACGATGTCGTCGGTGGTCAAGGCGCCGCGCGCCGAGGCGGCCGAATTGATGTAGAACGATTGCCCGTCCCGCCGCGCGCTGCCATGGCCGCTGTGATCGACGATGTCCGCGCGCGCCAGCATGCGAATCGCATCGACCAATTGCTGTTGGAGCTCGGCTCCTTTCACGTCAACCTCGATCCACCTGACTGACCCGACCCACGTTGACGTACGAAAAAGAGATACGGCCCCTTTTTTGGCTCAACGCGATCATCAAAAAGGGGCCGTACCCCTTTTTCGGCCTGCGCCACCGACAAGGCTCACTTCCAAGGCAGGACCGACACGTGGATGGCGCCCGGCGCCCCCTGCCCGCCAACGGACTTGATGGCGTAGTCCACCTCCGCCAGCCCGAACGTGTGCGTCATCATCAACTCGAGCGGGAACCGGTGCGACGCCAATTGATGCAAGGCGAGCTCGACGGCCCGGTAGGAATGGCCACGCGCGCTCTTGAGCGTGATGCCTTTCCGCGTCAGCCGCCCGATCGGAAAGTTCGGAAACTCCTGGTTGCCCTCGCCCTGCACGACCATCGTGCCCCCGCGCCGCTTCAACGCCTCGATGCCAAGCAGCGTCGGCGCCGTGCCGGCGCCGACCGTGCAGTCGATGACGGCGTCGACGCCGCGGCCGGCCGTGATCTCGAGGATCCGCGCGAGCGGTTCCTCCTTCTCGACGTCAATCACGTGGTCTGCGCCAAACGCCCTGGCGACCTCGAGGCGTCTCGCGTCTTTCGACGTGCCGGTCACTATCACGAGATCGGCCCCGGCGTGCTTCGAGGCCATCAGGCAGCAGAGGCCCTGCTGGCCCGGACCCTGGATGAGCACCGTCGATGCGTAGCCGATGCCGCCGTCGATCAGCGCCCACTGGATGCCGTTGGACATCGGAGTCGCGACACCCGCCTCTTCGAGCGTCAGCCCTGCCGGCACCTTGTGCAGCACGGCGTTGAGCGGCAGATACAAGTAGTGGCTGAATCCGCCCCACAGCCCCGGGGCGATGTCGGTCGACGTGTAGCCATATCGGATGGCCTTGTGGTCGTAGAACCACTCGGTCGCCGCGCAGTGGCGGTACTCGCCGATGCGGTCCCACTCGCAATGGCCGCAGGGAAGGTAGTGCTCGAGGAAGACGAGATCGCCCTCTTTCACGCCCTTGTGATCCGCGAAGGTCTTTCCGACCCTCGCGAGGGAGCCCACGTTCTCGTGCCCCATCACCAGCGGGCCACCGCGCAGCGGCAAGCGGTACTGGCTGACGTCGGTGCCACAGACGCCCGCGACCTCGACCTTCATCAACGCCGCGGCGTCGGCAATCGGCGGAAGATCCAGTTCACGCAGTTCAGTGGTCGACGGGCCGACCTTCAGCGCGGCCAGTACTTTTTCGGACAATCGGAGACCTCCGCAAAACCGCTGCGACCGCTTGCTGTGGCCGAGAACGGACTGTAAGTCGTGTCGTCGAGCCGAGTCAACGCGGAGCAGCGGAATCGTCTACCATGCAGCCGTGTCGAAGCTGAGACTGACCCTGGCCTGCTGGAACTACGACCGCACCCGCGCGCTGCTGGAAGAGCGCGTGCAGCCGGACGGCATCGACCTCAATTACCTGAGCCTCCCGGTCGAGGAAACCTTCTTCCGCATGCTGCGGCATAAGGAATTCGACGTCGCCGAGATGTCGCTCTCCTCGTACGTGATGTCGTTGTTCCACCCCGACCGGCCCTTCATCGCGATCCCGGTGTTTCCGTCGCGGTTCTTCCGGCACTCCTGCATTTACGTCCACGCTGGCAGCGCGATCAAGGAGCCGAAGGATCTGATCGGGAAGCGGGTCGGTACTCCCGAGTACCAGATGACCGCCGCCGTGTGGATTCGCGGCATCCTTTCCGATGAGTACGGCGTGCCGGTCAAGAGCGTCGTCTACCTGACCGGCGGAGAAGAAGAGCCGGGTCGTTCCGAGAAGCTCCCGCTGGAGCTGCCGCCGGACATCCGCGTCGAGCGCATCGGGCCCGAGCAGACGCTCTCGTCGATGCTCGCCCGTGGCGACATCGATGCTCTGTACACCGCGCGCATGCCGTCGACGTTTCGGTCCGGCGATGGAACGGTGAAGCGGCTGTTCGACGATTTCGCCACCGTCGAGCGCGACTACTTCCGTCGTACCGGCATCTTCCCGATCATGCACACCGTCGTCGTTCGCCGCGACGTGTATGAGCGCGACCGGTGGGTCGCGCAGTCACTCTACAAGGCGCTCTGCGCCGCGCAGCAGGAAACCTATGCGGACCTCTCCCAGACGGCCGCGCTCAAGACCATGCTGCCCTGGCTGGCGGCGCACGTCGAGGAGACACGCCGGGACATGGGAGAGGATTTCTGGCCCTATGGAATCGAACGAAACCGCGGCACGCTGGCGACATTTCTCCGCTATTCGCATGAGCAGGCGCTCGCGAAGCAGGTGCTGCAGCCGGAGCAGTTGTTTGCGCCCGAGGCGCTGGAGTCGTTCAGGATCTGATATCGACGTCGGGTAAGTCAGGTAGGTCGGGTAGGTCAGGTAGGTCGGGTAGGTCAGGTAGGTCAGGTAGGTCGGGTAGGTCAGGGAGGTCGGGTAGGTCGGGTAGGTCGGGTAGGTCGGGTAGGAAGGGCTTGCATCGGTAGTTCGCGTCCGAGAGGCGCGCGCGAGCGAAGGGTGGTGGGTCCTGACCCACCCGACCTACCTGTTCTTCGTCACACCTCGATATACACCCGGCCGTCCGCGACGACGGTCCTGTACGTTTTCACCGGCACCATGCACGGCGGCTTCACCACCTCGCCCGTGCGGATGCTGAACACGCCCTGATGGAAGTTACACTCGATGAGGTCGCCGTCGATGAAGCCTTCGGACAGCGAGCCTGGACCGTGCGTACACGCGTCGTCGGTCACGTAAAACTCGCCCTCGAGGTTGTAGACCGCGAGCGTCAGACCGGCCGCTTCAGCCCGGCGAACCTCTCCCACTCCCACGTCGTCGACGCTGCACAGGTCGATCCGCGACGGCACGGCGCTCATGCGACAGGCTCCTGATTGACGCTCGGCCGAGGCCAATGGTAGCGTCACGATCAATCGGGTTCAGTATACGGGACCGGAAAAGGTCAGACCATTGCCAGCGGAGATCGGCGCATGCTCAAGAAAGAACAAAGCGATCTGCTGACACAAACCGGCCCGGGCACGGCGATGGGCCGGATGTTCCGCAGCTACTGGATTCCAGCGCTGCTGGCGGAAGAGCTGCCCGAGAACGATTGCCCGCCGGTGCGCGTCAAGCTGCTCTCGGAGCGCCTGGTGGCCTTCCGCGACACTGAAGGACGCTACGGCCTGATCGACGAGTTCTGTGCGCATCGGGGGGTCTCGTTGTGGTTCGGCCGCAACGAGGAATGCGGGCTGCGCTGCGTCTATCACGGCTGGAAATACGATGTGACGGGGCAGTGCATCGACGTGCCGTCCGAGCCGGATGCGTCCGGATTCGCAAAGAGAATCAAGCTGCAGTCGTACCCGCTGGTCGAGCGCGGCGGTCTCCTGTGGACGTACATGGGGCCGCCGGAGGCGCAGCCGCCGCTGCCGGAATGGGAATTCATCACCGTGCCGCGCGCTCAGACGTTCACGAGCAAGCGCGTCCAGGAAAGCAACTGGCTCCAGGCGATGGAGGGTGGGATCGATTCCAGCCACGTGTCGTTCCTCCACCGTGGTGACCTCAACTCCGACCCGCTGTTCAAAGGGGCCAAAGGCAACCAGTACAACCTGAACGACGCCCGGCCGGTGTTCGAGGTCGCCGAGAGCCCCGGGGGCCTGTACATCGGCGCGCGGCGCAACGCGGAAGGCGGTCACTACTATTGGCGGATCACTCAGTGGGTCATACCCTCGTTCACCATGATCGCGCCGCGCGGCAATCACGCGGTCCACGGGCACTTCTGGATCCCGATCGACGACGAGAACTGCTGGACGTGGAGCTACGACTACCACCCGATCCGCGAATTGACCCCGGCCGAAGTGGCGGCGATGCAGGACGGGAAAGGCATCCACGTGCGATACGTTCCCGGCACGTATCGGCCGCTCGCCAACAGTGACAACGACTACCTGATCGACCGCGCGGCCCAGAAGGCGGGGAGGACCTTCAGCGGCGTCGATGGCATCGCCATGCAGGACGCGTCGCTGCAGGAGAGCATGGGACCGATTGTCGATCGGACCAAAGAGAACCTGGTATCGACCGACAACGGCATCATCATGGCGCGCCACCGACTGCTGCGCGCCGTGAAAGCGCTGGTCGAGAAAGGCATCGCCCCGCCCGGCGTCGATCCCGCACACCAGAAGGTGCGCTCGGCTGCCCTCGTCCTGCCGCCGGATGTGCCGTTCACGGAGGGCGCGCGCGAGGCATTGATCGCCCGCCCCACAGTCGCACCCGCCTCTGTGTGATCTGAGACTTCAGATTGCTGATTGCAGATTGCTGAATGATTGCAGATTGCGGATTTCCGTCCGGACAGCTTGAAATTGGCATTCTGCAATCAGCAAATCAGCTATCAGCCATCTCGGGGTTTTATGCTTAGCGAATCAGCCCGCATGAGATCGGCGGCCGAAGCACGCTTCCGCGTGCAGGCGCCGAACTCAACGCCGCGCGCCATCAAGGTGATCGCGCTCGATGTTACTGGCGAAGCCGTGGTCCGGCGCCTCGCGGGGGCCGCCTGGAATCACGCCACCTTCTTTACCGCCGCGTCGCGCGGTAAACCTGGCGACGCCGGCAACACGTCGCCCGCGTCCCCTGACGACGGGCTCACCGACCTTGCCGGCCGGGGCAGGAGCATCACCGACGAGGTCGAGACCGCGGATCTCGTCGTCCTCGTCGCTGGGCCGGACGGCCATGCGCAAGCTGCGTCGCTCGTCGGCAAGGCGTGCAGCCTCCGGCGCGTCATGACGACCGGCCTCGTGGTCGGCGTCACCTCCGCATCAGAGGACGCCCTGTCGAAAACGCTGGCACAACTGCGGCCGTGGTCGCTGATGGTCGTGATTGCGAATAACGATGATTACATCGACGACATGATGGCTGCGCTGCGAGCCTGACGTGGACCAACCCTCCCCACCCCACTCGACCTACCTGACCCACTCAACCTACCCGACCCACCCGACCTGCCAGACCCACGCGACTTGCCAGGCCCACCCGACCTACCCGACCTGTGCGTAACATCCTCGTGATCGGCGGCGGCCCGGCCGGCACGTTCGCGGCGATCGCGGCCAAGAAGCAGGATGCTTCCGCCGCCGTCACGCTGCTCACTTGTGAGCACTGCGAGCCTTACGAGAAGCCTCCCCTCTCGAAAGCGGTGCTGCTCGGCGGCGTGCTGCCCAGCGACGCTTTGATTGCCGGCCCTGGCGGCGTTGCCGGCCATGACGTCGCGCTGCACAGGCTGGCGTCGTGCACGGCGATTGACCGCGCCGATCGCGCGATCGTGTTGGGCGATGGGCGGCGGGCGCATTACGACGCCCTCGTGATCGCGACCGGCTCGACGCCGCGTGAAATTCCACAGCTGCCGATGGGTATGCCGCGCGTGCATTACCTGCGCACCGAGGCGGATGCCCGCGCGCTGCAGGCGGAGCTGCGAGACGGTCGGGACCTTCTCGTCGTCGGCGGCGGACTGATCGGCCTTGAAGTTGCCGCCTCGGCGGCGATGCTTGGTGTGAAGACGACGGTACTCGAAGTCGCGCCCCGCATTCTCGCGCGCGTGTGCGACGAGCAGACCGGGGCCGTGGTGCACGCGGCACATGCACGGCACGGAGTCGACATTCGCGTGGGCACGACGTTGGCGGAGGCTGTGCTGCAGGCGGATGGACGGATCGCGGCGGAAACAGGCGCCGGCGATCAGCTGATCGCCGACCTCGTCGTGATCGGCACCGGGTCGAAGCCCGACGACGCGCTTGCCGCGGCGGCGGGCCTGACGACGCAGGACGGTATCGTGGTCGATGCGCACTGCCGCACATCCGACCCTGCCATCTTTGCCGCCGGCGACGCCGTGCGCTTTCCAGGCCCGCGCGGGCTCGTACGGCTGGAGAACTGGCGCCACGCCCAGGATCAGGGCGCCGTCGCGGGCCGCAACGCCGCCGGCGCCAGCGACACCTACGCAACACTGCCCTCGTTCTGGTCCGAGCAATACGATCTGTACATCCAGGCCGTGGGCTGGCCGGTGCCGGGGAGCTCCCGTGTGCACCGGCCGCTTGGCGGCGACAGCCTTCTCGTTTTCGAGGTCAGCGATGGACGCCTCACCTGCGCGATGGGCATCAACGCGCAGCGCGACCTCGCGTCTGCGCGTCGGCTGATCGAGCGTCGCGTTCCGATCGATCCCGCAGCGCTTGCCGATCCCGCGCAGCCGCTCGCCGCGATGCTGAAACGTTGACGTCACCCTTCAGCCCAGCGCGTAAGGCACGTTCGCGATGCGCGAAGCCTGATTCCGTCGTACGGCGCGCCCGACAACGCGACGGCGCTCACGACGTTGGCGGCGCGAAAACGGTGACGGGAGCGGGCTGATGTCGCGACGCGCTCTGAATCAGAAACGACGATCGAAGAGCTGCTCGGCATTGCCCTCGTAAATTTTCTGCCGGTCCGCTTCGGGAATGTCCAGACTGTCGATGACCTTCAACGTCTCCCGGATGTACAGCCCACCGCCCTCCGGATCGAATGGCGCATCGGACGCGAACACCACGTGGTCGGGTCCGAAGAACTTCAGCCCGCACTCGGTCGCCGGCCGGCTGCCGAAGACGGCCGTGTCGGCCCAGAACATCTTGAAGTAGTCGTGCGGCCTTTTGTGAAGCGATGCGAGCAGCGCAGCATAGTCCTCGTCCGCCGTGCGGGCGCCGAGCTGGTCGAGACCGTATCCGATCCGTCCTTCGAAATACGGGATCATGGCTCCGAGATGATGCGCGACAATCCGGATGCGCGGGAGGCGATCGAACAGCCTCGAAAATACGAGCCGCTGCATCGCCGCGCTCGTCTCGTACGGCCATCCGAAGGTCCACCAGATCTCGTACTTTGACTTCGTCTCTCCGGCATAGTCCGCGAAACCGGCGCCGCGCGCCGGATGCAGCAGGATCGGACATCGCAGCCGATCGGCCGTTTCAAACAGCGGCAGGAACCGCGGATCGTCGAGCGGCAATCCGTTGACGTTCGAGAACAGCTGGACGCCGAGGGCCCCGAGCTCGGTGACGGCCCGCTCGAGCTCTGCGACGCTCTCGTCGGGGTCGTTGAGCGGGAGCGACGCAATGAAGCCGGGGAAGCGGGCGGGGTGCGCGCGCACGAGGTCGGCCATCGAGTCATTCGCCAGTGTGGCGAGGTCGCGCGTGATGCCGCGATCGGGATTGATCGACTCGATCGGGGGCGCCGACAGCGAGAGGATCTGACGGTAGTCGGGGCCGAACTCCTCGAGCATGCGAAAGCGTACGTCCAGGTCGTGGAGGAACGGAATATTGAGCCAGCGTTTGATCGCGCCTTTGTTGACCACGACGTCCTGGAGCCGCTCGAAAAACGGCTTCGGGAAGATGTGATTGAACACGTCAATTTTCAGAGTCATAAACCCACG
>WNEY01002117.1_pt1 | contig 14463 bp, 17 predicted proteins | sample 5400531 | NCBI WGS metagenome assembly WNEY01 (sample SAMN13153338, study PRJNA577476) | soil metagenome | isolation source: 200 cm saprolite under Douglas fir tree site 1 | place: USA:California | collected 2015-04-18
CCCGTAATTGACACGCGAGAAGCCCATACCGATATGTTAGTCAAAGATGGTGAGACTGTAGTGATCGGTGGACTGTATAGGCGCAATACCAGCTCTAGTCGTGCCGGGATCCCAGGCCTGTCGAGCCTCCCAGTTCTCGGCAGGTTATTCCGCAAGGATACGGAGAGCGACACGAATACTGAGTTGCTCATTTTCCTCACACCGCGTATCATACGGCAAGACACTACACCGGGTAAAAGCCGCGCGACGCTGTCGTACTGAGGGGCCTACGTCAGATCAGGGAGGCCAGAGAAACCATCATGCCATCCATGTCACATCGCTGCATTGCTGTACGTTCTGCCACAGAGCAGTATGACATTTACATTGGTCCTGGGGTGCTGGCCCATGTTGGTGAGCACGTGGTAGCACTCACGCCGGGCCGTAAAGCTTTTGTCCTGTCGCACCCACAGCTCTATAAGCTCTACGGCGCCACGCTGGTCGACAGCCTGCGTGCCGCGGGTTTTGGTGTCGAGGCGTGTTTAGTGCCCGAGGGCGAGCGCAGCAAAAGCCTCCTGGCGGCGTCACGCCTGTATACGCGTCTGGCGCGGGGAGGGGCTGATCGCTACAGTGTCGTGTGTGCGTTGGGAGGGGGGGTGATCGGCGACCTCGTAGGGTTTGTCGCCGCGACCTATATGCGCGGTATCCCTCTGGTGCAGATTCCCACGTCTTTGCTGGCCATGGTGGATAGTAGTATCGGTGGCAAAACCGCCGTCGATCACAAGCTGGCCAAAAATCTCATTGGGGCATTCTATCCGCCGCGCGCGGTGTTCACGGATATCACGCTGTTGCAGTCACTCCCCGAACGCGAGTATCTGTGTGGCTTGAGTGAGATCGTGAAGGCCGGTGCGATTGGCGACGTGGAGTTATTTGGGTTTATTGAGGACCATGTGCAGGCGATACGCCAGCGCGACGAAGCGGTCCTGACGACGCTTATTGAGCGCGCCATTGCTGTGAAGGTGCGCGTGGTGCAAGAGGATCCCACCGAACGGGGCGTGCGGGCTATTCTCAACTTCGGCCACACGCTGGGGCAGGCGTTGGAAGCCGCGACGAGGTATGAGCAGTACTCGCATGGCGAGGCGGTGGCTATAGGGATGGCGCTGGTGGCGACCCTGTCGGAGCGTCTGGGATACTGCACGGCCGCGGTGCGCTCACGGTTATGTGCCCTGATCGAGACCCTCGGTTTGCCAACCACATACGCTGGTCTGCCGTCGCAGTCCCTCTTCGAGGCGATGACGCACGACAAAAAATCCCTCAATGGTGTGGTCCGTTTTGTCCTCTTGAAGGATATTGGCGAGGTTGCCTTTCATCAGCAGGTCCCGCTTGAGGCTGTGCAGACGCTCCTGGCTGAGTATGTCTAGTGCTGCGCACGGCTAGCTGCCCCGCCAGTTTGGCGGGGGGGAGAGTGAGGGAGCCGCATGGCCGGGAGTGAGGCTGAGGCCGGTATCTGTACCGAAACGCTCGCCCGTCTGTATCTGCAGCAGGGCTTTGTAGAACGTGCGCTGGCTATCTACCGCCGTTTAGCCCAGGAGCAGCCAGCGAATCATCCGCTCCACGAGCGCCCGTAAACTGCCAGAGGTGCACACCTGCAATGGCCCGTATTCTCGTGATGCATGGCCCGAATCTCAATCTCCTCGGGACACGCGAACCCGAGGTCTATGGCCAGACGTCGTTAGCAGAGATTAACCAGGACCTGCTACAGCGTGCCACGCTCGCAGGACATGAGCTGGAGACCTTTCAGTCCAACCACGAAGGGGCGCTGGTCGATTGTATTCAGCAACGTGGTACGCAGGCAGCGCTGCTCATCATCAATCCTGGGGCCTACACCCATACCAGTATTGCTCTCCGCGATGCGATTCTAGCCGTCGGCATACCAGTCATTGAGGTGCACCTGTCCAATATCCATCGCCGCGAGCCCTTTCGCCGGCAGTCGTACCTGGCGGATATTGCGCTTGGTCAAATCACCGGCTTTGGCTCCTCCAGCTACGTCTTGGCGTTGCAAGCCGCCTGTCACTGGCTCCAGGAGCAGGGTGCTGCGCACGGCTAATTGCGCTCGTCCCGTTGGTCCGAGGGTCTCGACCAGCGGGAGAGTGTCGTTGCCCCCGGCAGGGGTTAGGCAGCACTAGAGGTAGGTGGTGTGCCCGTGCTGTTGCAGGAACTGGACGATCTCCCGGACCTCCTGGTCGCGGTCCTTGGGGCAGATGAGGAGCACATCGTCAGTCTGCACGATGATCAAATCGGACACGCCAATCGTGGCCACCAGCAGTTCTGGGCTATAGACGATCAGGCCAGTACTATCGCGGCCAATATGCTGCCCCACCACGATATTACCAGCGCTATCCTGCGGGTGCAGATCCGTCAACGCCCGCCAGCTTCCCACATCACTCCAGGCCCACGTCACTGGTAAGACGCCCACCCGCGCTGACTTTTCGAGCACGCCAATATCAATCGGGACATTGGGGAGCTGAGCATAGGACGCCCGGAGCGTCTCGGCATCTGCACCAGCCTGCGCGGCCCGGGTGTATGCGACGAGTTGCTGCCAGAGGTCTGGCATATGGGTGCTGAGCTCTTCCACGATCGTCGCGACGCGCCACACGAAGATGCCACAATTCCACAGGTAGGCTCCGGAAGCCACAAACTGGGCCGCGACCTCCGCCTGGGGTTTCTCTGTAAACTGTGTCACCTGCCGTGCCAGGGGGGCGGCTGGAATCGCCAGGGAGTCACCGACCTTAATATAGCCATAGCCAGTGGCCGGATGCGTGGGCTGCACACCAATGGTCATGAGCACATTGGCATGTTGAGCCGCAACAGCGGCCTGTTGCAGAGTCGCACAAAACGCCGCAGCATCAGGAATGGCATGGTCTGCCGGCAAGACCACCATGAGCGCCTCAGGATCCACACTCATAAGGTGCCAGGCGGCGAGACCCACGGCAGCAGCGGTATTGCGCCCTACCGGCTCACTGAGGATATTGGCCGCCGGGACCTCCGGCAACTGGGCGACGGTCTGGGCCTGTAGATGGGCCGCGGTCACCACATAGAGACGCTGCGGAGGAATAAGCGGCGAAATGCGTTGCGCCGTGGTCTGCAACAGCGACTGTGTGCCCTGCAGCACTAAGAATTGCTTCGGCACATGCACCCGGCTTACAGGCCAGAAACGTGTGCCACTACCGCCAGCTAGGATGATCGCGTAGAGGTTCATACCCTTGTGTGTGCAGAAGTTTCAATCCACGCCCCACTGCATCAGCGGGGCGAACAGAGGACGCATGGTAAGCAACGTATAGGGGAAAGTCCATGGCGTGCTTGCCATGATGCGACGCCGGGAGAGCCGCACGTTCTTTCGATTGCGCAGCCTGCCCAGGCAGACTATAATAGTCAAAATATTTAACCTGAGCAATCTGTGCTATCTCGGACTACGAGCATTGCGATTCTACTGTGCAATCATTCCTGGCCCTGCATCCCTTTGCCAAACATCCCTGGGTAGGACGTTTATGGGTGGGCTTGGCCTTCAGGGTGGTACGGCTCTTGCTCCGCCTACGCTGCCGCGTGCGGATCGAGGGGAGTGAACATATCCCAGCCCAGGGCGGTGTGGTCTTGGTCAGTAACCATATCTCGGCGTTTGATACTATCCTGATCCCCTACTCTGTCCTGGCTACACAGGGATTGCAAATTGTCTGGGCACCGGCGAAAGCGGAACTGTTCAGCACCCGCCTCCTGGGCTGTTTGCTCACATCCTTCGGGGTGTTTCCCGTCCGGCGCGGGCAGCATGACCGGCACGCCATGCGCCGGATGATTGCGCACATGCGGACAGAAAAGATGATGCTCTTTCCGGAAGGGACACGCAGTCCCGATGGTCACTTGCAGGCTGGCAAGCGTACGGTGGGCAAGCTCATCTATGCCGCGCGACCAGTAGTGATCCCTGTGGCCATCGTTGGGACGGAGCGTATCCTACCCCATGTACGGAGCCTCTTTCAGGGTCGTGTCCCCGTGACTATCCTGTATGGCAAACCTGTGGCCTTACAGCACTATTATGCGCTGCCTGATACCAAGGAGACGGCAATGGCCATTGTACAAGAAGTGATGGGTGCGATTGCATCTCTGGTGTATAATGCCTCACAGGCGGTGGTGACGAGCCCTGTGGCTCACAGGCATCCACGCTCTCGGGGGCCGTGCGATGGAGCGTCAAACATCTAAGGCTGGGGCCTTGCAGGCTCTTGCGCCTGTCTTAGCGCAGGCGCTACGCCAGCGGGGTTTAGGGCATCTCGTGCTCCTGGGGCGGGTGGTCCAACACTGGCACACTATTGCCGGGTCGCAGCTTGCTGCCGTGACACAGCCTGAAAGTATAGATACACGTACACGGGTGTTGTTCGTCACGGTGAGCGACGCCATCTGGCTGCAGCAAGTCACCTTTTATCAAGCACAGTTGCTCGAGAATATGCAGCGTGTTCTTGGCGCTGTGCCAATTACCAGGCTTCACTTTAGGCTAGCTATGTCTTCGCCTCAGCAGCCAGTGAGTTCTTCGCCTGAGGAGGTACTGGAGCCCGCACCGCTTACGGCGGTCGAAGCACAGCAGGTGCAGGAAGGCACAGCCGGCATTACTGATCCTGATCTGCGTGAGGCGGTCAGGCGAGCATGGCAGTGGGGATGGCAAGCAAGAAGGTAGGAGTATGAACACAGGCACGGGTTCGTTGGCCCTGGCAGGTAGGAGATGGTCACGCATTGGATTATGGCTTGGCGGCATGAGCTTTCTCCTGCTGTGTAGCAGTTGCGCGGTGGCGCGCCTGCCGCGTGCCGCTGCTGTCGATAATGTCGTGACAGGGGACGAGACCTCGGCCCTGGGCCCAGAAGACATCCTCCGGCGTGGTGAAGCGTACTATCATTACATGCGCAGCTACGCCTTCCTGCGGGACAGCGCGGAGGAGAATCAGATTAATGAGGCCATCGCTGAGATCCGTGAGGCGCTCGAGGCCCAGCCAGAGTCGATGTTTTTACACACGGAGTTCGCACGCATGCAGATGCGCCGTGGGGACTTGCCAGCGGCCTTACAGTCGTGCCAGAAAGCCCTCCGTCTAGACCCCAACTATCAGCCAGCGTATCTTGTGTTAGGCCAGATTCACGCCAATTTGCAACACCAGGAGGAGGCCCAGACGGCCTTCCGCAAAGCCATCGAGCTGGAGCCACTGCAAGAAGAGGGCTATGTGTATCTCGGGGTACTCCAGATGGCCACGGGAAAGCAGGCGGAAGCCATCGCCGTCTTCCAGGAACTCTTGCGCGTCCAACCCGATTCGCTGCGTGGTCTGTATGAACTGGGCCGCTTGTATGCCGAAAAGGGCGATTACGCCCAGGCCGAAGACTTCCTGAAACGTGCTGTGGCCCAGCAGCCGCAGTTTGAGCGGGCCTTGAGTGTCCTGGGCGCGGTGTATGAGGTCCAGAAGCGCTACGCGGAGGCTGTCGAACTGTATAACCGTGTGCTGGGGGTGAATCCCCATAGCAATGCGATCCGTTATCGGCTTGGGGAGCTGTATCTGCAGCAAAATAACCTGGCCGAAGCCTTGAGTATTTACGAACAATTACACGAGCTCGAACCACAGAATCTCCGTGTACGCTTGCGTCTCGGCCTGATTTATCTCGAACAGCGGCAGGTGGACAAAGCGCTGGAAACCTTTCAAGCTGTCGATACGGTGCAGCCGAACGATGCCGATGTGCACTATTATCTCGCCCTGACGTATGAGGAGATGCAGCGTTACGAGGATGCCCTGGGTGAGATCCAGCGGGCTCTTACCTTGCGGCCCAAAGCGCTCGAATTCCATCTGCACCTCGGGCATATCTACGAACGTTTGGGGAATGTGCCCGAGGCGATCACGGTCCTGACCCAGGCGGTGGCATTGGAACCGGGGCATGCTGGAGCGCACTTTTATCTGGGGCTGGCGCAGTCCGAAAACAAGGCCTATCCTGAGGCCGCTGCCAGCTTACGGAAAGCCATTGACCTCGACGAGACCAACGCCACCTATCATTTTAACCTGGGGGTGGTGTATGAAAAGCTCGGGGATTTCGAGGCCTCCGTGGACCAGATGCAACGCGCCATCACCCTCGATCCCAAGCATGCGAGTGCCTTGAATTACCTGGGTTACATGTATGCTGAGCGCGGCCTGCGACTCGACGACTCGATCGAGGCGATTCAGCGCGCCCTGGCCCTCGAGCCCGACAACGGCTATTTTATCGATAGTCTTGGCTGGGCCTATTTCAAAAAGGGGTGGTATGAGAAGGCGCTGTATGAACTCGAACGGGCGATTGCCGCGGTCCCAGACGACCCCATCATGCAAGACCACCTGGGGGATGCGTACTTTCATCTCCGACGTCTGCCAGAGGCCCGGCAAGCCTGGGAAAAATCGCTGACCTTAAAGCCTGACAATGCTGCTGTGGAGCAGAAACTGCGTAACGTCCGTTCCCTGATGGAGGAAGCGTTACATGGTGCGCCTGTTCTGCGGCACCCTTAGCCTCGGCATGGTGCTGTTGTGGCTGGCTGGCTGTCAGAGTATCCCGAATCCCTGGCAGGGCCTGCCGCCACCGGCAACGCTGCTTTCCAGGGCAGAACCAGTCTGGGAACATGCGGCGGCGCGCCGCCAGGCCTTTGACACGCTCAGAGGTTTGGCGCGTGTGGATCTGCGCGCTGGCATACGGAATGCGACCCTCGACGACGCGGTCGTAGTGCTGCAGGGTTTTGATGCTATACGCTTGGAAGGTTATGGGCCCGTCAGTCAGCTGCTGTTTCTGTTGATCGCTGACACGCACCAACTTGCTCTCTACGCGCCGCAGGAGGGCCGTCTGCTGACCGGGGCCGCGTCAGCCGAGAACCTGATGCGTCTCTTTGGTATCGCATTAACGCCTACGGCTTTACAATACGTACTGATGGGCGATGTGCCGCTGGTCACCCTCCCAAACGTGGGGACCTTCGCGTATCGGGCGCGTGAGAACCTCTATCTCTGGCAGGGACAGGTGCCACCTGCGCCACAGTCGTATCGCATCTGGTTCGAGCCCTATAATTTGCAGCCCGTCCGTTTTGAGATGGAAGACGCCAGAGGACAACTCGTCCTGCAGGTGCGGTACGAAAATTTCCAGCGTCTCAATGGGTTTATGATGCCGTATCGTATCACCGTGGTACAACCCGCGGCTGGGCGCCGCGTCGTGTGGCAATACAAAGAAGCAGTAGAGATCAATGCCAGCCTGCCCCAGGAGCGCTTTCACATGCCAGCCCCCCCGGTGGGGACAGCCCGCGTGGCGATTGAAGACCTCCCGGCCCCAGAAGCCGATGCACTCCCCCGTATCTGGTAAGGCGGTCTATGGTGATTCAACCCGCCCCGGCGAAAGTGAACCTCGGTTTGGCAGTGCATCGACGCCGACCCGATGGATACCATGACATCTCGACCCTCTTGCTCAAGATTTCCCTGGTCGATGAGGTGCGTCTGACGGCCCAGCCGCGCGAGATCGTCGTCCACTGTGAGCATCCTGAGGTGCCCAGTGATGCGCGCAATCTGGTGCATCGCGCCGCCGTGGCGTTGCAGCCTGGCGCGCCGGGGCAGGGCGTCTGTCTCACCCTCCAGAAGACCATCCCAGTTGCGGCTGGGCTCGGAGGCGGCAGCAGTGATGCGGCCGCCACGCTTATAGGCCTGAATATGTTATGGCAGTTAGGGCTTTCGTCGACAGAACTGGCCGCGTATGCCGCGCGTCTGGGGGCTGATGTGCCATTTTTTCTGTTGCCCACCGTGGCGGCGATGGGCTATGGGCGTGGTGACGACCTCGAACCGGTGGCGTGCCCACGGACATTTTATCTGGTGCTCGTCAAGCCACCCATTGCGGTGTCCACCGCCTGGGTCTACCAGCAGCTCAGATTTGAGTTGACAGCGCCCCCAAAGGATACTACCATCCTCAAGCAATGCCTTGAATCTGGGGACATTGAGGGTTTAGGAGCGGTGTGCTTCAACGATCTCGAAGCGGTGGTTGTACGACACGTACCTGTCGTGCAAGACGTCAAACGCGCTTTAATGCGACCAGGGGTGTATGGAGTGTGCATGTCGGGCAGCGGGCCAACGGTGTACGCTCTCTGTCCATCGTGGGACGTGGCGCACGAGGTTGCCTCTGCGGTACGGCAGCGAGGATGGGGTGTATGGGTGTGCCAGCCGTGGCAGCATGTCGCTGCAGAACCAGCCTAGCTCGTCCAGTCAGGGCTGGGCACCGTGGTCGTGGATAGCCTGGTATGGACAAGTCGCCTTTGCAACGCTTCCCGATACCTATCCATAGATGGGGCGTCGTCAAGCGGTAAGACACAGGTCTTTGGAACCTGCATTCGGAGGTTCGAATCCTCCCGCCCCAGTCTTCTCGACCCCTCCCCAGCCTCTCTGCCCTGGTGTGGCGACTTCAGAGACGCAAACTGCTAGCGTGTAAGGTGGCCAATCATGAGGGACTTGCGACTCTTCACAGGGCGTGCGAATCCCCAGCTGGCACGGGGTATTTGCCAGTATCTGGACATCGAGATGGGCGCTATCGAGGTGTCCGACTTTAGTGATGGCGAGATTTTTGTGCAGATTCGCGAGCATATCCGTGGCAAAGACGTCTTCTTGCTGCAGCCGACCTGCCATCCGGTGAATCAGCACCTCATGGAGCTGCTGATTATGGCCGATGCCTGCCGGCGGGCCTCGGCGGCGCGTATTACCGCGGTGCTGCCGTATTTCGGGTATGGTCGGCAGGACCGCAAGGACCGGCCGCGGGTACCGATTACGGCGAAACTGGTGGCAGACCTGATCACCGCCGCGGGGGTGAACCGCATCTTAGCGCTGGACTTGCATGCCGGGCAATTGCAGGCCTATTTCAATATCCCGGTGGACCATCTCTTTGCCGCACCGGTGTTGATCGAATATTTTCAGCGCCACACCTACCATCACCTGAGTGTGATCGCGCCGGATGCCGGTGGGGTGGAACGCGCCGGGGCGTTTGCCAAGCGCCTGGATGTCTCGCTGGGCATCATCGATAAGCGGCGGGATCGTGAGAACAAGAACGTGGCCACCGTCAGGCACATCGTGGGCGATGTGAGCGGGCGCGATGTGCTCGTGGTCGATGATATGGTCGATACCGCCGGGACCCTGGTCGAAGCGACAGCGGCACTGCGCCGGGCCGGGGCGCAGCGCGTGTTTGCCGGGGCCACGCACGCCGTGCTCTCAGGACCGGCGATGCAGCGCTTGGCCGCTTCTGACCTGACCCAACTCGTGGTCACCGATACCATCCCGCTCGGCGCCAAAGCGCAGGCCTGGGACGGTATTCATGTCTTATCGGTGGCTCCGCTGCTGGGTGAAGCGATCAAGCGTATTCACTGTGACGAATCAGTCAGTTCGCTCTTCGAAGAGCGGAAGTGAGGATAGGTATGGAGACTGTGAGGCTTGTCGTCCAAAAGCGTCACCAGGCCGGTAAGGGGGTAGCCCGTCAGTTGCGGCGGGCGGGACAACTGCCGGCGGTCGTGTATGGGCATGGGACCACGGTAGCGATTGTGCTCGGTGAGAAAGATCTGGTGAGTATTCAGCAGTCCGAGGCCGGCGAGAATACCATTCTCGACCTGGTCATTGAAGGGGAGCCCCCAGAAAGCTGCCAGGCGATCCTGCGCGAGGTGCAGATCAACCCTGTCAGTGGCGCCCTGCTGCATGCCGACTTCTACCGTGTGGATATGGGCCAGGCGCTCACGGTCACGGTGCCCCTGGCCTTCATCAATGAGCCGCATAGTCGGCTCCAGGGTGCCAATGCCATGCTGACGCATCTCTGGCGTGAGGTCGAGGTGGCGTGCCTGCCGCGAGATATTCCTGATGAGATTACGGTGGATCTGGCCGATTTCCAACCGGGGGAAATGTTCAAAGCTGGCGCCTTAGTCTTGCCTCCAGGGGTAACGCTGGTGACCGATGCCGAGGAGGTGATGGTGACCGCGCACGTCGAGGTAGAGACCCCAGAAACCAGCGAGGTTGAGGAGGAGCCTGGTGAGCCGTCAAGTTGATGCTGAGGGAGTATTGGTGCACGTGTGAATGTGATTGTTGGGTTGGGGAACCCTGGACAGCGCTATCGCCATACACGACACAATATCGGTTTTGACGTCATTGAGGCGCTGGCACAGCGTTACCATATCGCCATACAACAGCGTGAGGCCGAAGCCCTATGCGGGACAGGGTCGATTGGGCAACGTCGAGTGCTGTGCGTCAAGCCCCAGACGTATATGAACGCCAGTGGGCAGAGTGTGGCGCCTCTGGTGCGGCGCTACTTACGCCAGGGGGAGGTGCTCATTGTCGTGCATGACGATATTGATCTCCCCGTAGGCAAGCTCAAACTCAAGCGCCAGGGGGGAGACGCGGGACACTTAGGGATTCGCTCGCTCATTGCGTGTCTCAAGGGTGACGCCTTCTGGCGTATTCGCATGGGCGTTGGCAGACCACCGCGGAAAGAGGACATCGTCGACTACGTTCTGTCGCCCTTTACGGACGAGGAAGCCGAGGCCCGTCAGACGATGATCGCACAGGCTGTCACCTGGGTTGAGACCCTGTTAGCGGCGCCGGGACAGCCCCTGTAAGTGTGTAAGGCGCCGTGTGGGGCGTTCTCCTTGCTCGCTGTCGCGGGCTATAAGCCAAAAGGAGTCTTGATGAACGCGAGAAAGAATATCTACGAAACGATCTTTGTCTTACATCCGGAGTTGACGGAAGAGGCCGTTGAGACCAACATTCAAAGTACGGTCCAACTCCTGGAAGGCAAAGGGGCTGAGATCATTCGCATTGATCGTGGGGGCAAACGCCGTCTGGCGTACGTGATGCGGAAGCAGCGCTATGGCTATTACAATCTCATCCATTTTCGCACTACTCCGGAAGCGCTCCCCGACCTGGAGCGGATGTACCGCCTGAGTGAGCGTGTCCTGCGCTATCTCACTATACGGTTTGAGAAAGAGGAACAGCTCACTGGCTTCACGCGTGTCCCTGACGATGAAAGCCGCGACGAGGACCGTGACGACCGTCGTCGGGGTGGACGACGTGGCGAGCCTTTCCATATGCGCGGGGAGGGGCGCTATCCACGGCGTGGTGCTATGGAGGAGGGGCGCAGCAACGGCAGAGCCCGCACATTTGATGCTGCTGTCACAGTGACAGAGGATGAGACGCTGGACGACGAGAGTGAATAACCGCAATTCTGAGAAAAGGCCAGGAGTATGGCAAGCTTCAACAAAGTCATCTTGCTCGGCAATCTCACACGTGATCCCGAGCTGCGCTATACGCCCAATGGGACCCCGGTGGCCACCTTCGGTCTGGCAGTGAACCGACGCTCCGGGCAGGGCGATGAGCGCCGGGAAGAAGTCTGCTTCGTCGATATTGTGACCTTCGGCCGTGAGGCTGAAACGGCCAGCGAGTTTCTGAGTAAAGGCCGTGCCGCGCTCATTGAGGGGCGCCTGCAGTGGCGCAGTTGGGAAGGGCAGGACGGCCAAAAACGCAGCAAGCACGAGGTGGTTGCTGAACGGATCCAATTTATGCCGCGGGCACGTGAGGAAGGGCTGGAGCGCACACCTCCAGGACCAGGGATGGAGCACACGAGTCCGCCGCCCTCCCGTGTCGGGGAGGAACTCGATGTCCCCCCTCTCGAGGATGACGATATTCCTTTCTAAGTGTGTGCGGTCGTGCCTGGTAGGGCCAGGCACGTAGGAGGAGTGAGACGATGGCAGTCGTTTCGAGAAAGAAAGCCGTGGCGCGTAAACGCCGGCGGTTTCTGCGTAAAAAGATCTGTCGGTTCTGTGCCGACAAACTGACCCTGATCGATCACAAAGACGTGCGGCGCCTCCGTAACCTGGTGACCGAGCGCGGCAAAATTATTCCGCGACGCATCTCGGGCAACTGTGCTGGTCATCAACGTCAGCTCACGACTGCGATCAAGCGGGCACGACACCTCGCCTTGATGCCATTTACCATCGAATGACGCTGGGGTGCGGTGGGTGATGTTGGGGCTCCGCAAGAATTGGGCCATGAAAGCAGTAGTCGATAATCTCGAAGTGCTCTGGCTGGCAATACTGTCTGGGCTCTTGACGCTGTTGCCAATGTTTGTGCCGGTTGGAGGGGCTCTGCTGACCGCCTTTGTGCCGTTTCCGTTCATCGTACTGGCAGTGAAGTATCCGTGGCGCTATGCGGTGAGTCTGTTCGGCCTTGAAGGGGGGCTGATGCTGCTGGGAGGCCAGCCGCAGCTCCTCTTCTTCCTGATCCAGGGTGGTCTTGTAGCACTGGTGACCGCGGGGGCTATACGGCGTGGCTGGTCGATCTCACAAACGATCGTGGGGAGTCTCGTGGTGCCGTTAGGGATAGGGGCCCTCCTCCTGGCAGTGTACAGTACGCTCGTCCAACCGCTCCCGCAAGATCTCCTGACACGGTACTTTGATAAAGCCGTGTCTCTGGCACAGAAGTATGTGCAGGCTCTGGAGCAGATACAGGAGGGTGAGGAGGAGCAACTCGCAGCGCTGGTGGAGGCGCTGCCGCAGCTGCTGCTCGCCGTCTTGCCGGCGCTGGTGGTGATCAGCCATCTGGGCATGAATGTGCTCAACTATATTGTGGTGCGACGCTACTGCCAGCGCAGCCAGCCACCACTGCACCTGGATCCGGACGATCTGTTGTGTTGGCGTGCTTCGGACTATCTGGTGTGGCTCTTTTTAGCCAGTGGTGCAGCGTTGCTGATCCCGCTTGACGCTGTGAGTACCATTGGTTTGAACGTCTTGCTCGTGACGCTGGCGGTCTATTGCTTACAGGGCCTGGCGATTGCGCTGTTTTGGGGACGACGTCTGCCGTTGCCCCTCGGTGCGCAGTGGCTCGTGGTAGCCGTGGTCTTCCTCATTACTGGCCTGCTCTGTGTGGCGGTATGTACGGCCGCCGGCCTGTTTGATCTCTGGGTCGATTTTCGCCGCCAGCGGCGCCATTCCTTGCTTCCCTAAAGGAGAGATGGACGATGAAAGTGATTTTGATGCGCGATGTGGACCATGTGGGTGAGGTGGGTGAGATGGTGGATGTGGCCGATGGGTATGGACGCAATTTTCTCATCCCACGTGGCTTAGCGGTGGCGGCTACGGCCAAGAATAAACGTCAACTCGAGCACGAACAGCGCCTGCGGGAGCACCGTCTCGTACGGGTACGGCAGGATGCCCAGACGCTGGCGGAGAAGTTGCAGGCGGTGCCGTGTCACTTTGTGCGCAAAGCTGGCGAGGAGGGCAAATTATTCGGGTCGGTCACTGCCATGGATATTGCGGAGGCGCTCAAGACGGCTGGCTTTGAGGTGGACCGCCGGCGCATCCAGCTCGACCAGCCGCTCAAGGCGCTGGGCGACTTTACTGTCCCAGTGCGCTTGCCGGCAGAGACCTCGGCCATGGTCAAGGTGACGATTGCGCCTGAAGAATGAGGAGGTGCTGCCATGGCTGGGCAGCTCGACGCGCTCCAGAAACTCCCCCCCCAGAGCGTGGAGATGGAGCAAAGTGTTCTGGGAGCTATTTTACAGGATCATCACGCTCTGGTGCAGGTGCTGGAGATTCTGCAGGAACGCGACTTTTACCAGGATGCGCATCGCTGGATCTTCCAAACGATGATTGATCTCTTTCAGGACAACGTCCCGATCGATGTCCTGACCGTGACCGAGCGGCTGCGCAAGAAAGGGCGATTTGAAGCCGCTGGCGGTGCGACCTATTTGGTCGACCTGGCCGAGATGGTACCGACCGCGGCGCATGTCATGCACCATGCGCAGGTGGTGCGGGAAAAAGCCATTCTGCGTGCCCTCATTCAGACGGCGACGACGATCGTTACAGAAAGTTATGAGGACGCCGAAGACGTTGATACGCTCCTCGATCGGGCTGAGCAGGCCATCTTTGAGATCGGCCAGCGCAAAACGACGGCCGATTTCGTCCGGATTAATACCCTTCTCACGGGGACTTTCAGGCGCCTTGAACAGCTCTCCGAGCGTAAGGAACTCGTTACCGGTATCCCAACGGGTTTTACGGATTTTGATCGCCGTACCGCAGGATTGCAGCCGTCGGACCTGATCATCATTGCTGGACGTCCCGGTATCGGGAAGTCGACCTTCGGTCTCAATATTGCCGAGTACGTTGGCGTGCGCGCCCGTCGGCCAGTGGCGATTTTCAGCCTCGAAATGTCGAAGGAGCAGCTGGTCATCCGTTTTCTCTGCTCGCAAGCGCGAGTCGATTCCTCGAAGCTCCGCACTGGTTTTTTGAGCCGTGAAGACTGGCCGATCTTGACCAAGGCAGCCGGGACTCTCTCGGAAGCCCCCATCTATATTGATGATACACCAGCCCTGTCGGCGCTCGATATCCGTGCCAAAGCCCGGCGCTTGCAGGCCGAAGTGGGCGATCTGGCACTCGTCATCGTGGACTACCTG
>WNEY01002119.1_pt1 | contig 14461 bp, 13 predicted proteins | sample 5400531 | NCBI WGS metagenome assembly WNEY01 (sample SAMN13153338, study PRJNA577476) | soil metagenome | isolation source: 200 cm saprolite under Douglas fir tree site 1 | place: USA:California | collected 2015-04-18
CCGCGCGTAAGCGCGCGGGAAGCTCGCCGACCGCCTCGGCGAGTCGCTGGCGCAGCGGATGGTCGGGATCCTGGACGACCTGGCGGAGCCCCGCCTGGATCGCTCCGAGGACGCGGTCACGATCGATCAGGCCGAGCAGGCTCGCGACGCCGAGCCAGAAGCGCGGGTACGTGCCCATTCGCTCTCGATAGCGCGCGAGGAGCTCGTCCACCAGCCCGCCGACCGTCGAGCGGAACGCGGGCCGGTCGAGCGCCTCCGCGATTGCGTCGGCCAGCCCCGTCACGAGTCGCTGGTCCCATCCGTGGCGGCGTGCCAACTCGAGCGCCGCGGCGAGCGTCGGGGCCAGGGGCCGGTCGAGAAGGAGATCGCGCAACCGCGTCACCAGGTCGCCTGCCGCCTTCGGCGACAGCTCGGCCGCGAGCCAGCGGGCCAGCTCGCGTGTGGCCGCGTCGAGGTCGCGCGTGGTGAGCCGCTCGGCCGCCCGGGCGATCAACGACGCGACATCCACACGCGCGACTTCCTGTGCGACGTACTCCTTCGTGAGCACGCGGCTTCCGACCATCGTGCCGACGCGCGCTGCCATCAGCTCCCAGTTGGCCGGGATGAGCGCGGTGTGCGGGATCGGTAGGCCGAGCGGCCGCCGGAAAATCGCCGTGACCGCGAACCAGTCGGCGAGCCCGCCGACGATGCCCGCCTCGGCGATCGCCAGGATCCAGCCGCCCCACCACGTCCCGCGGATGGGAAGGACCGCCACTGCCAGAGCGGCGGCGGCCAAGAGCACGCCGAGCGCGAGTCGGCGCTGACGCCGGGGGGCGCTCCCAGTCACGGCGCAGACTGGCTGCCCGGGCGCCGGCGTCGCGACGGAAGAAGAATCCGGTGCTGCTTGACGTCCCAGACGCCGCGCGGCGAGAGCCGCACGGCCGGGAGAAAGTCCGCCGCAAGAAAGAACAACGTGTAGAGCGGCTCGTGGTGTGGGTAGCCGCGCTCGACGAGCTGCCGGCGCAGCTCGTCCTCCTGCCCGGCCGCTTCGTCGACCGTGTTGCGCGTCATGATGCCTCCGAGCGGCAGCGGCAGCTCGTAGGCGATTCGGTCGCCGTCGACGAGGACGATCCCTCCGTGAAGGTCGAGGAGCCGGTTGACGGCCCGCGCCATCGCCTCCGGCCGGCGACCGAGTGCCAGGATGTTGAAGTCGGTGCTGGTCGTGGTCGCGAAGCCGTCGAGCCGCTCGGCGAAGCCCGCCACGACGCCCGGCGCGACCCAGCGTCCTCCGCGATCCAGGAGGGCCGCGTGGAGATCGCCCGGCTCCATCGGTCGCTCCTGCAGTCGGCTGATCACCGCGCTGACCAGCTTGATGACCGGGTAGCGCTCGCGGGCGGGCAGCTCGAAGTCTCCGGGGCTCGCCCGCCACCGCACCGCGAGCCGCGCCTCGGCGGACGTGAATACCCGACGCCACGGAGGCTCCGGCACGCGCGCGAGCAGCCGGCCACCGGCGGCGACCACCTTGCCGCGCGCGATCACAGTTGCCGGCCGCGGCGCGGAGAGATCCTCGAGCAGGCAGATGTCGGCGTAGCGACCGGGCGCCACGCCCCCGACGTCGGCGTCGAGCCCGTAGTAGGTCGCCGGGTTCAGCGTTGCCATGCGATACGCGTCGACGGGCGCCACGCCCCGCTCGAGCGCCACGCGGATCAGATGGTCGACGAACCCGTGAGTCCGGATGAACGCGGGCATCGAGCCGTCGCTCGTGAGCATCAGCCGCGACGCGAGCGCCGGCGCCGTCTTCAAGGCGTCGAGCAGTCCGACGAGATCGGGGCGGAGGGACGACTCGCGCAGCATCACCGCGATGCCCAGACGCGCGCGGTCGAGCACCTCCTGCGCGGTGATCGGCTCGTGGTCCGAGGTGAAGCCGGCCGCGGCGATCGCGGCGATCTTCTCCGCCGACGCGCCGGCCGTGTGGCCCTCGACCCGTCCGCCGCGCGCGAGGGCGAGCCGTCGGAGCAGCTCGGGGTCGCCGCGCCAGGCGTCCGGCCATCGCGTCACCTCACCGATCGCGATCGCGCTCGGATGCGCCATCGCCCGCGCGAGCGCCGTGAGGTCGAACCGCCGCCATTCGCCCGGCGCGCGGCTCTGGGCGTGCGGACGGATCATCCAGTAGAACCGGAGGGGCGATGCGCGCAGCGCGTCGGCCACCCGTCGGAACGCGGCCAGGCCGCCCAGCTCCCAGAACTGGAGCGTGTCCGCGACGACCGCCGTCGTGCCGAGCGGTAGGACGAAGCGCGCGAGCGCGGCCGGCGTGGTCAGGGTCGCCGGGTGCACGTGCGGGTCGATGTAACCGGGCACCAGGACCTGCCCCCTCGCGTCCACCACGCGCGTGCGCGGGCCGACCATGTCGTCGCGGGCGCCGACGTACGCGATCCGCTCGCCTTTGGCCGCGATGCCGGCCGGATAGATCTCGCCTGTGTAGACGTTGAGCAACGATCCGCCGCGCACGTAGAGGTCGGCATGGGCGGCGCCGCGAGCGACATCGGTGAGGCGCCGGCGCTCAGCGATGGTCACGACTCGAGATTATAGACGCTCGTGCGAGCCGGAGGGCCGCCCGGGGGCTGGGGCCCCCAGGTCCGAGGCGAGCGTCGAGCACGGTACAATCGACGGGTGAGCCGCGCGATCGTCGTTAACAGCGCCGTGCGCGTGCCCGAGGGGGCACTCCACGTCCGCGCCGTGCGCGCCTCGGGCCCCGGCGGTCAGAACGTCAACAAGGTCGCGACCAAGGTGGACCTGCGCGTCGACCTCGATGCCGTCGAAGGCCTCTCGGAGGCCGCGCGCTCGCGTCTGACGACGCTCTGTCGTCACCGGCTCGACGCCGACGGCCGACTCATGGTCTCGAGCCAGGCGACGCGCAATCAGGCGCGGAATCTCGAGGACGCTCGCGACCGGGTGCGCGCCCTGGTCGCCGCCGCCCTGCGCGAGCCCCGGCCGCGCCGAGCGTCCGCGCCTTCCGCCGGAGCGCGCGAGCGGCGGCTCGACGCGAAGAAACGGCGCGGCGCGCTCAAGCGCGAGCGCACCCGACGCGGGGGATGGTAGCGCGAGCCGCAGGACGTCGGGGGGCTGGGGCCCCACCGTCCGAGGCGAGCCTATGGACTGACGAGGCTCAGCGCCTGGGGGCGCGGCCGGCGCGATAGGATGCGGCGCCCGCGCGGACGCCGACCTTCAAACTTCGGCTCAGCAGCGCCGCCTGGGCCACCGCCTGGCGCACCCGGGGCTCGGCGCGGCGCATCGCGCGCTCGACCTCGACGCGCGTCCGCCGCTCGATCCGTTTCATGCGCCGGCGCGCCTCGCCCCGCGCCCGGTTGGCCTGGGTCTTCAGGGTCTTGAGGTGCTTCTGAAGCGCCTTCATCTGCCGCTCGAGATTCGTCATCGCGTCCCCTTCCCGTAACGCAATCGGCGCCCTCAGAATCCGAGCGCGCGGACCTCGTCTCGGAAGCGCTGGACGTTGCGGAGCTTGATCTCCTCGTAGCCGCGGATCAGGTCGGGCAGGCTCGCGAGCTTGACGGCGCGTTCGTAGCTCTCCGGCGAGAGGCCGACGAGCGCCTGCTCGACGAGCGCGCGATACTCCCCGGGGAGCTGGCGCTCCACGCGTCGCACCGCGGCGAATCCGAACGGGTCGAGCCAGGTGCCGCGCAGCGCTTTCATCCCGGCGAGCACGCCGAAGATCGGATCGAACCACGTGCCGAGCCGGATCTTCCGTGTGACGCCAAGGGCGCGGAGGAGGGGCGGGTGCAGGTTGTAGTGGAGGGTGACGCCGCCGGGGAACTGGGTGGCCAGCGCGCGCGCGATGTCCGTCTTGCGATGCAGACGCGCCACCTCGTACTCGTCCTTGTACGCCATCAGCTTGAACAGATGGCGGGCGACCGCCTCGGAGAAACGCGACTCCTCGGGCATGGCGGCGGCTTCCGACTCGCGTACGCGCTGCACGAAGTGGAGATACGTCTGCGCGTACGCTGCATTCTGGTAGGCGAGCAGCTCGGGCACGCGCACCTCCAGGAGGCGCCGGAGCTCGCCGGTGGCCCCGACGGCCTCCACGAGCTGCCGCGCCTCCGCGGAGAGCTCCGCCGCTTCGACGGCGCCCAGGCGGTGCCGCGTGACCGTGCGCACCCAGGCGGGGTCGACGACGAGCAACCGGCCCGCGCGGAACGCGTGGCTGTTCATCGGCACGGAGACGCCGTTCAGAACGATCGCTTCCTCGATCGCCTCCGCGCTCACGGGGAGGGCGCCGGCCTGCCAGGCGGCGCCCAGCACAATCATGTTGGCGGCCATGTGGTCGTCGAAGAGCGTCTCGGCCAGCCCGAGCGCGTCGAGGTAGAGGTTGTCGTCCTTGCGTGTGACCCGGTTGATCGACGTGATGAGTCCGTTCGTCTCGGGGAACTCGACCGTCGTCGACGTGACCATCGCGCCGGTCGGCACCTGGCTGGTCGAGACGATCGCGATCGTCCGCTCGGGGCGAGCGTGATCGAGGTTCTGCGGTGAGGTCGCGACGAGGATGTCGAATCCGAGATAGCAGTCCGCGGACCCGGCGGCGATCTTGTTCGAGACGTCGGAGGTGCGGTCGAAGATCTTGAGGTGCGAGACGACCGGCCCGCCCTTCTGGCTGAGACCGGTCTGGTCGAGGCCGCGGACGTGCTTGCCGTCGAGGAGCGCGGCGGTGCCCAGGATCTGGTTCACGGTCACCACGCCGGTGCCGCCGATGCCCATCATGAAGATATTGGCGTCGTCCGGTACTTTGAGCTCGGGCTCGGGCAGCGCCCGCTCGACCTTGAAGACGCGGCGCTCCTTCTTCCGGGGGTCGACGAGCGGCACGACGGTCAGGAACGAGGGACAGTCCCCCTTCAGACACGAGTAGTCTTTGTTGCACGACGATTGGTGGATCTGCGTCTTCCGTCCGAATTCGGTCTCGACGGGATGCACCGAGAGGCAGTTGCTCTTCACGCCGCAGTCGCCGCAACCCTCGCAGACCGCCTCGTTGATGAAGACGCGCATTTCCGGGTCGGGGAGCCGGCCGCGCTTGCGCAGCCTGCGCTTCTCCGCGGCGCACCGCTGGTCGTAGACGAGCGCCGTGACGCCTGGAATATCGCGGAGCAGCCGCTGCGCCTCGTCGAGCCGGTCACGGTGCCAGACCTCAACGCCGGGCGCCCACGCAGTGCCCTTCGGATACTTGTCCGGCTCGTCGGTCATCACGATGATGCGCTTGACGCCCTCGGCGGCGAGCGAGCGCGTCAGCTCGGGCACCGGCATCGCGCCGGCGGCGTCCTGGCCGCCCGTCATCGCCACCGCCGAGTTGTAGAGGATCTTGTAGGTGATGTTGGCGCTCGACGCGACCGCCTGGCGGATCGCCAGCGAGCCGGAATGAAACAAGGTGCCGTCACCGAGATTCTGGAAGAGGTGATTCGTCTCGGTGAATGGCGCCATGCCCACCCACTGAACGCCCTCGCCGCCCATGTGGGTGAGCCCCATCGTCTTCCGGTCCATCAAGAGCGCCATCCCGTGGCAGCCGATGCCGGCGCTGGCGATCGAGCCCTCCGGCAGCACGGTCGAACGGTTATGCGGGCAGCCCGAGCAGAAGTAGGGCTGACGCACCAGCGTCAGCGGCGCGGGCCGCTGGCGCAGCGCCTCGAGGAGCGCCACGCGCGCCGTGATCGACTCGAGGTGGATGCGTCGCTCGAGGCGCGAGGCCACGATCTCGGCGATCCGGTCCGCATCGAGCTCGCCGTCTGCCGGCACGAGCGGGCGGCCGTGCTCGTCGGACTTGCCGACCACCTGCGGCCGCTCGGCCTGGTTGTAGAGGATGTCGCGGATGAAGAGCTCGCAGAACGCGCGTTTCTCCTCGACGACCAGCAGTTCCTCGAGACCGCGGGCAAACTCACGGACCGTGCCCGGCTCCATCGGGAACAGCATCTCGATCTTCAACAGCCGGATGCCGTACTGTCGGAGCGCCGCGTTGTCGAGCCCGAGCTCGGCGAGCGCCTCGCGGAGGTCGTGGTAGGTCTTGCCGGGCGCGGCGATGCCGAGCCAGGCATTCGGCGTGGGGAGCGTGACGCGATTGAAGCGGTTCGCCGCCGCAAATGCCTTGGCGGCCTCGAGCCGCCCGTAGTGGATCTCGCGCTCGGTCTCGAGTCCCCACGGCGGCATCAGCAGCGGATTCTGTCGCGCCTGCCACGGCCGACCCTCGTAAACGAACCCCGGGTCGGCGACGGCGATACGGTCCGGCGCCACCTCGGCGGTGGCGATTTCATCGGCGACGTTGGTCACGATCTTGACGCCCACCCAGAGTCCGGAATAGCGAGAGAGCTCGAAGCCGAGCCGGCCGAGGTCGAGGATTTCTTGCGCCGAGCCGGGAAAGAGCACCGGGAAGAGCGCGTCGTAGAAGGCAACCTCCGAGTGCGACGGAATCGTGGACGACTTGGAGAGCGGGTCGTCCCCGCCCAGCGCGAGCACGCCGCCATGACGCGCCACGCCCGCGAAGTTCGCGTGCTTGAAAATGTCACCGGTGCGGTCGACGCCGGGCCCCTTGCCGTACCACATGCCGAGAACGCCGTCGTACTTCGGCTGCGGGAACAGGTTGGCGAGCTGGCTGCCGTAGACCGCCGTCGCCCCGAGATCCTCGTTCACGCCCGAGAGGAAGACGACGTTGTGCTCGCGGAGCAGGGCGGGGTTGCGCTCGAGCGTGAGATCGAGACCACCGAGCGGGGAGCCCCGATAACCGGAGATGAGCGTGGCGGTATTGAGCCCTCGGCGTTTATCGGCTCGGTGCTGATCGAGCGGCAAGCGCACCAGCGCCTGGATGCCAGAGAGGAGGATGAGCCCTTCTTCCTGACGGTACTTGGCGTCCAGGGTGAAATCACGCTTGATCGCCATGGAGTCTCCTCTCGAGGTGCTGAACGTATGATACGAGCGGCCCTGATGAGGCGCAAATCTGATTGGGCCAGGAGTCATCTCGATGATCGTGATCAGGTCCTGCCGTTTCGAGGAGTGTCCGGCGGTGTTGGCCCTCTGGGAGCGCGCCGGCGCCATTCCGAGCCCGACCGATACGCTCGAGGAGCTCCGGCGGCTGGTCCAGACGCACGGCGACGGTTTCCTTGTCGCGATCCAGCAGGGCGCCATCGTCGGGAGTGTGATCGGGGGATGGGACGGCTGGCGCGGAAACATTTATCGTCTGGCGGTCGCACCGGAGGCGAGGCGCCTCGGCCTGGCGCGAAGGCTCGTCCACGAGGCCGAGCTCGTCTTGACGATGAAGGGCGCACGCCGGATGTCGGCGCTCGTCGAGCGCCACGAAGCCCATGCCGTCGGCTTCTGGGATGCGCTCGCAGAGCGCGGCTGGCAGCGAGACGAGCGGATGACACGCTATATCAAGACTGATTGAAGTCCGTAGTTCCTTGACACCACTCTGGGCATCGACTGAGATGGACCGGTGGACCGCGATGCCCTGAAGCGCCTCCTCAGCGAAGCGCGCCGCGCCACGCGCGCGGAGGCTGGCACGGTGTATCTCCGGGAGGGCGACCAGCTCCACTTCGCGGCCGTGCAGAACGACGTCCTGGCGCAGCGGGTTGGCGCGGCCGAGGCCGAGGGCCGCCTCACGGCCGGCCCGCTGGATCTCAGCACGCCGAGCCTGGCGAGCTACGTGATGCTCACGCGGGCCGTCGTCAACGTCCCCGACGTCTACGAGATCCGCCTGGAGCGGCCCTATGAGTTCGACCGGCGGATGGACGCGACGCACGGTTACCGGACGCGGTCGATGCTCGTAATGCCGCTCCGCGACGGGCGGGGCACGATAGTCGGCGTGGTCCAGCTTATCAACGCCCGAAACGAGGCTGGCGAGGTCGTCGCGTTCGACGCGGGCTGCGAGGACCGACTGGCGGCACTATTGACCGGCTTCGCCAAGGCGGGTGAATCGTAAGGCCTCGCTCAGACAGCGGAGCGGAGCGGCGTCGCTCCCCCCGATTGTCACTAGTGTCCCGTCCCAGAACTCATGTTAAGACTTCGCCGTAGGCGGAGGCGACGGGCGGGTGCGGCAGGGGGCGCCGGGACCACGCGGCCCGCGCTCGCTGCTCGGGTGCGGCTGGGCTCCATCCGGGCGCATCGCGTCCGCATCGGGCGAGGCGGGAACGGATCCCGTCACCCCCTGCCGCACCCGCCCGTCGCCTCCGGTGGAGCGTGATCGTTAACAGAACTTCGCGGACGGGACACTAGATGGCGCGCCAGAGGCCGCGGCCGGCGTCGCGGGCCTCGCGCTGTAGCTTCACGAAGAGCTCCTGGTGCCTGACGTTCGGGGGGACGGTCATCACCTGGGCGTAGCCCAGGCGCAGCAGCTCGGCGTTCACCATCACGTCGTCGACCCAGACGTAGGCCAGGAGCCGCCCGTACCGGTCCCGCGTCCGGACGTCCAGCTCGAGCCGCACGCGCTTGCCCCCCACCAGGCGCCTGTTCGTCTCGGCCGCCTCGCGACCTCCGGGTTCCTCACCTTTGGTCGGGTGGTGTATCTCCGGCGTATTCATGCCGATGTAGCGGATCTTCTCCACGCGGTCGGCGAGCTTCACGTAGATCGTGTCGCCGTCCACGACGCGGATCACAGTACCTTCGACCGGCTGGCCCTGGGCGGCCGGAGCCAGGACGAGGAGCGGCAGAAGCAGGAGGGGAAGGTGCCGCCGGAGTGCCACGCCGCCACGGTGTCACCCCGTGTCGGCGGGTGTCAAACTTTAGATACGCTAGGACGCAGCGCGAGTGGGCCTCGACGACCTCCGCTACAACAATCCTACTCGACGCGAAACATGGCGTAGCCGAGTGACCTGAGCTGAGTGTCGACGAACGGCTGATGGCGCCGCTCGGTGCTTCTGCGCTCGACGGTGTCCCGGTTGCCATTTACGGCCCGGCGGTCGCGACCGGATCGGCGGTCCATGAAGACCTCGACGTTTTCCTCGGACGCGAACTGTCTTGCGAGGTATTCGCACAGGCTGGTCTGGTCACGGGCCACGATGAAGTAGTGTCGGGTCATAACGGCCATAAGAGTATCTTCCACGAAACAGTCCTGAGGGTCAAGGTCGGCGGAGCCGGCCGAGGGCGCGCCGGGCTCTCCGGGCCTTTTTGGAAAGACGACGGGGGTTGCCGCGCTTGTCCAGTACGGGCTCGGCGTCTGAGTCGGTGTCTTTTGTCGCGGGGTTGGCTGCAGCGGGGTCTTCCGTTGGCGCGGCCGAGCTGTCGTGGCGTTGCAGCGCTTCCAGAAATTGGTCGGCGGTCAGGGCGGCGCAGGCGGACCGTCGGGCCGCGTCCTGGATCTTCCGGTCGGAGCTGACGACGACCGCGCCGCTCTTCCACTGGCGCGCGAGTCGCATGAGCTCGTCGTCGGCCGTCAACGGCGGCCGCGAGAAGATTACACGGATCCGGCCCGCTGACGGGGCGCCACAGGAGACTCGCGCGCCGTCGAACACGACCGTGAACTCGTCGCGTGGCCCCCGGGGAGCCCGTGCCAGCAGGTGCAGGAGCGCCCGGCGTCCCGCCTCGAGGCTCTCGGCCTCGCGAGCCCGGAGCTCCGGGCTCCGGCGGATGACGTTATAGCCATCGATGAGCCAGCGCATCGGAGCCCGATCACCCCCCGCGCCGATACCAGAGCTTCGTTCCTTCTTGAAGGCCGAGACTCACGAGGCGCAGAACGCGGCGGGGATATAGAAGCCAGGACGGAGTCATGGGATAGTGCCGCGCTAGGACGTGCCTCTGTGGGAAGCCGAGCTCCGCCAGGTACGCTGCCTTTCCAATCACCCCAGGGATCGAGAGCGCCACCAGCAGCTCGCCGGGAGTCTCCACCCCTCTTCGCCTCGCGACGAGGCGAATGAACGCCCGCTCCAGCGGGCCGAGGGCAGGCAGCTCTCCGCGCACCGCGTCCGGCAGCTCCAGACGACCCAGCAGCCTGTCGAGGGCAGAGACGGCGTAAGCGAGGGGTCGTAAGGCCCCCGAGGCCCGAGCTTGCCCCAGCAGAGACGGCCAGGGCGCGGCCCGCAGCACGAGGGCGAGGTCAACCAGCCAGATCAGACGGGAGTATGAATGCTTGAGCGCGTGCACGACAAGCTGGAGCCGCAGGTGGACTGGTGAGAGGACGAGCGTCGTCGTGTCGCCTGGCTCCATAGGCGTGGCCTCGCGCCAGAGGGCGGCAGGGTCCAGGCGAAAGGCGCGCGCCTTGCGGCCGACCCATTCGCTCCCGACGATCTCCGTGTGGAGGTCGAACGAGACCACGCCTCGGGAGAAGAACGGAGATGACGGCGAGACGGGCTCGTAGCCGCGGTGCCGCAGCCATCCGGTTACCGAGGGCAGGTCCGACGGGCGCAGGAGCAGATCGATGTCGCCGAGGGGGCGCAGGCCCACGTGACCCCGATACTCGTCGGCGAGCAACGCCGCACCCTTCAACACGATCACCTGACGGCGGTTTTGGCGCAACATCGCGCGCAGCGCCGCCAGCTCGGACAGGGCCGACATGTTGCTGGCGGCGACAGCCCGCGTCGCGGCACGCCAGCGCTCGAGGTGTGGGACCAGACCCTCGCGATGTGCCAGGCCCTCGAGCGCTCGGGCGACGAGTCCCGTGACCCCCTCGCGCTCCGCCTGCTCGAGGAGCACGGGCCATTGGAGGCCGCCGCGGAGAAGCCCGACCAGCGCGTCCTCGGTGGTAGCGCCGAGGAACCACCGGACGGCCCCCACGAGCACCTGCGTCTCGCGCGAGAGCGAGATCTCGGCTGCGTGCAATACCGCGCCCCTCACTCCCTGCAATGCTCGAGGATCGCCGCCTGCACCGCGGGCAGTCGAGACAGATCGCGGCGGAAGGCGAGCCGGTAGACGAGCGAGGGGCGCGCCGCGACGCGGCCGATCGAGTCGAACTCGTCGCGCAGACGGGTTCGGTCGTCGAGATCGAGCCGGTAGGTGTGTTTGACGAGCTCGATGAACGCTTCACGCGGCGCGAGGGCCGTGATGCTGACGGCGCAAGGGCGCGCGGTCGGCTCCGGGTGGCCGAGGACGTACATGCGTCGCACGGGCACGGGCTCCCGGCTGAACGGCCACGACCCGTTATCGACGGAGAGCCGCTTCTTGCCGGCTCGATGCCCGACATCGTGCACCTCGAGGCCACCGTCCCCGAGAATCGCCAGCACGTCGGGCCACAGCCGGATCTCGGGGTAGCTGGGAACGCCCGCCAGCGTTACGCCATCCTCGACGAGCAAAAGACCGTCGTCCGTGATGAGAGGGAACGCTCGTTGCACGAAGCTCGCACTCAGCGTCGACTTGCCCTGCCCAGCCGCCCCGAGAAAGGCGACGGCGCCGTGCGGGGTCGCGACGGCGCTCGCGTGCAGGACGAGCCGGCCCCGCAGGCTGAGTGCGAGCGGTAGCACCTGGGTTAGGAATAGCTGCGCGACGGTCTGCGGTTGCGTGCCCGGCCGTATCGCGCAGCTCACCTCGTACCCGTCGCGCGACACGAGGTAGACGGCCAGACCGGGAAACCGGACGAAGTACCCGGATCGGCCGCGGCCGATGGTCAGAGAGATCGTTCCGTTCGGCAGTCGAAGCGTATGACCGCGACCGGTCGGTCGGTCGCTGATCGGGCCGCGACGCAGAGCGAGCACGCAATCGGCCGGCTTGCCAGTGACCTCAGGGAGCCCAGGCAGCGGCACGTTGCTGCAAACGACGAGGCCAAAAGCGGAATACCCGGTCACACCCCCCCTACACCGCGTAGCGCGTGACGACCTCGGTGACGAAGGCGGCGGCGTCGCCGAACGACCGGAAGAGGGCGGGGTGGCGACGTTGAATCTCGAGCTCGATCTCGGCCAGGGCCCGCCGACCGTCGCAGAGCTCGAGGACGGACCGGCGCGCCTCGCCCCAGGGCGAGAGCCGCGGCACGAACCGGAGATCGGTCCGCTCCAGGTCCTCTTTGCAGAGAAGGATCCCTTGGAAGGTGGAGTGTCCGAACCGCCCCTTACTCACCGGGGCGGGCCCGTGCCCGTTGCGACCGCTCCTCACGTCGATTGTCCAGCTCACGATGGCCCCGGCGGGAAGGATCCGCAGCTTCACGCGGACCTCGTCATGCTCCTCCAGCGCAACCGGCCGGGCGATCGGAAAGAAGACCTGCATCCGGAAGATCGGCCGGGCCGCGAGCGGGGAATTGGTGAGGGTGACGCCAGGCGAGAGTTGCGCCTCGAACCAGCCGCCGATCCCGTGCAGGGTCCCGGGTCGTATGGCCGCGAGGACCACCTCGGCGCTCAGGGCGTCCATAGATGCCGTCGAGAGCCTGAGCGAGATCACCCGCGCGGGAACGCCGAGCAGATGCGCCGAATTGAATCTGGCCGGGTAGCCGGTGTTCGCGGCGATCGTGCACGCTGCGCGGAAGTCGAAGTCGGCGGGCGCCCGGCTCCAGAACTCGACCTGGCCGAATAGCTCCTGACTCTCCACGGGCGCCACGACGAGCCCGATCTCGCCAGGAACCATCACACCGCCGGGCTTCAGGAAACGCGCCCGGGCGTCTCCGAAATACTCGAGGATGCCCGACTCCAATCCGAAGCGCCCGATCTGGTCTGCGAGGACGACGTCGACTCGCTCCGGCAGCTCCACGCGGGTCGATAGCCCCTTGATGTGGGTGATCCGGTCCCGGAATCCGTTGGCCTCGGCGATCCCCCGAGCTAGCCCGATAATCGGCCCCTCTTCGATCGCGTAGACGCGCTTGGCGCCGGCGCGGCAGGCCATGAGCCCGAGAATCCCGGTGCCGGCACCGAGGTCGAGCACGATATCGCCGGGCGTGACAACCTCCTCGATCGCCTGGCGGAAGGCGGACACGCGGCTGGCGTCGGCAAGATACTGTCGGTGCTCATCCAGGACGAGCGACATCAGACGACGGGAACGCTGGCGCGACGCCCCATCACAAGCACGTCATCATCATGGGGCCCGCGTCGCCGAGGTTCTGCGTGCCCGTGTGCGTCAGCTTCTCGACGGGTCCGTACTCGATGAGGCGAGGCTTCACGTAGGGCTTCTTCGAGGGCTCGAGCGTCGCCTCCTGCACCGGCTCTTCCGTCATGGTCTCTCCTCATGGGCCTGGTCCGCGCGCGACACGGGAAACATGGTTCTATACCACTGCTCTGTCGCGAAGATCATCCAGATCGGTCCGAGACAGGTGAGGTCGCCCCGGCGAAGGCGGCGGTACATCTCCCGCACCCGCTCGCCGCGCAGGAACCCGTCGGCCTCGAGGCGGAGCCTGGCGAAGATCTCGGCGGCGCCCTCACGCTCGAGCGACGTGGCGAAAAGGTACGTGAAGTCGCCCTTGGTCGTTCGGCGTGCCACGGAGGGCGGGAGAAGATCTCGCGTTGCCCGGCGCAAGATGAACTTCGTCTCGGTGCCGCGCCAGCGTTGCTCCTCCGGCAGCGCCAGGGCGAACTCGATGAGACGCCGATCGTTGAACGGGAACCGGCTCTCCATGGACCGGCGCCTCTCGAACCGGTCCGCCATCTCGTACTCGGCCGCGCTCCAGCCGCTCCGCAGTTGGCGGTAGATGGCGCCCTGGGCGAATGTCGCAAACTGAGGCACGGCGGCGTCCCGGGCGAGCCGTTCCTGAAGAGCCACGCGTCGGGCGAAGCCGGGTGCGATCCAGTCCGGGACGTCCCAGCTCCAGAGCCGCCGCACCAGCCGTTTGACCGGCCGCGGAACGAGCGGAAACAAACATGACCGTGCCGCATCCGCCAGGCCGATCGGCGGGCCGCCCAACCGATTGAGGGAGCGAATGTCGTCGCGGACCCGGCGCGCGAGCGCGATCAGACGCAACCGGCGGAGCAGGTCGGCGCAGTGCGCGGTGTCCCCCGTGAGCCACTCGTCGCCACCGTATCCCCAGAGTGCGGCGCGGTTGCCACGCTGGCGCGCCTGGTCGAGCAAGAGCCCCCAGGGGTGCGTGTTGGGGAGATCCGGAAAGTCCCGGAGCTCGGCGACCTGCTTGGTGAGTGAGGGGGCGACAGCGCCGTCGGCGTTCACGTGCCGCACCGACAACTGCCACATTCTGGCAACGTCGTCGACCCAACCTCGCTCGTCCGCGTCGGCACGCGTGAAGTCGAGGGAGTAGGCCTCGAATCCCGGCTCAAGCACGTCGCCGCCGCGTGCGAGCCGGGCGGCGATCCCGACGATCGCCGAAGAGTCGAGCCCCCCGCTCAGGAACACTGCGACGGGGGTGACGCTCCGGAGCCGACAGTGCACCGCCTCGCGGAAGATCTCGACGAAGTGCTCCGCGTACTCGTCGTCCGAGCGATACCGGATCTCGCGGCGCGGATCGACGTCGAAGTAGCGCGCCGTGCGGACGCGACCGTCCTCGACGATCAGGACGTGGCCCGGCGCCAGGCGCAGGATCCCACGATAGAGGGTCTCCTCGAGGTCGACGAGGCGACTGCTCAGATACTCACCCACGACC
>WNEY01002121.1_pt1 | contig 14458 bp, 10 predicted proteins | sample 5400531 | NCBI WGS metagenome assembly WNEY01 (sample SAMN13153338, study PRJNA577476) | soil metagenome | isolation source: 200 cm saprolite under Douglas fir tree site 1 | place: USA:California | collected 2015-04-18
AGACCCGTTGGTCCGCATCTTCTTCTTCGCCCTCATCGGGGGCTCGCTCTTCCACGGGACCCATCGGCTCAAGTTCATGCTCGTGGACGCGGGCCTGCGCGGTCCCGGAATCGAGGCGGCCCTCGACATCATCTTGAACGTGATCGCGATCGTCGGGACGCTCGGCGCGCTTTACTACGCGGTGCGCGGCTGGCTTTTCGTCTGACCGGCGCCTTCTTCCGCGGTGCCTTCTTGGCGCGCGCCTTCTTCGCGGGTGCCTTCCTCGCGGGCGGTTTGGGGGCCGCCTTCGGTGGAGGTGCCCGGACTGGACCTTCCATCGGGATCAGCTTGTACACGAAGTCCTTCTCCCGCACCCGGTCGCGGACCTTCATGCCGACCTCTTGTCCCGGACCTGCGCGCGAGACCAAGGCGTGTTCGATCTGCAAGGCCTCGACGGTCTGCTCCAAGTTGGTCGACGGCCCCTGGATCTGGACCGTGTCTCCGATCGCGATTCCATCGTCGGTGACCCGAATCGCGGCGACGCCGATCTTCGTGTAGAAATGGAAGACTTCGCCGACCTTCTTCCGTTCGAGGGGCATCACGGATGCATGGGTCCGCGGCGATAAATACGTGGCGACTCCAGCGCGCGGTCGTCTCTCGATGCGCTGGCGCAAGAAAAGTCTTAAGTGCATTCAGAGTTTACGGCGCGCCGGAAGGGGGGACAGATCCTTCTATGGTGATGCCTCTTAACGTTCTAGAAAAATCCATCAACAAGCGGGTCCAGCTCCTGCTCAAGGACAACCGCATCTTGGAAGGGAAGCTCGTCGGCTATGACGACTACATGAACATGGTCCTCGAGGACACGGAAGAGACGAAAGAGGACAACGTCCGGCGGGTCGGCACCGTCGTCCTCCGGGGCAACAACGTCGTCACGATTGTCCCCAAGTGAGCGGCGAGGCCAGAAAATAGATAACCGGGCCTCTGCTTCGTAGCGCGGATGCAGCTCGTGATCATCGCGGGCGGCCTCGGCACGCGCCTCCGCCCCCTCACGCTGAACCGCCCGAAAGCGCTCCTCCCCCTCGTGGATCGCCCGCAGATTGCCTACGCGTTGGATTCGCTTCCGGCCTCGTGCGAGGAGGTCCTGATCGCGGTCAACTACGGCTTCGAGCCGATGCGCGAGTTCTTCCGGACCCATGATTTCGGCATCGAGATCCGCGTGGTCGAGGAACCGAAGCCGCTCGGGACGGCCGGCGCCATCAAGAACGTGCAGCGGCACCTTCGAGGGACGTTCGCCGTTTACAACGGCGACGTCGTCGACACGATCGATTTCGACCGGCTCGTCGAGGCCCATCGGAAAGGCAGCGGAATCGGCACCATCGCGCTGTGGCCGGTCGAGGATCCGTCCGCGTTCGGAGTCGTCGCAATCGAGGGCGGCCGGATCACGCGGTTCGTGGAGAAGCCCCCGCGAGCGGAGGCGCCGAGCAACCTCGTGAACGCGGGGCGATACGTGTTCGAGCCGATGGTGTTCGACTTCATCGAGGAGGGCCGCCCGGTGTCGCTGGAGCGGGAGGTGTTCCCGAAACTCATCTCGCGCGGACTCACGCCGTATCAGTACGATGGATATTGGTCCGAGGCGGGGACGCTCCCCAACTATCTGCATTCGCAACGGGTCCTCCTCGACGCGGGACGCGGGAAGATCTCCTCCGATGCCGACGTATCCGCAGGCTCGCTCCGGCCGCCTGTGTACGTGGCCGCCGGATCGTTCGTCGAAGGTCGTCTGGGTCCGCATGTCGTCTTGGGCAAATCGTGCAAGGTCGGCCGCGCCTCCGTGACGAACGCCGCGCTCCTCGAAGCCGTGAGCGTGGACGACAAGGCCGAGATCTCGGCGTCGATTATCGGGACGGGCGTTTCGATCGGCGAGGGAGCCCACGTCCGCGACAGTATCGTGGGGGATGGCGTCCAAGTGCCGCCGTACTCGACGATCTTCGATGACCGGGTGAACGCATGACCCGGCTGTTCGGCACGAACGGCATTCGCGGGATCGTCGGTCCTGACATGAACGCGGATCTCGCGCTCAAGATGGGCCGGGCGATCGGCACTTCGTTCGGTGGCGGGACCGTGGCTCTGGGCCGCGACACGCGCCTCAGCGGTCCGATGCTCGCGCGTGCGGCCGCGTCCGGCCTGATGTCGGCGGGCTGCGACGTGATCGACCTGGGCGTGGTGCCGACGCCGTGCGAGCAATTCTTCCTCGCGAAGTCCGGCCACTTGAAAGGAGGCGTGGTCATCACGGCCTCCCACAATCCGCGGGAGTTCAACGGGATCAAGGCGCTCGACGCCCGCGGCATGGAGATGCGCCGGGAGGACGAGGAAGCGATCGAATCGATCTTCTTCGATGGCACGTTCCACGTGGCCGCCTGGTCCGAGGTCGGGTCCATCCGTACGGACGACACCGCCAACCAACGGTATCTCGAGGCGATTCTCGCGAAGGTGGACGCTGTGGCGATCCGGAAGAGTGCGTTCACGGTTGTCATCGACCCGGGGAACGGCGCGGGCTGTGTGGTGACGCCGTACTTGTTGCGGTCCCTCGGATGCCGCGTGATCTCCCTCAACGGGCAACCGGACGGCGCGTTTCCCGGCCGCATGCCGGAGCCGATTCCCGATCATCTCGGCGATCTCATGCACGTCGTCTCCGAGGTCCACGCGGATCTCGGAATCGCCCACGACGGCGACGCGGACCGCGCCATCTTCGTGGACGACAAAGGATCGTTCGTCTACGGCGACAAGAGCCTGGCCCTCCTGGCAAAGGCCGCGATTCAGGGCCGCGGCGGGACCATCGTGACGCCCGTCAGCACGTCGAGCCTGATCGATGACGTCATGCGCGAGGCAGGCGGGCGTGTCGTGCGGACCCGCGTGGGGTCGCCGATCGTCGCCCGGACGATGTTCGAGACCGGTGCCGCGTTCGGCGGCGAGGAGAACGGCGGCGTCATCTTCCCGGATCATCAGTTCTGCCGCGACGGCGCCATGTCCGCCGCGAAGATGCTCGAGCTCCTCGCCCACGAAGGCAAGAGGCTGTCCTCCCTCGTGGCGGCGCTCCCGCAATACCATCTCAAGAAAGCAAACGTCTCCGTGCCGGTCGAGAACCGCGATGCCGTGCTTGCGTCCCTCGTCGACCTTACGAAAGGCCGCACCGTCGACACCACCGACGGTGTGAAGATCGTCGAAGGGGACGGCGCGGTCCTCGTGCGGCCATCGGGCACCGAGCCGATCTTCCGCGTGTATGCCGAGGGACGGTCACCGGAGCGAGCGGACGCGCTGGCGGCAGAAGGCGTGGAGCTGATCCAAAAGGCGTTACGCCGTCGGTAGGGGCCCGGCCGCCAGGAGGACGGCGTATGCCAAGAGCGCGCCGGTGGTGGTCGAGACCAAGTTCACCACTTTCTTGTCCACGAGGCCGCGGCGTTCCAGGGTGGCGCCAAGGACGCTGTCGAGTTGACAGCCGAGAAAACCGACGGCCATCGGGATCAGCAGGTACCACGACGCTTCCGGCATCGTCGGGATGAACGTGAGGTTCCACATTCGAGAAAGATACGAAAGGAGGATCCAGCCGGCGACGGACGTGTAGGCCGCGGCTCCGAACGCACACAGCTGGCCGAGTCGGGAGACGCCGCCGTCGGTGCCGGGGGGCACGGGTTCACCGGTTGTAATGAGGGCGGTCTTCCGGGAGAGCACTCCAATCTCGCTCGCGAGGGTGTCCGCGCCCGCGACGGACAGGGCCGCGAGGAAGATGACGCCGCTAATGATCTTCGGGAAACCCGCGGGTATCGTGAGGGAGATCGCCGCGACGGCCATGGGAGCGAATCCGTTCGCGAGCACGTTCGTCGCCTTCCGTTCGCCTCGGACGCCCTCCTGGACGCCCAACGCCTCCTTCAAGGCGAACCGGTACCGGGTCGCGAGAAAACTCGAGAGCAGGAAGAACAGCAGGAGGAACAGCCACGTCACGTCGCCGAAGATCCCGATGACCATGCCCACGACGAACGCGGCCAGGCTGCCGTCCCACGTCAGGACGTTACGCCGGTAGGCGAGCGCGCTCAGGGCCCCCGTCAGGACCGTGCTGACGAGGACCGAGGACACGAAGTCCAGCGGCATTGGCCGGGGAAATCGAGGTCCGGTTATAGCCTTTCCGACCCGGTTGTCGGACCGTGACTACCAGGAGTCGAGGGAGCGTTGTTTCTGCTCGGATCGCGCGGTTCCGAATTTCTCCAAAGCCGCGTTGATCCGGTCGGGAGAGAAGTCATGCTCGTCGCAAAGCATGCGCCGGACGCCGTCCGCATCCGGATCGCGGAATCGCAGCTCGACGTTCGGAAGGACGTTCGGCTTCAGGAAGATCTCGCGGACCTCGTCCTTCGATTCGATATCGACGTGGAGTTCCTCGAGGGCCGGTTCGAGGGACCCGTGTTTCTTGATGAGGCCAAGGGCCTTCTTCGGCCCGATTCCCTTGACGCCGTCGTTGAAGTCCGTGCCGATCAGCAAGCCCATGTCGACGAGCTGTTCGCGCGTGATGCCAAGATTCGTCAACGTGGCTTGTAGCGAGATTTCTTCCGGTTGGACGTCGACGTAGACCTCCTTCCGCGGCAGCTTTCGACGCCCGGTGATCGCGAGGTTCTTTACGAGCCGCGGCGAGCCGAACAACAGGGAGTCGAAGTCTTGCGAGGCGGCCGCGTACGCGACGCCGGTCTGGGCCATCGCGCTCGCTTGCGCCTCCCCTTCTGCGGGCGCTTGGATCCAGGGAATGCCGAGCAGGTCCAAGAGTCGCTTCGACTGGTCCACCATCTCGCCCGTGAGCCGCGACGTTTGCATCGCCTTCGTGCGCGCCGTCGCGAGGTCTCCGATCTCGACGGCCTCCCGCCACTCCCGCTCCGCGCGACGCTTGATTTCACCGCGGGCCACGATTGTGCGCGCCTTGAGCCGCGGGGGTTCTCCGTCGAAGACGAACGCGGCCTTGATTCCCGCGGCAACGAAATTCGAACTGCGATAAATGATTCCGGACAGGTGCGACGTCACGCGGCCTCCGTGGTCCATCAGAGGCGTTCCGTCCGGCTGGCGGATGATCGCGAGGAACTGATAGAGCGTGTTGAAGGCGTCGATCGCGAGGATTTTGCCCGGGAAATCCTCCAGCGTGCGCGGTTCCGCGGTGACGATGTCTGCGAGATTGATGCCCATCCGGCGAGCGAAGGCCGGGATGGTCTAAAGTGTTTCCTCTGTCGCGTGATGGGAGCGTGTGGGGTGACGCGGTCGGTGCGCCCTTCCTACATCTCGGCGGCTCGGACGCCGAGAAGGAACGTCTCTTCACCGAGGCCCGCCTCGATGACGTATGCGTTTGCGTCCGGCTCCGCCACGAATTGTAGGTCGAGTGCGTTGGAATCGCGCAAGATCATGTCCTTCCACGGTTGCAGCATGGCGCGGAACGGTTTGCCGGCGACAAGTTCGATTTCGACAATCCGGTCGTCGGCGAGACGCATGTCCTTCCGCGCCTCACGGACCAGGTTCGCGATTTCCTTGGCGTAGCCTTCCGCGATGAGCTCTTTCGACATCCGCGTATCGAGATAGACGACCCCGCCCTCGAACGGCTCTTCGACGACGTACTCCGGGATCGACTCCACGAACGACACCATCGACGGATCGATCCGGACTTTCTGGCCTTCGATTCCGACGGAGTACTCGCCGCGGTCGAGGCCCGCCTTGATCTTCCAAGCATCCTGCGAGCGCAGTAGGATCTCGATCTTCCGGGCCCAGAGTTTGTACGCGGCGCTGACCGAGGCCATGTGGACCTGGACATCGATCTTCATGCCGCGCCACATGTCGTCCGGCGCGACGAGGTCGAGCTCCTTCGCCCCGATCTGCCCGACGATGACCTTGCGGAAGGCGCTCACGGCGTCGTACCCGATCTGTTCCGCGGTCTTGACCGCGATGCGTGAGATCGGCCAATAGCGTTCGATCCCCGCGCGATGCTTCGCCTGGAAGGCCGCCTCGAGCGTGAGCCGCAGGAATTCAACGTACGCGTTCACCTGTTCATCCGAGATCTGGAGGGTGCCCGCCTCCTTCGACGCGATGATCGTCTGGCGGATCTGGCGGGAGATCTCCTCGGTCGGGCCTACGGTGGCGTCCGAGATCTGACGGAGGACGACCATGCCCTGTCCGTAGCCTTCGCGCTCGATCGAGGTCCGAGCCCACGTCAAGAAGTCCGTCTGCCCCTCTCCCGCGAGCAGGCCCCGCTTCACGAGCATCGGGATCTTGCTGACCGGGCTGTCTTCGAGCGGGCCGAGGGACACGCCTTCGACGTCCGTCGCGAAGAGGATCTTCCGGACGGCCTCGCGGATGCCGGGCAGCTCGGCAGGGTCGCCGCTCCACCCCTCGAGCCGCGGGCCGTACGCGTCGTGGATGTCCTTGAGGACCTGCATGACGTAGAGCGGCAGGATCGCGGGTTCCTTCCCGCGCAAGGTGACGGCCAGGAACGCCTGGGGACCGCGGGCCCCGAGAACCGTGGTGCCGCCGAACGAGGCCGTCTGGATGCTCTTCCCGCCATTCGGGAAGGCCCTGTTCACGAAGTCCTTGACCTTCGCCTCGAGGTTCGCCGCGCGGGACGCCTCCTCTGGAGGCACGTACGTCCGGGTCTCATGGCACACCAAGGCGCCCGTCGAATGGAATAGCAGGCCGTCGTCGATCAGATAACCGGTCTCCGGTTCGACGCGGACGACCGCCGTGTCGGTCGTCTGATGCTTGCCGTCGTCGAGGGGCCTCGTGTAGTGCACCTCGAAATCGAAGTCCATCGTCCCGGCCTCCTTCGGCTTCAGGCCGAACTCGAGGGAGACTTTCTGGTTCGGCTCGATCTTCTCGACCATCTGGAGTCCCACGACCTCGACGGGTCCGGTGACGATCGGCGTGACGTGCTCGGCTGGCCAGTTGCCCTTGTTGGTGATGTTCAGCACGAATCGGTTCCAGCGGTTCGCCTGGAGCCCTGCGCTGATCGTCTCGAGGAACAGTCGCGGGTAGCGGTCCTTCAGCAATCCCTCGACCTTTGCCTTCGCCGTCACCTCGGCCCGCTCGATGAGGGACTCGGCCCCTTTCAGGTCCTCGAGGCGCATCGCTTCTTCTGCCTTCTGGAGCAGCGCCTCGACGTCGGAGAGGTCCGCGTGGACCGAGTTCGCCGCCGCCACCATGTTCCGGATCCGTTCCATGTCGGCCCGCGCCTTGTCGAGGACCGTCCGCCGGCGCTGGCGGGAAAGGGATTCTTTCGCCCGCCGCAGGTACTCGTCCATCTGCCGCGGGTTCTTCTTCTGGATCGCGCCCTCGATCTTTGTGAGGTACGACTCCGCCTCCCGGACGTCGAGGTTCTGGCTCTTCGCGATCGAGATGTCGTTGATCAGGGATGCGAGCTCGACTTCGACCTTCTTCGCGGCGATCTCGCCCTTCTGCCGTTCGAGGGATTCGTGGAGGCCTTGCTGGATCTCCCGGACCCGCTCGTACTTGCCTTCGCTGTACGCTTCCTCCGCTTCCCTCAGGAGGAGCTCCGCCTGGCTCGTGTCCGCGCCGATCGACTTCAGCTCGCTGACCGTGTCGCGGGCCGCGGTCAGGATCTCGCCCATCCGGTCCCGCAGCTGGGTCTTGACCAGATCCGCTTGCGACCTCGCCTGTTCGATGAACTGCCATGCGAGCTGGATGTCCGTCTCTAGGGTCGACTGCGCCTTCGCGAGGAGTTCGTTTGCCTCGGTCGCCTGGACCGTGCCGAGCGCGTCGATCGCCATGGCCGTCAAGGTCACCGGGCTCTCCGCAAGCGCGCCCACGACGGCGTTCGGGTCCTTCGCGACGAAGACGAGCTTCTGGATCATTTCGTCGATGCCTTCGAGCTGGTGCAGGAGGCCTGTCCACCTCTCGAGGACGGTGCCGTATCGGTCCTCGACCTCTTTCAGGACCTGGAGCATGTAGAGCGGGAGTAGCTTCGGTTCCTGGCCGACGACCACGGTGGCGAGGAACGTGTGCGGTGAGCGTTCGATCAGGATCTTCGAGTCCCCGAAGTCGAGTCGTTTCATGCCGACGCGGGTGCGCGTCTTGAACGAATCCTTCACGAAGTCTTGAACGACCGTGAGCATGCCGGAGAAGATGTCCTCGTCGATCTCCTCGCGGAACTTGCGGCTGTAGTGCGCGATGAGCCGGCCGTCGGAATGGATCAGGAAGACGTCCTCGACGAGGTACGTCGACTCCGGTTCGACCTTGATCTCTTTCGTGTCGCGGACCTCGTAGCGGTTCTCGTCGAAGAGCCGCTTGTACGTGATCCCGACCGCGACGGGGAGCGAGCCCTTGCCCTTCGGCCGCAGGCCGACCCGAACCGGGACGACCTCGCCCACGCCGATCTCGGCGATCGGGGCGATGCCCTTCGCCTCGAGGTCGCCGGAGAACTCGATCTGGACGTTCCGCGCCGGGAGTTTCCCGCGGTTCTCGACCTCGAGGACGTACTGGTTCCACTCCCCGGCCTGCAGCCCGGCCGACGGCAGGCGCAGTGCCAGGTTCGGGTACTTGTTCTTGATGAAGTTCTGGATCTGGATGCCGACGGACACCTCGGCCTGTTTGATCAGGGTGTCCGCCATCGCGATGTCGCCCGCGCGGAGCGCCGCTTCCGCCTGTTCGAGCGAACCCTCCGCGTCGCCTAGCTCCGCCCCGAGACGTTTCGCGTTCGCCATCATCGTCGAGACGGCGTGGACCCGGGTCTCGTACTTCTCGAGGAAGTGGGACTTGCGAGATTCCTCGAGGGATGCGCGCGCCTCGGTCAGCCCGCGTTCGAATCCATCGACGTTGCCATCCTCGATCGCTTGGCGGGCACCCTGGAGGTGCGTCCTCGCGGTCTCCGCCGGGACCCCAAGGCGCTCCGATTGTGTGACGAGCTCGTCGAGGCTCTGGATTTCGTTCATCGATCGTTTGACGATCTGATGGCGTTTCGCATCGAGCAGACGTTCGTGCAGGTCGCCCTTGAGTCGGTACACCTCTTCCATGTCGTCCGCTGTGGCCGCGTCCTCGGCGTGCGCGCGGTACTCGAGGAGCTCCTCCTCATGGAGGCCGAGGGACACGCCCTCCTCGATCATCGGCGAGAACGAGCTGATGACCGAGTCGAGGTGGGTCTTCCGCGCGAGGTCGACTTCCTCGGAGATCCGCTTCGTGTATCCGCCGACCTCGTGGAGTTCGCCCGCGTCGATCATCGCCTCCGCGCGTGCGAGGATTTCCGAGGCCATCCGGACGTCCGCGCCGAGCTTCGCATGGGCCTCGACCTTCGCCCGGAGCTCGGACAGGTTGTCCCGCGCGACCCGGGTCTCCCTGTCCCGCCGGGTCTCGTCGAGGATGTCCTCGATGACCTTCTTGTACTCGATCGCCTCGACGAACCGACCATCGTTGATCGCCTCGCGAGCGTTGAGCAACACGACCTCCGCTCGGCCCGGATCGAGCCCGTTCGAGCGGACTTCGGCGACTTCCTTCGCGACGTACGACACGAGGTCTTTCGCGGCCGCCTCGAGTCCGTCGTTCAGGCGGGCGGCCATCTCCTTCGTCTCCGCGAGCTCGCGCGAGATGTCGTCGTACCGTCCCTCTTCGAACGCCGCTTCCGCCCGACCGAGAGCCGGTTCGGCACCGAGGATCGAGATGTCCGCGCGGGCGAGATCCGAGATCGTCTTGCGGATCGCGGCGAGCTCGGATCGCGCGGCCTCCTGGGCTTTCCGACGGGCTTCCGCCTCGCGACTCTTGAGTTCCCGGAGTCCTTCCGCGACCTCTTTCTCCGCGGCCCTCGCATGTTCGACCGCATCAGCGTACTCGCCCCGCTCGAACGAACCTTCCGCGGCGTCGAGCAAGGCGATCGCCTTGTCGATTTCGAGGCCCGCATCCCGGCCTTCGTGGATCTTGCGCTCCGCGCGGCCAATCAGGTTCCTCGCCGCGGCGACGAGCTCGTCCATGAGTTCTTTCGCGGTCGAGTCGAGGTTCGTCAGGATCGCGTCGACATCGTCGAAGTTCCGTTCCTCGAGCGCGCGTTCCGCGGCCCGCAGGCTGTCCTCGGCCCCCGTGATGTCGATGTCCGCCTTGCGGAGGTCCATGATGAGCTTCTTGACCGTGATGAATTTCGTCGCGGCGCTCCGCGCCTTCTCGAGGGTCCGCCGCTGTTCCTCCTGGTGGCGGACCTGGCGTTGTTCGGAGAGGAGCCGATCGATCTCGCCGGTCGCCTGGAGGACTTCCGCCGGACGCCCCGCTTGGACGGCGGCCCGTGCGCGCTCCAGGAGGTCCGTGAACTCCGGCACCTCGACGCCATCTTTGACGGCCTGGTCCACGGCCTTTCGGGCCCGTTCCAGCGCGCCTTTCGCCTGGTGGTTCAGGGTAACCTTGACGCCTTTCACGATTCCCTCGGCGGATGCGACGAGGTGTTCCGCCTGCTCGAGGGACCCCCGGCCGACCGCCTGCTCGGCCGCCGCGAGGGTCTCCAGCGCGTGGGCCAGATCCACGTTGTGTGCGAGGAGGTCCTGGATTTCGGCCCGCACGGCCTCCATTCGGCGGTGGATCCCTTCCGTCCGTTCGTGTTTCGACTGCGCGACTTCCGCCTCGGATTTCCGCTTCGTGTCGGCTTCGGCGCGGGCGAGTTCTTCGACCTCGGAGATGCACGCTTTCCCGGCGTAGATCGTGTCGCCGTACCGCGCTTCGGAATACGATGTCTCGGCGTCGCGCAGCATCTGGCCCACCGTGTCGACCGGGATGCCGTCCGCCTTCGCGCGGGCGACTTCGCCCCGGGCCTGGCCGAGGACCTCCGCCGCGGAGGACCGCATGAGCTCCCGGGTCGCGAAGATGTCGTGCTCGACGCTGTCGAGCAGCGCGTCCGCGTGGAAGAACCGGCGTTCCTGGATCCCGATGGCGGCGTCCGCGAGTTTCCCCTCGAGCCCGACCGTGTCGTTCTGTCCGCCTTGGCGCAAGGCGACGATGTCGTCCCGGGCTTGGAGCACTCGCACGTTCAGTTTCGACTCGGTCTCCGTGTCGGCGTCGGCCATGCGCTTGTCGATCAGGGCCTGCATGTCGAGCCTCTTGCCGAGCGACACGGCGTCGTCGACCTCTTTCAGCAGCTGGCGCGCCACCGCCGGGTCGAGGCCTCGGGCCGCATTCATCAGGATGATCTGCAAGGACTGCTCCATGATCACGCGGAAGTGCGAGTCGCGCGCGCTCTCGGCCGCGTGACGGGCTCGGCCGACCAGACGTCGTGCCGTCGCGAGGTCGTTCGCTTCGATCGACTTCGTGAGATCGACGAGGACCTGCTCGAAATTCGCGGCGTCCGCACCGAGATTGCGCAAGTCCTCCGCATCGACTTGAAGGCTCGCGAACGCGTCCCGCACGGTCTGGAGGAGGGATGCTTCCCGCACCGCGTCGTGAGCGTCCTTCGCCAGCCCCCGCACCTTGCCGTACTCTTTCGCGCCGAGGACCCGGCCGGCCTCCTCGAGGATCGCGTCGGCCCGGCTCACATCGACGCCTTTCCGGCGCTCTCGCGCGACCTCGCGGGCGGACTCCCTCAGGCTTCCATCGGCGAGGGCGTATCGGCGCGCCTCTTGCAGGCTGTTCCGAGCCCGGTCGGCGAGGAGAGGGATGTCCGCGTACACGCCCCTCCGGAGGGCGTCGCGCGCCTGCGTGAGGACCTTGCGGGCCTCGGCGATGTTCACGCCGTCCCGGCGAGCGGCGTCGACGTCCGCCGCGGCCCGGTCCAGGATCGTCTCGGCGCGCGCATACTTGCGCTGCCCCTCCGCCTGCTCGATCGCCTTCGACGTGAGCGGTCGGATTCGGTTGTACTCCCGGAGCGCGAGGGCCTTCCGGGCGTCGGCGAGGTGGCTCTCCGCGTCGTCGACGTTCCCGCCCCGTTCCCGCGCATATCGCACGCGGGATTCGGCTTTCTCCAGGATCCCTTGGAGGACGCGTTCCCGTCGCTGGTCGAGCGTCCGGATGGACACCCGGCGGAGGAGACGCTCGGTTGCGACGAGGTCACCCCGGTCCGCGAGGGCTCGGGCCTGGTCGATGTTGCGCTGGAATGCGAGGGTCTCGATGCCCGCCTGCTTCGCCCCCTCGAGGACGGCGTCGGCGTAGGCCAGGGCATCCGCGACGCGCGCCTTGCGGCGTGCCAGGGCCAGAACTCGCCGGGAGGCCCGCGCGAGATCGAGGGCCCGTCCGAGGTCCCCGGCGGCCTCCGTTTGCTCGGCTCGCTCGAGGAGGCTCCGCGCGAACGACGGGTCGGCCGGATCGCGGTTCGAGGCCCCGAGGTCCTTCCGCGCCGCCGCGAGCGCCCGTTTCGTGATGTCGGGGGCCGCCCGCGCGGTTAAGCCGCGACCGAACGGCTGCCCGCAGATGTCGCAGGCGGATCGACCGTCCGGTACGTCCGACTCGCAAAGGGGGCAGCGGGCCATGTGGCTCCAACCGAGGGGTCGCCCTCCGCACCCGGAGGGATTGACACCGTTGGATGTCGGGTCAGCCAGTATAAAAGAAGCGTCCTCGATATCTCACCTGATAACCGTATGGCCCAGAGCGGTTCCGCGCCCGTTCCCGAAAAGCTTCAGTAGCCGCGCGGTGTTCGGACGACGTCGGGCGGTCCCGCGAAGGGCGCACTCGGAGGTATCGGTTTGGCGGCGCGGCGGGGTCGGTCGCTCGTCGGCATGGCGGTCGTCGATGGCGATGGCATCGAGGTCGGCTACGTCTCCGGGGAAGAGGCGAACACGCTGGTCCTCGGGGAAGGCTCCGGGGGCCGGATGCGCCTCGGCCGCCGGTACGTGAGCGGGGTCGTGGACCGCGTGACGCTGCGCGGCCCCGCGGCGGAGATCTTCGCGGGCCTGAACGTCGTCGATTCGGACGGGGAGTTTGTGGGCATCGTGCGCGACACGAACGAGGCGGAGGATGTCCTCGATTCGTTCATCGTCGAGGATGAGTCCGGAGAGATGGTGAACGTCCTCCTCGAGGACGTGCGGTCGATCGACGAGTGGGTCGAGCTGTCCGTTGCGGGCGACTCCCTCTACGAAAAGAGTTAGGCCTCGTCCTCCGACGTCGGCGTGAGCAGGACGCCGGTCGCGAGCCAGACGAGCAGGCCGATCGTGACCAGGATGCCTCCGTAGCCCGTGATGAGGTTTGCCGCCAGGAGCGCGACGGGCAGCAGTGTCCCGATCACGAATCCGAGACGGACCATCGCAAGCGCCTCGATGCCCTCTTGCTCCTAAAGGTTTGCGAGCCCTGGATCGGCGGCGAGACGAATTGTGTCCTAGACGCGCTTCGAACCCGCGCGCCCCTTCTCCGCCGCGCGGCGGAGGGCCATCAAGTTCTCGCGGATCCGGTCCGGGAAGATGCCGCTCCCCGAGACCAGGATGTCGGCGCCCGCCTCGGCGACGATCGGCGCGGTGTCGACCTTGATGCCGCCGTCCACTTGGATCTCGGTCGCCAGGCCCTCCTTGTCGATGTACCGTCGGGCCTCGCGGATCTTCGGCACGACGTCCGCTCGAAAGGCTTGCCCTGAGAATCCGGGGTGGACCGTCATGATGAGGAGCATGTCAGCGTCCCCGAGGTAAGGGACCGCTTTCTCGAACGGGGTCGCGGGATTCAGGACGACCCCCGGACGGATTCCGGCGTCGCGGATCGCCCGAATCGTCGCGCGGACATCATCGTCGCTCTCGACGTGGATCGTGAGATCGTCCACTCCGGCGTCGGCGAAGGGCTTCACGAATTCCTGCGGATGCGTCACCATCAGATGGGCGTCGAGTGGGACCCGCGTCAATGGCCGGATCGACTTCACGATGGCCGGCCCCATCGTTAGGTTGGGGACGAAATGGCCATCCATCACGTCGATGTGGAGCATGTCCGCGCCGGCTTCCGCGGCTTCGCGCACCTGGTCCCCCAAGCGGTCGAACCGCGCGGACAGGATCGAGGGAGCAATCTTGATGGCCATCCGGCTGCGCAATGAACGCGCGTGGAATAAGATTTCCCTCCCCCGCGGCGAACGCCGCAGGGAAGGAACGGGTTACGGTAGGCGTCTACGATCGATGGAACGACGCGAGTTCGGCGACGATCTTCATTCCGCCGATGAAGGAAACCGCCTTCACGACGTTCCCGACGTCGCCACTGAACCACGCTTCGGCCGCGAGACGCGGCTGGCCGCACTCGTCGCCTCCGAGGCCCACGACGGGGCCTTCGCGATCGTCTGTTGCGAGGCGATCAATCGTCGGGAGGGCCAGGCGGACCGGGATCGCCGAGAACGTCCCCGCGGGCGTCGTCACGTTCTCCAACACGCCGGAGTGGAGCATCAGCCGGATCGGCACCGTCACGTTGAAATTGTGCCAGAACCCGAACGAATCGTTCGGTCCGTCGAAGCGCCAGGCGATCATCGCATGGATCGTCGCGTTGCTCGACACGTTCCAGGTCTCGTTCTCTTCGATCGGGAAGG
>WNEY01002123.1_pt1 | contig 14448 bp, 12 predicted proteins | sample 5400531 | NCBI WGS metagenome assembly WNEY01 (sample SAMN13153338, study PRJNA577476) | soil metagenome | isolation source: 200 cm saprolite under Douglas fir tree site 1 | place: USA:California | collected 2015-04-18
CAGACGGAGGCTGCTCGTCTGACGTGGTCCTGTCGAGATGGGGGCCGGGAATGCCGAGTTGGTGTCCGTGAGCCTGGGCCTCGGCCCGGCCTGCCTGGTCGCCGCGTGGGTAGCGGAAGATCTCTTCCGGATCCGCGATGAAGCTCTCCGCCGGGGACTGGAAGTTCATATACCAGCCGGGCCGATCCAGAGCTCGAGCGAAGGTGTGCGCGGGGTCTTCTGCGCGGGCGTCGCCGACCTCAAAGTCCAGGGCGAACCAGATGCCCGGCTGCCCTGTTGCGGGTTCCCGATCTGGTACCTGCTGATCTTCCGCACGGCGAGGTTCGTGCGCTCCAGCTTGGCTCCGACGCGGAGGCTTTCGGCTATCAGGGTGCCTTCGAGCACCGGCGTCTTTCCCACTTCGGCGGGCGGCCGGCCGCGGCATGTGGGGCATGCCGCCCGGGACGGGATTTCACCTGCCGGGCGTGACGAGATCCTCCAGATACCGCAGGACCGGCTGCCCGCCGCGCAGGTCGAACTCCACCCGGCAGCCGACCGGGAATACGATCTTGCGCTGTTGGTGACCCAACCCGGCACCGGCAATCACCGGGAACCGGCCCCCGGCGCAGCGCAGGATTAGCTCATCAGCGCTGGTGTCCGGGGCATCCTCGGCTTCCCAGTCGGCAGGCGTCCCGATAACGAGGGCGGCGATGCCGTCGAAGACCCCGGCCAGGCGCAGGTGCGCCAGCCTGCGATCCACGTCATCGAAGGTCGCGGCGAAGTCTTCGAGCAGCAAGATCGCCCCAGTTGTGGGCGGCATCCAGCGGGTCCCGGCCACGGCCAGCATGGCCCACAGGTTCCCGCCCATGACGGGGCCGGAGATGACAGCGGCATCGGCCCGGTACACGCGCCAGTCCCGCCCGGTCACCTCCTGCCCGGCGACCGGCCCAGAAACCATCCGCCAGAACGCCGACTCGGTCGGCTCATCGGCATCAGGCCAGCCGAAGAACTGGAACCCGCTGACACCAAAAACGCTCGGCAGGCCCGCCGCCGCCAGGATGGAGTTGTTCAGCATCGTCGGATCGCTGAACCTCGTGAACAGCTTCGGGTTTGCCCGGATCAGCTCATAATCCAGCAGGTCCACCAGGTGCGGAGCGCCGGTGCCGCCGTTGGCGGGCATGACCAGCGACACCTGCGGGTCGGCGAACATCTGCAGCACTCCCGCCGCGCGCCGCTCCGCGCTGCCCGCAAAGTGGCCATCCCGGGCCAGCACGCCCTCAGCGACCCGCACCTAGTAGCCCCGGCCGCTGAGGCAGGCGGCCAGCCGGTCCAGTTCACCCGCCGACACCGGCGAGGAGGTCGAGACAATGCCGATACCGTCACCAGGCTTCAGCGCCCGCGGCTTCACCAGCTCCACAAGGCCACTCAACCACCAGGTTCCGACACTCTGCCGGCCAAAGATCAGCCCGCCGTCCAAACCATGCCGCTAGCCGCGCCGAACGCTCAGTTCAGGCGTGTCCAGCTGCCTGCTGCCCTTGTGCGTTCAGGATGCCTGACAGATTGGAGTATAGTGAGTATAGTGAGTTCATGGATCTCATTGGAGGGATTGTTATGGCTAGCAGTACTAAGGACCAGGTCATGCGCTTGTTGCGCGAGCATCCGGACGAGAGGTCACTCTTGCGGGCAGCGTGTGAGCAGGCCCGGAAGTGCGAGCCCGGTGACTTCGCAGGGAGCTGGGTGCTGCAGGAGATGGCGCAGCAGACTGGAGAGCCGCAGTGGCGGCCTGGCCTGCGCCGGTTGTCGGCCTTCGGCCTGCTGGTGAAGACCGACACCGCGCGTGGTGGACGCCGGGCCTATTACCGAATGCCGGATCGGCTCGGCGTTGAGCAAGCCCTTGCTGAACTGCAAGACGATCGCCAGTAGGGTTGGCGCCTCCTGCCGCTTCTGGCTACCAGTAGGATCAGGCCGGTCGGCGAGCTGATCCGGACCGCGCAGGCGAGCGAGTACCAGCCGCTGACTCTGCACCTTGCCGATGTATCGTGCGGAGCCTGATGAGTCGCCAAGCCAGGGAACCGGCCACGTACCTCGGTCCTGGCCTTCCGGGAAGTCATAACCCACTCCAAGTGCCTCGGCGTAGAAGACTCCGTCTTCGGACTTGTTCGTGATGCCAATGATCAGCTGCGTGCCCTCCCAGACCTCCGCCACGAAAGCCATATCCACTGGATCAATCGGTGCGGCGACTGAAACGGCGGCTGGTTCGGGCACTGCATCGCTGGAGTCAGTTGGCGCGGGCGAACGACGGAGTTGGGCCGCAAAGAAGGCGACCACGCCTACCAGCAGGATTCCGGCGCACGGTAGGTATGGCCATTGCGGCCAGGTTTCTGCGCAGACTGACTGGCATAGGCCCATGTGAGGACAACCGTGAGCAGCCCACCAGCGCCCAGCACTACCAGAGCGCCGCCTATCCTCCCAGTCAGGTCGCGGGCGCTCACGGGCTGGCAGGCGCGCGGAATTCAGTCACGCCGCACAACGCTACCGGTCCGGAAGGCCGACAACCGAGGCTACGCGTTAGTCCTATGCGGCAATGACGACGACCACGCCATCCGAGATCCGGCCGCTGCACGCGATAACCGACGTCTTCACCGCAGCCAGACTCAAGATCTCCCTTATCAGCGCCCGTGCCCGGCGAGATCGTGATCCTAGTCGAATACGAGCCGCGACCCTCTGCGGAATGGTGCGTGTCATGCGTCCGGGGGCGCGGGCCTCTGGTTGGGACTCTCGGATGGCCGTCTGCGGTTTCTTCCAGATCCAGGTCTCCTGAGTGGGTTTGGGGCTCGGATCGCGTCACTGGCTGCGCGGCCGGTCATTTGCCCGGGCAATGATGAGGCTCAACCTCGACGCCGAGCCCGCGCAGGTGCTGTGCTACGGGTGCCATGTGTTGGCTGGGGAGCGCTAGCGCGATGAGCCGCCGGGCGCGCGTTACGGCGACATACAGCACCCTGAGCGCTTCGGCCGCGTCTTCGGCATCGTCGCTTGAAGCTGTTCCCGGTTCGGGAAGGTGGATTGCTGTCCACAGGGACAGCAATCGGTCCGTGCGCTCGTCGTCGGGGAGCAATACGAGTACGGCGTCGGCCTCTTCGCCCTTGGCTTGGTGCACGGTATCCGTGCGGCACTCCGGACTTCCGGAGGCCACAGTGGCCAGCCCGGCGAGCGCCCCGGCCGTTCGGTTGCCATCTCCTCTTGGTGTGGTCAGGTTGACCCCGAGCGGCGAGCCGATGTTTGGTACGGGCGGGAGAGCGCTAAGCACGCGGCGCGCGGCCGCGCACCATGCGGACATGGGCAGAGAAATGTCCGGCAATTCCTCTAGCACGCGTGCGGCTAGGTGCCGGAGATGCCACCGGTCGACGCCATAGGCGTCGTGTAGGTCCGCGGCAGCGGTGCGATCGGCGTCGGGCAGCCAGTGCCGCAGGATGGTCTCGTGCAGGGTATGTTCGGCCAACGTCCGGGTCCGCTGGTCAGCCGAGGCCTGGCGGAGAATGCCGGTGGCCCAGACGAGCGCGGTCGCCGGATTCGGTGGCGGTCGGCGCGCGCTGCGCATGCCGGGCAAAGTGGCTGCAGCGTGGGCGAGGATGAGCCGCTGGGTCGGCGGTATCTGCGCCGCGGCGGCCAGCGCGTGGAAGGTCGGGATCTCACCGCCGGTGGCGCGGGCTATGAGATGGACCGGTAGTCCGATGTCATGATGGTCGGCCAGAGCGACGTCCGCGATGCGCCGGTCCGGGTCGGTCCGCATGGAGGCCGCTAGGCCGCAGATGGCAGATGATGAGCGCCAGTTCCCGCGGAGGTAGATGATCTCCGAGGCTGCGAGGAGCCGGGTGATCGCGGGAGGACCCTGCGTCCGGAACCCGTAGATGGCTTGATCTGGGTCGGCGATGACGAGGAGGGGCAGACCCAGAGCGGAGACCTTGAGCAGGAGCTCGACGTCCGTGTCCGAGCAGTCCTGGGCTTCGTCAACGACGAGTTCGTAGAACCGATGCGACAAGGTGTCAGCCAACTGGTCAGCGTGGGTGGTGAGGAACTGGAACGCGGTACGCCGTGTCTCTTCGCCGGTGAGCATGTGCTCCTGATTGGCCAGTGCTGTCCGACGTTCCGTTGCGAGTCGGCAAACCTCGGCGATCTGCCTGTCAGTCAGCTTGCTGCGTCCGCGCTCGACGCGCTCCAGCCCGGTAAGGGCAGCCACCGGAGCCGGCCCGCCAGCGCTATATCGGAACTGGAAGTCCGCTAGATCGAAGATGTGGCGGGATTTCGGGTTGCCCGGGTCGGGACGGTAGGTGATTTGCCGGAGATCGCGGGGAGCGTCACGCCAGCTCTCCAATCGGCGGAATGGTCGCGAGTTGCTAGCGGTCGGCGGAGGCAGGAAAGGGCGCACCAGAAAGCGCCAGAAGAACCCGTCAAGCGTCGTGATCGCGTGGGGGTGCTCTAGCAGATCGGATCGCCCGGCCTGGTGAGCTCGCTTACGGATCTGGGTCGCGGCAACCTTGGTGAAGGATGCGATTATGCGACCGGTTGGCTGGCCTTTCGGGCTTCCGCAGTGGCGGTCGACGATGACGCGTGTCTTGCCGGCGCCTGGGCAGGCGATCACCGCACAGGGCGCCGCTGTTGCGACGACCCTGGCCTGTTCGGCGGCCGCAGTCTCACGGTGCTCCTCCAGTGAAACGAGGCGGGCATCGGTCGGCGGAATCACTGTGTGGCCACCAGCCAGGTCAGGGCACTGCTTACATACGACGGGACTCGCAGGTCGTGGTCACCTGAGGCAACCTGATCGAGGAAGTCTTGGGCGAAGTCTCCTTTGCGTAGCCTTGTCCTCTTCATCGCCGATATCACGATCCGGGCTCGATAGTCAGCAGTGGGTGCGGCATCGACCAGCGCCCTGACTCTTGTGGCACCTGCCGGGCGCTGGATCTCCCAGGCGGGCCAGAACGCCTCAGCGTTACCGGCCTCGAGAAGCTCCGGCTCCAGGGTGCTCGGCGCGGCAAACACCTCGGCGACATCGGTGGCGTTCAGATGGGTTATCTGTTGTCGCAGCTTGCCGATCGGGTCGCTGCGCTTGCCCGGATCGGCGTCGGTGACCACTGCGACTCGCTGGGCGATGCAGCCTGTCGGCGCCTGCGTCAGCAGCATGCGCAGGTACGGGGCAAAGTCGACCCCGTCGATGGGGACAATGGCAGACCCGACGAACCGGATCCATGACCGATCATCCGCGAACTGTCTCCTCGCGAGGACCGGCAGGAGTATGGCTTCAGCGATGCCTTCGACAAGGATGGTCCGTGGGCCGAAAAGCATGCTGCTTCGCGTGGCGTCGAGATACCGGTTAACCCTGGCCTCGTCGCTCGACGACAGCCGCAGTTCACGGACGGCGACTGCTACCGATGTGTAGGCGACCAGGGTCGGCGAGGATGGCGTTGGACCAACCTCCTCGACGGTGCGGTCCGGCTGCACCGCTGCTGCCAGTTGCCGCCGCTGCAGTACGACGATATTCGAGACTTTCGTATGCGCGGCCAGCAGCGGAGCGTGCGTGGTCACGACGACCTGAATCCGTCCGAGCCATCGTGAGTCTGTTGCTCTCTGTGACAGCTCCGCCGTGCGCTTCAGGTAGTCGAGCAACACGGACTGCAGCTGGGGGTGGAGATGTGCCTCCGGTTCCTCCACGAGCAGCACGGTGAGGTCCGCATGGGCTGCAGCGTGAAGGTGAGTCAGTACGGTAGCGATATACGCCAAGTTGGCATAGCCCATTCCGGACTCTGCCAGTTCGCGCGGCTCTAGGCCGACATCGGCCATCCGCATCCGCAGACCGCGCACAAGGCTGGCCAGCTCGGCTCGGCCGTAGCCCAGGTCCGTGGCTTGTTCCTGAGCACCGCCTGTCAGCTCCGAAAGCGGCTCGTTGACCAGATCGGCGGCCTTGGCCAAAACAGGGTTTGTCTCGATGTTCCGCAGGTGCACGCTTACCTCTGCCTTGAACCGATCCCGGTCGTGCCGACGTCCCGACGTGTCCGTGAAGGTCGTGTCATCGAGGAGACGCTCGATGATGGCGCGGATGCGCGCACTTCCGGAAGGGCCTAGTTCGCGCGCAGCGTCCCGCAGCGGAGGCAGGTACACGTGCCGCAGGCGCCCTCGCGCTCCCGGATCAGGATCATCAGCGACCGCGCCTCCTCCGGCCACCCACATCGCGCGTCCTCGCGCCTCTCCAGGACCGGGTGGCTGGTAATTCAGCACGTACCGCGCTTCGGCCAAGCCCGAGGCCGCGTAGGGCTCCAACAGGACGGCGTCGCTGTACGCCGCCAACTCGGTCGACGAGCCGACCAGGCTCATCTGCAGCATGAATGCCGCATGAGTGCCAGAGCGGCATATGTCGTCGCTATCTGGCCACAGCGATCGCCTGCCGTCCAGGGGATCAGTGATCAGCCGCAGCGCATCAACGACGCCGGACTTGCCCGCGTTGTTCTCGCCGATCAGGACGGTCACCCCGGGATTGAACACGACCCGAGCATCAGCGAAGGCTCGAAAGCCACTTAAGCCCAGCTCGGCCAAGTACACGTGATCTCCATTCAGTAACCAGACGCAGCCAAACAACCTTAGCGAGATGTAAGTGCCCAGCGCTCATTAAATGGTTAGGAGTCGGTTCACCACTTAACGGCGACGCTAATTGGGAAACTGCTCTTTCTGCCCGGATTAGGCCATATCGGCCTTTGTGTGGTTCATTTGTACTGCCCTGCGCCGACGCGAGCACCCACCGACCTGACAGCAGACATCCTGGAGGAAAGGATGCGCAAATGAAGCATGTCGACTTTCTGGGCCGGGATCTCAAGACGGTCGTCAATCCAGGAGTACAAGACTGTCTCGCCCGAACAGGGCGGAGTCGATGGAGCCGATGGGGCCGAGCGCAATATCCGTTGCCGCTGATAGCGGGAAGGGCAGGGGTGTTGGAAGCGCGCTCTCTGGCCATGTACCGAGCCCTCATGGCCACGGCTTGTCAACGTCAGTCACTGGCAGGAGGGCCAGCAGGTAAGGGCGGCGATGCTACCCCAGGCCGAGTCCTTGTTCGGGCGCTTGACGGGCATAGCCGAAGGCATATGCTCGGCTTCACGAGATCGTGGTTAGGCTGGCTGGCACGCTGATCAGGCACGGCATGGCGAGCTAGCAGACCGGACCCGCGAGGCCATGGAACAAACTCGGTAAAGAGTCCCCAGGCCCGGATCAACGGCAGACGGCAGCAGCCAGCCGCGGGGCACCGGCCTGCCGCCAGCGGCCAACAAGCACCTAGAATCGGCCCGATCGAGCGAGTCTGGTCACTTACCAAACTAGGGCGAGCGGGTCCTGGGCTACTACCCCGAAGCATGCACCGATGCCGACGTGGCCGAACCTGCCGCTCCCGCCGCCGCAACTAGTTGCAGCAGCGGCCCGTTTCCGCGTTACCTGCCGGGTGCCGTTCCCCCAGCTACGGGAGTGGCGTCAGTACATGGTCCCGGTCGACGGTGATGAGCGGTATCTCATATCGGCCGGCGAGTTCGCGTGCCCTCGCATAGTCAGTGTCGTAAGCCACAACCAGGGATCGCACGCGGGAGGTGAGGAGCGGGTATCCCGCGTCGGCGGCGGCCAGCGAGCGGTACTTGATGGCCTGGTGGATGCCGATGCAGATGTTCTGCTCGCCGCCGACTTCGATCTCGATGACGGTCCGGTCCGGCAGGTGGTTCTCGAACATCACGTCGACCCGGTCGCCGGTAGCGAACCGGTACTCGACGTGCGGCACGGCGGCCGGGCTCATCCCGAACTCGGACGGGTGGCTGGCCACGTACATCTTCAGGAGACGATGGGCCGCGGATTCGCCTCCGGTGCCATAACTGCCGACATGGGCGCCTGCCGGGACGGGGATGGCAACCGTGGCAAGGTTGTCAGCCTCGAAGACCCGCCCGGCCTGGTCGTAGACGCCAGCGCGCTCGTCTCCCCACCGGAAGTAGCCGGCATCCTCACCCGGATACAGCGGAAGGTCAGCCCGCCAGTTCGCGTGATCACGGTGGGTGTTGCCCCGCGGAGCGCTGAAGGCCAGCACCCACTCGCGCATCTGCAGGTAGTCACAGATGTAGTAGTGATCGGCGTGATACCGGCCCAGATTCGGGATGGCGAACACGTACCAGTAGAACGCCGTCTTGTTGATCACCGGCTGGTCGTAGCCGCCGGAGAACCAGCCCAGGCTGATCGGCGCGTACCAGCCGCTGAACCGGTGTATCACCCTCGCTATCTTCCCGTCGATCCGGAACTTCCCCGGATCACCATCCGGCGACACCGGATCGACCAGCACCCGAGCCATTTCCGGCAGGCTGGCGGACATCAGGGCCAAGACCATCTCCTTCGCCTCAGCCACATTCATGCCGCCCTCCCGGCTGGATCATAGCCGCATCACGGCAGAACAGACAGCTATGCCAGCGCCGCCACTAGGAGGCTGTCGAACTAGTGGCCGTTGATCCAAGTCCATCCGAAGCAACGACCGGACTGCGCCGCAAAGAGAATACGGACAGGGCCGGAAGCAGCTCAGATCACCTTTTCTGTATCAGCTTCACAGCCTTCACGTACAGCTGGTCGAAACGCCATATCGAGCCGTAGGTGTGCGCGTAGTTCTCTATGCCGACCACGCGCTGTAATCAGTGGATCGGTCTCATCGCGATTGTGTCCGGCCAGCGTGCATCTGATCCGGGACAGACAGAACCGATCACGACCAACACAGCTTGAGCGTCCAAGCTGCTCATGCCGCCCGTTTGAAGCAAGACGAGGGATTGGATTGTTGCCCACCGCCAGCGCAACGACGGCCGACCAACTCACCTGCCCCGGCCCGCGCAGCATGCGCCATCCGGCCCGGCGGTCAACCGGTCTCTCGCTACGCTCGCCGGCCGCCCAAGATCTTTCCCTGAAGTGCCACCACAAAGGAAACATCTTGGCCTGACGGCCGGACGCCTGGTATGACCGCTCGGTCAGCCGGATGGCGCGCAAGGACAGGGCCGGGGCAGGAGCCGCAGGCGAGCTCCCGCTACCGTCCGCTTCCGCGCAGACGGTACGTTCCCGCCCGGCCTGACCTGGCCCCAGGAGGCCATGTTGACCACCATCACCGAGAACACCACCCCCAGCCCCGCCCTCGACGACAACACCGGAGATTTGCCAGATCCCAGCGCAGTTCCCGGATCAGACCGAGAGCACAAGAGCACGCCCGGATTCACTGAGCGGCCGATGATCCCTGTCGCGCTCCTGACCGCACACCCGGGCAACGTCCGCGAGGACAAGCAGGCCGACAAGGCTTTCTGCGACTCCGTGACCGCGGCCGGGATCATCACCCCTCTGGAGATCACCACCAGCCCAGATCACGACGGCTACGTCGTCGTCGACGGCAACATCCGGCTGGACGCCGCCATCAAGACCGGCCTGGACGCCGTCCCCTACGTCTTCAGCCCCGGCACCGCAGACGATGCCGGGCAGCAGTACCTGCACATGCTGATCTCCAGCCGCTTCCGCCGCGACCTGACCGTACATGAGGAAGCCGCAGCCCTGTTCAGCGCCTCCGACGCCGGGATGAGCAAAGCGGAAATCCGCCGGGCAACAGGCCTTAAGGCATCAGAGGTCCGCGCCGGTATCACCGCAGGCAGCCTGTCAGCGAAGACCCGAGAACTGACCGCGGCTCGCAACTACGCGTGGACCCTGGAAGATCTCGCACTGCTCGCCCCGTTCGAAGACAACCCGGACGCGATGAACCGGATCCTGGAAGCCGTCGAATACGGCCAGCCGCTCGCCTACGTCGTGCAGAAAATCGACGACGAGCGGCAGGCCCGCGCCCTCCGTGACCAGCTCATCGCTGACCTGGAAGCAAAGGGCGTGACCGTGCTGGACCACGCTCCGGACGGCGCGACCAGCCTGTATCAGCTCCGGCCCGACCTAGCTGCCAAGGACGACGAGGGCGCCGGCACCGACTCGCCAGATGGCAATCCCGACGCCGGCAGTGAGAGTGACGACGCGAGCGATGACGGGGACGCTGAGGCGCGGGACGAGATGGACCCGGCCGCCCATGCTTCCTGTCCCGGCGCCATCGCTGTGCTGCGCTCCTGGCAGCAAGAGCCCAGCTGGTACTGCCTGGACCCGGACAAGCACGGCCACGCCCGCAAAGACCAGTCCGCGCTTCTGCCGACCCGCCCGGACAGCGGCCGAGATGATGCCGGACCAGCCAACGACAACACGAGGTCGGATCCTAACCGCAAGCTCGTCATCGAGGGCAACAAGGCCTGGGACGCCGCCGGAAAGGTCCGGCACCGGTGGCTTGCCGAGTTCCTGACCCGAAAGGCCCCGCCAGCGGGCACCGGCACGCTAGTCCCGCAGTTCGTCGCCACGCAGATCCTCACTATGCCCGTGCCCCTGTGCCAGGCTCTCGGCGGCATCCGCAACACCGACATCTACCAACGCCTTGGCGGGCCGACCTCGGATGAAGCCGCCGCCGCAACGCAGCCCCGCTTGTGGATGCTGACGCTCACTCCCATCGCGGCTGCCTACGAAGATCAGCTGACCGGTACCTCCACATCCCGAGCGACCTGGCGCACCGACCGGTACAGCCAGTGCCCGCGCGCTGACGCCGGAAGCTGGCTGAGCTTCCTCGCCCGATGCGGGTACCCGCTCAGCCCGATCGAGCAGGCCGTCGCCGACGGCCTCCCGTACCAGGGCGACACACCGGACAGCGACCTGCCAGCCGCAGCCGAGGATCCGAGCCACACCGACCCTCAACCCGCCACCACCCAGGCTCAAGATCCGGCTCGGAACGGCCCGCCCGACACTTCCGGCGAGGCCGGCCAAACCGTGGCTGCACCGCTGGCTGCCTGAGCCGACTCCCTCAGACACCGGACCGCCGGGACTGGCGCCGCTGCGCTGTCCCGGCGGTCCGAGTGCACTCAGCACACCCAGAAGCGTATTCTCATGTATACAGTCTCGCATTGATTGGAAACCAATGAGTAACGAGATGCCAGGCGGCCAAGCTCCGGCCGCCGGGGACCGCCTCATCGGCTGGTCAGCGACCACCTCCGTAGTCATCGTCACGGCCATCGCCGCCGTGATCAGCTACGGCCACGCCCGCGAACTCGTCGTGCGCTACGGCACCGCCGGCTGGACCGCCGACGCGCTGCCCTTGACCATCGATGGCGTCGTCGCGACCTGCTCGCTCATCCTGGTCGACTGCGCACGCCACGACCGGAACGCACCGTGGCAAGCCTGGTTCCTGCTCATCACCGGCGCCTGCGCCACCGTCGCGGTGAACATCGCTGCCGGACTCAGCCACGGCATCGTCGGCGCCGCCATCGCCGGCTGGCCCGCACTCGTCGCGTGCGGCTGCTTCGACCTCCTGCTGCGCCACCGCCGGCACCGGTCCCCCACATCCCACCGGGCTGCCCCGCCCGCGACATCCAGCGTGCCCGACCCAGTGATCGACCGGGCCCGCGAGCTCTACGCACCCGGCCTCGCCCAGGGCCGGGTACCCGCCATCCGCGCAATCAAGCGCGACCTGCATGTCGGCACCCCTCGCGCGACCGCTATCCGCGACGCAATCACCCCGATGCCCGAGCGCTCCCGCCAGGAAGCCGCCTAGCCGATGCACGCAATCCGACACCGCCGGCATGCGTCCTGCCGCCCTGGCATGGGCGCGGCTAGGATGATCGCCACTGTTATTAAGCGGGAGAAAGGCTGCCCGGTGGTCTGCTTCCCCGGCGCCAACCGGGATCGGGGCCCCCGGTGACTGACGATTCCGCCGCACCGGCGACGCTCGCCGAACGGATCGACCTGCTTTTCCGCACCGTCCATCCCGGACGGAGCCGCCCGTATTCAATGCGCGAGGCCGCCAGCCAGATCAACACCGCCGCCGGCCAGCAAGTCATCTCCCACGGCTACCTCTGGTCACTCCGCAAGGGCACCAAGACCAACCCCAGCATGATCCAGATCGCCGCCATAGCCGCCTTCTTCGGCGTTCCACCCTCCTACTTCTTCGACACCCCAGGGGAACCACCAGTCGACCCGGCCGTCAAGATCGCCCTGTCCGACGACAAGGTCCGCGAGGTCATCCTCCGCGCCCAGGGCCTGCCCGAGCCAGCACTGCGCGCCCTCATGGACATGGCCGACAGCGCCCGCACCCTCGCCGGCCTTCCACCCGTCGCCAACTCCGCCGAAGACGCCTAACTACCCGCTGACGCCCACACGGCGCTCACCTGGCGCCATGACGCTGGGCAACTTGTATTCACTGGCATACAATATTGAGTGTTAGTATCTCACTGGACTACGGTTCGGCCTCTGCTGGCCCGTACTCCACCCCGGGCGCCGCGAACACGGCACCAGCAAGATGACATGGGACCAGCGATGAACCACTCCGAAAGCACGGCAGCTGGCAAGGCAGAGACTGATGCCCTGATCCGCCCCGCCAGCGACAGGCTGATCAGCATCGCGGACATACGCCTTATCTTCAAGCTCGGCCGCACCGCGGCTTACGAGCTGACCCACAGGCAGGGATTCCCTGATCCCGTCGAGATCTCCCCACGCTGCTACCGCTGGTGGGCACGTGAAGTGGACGAGTTCGCGACTGCCCTCCGCCGCCCGCGCGCTCAAGCCCGGACACGGCCAGACCACGAACCGGCGCCCGACCCGGCAATTCAGCCGCGCCGGATATCCGGGACCGCCCGCCCGATCCGGAACAGGAAGGCACCATCGTGACCGGCCCGGACGCGCCTGACCGCATCGCACTAGATCTCGAGTACGGGATCACCGTGTACCCGCCGCTGCCCGCGCCAGCTCAGGCGTCACAAAGGAACCGGCCGGCACGATGGCGGGCGCTGTGGTACGAGGACGGCGAGCGTCAGCAGTGCGAGTCAGTGAGCGAAGAGAAGCTAGCCGCCAAGCTGGAAAAGGTCGCCGAGCGGCTGAGATCCGAGGCCACGAACATGAAGCGGCCAGGCGCGGAGCTAATCGCTCATTACCTGAACCCGGACCGGCTACCGCCTGACCGGCAATGGTCGCGCAAGCACGCTTACACCCAGCGGCGGCTGTGCGACCGGTTCGCCGCGCCCGTCATCGGCACGGTCATCTGCCAGGACATCAAGACCAGGCACACGCAGCAGATCGTCAGCGCCGCCCCCACCGCCGGCGAGGGGGCCCGGGCGGCCCAGATGGTCTCGGCACTAGTCAACGCTGGCATCGAAGCGGGCTACCTCACGAACCTGCGGCTGGCCAAGGTGCACTGGCAGGCCACCGGCCGGCCTCTGCCCGCGCCCCGGGCGGGCGTGGCCGGGGAGTCACCCCTGTCGGTGGACCCCGCCCAGATCCCGTCCGACGCCGACATCAGCACGCTCGGCGGCGCGCTGGCAGCCGGACGGCACGGCGAGCGAGATGAGCTGATGGCGTGCACCGCCGCCTACAGCGGCCTGCGGTGGGGCGAACTGACCGCCCTGTGCACCGGACAACTTGATGCCGACGCGCGGCTGATCACAGTCGACCGCAAGGTCATCGAGGTCGCCGGCCACCTCTACACGGAAGCGCCGAAGAACCGGAAACTCCGCCGGACGATCTACCCGCGCTGCACGCCCGGCGGCTACCCGCTCGCCGACCGGCTCACCGCCCGAATCGAAGCTGCACGCGCCGAGCAGCAATCAGGAGCTAACCCGCTCGGCCTGATCTTCCCCTCGCCGACCGGCAAGCACTGGCGGTCCTCCAACTTCCGCCGCAGCGTCCTCAAGCCCGCCTATCTGGCAGCCGGGTGGCGCGACCAAGACGGCAACGGCACCTGGACATAGCACAGCCTGCGGCATGTGTTCTGCACCACCGCCCTGTTCACCTGGAAACTCGACGCCACCGACGTGTCCTGCCTAGCCGGGCACGCCAACGTCCGCACCACGCTCGACATGTACGTTAGGCACGACCGCCGGCATCCTCGGCCGCGCCCGCACCGCCACCAGCTAACCCGCCAAGCGCGACAGCGGCAAAAGTAGATCGCCAATTTGGACCGCGTGAAGAAGCGCCACCACCACTGTGGATGCGGTATTACAGCCCGCCGCTCCTAGCTGAGGCTAATGCCGCTGACTAGCGTCTACGGGTTCGAGGCCTTTGGGGGCCGCCGCCGTCCGCTATGCGTCCGTGGCCCGCGGACCGCACGTACGGAATGCCCGAACACGGCACCTTATGGTCTCTCAGCTGGCATCACCGGGAGCCAGGTTGGCAGCAGCCGACCTTAGTGTCACATAAACGTTACGACGTCGTGGGTGCGCAGGAGATCTTCCTCGCTGTGGCAGCCGACGATGTCAACCAGCTGCCCACGCCATGCAGCAGGCACCCGGGGAGCCCCACAAAAAACCCACAACTCCGTCGCCGGGGCCGCCCCCACAGGTTCCCCACGGACGAAACGTCATTCCCCGG
>WNEY01002125.1_pt1 | contig 14443 bp, 13 predicted proteins | sample 5400531 | NCBI WGS metagenome assembly WNEY01 (sample SAMN13153338, study PRJNA577476) | soil metagenome | isolation source: 200 cm saprolite under Douglas fir tree site 1 | place: USA:California | collected 2015-04-18
CGTCGAGCCAGAAGTGATTACCGCTCGCCATCACGGCGAACCAGACCCAGGCCGGCCACAGGAGCCAAAGCACCTTGAAGATCCGGTGGCGGACGACCGACGCCAGGATTATTCCTGCGATCAGCGCATCCGCCGCATGCAGGCTCGGCATTGCGGCGTACTGGTTGGAGGCGAACTCGATCAGTCCGCTGCCGTGGTTGAGGCCGCCGAAATCCACCAGCGTGTCGGTGAACCCGATGCTCGTGAAGAAGCGCGGCGGCGCCGTGGGAAGCAGTACGTAGCCGATCAGGCCGAGCACGTTTGCCAGGAGGACCGTGTTTCGGAAGCGCGTGAACGCCTCGTTCCGCCGCAGATAGACCCAGAGCAGAGCCAGGCCGACGACGGTGAACTCCGAGTTCCAGTACGTCCAGGAGACGAGCGCCTCGAGGAAGCGCGAGGACTGCGTCCAACCCTGCAGCGTCAGCTCGCCGAGGCCGGTCAGGCGCTGCTCAATGTCGATGACCCTCCAGCCGTTTTCGAAGGCCCGCGTGGGATCCCGGTCGGCGACACCACGGGCGAGCTGATACGCGAAGAAGAAGCCGAACCAGATCAGCAGCTGGCGCGCCAGATCCGCGTATCCACGCGGTAAAAAGCGTCGTCCGGCGGCGATGGCGGCGGTCATGATCTGCGGATTCTAAACGTCGGTCAGGCCGTGAATCATCCCGCGATTTCGGCATTATCCGCCTATTTGCGACATCGATCTCGACGCGCGGACGAACCCCGGATCGTTGATTCTGTGTTTCAGCTCCTTGTGACGCACGGCGAAACGCAGGAGATCGACGAGCTCTTGGTCGCTCGCGCCCTCGCGCATCGGCGTCTTCAAGTCCCATTCCCGCCGTGAGAACAGGCAGGTGCGTAGTTGCCCGTCGGCGGTCAGGCGGATGCGGTCGCAACTCGAGCAGAACGGCTCCGAGACGGGATTCACAAACCCGAGCTCACCGATTCCGTCGGCGAAGCGGAACCGTCGCGCGGTCGACGATGCCTTGGCCGGCAGCTCCACCAGCGGGCCGTACCGCTCCTCGATGATCGCGCGGATCTCCCCGCCGGTGAGGACGTCGTCCTCCCGCCAGGCCTCGTCGGCGTCCAGCGGCATGAACTCGATGAACCGGACGACGTACGGCTTGCGGCGGGCCAGGTCGGCCAGGGCGGGCACCTCCGTCTCGGTGAACCCCTTCACCGCCACGCAGTTGACCTTGATCGGGCGCAGCTCTGGATGTCGTTCCGCCTCCTCGAGCCCGCGCAGGACCGCGTCGAGCGCGTCGCGGCGCGCGATCTCGGCGAAACGGACGTGGTTGAGCGTGTCGAGGGAGACGTTGATCCGGCGCAGTCCCGCCTCGACGAGCGGAGCGGCAAGGCGATCGAGGAGAACGCCGTTCGTGGTCAGCGACAGGTCGCGGACACCGTCGATGCGTGCAAGCATCCCAACGAGGACGGGGACGTCGCGGCGGACGAGCGGCTCGCCGCCGGTCAACCGGACCTCGTCGACGCCGAGCCGGGCGAGCACGCCGACCAGGCGCGCGATCTCCTCGAAGCTCAGGATCTCCTCGCGCCCGAGCCACTGCAGTCCCTCCGCAGGCATGCAGTAGGTGCAGCGGAAGTTGCACTTGTCCGTGACCGAGACGCGGACGGACTTGATCTCCCGGCCCCACGAGTCGCGGAGGACATCCACAGGAGCGAGCTTAGCCCAAGCTCGTGGTGGAAAATCCGGCGATGGCCCTGGCCGCGCTCGTCGCAGTGACCGCGGTTTGGGGCGTGACGTTCGTCCAGGTCAAGGACGCCGTCGAGATCTACCCGCTCTTCGCGTTCCTGGCCGTGCGGTTCGCGATCGCAACGGCGACGCTCGCGGTCCCCGCGGCTTCGCGGGTACGCGGGCTCGGACGGAGCGGCACGGCGGCGGGCGGGCTGCTCGGCCTCCTGCTCGCCGGCGGCTACGCGCTGCAGACCGCCGGACTCGAGCGGACGACCGTCTCCGGCACCGGATTCGTCACCGGGATGTACGTCGTGCTGACGCCGTTGACCGCCTTGCTGATCTTCCGCTCCCGCATCGGTCTGGGCGTCTGGGGAGGCGTGGCACTGTCGACGGCGGGCCTCGCAATGCTCTCGGGCATCCACGCGGGCTCGGCGACGGGAGATCTGCTCGTGCTCGCGGGCGCCGCCGTGTACTCACTCCAGATCGTCCTGATGGAGCGATTCGCGCCGCGCTTCGACGCGCTCGCGTTCACGCTCGTCGAGATGGCGGCCGCATTCGTCGGGCTCCTCGCGGTCGCGCTTGCCCTCGGCGACCTAGGCGTGCCGCGCGGGTGGACGGTGTGGGGCGCACTGCTCGTCACGGGTGTCTTCGCGAGTGCCCTGGCCTACCTCGTGCAGACGTGGGCGCAGCGGCGCACCTCCGCTACGCGCACCGCGCTCGCGTTCACGATGGAGCCGGCCTGGACGGCGCTCTTCGGCTACACGCTTGCCGGCGACCGGCTGGGCGTGCTGGGCTGGGCAGGCTGCGCCGCGATCATGAGCGGGATCCTGCTGGCGGAGCCCGCCGCCGCAGCGGCGCTCGTGCGGCTCGTGCGGCGGCCTAGCGGAGTCGGAACACGAGGTTGACGGGCAACGTGATCAAGGCAGCGTCAGCGCGAACGCGTAGGCCGCCTCGTTGAAGGTGTTTCCCTGTGGGGGGCGTGCCTGGATGTGGACGCTCACGACGCGCTTTCCGGCGAACACGGTTGCGACGTAGTCGCCGACCATCCGGCCGCTCGCCGTCTGCGCGAGCCAGTTCAAGCGCATCGGTTGCGCATTCAGCCGGCGTGGCCGGCTCCAACGCGTCCCGCCGCTCCTGGAGGTGACGAGGAAGACGTCGAGCCTGCAGGTCTCCTCCGTGCAGTCGGCGGAGCTCAGGGCGTGGTACGTCAGCGCCAGGCGCCCGCGAGCACCGGCGGCAAGGTCGGGCAGGACGAAGTCGGTTGCGGATTGCAGCGGAGCGAGCGGGACGCGCCGAGTCGCCGACCACAGCCCCGGTGCGGTGGAGCGGGACCAGACGATGTCGTCGGTCGCGCAGTTTGTGCGGAAGCGGCAGTCCAGCCACGCGGCGTAGACCGTCCCGGCGGCGTCGACCGTAGCGCTGGGAAGGCTGAACGACCGCAGGCGAGTCGGCTCGAACGGTCGCTCGTGGAACGAGAGCGACGACACACGCTCACGCTCCGAGAACGTGGCGCCGCCGTCGGTGGAACGAACCGCCTGGACGACGCCGTCCTCGAAGAAGACCACCACGAGCTCGCCGTTCGGCCGGACGACGGGCTGGACGCCGGGGGAGACGATGTTGGCGTTGACGGTGATGAGGACGGGGAGCGACCAGGTGCGTCCACCGTCCGACGAGCTCTGGACGGCGATGTGGCTGCCGAGGTGCTGCGGATCGGGGTCGTGTGCGAGGTCCGTGTACGCGAGGTAGCAGTGGCCGCGGAACGGACTCGTTCGGCCCTTGTCGCATGCGATCCATTCCTTGTCGAGCGACGTCCCGGCGATCGGGTTCCGCGAGTACGAGGCGGCGGTGACCGGCGCGTCCCAGGCGAGGCCGTCCGTCGAGCCGCTGACGAAGAGGACGCTCTGCCCAGCGAAGTTGGCCAGCGTCGTGATCAGCCAGCGCCGGTGAAGGGCGTCGTAGTCGATCGACGGGTCGCTCGCGGCCGCCGAGGGCCCGGGCGGGGTGGAAGCCTGCGTCAGCTGGGGCAGGAGGCCTGATCGCCAGGTCCGGCCGGCGTCGACGGAGGTCGAGAATCCGATCGCGCCGGCGCTGCCGCCGAAATAGCGCCCGACCTGGAACGTCGCCACGACCTTCGAGCCCACGGCGACTGCGTCCGGCTCGACCTCGGTGGCGTGCTGGGTGCCCGGGGTCGACGTCGTGTCGGTTGAGATCCGGACGAGCCTCGGCGGGGGCACGTTGGCGCCGCCCGCGGTCGGAGCGGCGGCGAGGGAAAGTCCGGCCAGAAGCGCCGCGCCCTTGCGCATTCCGGTTGACTTGATACGATGAGGCTTAGATTTTCTCAGTAGACCTACGGAGGCAATTCAGAGATGGCAAAGACTATCGGTATCGATCTCGGTACGACCAACTCGTGCATGGCCGTGCTCGAGGGCGGCGAGCCGACCGTCATCCCGAACGCGGAGGGCGGACGCACGACGCCGTCCGTCGTAGCGTTCACGAAGGACGGCCAGCGGCTCGTGGGGGCGCCCGCCCGGCGCCAGCAGGTGACGAACCCCGAGAACACGATCTTCTCGATCAAGCGGTTCATGGGCCGGAAGTACGACGAGGTCTCGGAGGAGATGAAGATCGTCCCTTACGAAGTCGTCAAGGGCCCGAACGACGACGTGCGCGTGAAGGCGGCGGGGAAGGAGTACGCGCCGCCGGAGATCAGCGCGATGATCCTCCAGAAGCTCAAGGCGGACGCCGAGGCCTACCTCGGCGATCCGGTGACCGACGCGGTCATCACGGTCCCGGCCTACTTCAACAACGCGCAGCGTGAGGCGACGAAGGACGCCGGCAAGATCGCCGGCCTCAACGTCCTGCGGATCATCAACGAGCCGACCGCCGCGGCACTCGCGTACGGGTTGGACAAGGAGGGCTCCGACCAGACGATTCTCGTCTTCGATCTCGGCGGCGGCACGTTCGACGTCTCGATCCTCGAGCTCGGCGAGGGCGTCTTCGAGGTGAAGGCCACGAACGGCGACAACCACCTCGGCGGCGACAACTTCGACAAGGCGATCGTCGACTGGATGGTGGCCGAGTTCAAGAAGGACCAGGGAATCGACCTCGCGGCCGACCGGATGGCGCTCCAGCGCCTCTACGAGGCCGCGGAGAAGGCGAAGATCGAGCTGTCGTCCACGATGACGACGCAGATCAATCTCCCGTTCATCACCGCGACGCAGGAGGGTCCGAAGCACCTGGACCTCCAGCTCACGCGCGCGAAGCTAAACGAGCTCACCGCCGAGTTGCTGGCGCGCACCGTCGGTCCGACCGAGCAGTGCCTCAAGGACGCTGGCATCGACAAGTCGAAGATCGATCACGTCGTTCTCGTCGGCGGCATGACGCGCATGCCTGCGGTCGTCGACAAGGTCAAGGAGCTGATCGGCAAGGAGCCGCACAAGGGCGTCAATCCGGACGAGGTCGTCGCCGTCGGTGCGGCGATCCAGGCCGGCGTGCTCAAGGGCGAGGTGAAGGACATCCTCTTGCTCGACGTCACGCCGCTGTCGCTCGGGATCGAGACCAAGGGCGGCGTCTTCACCAAGCTGATCGAGCGCAACACGACCATCCCGACCAAGAAGTCCGAGACGTTCACGACCGCCGAGGACAATCAGCCCTCGGTCGAGATCCACGTCGCCCAAGGCGAGTCGGAGATGATCATGTTCAACAAGACGCTCGGCAAGTTCCAGCTCGTCGGGATTCCGCCGGCGCCGCGCGGCATGCCGCAGATCGACGTGTCTTTCGACATCGACGCGAACGGGATCATCCACGTGCAGGCGAAGGACCTCGGCACCGGCAACCAGCAGCAGATCCGGATCGAGGGCGGCTCGGGCCTCAAGGAGGACGAGGTCCAGCAGATGATCCGCGACGCGGAGGCGCACGCCGACGAGGCGCGCCGCCTGCACGAGGTCGCGGACACGAAGAACCACGCCGAGCAGCTCGCGTACCAGACCGAGCGCTCGCTCAAGGAGCACCGCTCCGCGCTGGACGAGTCCGACGCGGCGACGATCGAGGGCCGGATCATGGAGCTCAAGCAGGCGCTCGAGGGCGAGGACGTCGGCGAGATCCGCGCCAAGACGGAGGCGCTGCAGGAGGCGTCGCACAAGCTGGCGGAGGCGGTATACGCGTCCGCGCAGCAGCAGACGCAGACTGCATCGGCGTCGGCCGGTGGCAACGGAGCCCCCAGCTCCGACGACGAGGTCGTCGAAGAGGGTGACTACGAGGTCATCGACGAAGAGCACCAGGCTCCGAAGGCGTAATGACCGACGAGCCTCAGGTCACGGAGGAGAAGAAGGAGGAGAGCCTCGACGTCGAGGCTCTCCAGGCCGAACGTGACCAGCTCTTCGACCGCCTCCAGCGGCTCGCGGCGGAGTTCGACAACTTCCGCAAGCGCGCCGCGCGGGAGCGTGCGGAGGTCTACGCCCGCGCGAACGAGCGGCTCGTGAAGGAGTTGATCCCCATCCTCGACGATCTCGGGCGCGCTTTGGAGGCAGCGGCTGAGCACGAAGAGGCGAAGCTGGAGGACGGTGTGCGGCTCGTCCATCGCGCGTTGTCCGATCTTCTGAAGAAGGAGGGGCTTGCCGAGATCGAAACGGACGGCAAGTTCGATCCGCATGTCCACGAGGCGCTTCTGTCGGAGCCGTCCGACGAGGAAGAAGGCTCGGTGATCGAGGTCGTGCAGAAGGGTTACAAGCTCGGCGACAAGGTGCTGCGGCCGGCGCGGGTAGTCGTTGCGGCGACGCCGGAGGAGTAAGTGTCCACGCTCTACGACACGCTCGGGGTGAAGAAGGGCGCGTCGGCCGACGAGATCAAGAAGGCCTACCGCAAGCTCGCGGCCAAGTACCACCCGGACAAGAATCCGGGCGACGCCTCCGCGGAAGAGAAGTTCAAGGAGGTGCAGAACGCGTACGACGTGCTCTCCGATTCGGAGAAGCGCAAGCAATACGACACGTTCGGTGACGCGAACGGCCGGCCCGGTTTCGATCCGCGGAACTTCGACTTCGGCCGCGGTGGCAACTTCACGATCAACGACCTCGGAGATCTCGGCGACCTGTTCGGCGGGCTCTTCGGCGGTCGCGCCGGCCGGGGCGGCGGCACGCGGCGGCGGCAGCCCGAGCGTGGCGCCGACATCGAGGTCGAGGTGCGGCTCTCGTTCGAGGATTCGCTGCGCGGGCTCGAGGCGAAGATCCCCGTCGAGGTGACGACGGCCTGTCGCGAGTGCGGCGGGACCGGCGCCGAGCCTGGAACGTCTCCGGTCATCTGTCCCGAATGCAACGGCCGCGGCGTTATCTCGGAGAGTCAGGGGCTGTTCGCGCTGTCGGAGCCTTGTCCGCGCTGCCGCGGCAACGGCACGGTCGTGGAGAAGCCGTGCCGGAAGTGCAACGGCTCAGGCCGCGAGCGGCGGACGAAGCGTTACACCGTGAAGATTCCCGCGGGCGTCAAGGACGGCACGCGGATCCGGCTGAAGGGCAAGGGCGAGATCGGCGCGAACGGCGGGCCGACCGGCGATCTGTTCGTCGTGACGCGCGTGGAGCCGTCAAAGCTGTTCCACCGGCGTGACTCGGATCTCGTCATCGACGTGCCCGTCACGTACGCGGAAGCCGCGCTCGGCGCGACCGTCGAGGTGCCGACACCGTACGGCGACCGCGTTTCGCTGAAAGTTCCCGCCGGGACGCAGGACGGACGACAGTTGCGCATCCGCGGTCATGGCGCGCCGAAGCTCGGCGGCTCCGGCAAGGGCGACCTGATCGCGCGCCTGCGGGTGACCGTGCCGAAGAAGCTGACGAAGAAGGAGCGCGAGACGCTCGAAGAGCTGCAGAAGCACTCCCACGAGGATCCCCGGGAGGCGTTGTTCTCGTGAAGCTGGCCGCCTTGATCCTGGTCAGTGTCGGGACGGTCGGGCTCGTCGTGACGTACGTGCTCATGCGGCGCAGGCTCGAGCAGCTGCGGCGGCTGAAGGAGGGACGCGACTGATGGACGATCGTCCCCGCTACATGATCTCCGTTGCCGCCGACCTCGTCCGCATGCATCCGCAGACGCTTCGGATCTACGAGAGCAAGGGCCTCGTCCATCCCAAGCGCACGGCCGGAAACACACGTCTCTATTCCGAGGCCGACCTCGAACGCCTGCGGCTGATCCAGCAGCTGACAAACGAGCTTGGCCTCAACCTCGCCGGCGTCGAGCAGGTGCTCCGGCTCAGGGACGAAGTGCAGGCCATGCGCCGGCAACTCGACCGCATGGAGCGCGAGATGCGCGAGGCGATCAACCAGGTGCACCGGCAGTACCGCCGCGACCTCGTCCCGTGGAAGCCGCCCATCGACCTCATTCCGACACGCCGCTAATGGACACGTCCCGGTGTCGGACACCAGCCGTTCAATGGGCCGCGCGTTCCGCGTCAGTATGCAGCCATGCGGGTTTGCTCGGAACTCGGACTTGTCCCAACACCCCACGTCCCGGTGTCGGACACCGTGACGGAAGTGTGGCAAAGAATCCACAGGTGACATGGACTTCAACAAGCTGACACTCAAGAGCCAGGAGGCCGTCGCCGCGGCGCAGGAGCTTGCGCGCCGGATGGGCAATCCCGAGCTCTACCCGGAGCACCTGCTGCTCGCGCTGCTCGACCAGGAGCTGCCGCAGCAGCTCGTCCCCGACGCCGCCGCGCTGCGCGCGCAGGCCGAGGCCGCGCTACGCGACAAACCGTCCGTCCAGGGCATGTCGCAGCAGCCGAACGTCTCCGCTGTGTTCGCCCGCATCCTCGACAGGGCGGCCGACGAGGCGAAGCGCATGGAGGACGACTACGTCTCCACGGAGCATCTCCTGCTCGCGCTCGACGTCGTCCCCCGCGATCAGCTCGAGGCGAAGATCAAGGCCGTCCGCGGTGGCCAGCGCGTCACCTCGCAGGATCCCGAGGAGACCTACCAAGCGCTCGAGAAGTTCGGGCGCGACCTCACCGCGGCCGCAGAGGAAGGAAAGCTCGACCCGGTGATCGGCCGCGACGAGGAGATCCGCCGCGTGATCCAGGTGCTCTCCCGCCGGACGAAGAACAACCCGGTGCTGATCGGCGATCCGGGCGTCGGCAAGACCGCGATCGCCGAAGGCCTCGCGCAGCGCATCGTCGCCGGCGACGTGCCCGAAGGACTCAAGGGCAAGCGCGTTTGGGCCCTCGACATCGGCGCACTCGTCGCCGGCTCGAAATACCGCGGCGAGTTCGAGGAGCGGCTCAAGGCGGTGCTGAACGAGATCAAGGCTGCGGAGGGCAAGATCATCCTCTTCATCGACGAGCTGCACACGATCGTGGGCGCAGGTGCCGCAGAAGGTGCAGTCTCAGCGGGCAACCTGCTCAAGCCGATGCTCGCGCGCGGCGAGCTGCGTGCGATCGGCGCGACGACGCTCGACGAGTACCGCAAGCACATCGAGAAGGACGCCGCGCTCGAGCGCCGCTTCCAACCCATCTTCGTCGGCGAGCCGTCCGTCGCGGACACGATTGCGATCCTGCGCGGCCTGAAGGAGCGCTACGAGGCGCACCACGGCGTGCGCATCCGCGACGCGGCGCTCGTCGCCGCCGCGGTCCTCTCCGACCGCTACATCACCGACCGATTCCTCCCCGACAAGGCGATCGACCTCGTCGACGAGGCGGCGTCGAGGCTGCGCATGGAGATCGATTCCAGCCCCGTCGAGCTCGACGAGGCCGACCGGCGCGTGCGCCAGCTCGAGATCGAGCTCGCGGCCATGGCAAAGGAGTCGAAGCAGGTGCGAGAGCCAGTCGAGCGCGAGCTGGCCGAGGCGAAAGAGCGTCGCGACGAGCTTGCCGCGCGCTGGGCACAGGAGAAGGAGGCGCTCGACCGCGTCAAGGAGGTCACGCACCGGATCGACGAGCTGCGGATGGAATTCGAGCGCGCCGAGCGCGCGGGAGACTTCAACCGCGCCGCCGAGATCCGCCACGGCGAGCTTCCGATGCTGGAGCGCGAACTCGCCGAGCGCGACGGCGCGCAACCGGAGAACGCGATGGTGAAGGAGGAGGTCGACGAGGACGACGTCGCCGCGGTCGTCGCGCGCTGGACGGGCATCCCGGTCGACCGGCTGCTCGAGGGCGAGACGGAGAAGCTGATCCACATGGAGGAGCGCCTCCACCAGCGCGTCGTCGGGCAGGACGAGGCTGTCGAGGCCGTCGCCAATGCGCTGAGACGCGCCAGAACCGGCCTCCAGGATCCGAACCGTCCGATCGGCTCGTTCGTCTTCCTCGGCCCGACCGGCGTCGGGAAGACCGAGCTGGCGCGCGCACTCGCCGAGTTCATGTTCGACGACGAGCGCGCAATGGTGCGGCTCGACATGTCGGAGTACCAGGAGCGGCACACGGTCGCGCGGCTGATCGGCGCGCCGCCGGGCTACGTCGGCTACGAGGAAGGCGGCCAGCTCACCGAGGCAGTCCGAAGGCGCCCGTACTCGGTGATCCTCCTCGACGAGATCGAGAAGGCGCACAACGAGGTCTTCGACGTCCTCCTGCAGATCCTCGACGACGGGCGCCTGACCGACGGGCAGGGCCGCACGGTCGACTTCCGCAACACCGTCCTGATCATGACCTCGAACCTTCGCTCGCAGGAAGAGATGCGCGCGGTCTTCCGGCCGGAGTTCCTGAACCGGATCGATGAGATCGTCGAGTTCAAGCCGCTCACGAAGGAGCAGCTCGCGGAGATCGTCGAGCTGCAGCTCGAGCGGCTCCGCGCGCGGCTGGCGGAGCGCGGGATCGAGCTCGAGCTGACGGACGAGGCGAAGCAGGTGCTCGCCGAGGCCGGCTGGGATCCGACGTACGGCGCGCGTCCGCTCAAGCGCGCGCTCCAGCGCATGGTCGAGAACCCACTCGCGCTGCGACTGCTGGAAGGCGACTTCGCCGACGGCGACGCCGTTCGGGTCGACGCGAAGGACGGCGAGCTCGTCTTCGAGAAGGCCCGCACGGCCGAGCCTGCCGCAGCCTGACGACTGAAGAAGAACGGGGCCGCCCCGGGAAGGAGCACGGCCTCGCTCTCAGCGCTCGCCACGTGCGCTCCAGCTGCTGAGAGGGCGCAGGCGGCGCGTTCTTGATCGGCTTTCGGCGATTCCCTCAGACCAGGGAGCGCATCGCACGGACGAGTGCGGCGCAGTAGCGCATCGTCGCGGCATCCGGGACTCGGTCGTGGAAGCGCCAGCGGCGGTACTCGAACCACAAGCAGCTGCGCAGCTCTTCCAGCGTCCGCGGCACCTCGCCCGTGCGCTGCCAGCGCGCGAACGCCCAGTTCGCAAGCTCGCCCGCGTCGTCCTTCGACCGAGGCGCGAACGTGACCGCGAACCGCGCGTACTCGGACCAGTCCCCGTACGTGGACGGCAGGTCCTCCTCCCGAAAAACCCCCGATCGGATCAGGGTCTGCGCGTACATCTCTGACCTCCTCGGGTAGGAGAAGGGCCGCCGCCCCCGCAGCGGCCCTGCTCGCGTTTCACCTCTCGGCCTGCGGCTAGAACCTCGAGGCGATCTCTCTGTTCACCTGCTCAGATGCGAGGTGTACGCGGATCTTGAGTCGGGAATGTTTGGCGCTCTTGAGGGTTCCCTGAAAAAATCTGGGAATGGCTTTCACCGCGAGGTCATCGCGCGCGGTTGAGACGGTGACAGGGGTCTCTCGACGCGAGCTGCTTCGACGGGCCACTGTGCTGATCGCGGGCGCGGCCCTGCTCGACCGACTGCCCGGTGCGCTTCGCGTCCAGGGGTGGCTCGAAGACGCCTACGCGGCAGGACCGAACGTCGTGGAGCAGACGATGAACGGCCTCGTCGCGTTCATCGTGCCCGGACGCGACCGCTACTCGCGGGCACAGGGAACGAAGACGAAGACGCCCGGCGGGATCGAGGCCGGCGCGACTCCGGCGCTGGTCCGCACGCTGGATCGGTTTCTGCCGGGGCCGCTTCCCCTCTCGGCCACCGCCGCGACCATCCTCAACGAGTTCGCGGCGACAGTCGACCCGGCGTCGCGGCGTGGCAAGTTCGCGTCGCCGTTCGCCAATCTGTCCTTCGCGAAGAAGGCGAAGGTCTTCCAGACGATCGAGAGCCTTCAGGGAGACGAGGCGGGCTCGATTCGCTTCCTCATCGGAAACCTGCCCGACCTGGTGGCGTTCCTCGCGTATTCGGAGGCGGGCGTCTACGACGCGAAGCGGCGGCGCCTGCTAGGCCGACCCGTCGGGTGGCGACTGTCGCACTACACCGGCGTCGCCGACGGACGCAAGGAATTCAAGGGCTACTGGCAAGGGAGGAAGGCGGCCGAGCCGAGTGCATGACGTCATCGTCGTCGGCGCGGGCGGAGCCGGGCCCGTGGTGGCGAAAGAGCTTGCCGCCCGCGGCCTCGACGTACTGCTCCTCGAGGCTGGCGCAGCCTTCGCGCACAGCGAGCGCCAGTGGTCCCACCTCGAGAGCGAAGCGAACAACCCGGCGACCGGGATCTTCCGCTTCGGCCCCGGCGACCGGACGAAGCCGCCGTGGGCGCGCGACCTTCCTCAGAACTCTTTCGTCTGGCAGACGGCGGGAGTCGGCGGCTCGACGCTTCATTACTTCGCCAACTCGCCCCGCGCGATGCCGGGGGCTTTCCTCGACTACACAGGGTCCGACACCGGCGCGTACGACCGCCAGCACCTTGCACCGTTTGGCTATCGCGAGCTCATCCCCTATTACGAGTGGGTCGAGCACACGCTGCCGGTGCAGACCGCTGCTATGGGGACGAAGGAGGAGCTGTTCCTCCGTGCGGCAGCGAAGCTCGGTCTGGCCTACCAGACTTCGAAGGACACCACGCGCGCCGCCTTTCGCCCGCAGGAGAACGCCATCCTCCAGCCGCAGGGTACGGCCGGTCGGACGAATGACCCGGAGAAGCTCGTCTACCCGCGTGCACGAGGTTGCACGTTCTGCGGTCATTGTCCGCAGGGCTGCTACGAGCCGCTGAAATCGCCTCGCAACCTCCGAGCGAAGCGCTCGACTCACACGAGCTACGTGCCGATGGCGCTCACCGCGGACCGCTGGACGCGCGGAAGGGCGGTAACGTTGATTCCGGACGCATTCGCCGTGCGGGTCGAGATGGAGCGCGTGGGAGAGGCCGTTCGAGCCACCGGGATCACATGGCGCAACGTTCGCACCGGGGAGACCACGACCGAGCAGGCGAAGGTCGTGGTGCTGGCCGCCGGGGCGGTGGAGACCCCGCGCCTATGGCTCAACAGCGGTTTGCCGAATCCCAACGACCAGGTCGGGCGGGGTCTGACGGACCACTTCCTCGATTACATCGTCGGTCGTCTTCCCGCCTATACGGGATCGAGCAAGGGACCCACATCGGCCGCCCGTGCAGATTTCCCGGGTTACGGCTGCCTGGAAGGCGCAGGTGTCGTCCCGGGGCTGCAAGCGCAGTCCATGACCGGGAGTGGCGCCGGAATCGCGGGCTTCTATGACAACGGGACCAGTGCGACCGCCGGCGCAACTGTGGCCGGCCGTCTCATCGGCGAGCGCCTCAAGCGCTTCCTCGGCGGCATCGATCGGCTGCTGGCGGTCGCCGTCATCACCGACGACGACGTCTCGTCGACGAATCGCGTCACGCTTTCCACCGCGATGAGCCCCGACGCCCACGGGCCGGTCGCGCGCGTGGAGCTGCGGCACCGCACGGAGCGGACGCTGAGCAACCGCGAGTACCTCGCTGCGCGCGCCGTCGAGATCCTTCGTGCAGCCGGCGCGCGCGAGATCGTTCGCGTGAACTGGCCGCCCGTTCTCATCCATATCCACAGCACGATGCGAATGGGAACGAGCGAGAGCGATTCGGTGCTCGACGGTGACGCGGAAGCGCGCTGGGTCAGGCGGCTGTTCGTCGCAGACAACTCGGCGCTTCCCAACGGGCTCGGCGGTCCGAACCCGACGCTCACCACGCAGGCGCTGGCGACGCGGACCGCGGAGAAGATCTTCGTGCGCTACTTCGGCGGCGACCCGTGGGTCGGGCAGGAGTCACCGGTGTCGTCGGTGGACGACACGGTGACTCGGGCTGTCCTGGCTGCCGGTCTCTAGAGGTGAGAACGCATGGCGCGGATCAGCGCGCCCACGTACTGCATTCCCAACCGGTCCGGCTCACGGCCGAGGAAGCGCCACCTCCGCTGCTCGAACCACAAGCAGGAGCGGAGCTCTTCCAGTGTGCGAGGCAGATCGCCCGTCCGCTGCCAGTGGGGGTAGGCGTCGCTCGCGAGCTCGCGGCACACCTCTCTGTCCCTGGGAGCGAACGTCAACGCAAAGCTCACGTAGTCGGTCCACTCTCCGTGACTGGTCGGCAGGTCTTGCTCCCGTAGCTCCCCCGTTTGGATCGGTGCGGCGTACATCTCATACCTCCCGGTACGCAAAGGGTCGCGTCGCCGCGACCCTTTGGAATCGGTTCGTCCGTCGGCCTGCGGCTGGCCTCGAGGCGAATGTTGCTTTCCCTCTGAGACGCGTGAAGTGCCGGGATCTTGCCGCTCTTTGCGGAAATCCCCCGAGAGGGTTACGCAACGAAAAGGCCGCCCCTGCGGTGGGCGGCCTCTTCTCTGGATGTTCGCCGCGAGCCTGCGGCCGGCTGCGGCGGTTTGTCTTGCGGCTACGGACTGAGATGCCGCGGCGGGACGATCCTTGCGCGCGCCTGTCCGCATTCACCCTTTGGAGTGATTTTT
>WNEY01005824.1_pt1 | contig 14442 bp, 17 predicted proteins | sample 5400531 | NCBI WGS metagenome assembly WNEY01 (sample SAMN13153338, study PRJNA577476) | soil metagenome | isolation source: 200 cm saprolite under Douglas fir tree site 1 | place: USA:California | collected 2015-04-18
TTTGGCATTAGCGAAGAAAGCGCATCGCCGCTGTAACGCTTTGCGTCTTGTTCCAGGGGCGAGTTGCGTTACCGTGGTCGCAGATGAAAGCGAAAGTGATTGTGACGCCGAAAAAAACGGTGCTCGATCCGCAGGGCAATGCGGTGCGGGATGCAATGCGACACCTCGGAATGCCGGAGGTGCGCAATGTGCGGATCGGGAAATATCTCGAGATCGATCTCGATGGAAAAGATGTCGATCTTGAAAAGCGTTTAGATGGTCTTTGCCGCGATCTGCTGTCGAATCCGGTGATCGAAGAGTATTCTATTGAGAGATTGAGCGAGTGAATGAATCAACTGTTGAATTGTTGAATCGCTAAATAACTCGATGAAAGGGTTGCGATATTTTTTCTGTGTCGTGCTTCCACCGGTGGCGGTGCTGATGACAGGCCGGCTCGGCAGTTTCTTGCTCAGCATCGTCTTAACCTTGCTCGGGTGGATTCCGGGAATTATTCACGCCTGCCTGGTGGTGAACGATTATCATGAGGAGCAGCGCGCCGCCCGCTACGCCATCGCTCGTTAGATCGACATGAAGTTCGCCGTCATCCAATTTCCTGGTTCGAATTGCGATCAGGACTGCATCGCTGCCATCAACGGCATTGCGGGCTTGCATGCCGAATATGTTTGGCACAAGGAAACCTCACTGCGCGATTTTGAGGCGATTGTACTGCCGGGCGGATTTGCCTATGGCGACTATCTGCGCTGCGGCGCCATCGCGCGCTTCTCGCCGATCATGCAGGCAGTGGTGAGCGACGCGCGCGCCGGCAAACTCGTGCTTGGCACCTGCAATGGTTTCCAGATCCTGTGCGAAGCGGGTTTGCTTCCCGGCGCGCTCGTGCGCAACCGCTCACTGCGGTTCGTTTGCGAAATGGTGACCACGCGAGTTGAAGTCGCTAATTCACCGTTCATGCATGGCTGTTCAGAAGGGACACTCTTACGACTTCCCATCGCGCACGGCGAAGGTTGTTTCTTCGCGGACCCGGAAACGCTGCGACAACTCAACAGAGATCGACAAGTGATCCTGCGCTACTCGGACCGGCAGGGCCGCATCGTTCCCGAAGCAAATCCAAATGGTTCGATTGAAAACATCGCCGGGATTTGTAATCACGAGCGGAACGTCTTCGGATTAATGCCGCACCCGGATCGCGCAAGCGATGCCCGCCTGGGCAGCGCGGACGGCGCGAAAATCTTTCGCTCGATGATGGAGACGATAAACGCGAATCGCGCAGAGGCTGGCTCTGGCCTGGCGAGACAAGTCGCTTGAGCCTTTTCGTTACTGGAACCGATACCGGAGTGGGCAAGACTCACACGGTCATCCAGCTTTTGCGTTTGCTGCGCGCCTCGGGAGCGCGCTGCGCCGGTATGAAACCGATTTGCTGCGGAGACCGTCGTGACGCTGAGCTTTTATTGGCGGCCGGCAGCGGGGGACTAACAATCGACGAGATCAATCCCGTTTGGCTGAAAACTCCGGTCGCGCCCCTTGCCGCGGCGCATATCGAACACGTCAAGATCGACATCGAACATATCATGGCCGCTCTTCGCACTCTTCAGGATCGGGTGGAGCATGTCGTCGTGGAAGGAGTTGGCGGCTGGCTCGTGCCAATCCGTGCCGATTACTTTGTGAGCAACCTCGCAGTGGAGATGAAATTGCCGGTGCTGGTAGTCGCGCAGAACCGGCTCGGTTGTCTGAATCACACGGTGCTAACCATCTGCAGCATCACCAACCACGGTCTTTTCTGTGCCGGAGTCGTTTTGAATGAGCTGCCGGGCGCGACCAGCGTCGCGAGCGCAACTAACGCTGACATTTTGCGTGAGATTATTGACGTGCCTCTTCTCTCTCGATTAACGGAAAATATGGATCAACTGCCGCTCGGCTGGTGGGAAACACTGGGTCTTAGCGGGACACCCCGCATGTCTTCGACGCAGACACAAGTGTAAATAAAATTGACATAAAAGTCGACTAGTTTCCGCCCCCTCCCTCGGAAATGCCCGTGGCATCGCCGTTGCTTAAGTCTGCCGACGATAAACCCTTATTATTATGCTCATACAAAAAACCCTGCATATGAGTCAGTCGCTGGCGGAATGCAAAGCGCGTTTGGCCAGCATCCAATCCTATAAGCGGCAGTTTGTCATGGTGACGAAGGCCACCGTGACCTCATCGAAGACGGTGGATTTTAGCTTTCGCGGTCCCATTGGTTTCGAGGCGCATACGGTGCTCCTGGCAGTCGACAGCGAGTCGCCCGATCAATACGCATTTGAATCGGTGGGCGGCAACATTGATCTGATGGGATTGGTCGATTTTACGGAGATTCGACCAAGCTGCACCGAGATAACGTTGGCTATGCATTACGAGATCAAGAGCAAGCTTTTCGCATGGCTCGACCGGCGTTTCCATTTTATAGACGCGTTCATGACTTCGGAGCTGCGCAGCATTCGTGCACACTTCGAAGGTATTGCGGCGCCGTATCTCGAGCCTGCGTCAATGACGCCAATGTTCGAACCGGCGGCCGCCTAAGTTTAACGGTCTATTGCGCGAAGAGCACGAAGCTCCCAGCTTCGTGCTCTTTTGTTTTATCTGGATCGAGCTTTATTTGATTCGCACCGCGCGTGTCTTGTCGAGTCGCAAGATCTGGCCGGCGCGCAGTGAGAGCACGGTTTTGGGATCGACGATTTTTTTTCCGTCGAGCTGGACGCTGCCTTGCTTAATTAAACGGCTCGCTTCTGTGCGTGATTTTGCGGTGGCGAAGGCGTGCCCATAGGCAGCGATCACGATTGTTACAACGTTTTCATCGCGCGCCGCAAATTCCGGAAGTTCGGCGTCGGCCAGCCGCCTTTTGCTGAAACGCGCGTTCCATTCACCCAATGTTTTCTCCGCAATCGCGGCGGAGTGATAAGTTTCTACAATTTCAAAGGCAAGCTGCTTCTTCGCTTCGAGCGGATTTGCGCCAGCTACAATGGGACGGCCCAGGAGCAGCGGGTAATAGCGCTCCATCAACCCATCGGAAATGCTCATTAACTTTCCAAAGATCTCCGCGGCCGGCTCGTTCACCCCGACGAAGTTGCCGAAGCTTTTGCTCATTTTCCTAGAGCCGTCCAAACCCTCGAGAAGGGGAAGAAGAAATACGACCTGCTGCGCCTGCCCTTCTTCCTTTTGAAAATCGCGGCCGACCAAAATATTGAAGAGTTGATCGGTCCCACCCAGTTCGACATCGGCTTTTACCATGACTGAGTCCCAGCCTTGCATAATCGGATATTGAATCTCGTGGGCGCGGACCGCTTGCCGATTGTCGATCCTTTCGCGGAAATCCTCGCGCTGGAGAATTTGTTGCAGAGTGACGCGGCTGTTCAACCGGATGACCTCTTCAAACGACATCGTTCGAAACCAATCGCCATTGCAAACGGTTTCGGTGCGGACAGGATCGAGAATCTTGAAGGCTTGCTCGCGGTAACTTTCCGCATTGGTCAGCACTTCCTTGTGCGTCAAGTGCGGCCGCGTTGTCGATCGACCGCTCGGATCGCCGATCATTCCGGTAAAATCGCCGATAATAAGTACCGCCTGGTGGCCGAGATCCTGGAATTGGCGCAGCTTTCGCAAAACGATCGAGTGGCCGAGATGAATATCCGGACTCGTTGGATCGACACCGAGTTTCACGCGCAGAGGTCGGCCGAGCGCCAGTTTTTCGCGCAACTCAACCTCGCTGATGATTTGCGCGGCGCCCGATTTTAACAGTGCGAGCGCTTCATCCGGTTGCATATCCATTACGGAATAGCGCACCGGCCCGGCGCGCTATTTATTTCTATTCAGTAGCTCGCGGACCTGCTCGATGGTCATGGGCGGGTTCTGCCGGTCGAGCGACTTTTGACTTTTGCCTCGATCAAGGAACGGGCGTTCACCGGCAAAAGTGCGGCGACCGTTGGCCTTTCTGCCTTCTTCGTAGGCATCGCGAACCCCGCGCGAGGTGGGAGCCGGAACCTTGCGGTTTGAATTCGTAATCTGTCGTTGCGAAGAAATGTTCGCCGCATTCGCGCCGCGGAAAGATTGGGAATTGAATTGCCAGGCCGAAAAATCCCGTGTCCCGACAAAATCCTTCGCGTTCGATTTTCTCTGAACGTAAAATGCGCCAACGGTCGCTCGTTTATCAACCGATACGCCGTCGGCAGCGAATTTTTTCTTTTGAGCTGTGTTCTGCAAAGTCATATCGGGCTTGAGGAGTCGGTCGACCAGCTTGCTTTCCTGATCTTGCGCACGGGCGGCAGGTAGCCAAAGCACTAAACCCAAAAGTAACGCAAGGCTTCGCACGCCAATAGGCTGCCGAAGCGATGGTCTGCTTGTAAAGGAAATTGTCGATGGAACAAATACTGACGAGAGCAAGGCGCACCACGCGCGCCTTTGATTCAGTTGTCTCTCTCAGAGCGCGGAACGCAATCGCCCTGCACCTGCCGGCGGCGCGACGCGACCATGGAGAATATCGCTCGCACTGACAACTCGGCCGTAATAGCGCGCGTTGGCCTCTTTTCGCGTTCCAATGACTGCGCCTTCCAGCGATATGCCGGCGAACAGACCTTTGCTCCGGCTGTATGTGTAAATAGCCGCGGTTGGAGTGACGTCTGCCTCCGCGGCGCGACCCACCGGGCCAGCCGCTGCGCTTACATCGGCGCCGATGGTGACATTCCCTCCGCGCGAGAACGCACGCACCGCATCCCAGTTATTGAGGACGATGACAAAATCGGTCATCTCAGCGCCGATCTGCAATCCCCAGCCGGCGCCGCCCGTGCCGACGAATGACGGACCAGACCAGGCGTGACCTGTTCTCGCCACGACCACGCCGTGTCCACCTTTGGCGCTAAAAATGAAGCCTGCTTTCACGACCGACATCACCGCAAGGCCGCGCGCGTGACGTAGAACGCTCCGCGGAATCTGATGCTCCGGCAGCGCTCGGAATTCACGGATGATTGAGGCGGAATGATCGACAATTTCCTGTTCCGTCGATTATTTTTTTCATTGGGACATAAGTGGTTCGTTAATCGACACTTCATTGGATGTCTCGCTGACGCTGTCGGTGTCGATCAGCCTGGCGTTGACGTTTCTTGCGCGCGCGAACCTGTAACCGTCGTCTGAGGCGGATCGGATAAAGATGGCTTTGCGCACGTGCATACCCATATCCGTTTTGGAGGGGCGCCGCGCCCTCAGTGCCTGATATGTGGGACACGACGGCGCGTGTCCTTCTGCCGATGAAAATTGGACGGCTCACAGAGCCTTGGCTACAACTTAAATGATGATTGAAGCGGTAGGCGATGACTATTTCATGCGCGAAGCCTTGCGACTGGCCCGGAAAGCATACGACGCCGATGAGGTACCGGTTGGCGCTGTGGTTGTGCGCGCGGGGAGAATAATCGCCCGTGCCTACAACCAGGTTGAGCTGTTAAAGGACGCGACGGCCCACGCGGAGATGCTGGCGTTAACGCAAGCCGAAGCCGCCGTTGGAGACTGGCGGCTCGTGGACTGTGATCTCTACGTTACGAAGGAGCCGTGCGTCATGTGCGCGGGAGCTCTTGTGCACGTGCGAATACAGCGTGTTGTCTTCGGCTGTGCCGATCCCAAAGCCGGCGCAGCCGGCAGCACGATGAATTTATTGCAAACGCAAGTGCTTAACCATCGCTGCGAGATCACTCCGGGTGTTCTGCAAAATGAATGCGCGGCCATCCTGCAGAGTTTTTTTCAGAAAAAGCGAAATCTGAAATCTGACCTTTGATCTCTAATTGAGTGGCTGCCTCGCTAGGACTCGAACCTAGACAAAGAGATCCAGAATCTCTGGTGCTACCATTACACTACGAGGCAATGAGCGAGAAAATTAAAACCGATTTGCCCTGGTGCAAGTCGAGCGCAGTCGCGCCCGCGCGTGATTTAAGAGGCGGCGGTTTTCGCGCCGAGCAAGATCTCAGCGCCTTCGCGAGCGCCTTCGACTTCCAATGGCTTCCCGCTCTTCGCCACCAGCGCGCGCGCGTGTTCCACCATTTTATCGATCATCTGGTCGTCATGATTCGGATCGTGATGAAAAAGCAGGAGCTTGCCCACGTTTGCGTCGAGTCCGAGGGAAACCACGCTGCTGAGAGAGCTATGACCCCAACCGATGTGCTTCGTGTACTCCTCGTCCGTATACTGCGTATCCAGGATTGCCAGGTCGCAGCCTTGAATAAACTCGACCATCTTTGTGCGCTCGGCAGTAGCGAAATCGCGCGCTTCGTCCTCGCCGATTCCATCGCGCGAGGCCAATTGCAGCTTGAGCTGCTCATAAGGTTCATTGTCGGGAAAGTAGGCGATTGACCCCGAGCTTGTAAGAAGACGGTAACCCGCGCAAATGCCCGGATGATTAGCAAACTTGGAGCGCACCTCGACGTTTCCGATTTGAAACTCCATCTCCTTCAGTTCCTCAATCGCCAGGTGGCTCGGGAGTTCGCGTAAGCTCACGGGGAAAAACGGCGTCTCCATTTGGCTGGCCAGGATCTTGGCCAAACCAGCGCGAGCTCCTTCATAACCCAAAACGCGGATGAGGTTTTTCTGATTGTACGCGGGAGAAAAAAAAGGCAGTCCCTGGATATGGTCCCAATGAGTGTGTGTGATCAGAAGAGTCAACTTCATCGAGCGAGACCCAAATTCTTTGTCCAAAGCGAGACCGAGCAGGCGAATGCCGCTGCCGGCATCGAGAATGATAATCTCACCATCGGCGCGCACTTCCACGCAACTGGTGTTTCCGCCATAACGGACTGTGCTCTTTCCGGGGACCGGAATTGAACCGCGAACGCCCCACAGTCTTATTCGTGCAGGGACCGACTCACCTTCGGCCGCCAATTTTGGTTTGGGGCGACGCGGAATCTCAGGCAGAAGCCGGTCAATCATGCTGGAGAGCAGTTCCCACGTGATCGGCTTAAGCAAATATTCGTCGGCGCCGGCTTGGAGCGCACTGGTTCGATCGACTCCATAATCGCGGCCCGACACGACGATGATCTTCGTTGGTTGAAGCTGCTCCCGGATAGTGCGGCAAACCTGAAAACCATTCGATTTTGGCATCAACAAATCACACAGGATAAGCTCCGGCCGATTGCGCAACGCCAGCTCGAGTCCGGCGTCGCCGTCATTCGCTTCCAGGACCTTCCAATCTTCGCGTACGAAAAGACCTGCCATCGCGCGGCGGCTTTCGGCATCGTCTTCGATGATTAAGACGCGAGGCATGCGTGCAGGCTGATTCTTGGCGCCATTTAAAGCAAGCTCGAACCAAAGGCGCCAGGCCCTTTTTTCCAACGCAGTTCCGGATGCAAATTGATTTCCGCCGGAGAGACGTCGAAACCAACCGAGCGCAGTAAATAAGAAACGCCTTCACGGCTTTCCATCGTCTCCTTCAGGCTGCGCGCGAACAGCTCGATATATTCCTTGTAAGATTCCAGTGCGAGCTTGCCTTCGGCGAAATGTTCCGCCAGCGCGTCGTCGTGATAATCGATCAGGTCGATCAGCGCGCGCCGCAGATCGAGCCGCAATTTCGGATCGATCACGACTTTAAATGGCGTCGCGGCCGGATCGGCCTTTGCGAGACTTTGCTTTCTCGCTCCGGTTTGCTCGGTTGCGACGATCTGGAAATCGCGATCCTCTGCCATGTCGATCTTATAACAGATGAAGCTAACCTTTTCCCGCTAAATCTTGATGGTAAGGGCGGCGCCCCGTGCCGTCCGCGGACATCGCAGCGGATTGTCCCTCCCTAAAAGAAAATTGGAATGATCAGGATCGCGACGATATTTGCCACCTTGATCATCGGATTGATCGCGGGACCGGCGGTGTCCTTGTAAGGGTCGCCCACCGTGTCGCCGGTCACTGCGGCAGCGTGCGCGAAGGAACCTTTACCGCCAAGATTTCCTTCCTCGATAAATTTTTTCGCGTTGTCCCAGGCGCCGCCGCCGGACGTCATGGCGATCGCGACAAATAATCCGGTCACGATCGTGCCGACGAGCAAGCCGCCGAGCACGACCGGGCCGAGCTGTGGGATGATCGCAACCGCGACGACAAAGACCAACGGCAACAGCGCCGGAATGATCATCTCGCGCAGCGCCGCTTTCGTCACAATATCAACGCAAGTGCCGTAATCGGGCGTGTCTTGCCCGGTCAAAATTCCCGGCTTCGCCAGCACTTGGCGACGCACCTCGATCACGACCGCGCCGGCCGCTTTTCCCACTGCATCCATGCTAAAAGCTGTGAAAATAAACGGCAGCAATCCGCCGATGAAGAGTCCGATGATCACCTTCGGTTCCGTGAGCGAGAATTGAAACGTAAACACGTCACCACGCGCGGTCACGTGATCGCGCAGTTCTTCGACATACGATCCAAACAAAACGAGCGCCGCCAACCCGGCCGAAGCGATCGCGTAGCCTTTCGTCACCGCTTTCATCGTGTTGCCGACCGCATCCAGCTCGTCGGTGACCGCGCGAATTTCTTTCGGCAGGTTGCTCATCACCGCGATGCCGCCCGCGTTGTCCGTGATCGGACCGAATGAATCGAGCGAGATGATGATTCCGGCCATGGATAACATCGACATCACGGCGATCGCGATTCCATAGAGCCCGGCGAAATGAAAGCTGAGCAGAATGGCGATGCCGATGAATCCGACTGGCAACGCCGTCGCATGTTGTCCGACCGCGAGCCCAGCGATGATGTTTGTGGCGTGGCCGGTTTCGGATGCGCGCGCAATTTTCTGCACCGGCCGATAGCGCATCGAGGTGTAGTAGTTTGTGATCACCACCACGACCGCGGTCATGACCAGACCAATCACCGAAGCGAAGTAAAGTTGAGTGGGCGTTCGCAACAGTCCACCGACTGTGAGTCCGTTTGGAAAAAGACGGTGCGTCGCCGGCCAAAACAAAATGGCGGAGACCAGTGCGCTTGCTCCCACCGCGCCCATCAGCATACTGGCCGGTCTGCCGTTGGCGACGTTGACAAACAGAACTCCCAGGATCGCGCCCAGCACGGAAATGCCGCCGAGGACAAATGGATAAATGATCGCGGCGGGCTCCGCTGCGAGCGTGAGCGCGCCCACCAGGATCGCGCCGATCAGGCTGACCGCGTACGTTTCAAAAACATCCGCCGCCATGCCCGCGCAATCGCCCACGTTATCGCCCACGTTGTCCGCGATCGTTGCCGGATTGCGCGGATCGTCTTCCTCCAGGCCCTTCTCGATTTTTCCAACCAGATCGGCGCCGACATCCGCCGCCTTCGTATAAATGCCGCCGCCGAGTCGCGCGAACACGCTGATCAAACTCGCGCCCAACGCCAATCCAACCAGGCTTCGTACCGCCATGTCATGCCCGACCATCTTTCCCGCGATTGTGTAAAATATCGAGACCGCGAGCAGCGCAAGACCAACCACCAGCAAGCCGGTCACCGCCCCGCCATTGAACGCGATGCGCAACGCCGCCGTGCGCGACTGGCTCGCCGCTTGCGTCGTGCGCACATTTGCGATCACGGCGATGCGCATGCCGATGAAACCGGCCGCGAGCGAGCAGAACGCGCCGATTACAAACCCAATCGCCGTCGGATGATCTTTGAAGACGAAGAGGAGAATGAAAATGACAGCCGCGATCACGCTGATCGTGACGACCTGCCGGTTCAGGTATGCTTTCGCGCCTTCCTGCACCGCCGCCGAAATTTGCTGCATGCGCTCATTGCCGGCCGACTTTCGAATGACTGCCATGATTAGGAAAAATGCGAAGGCCAGTCCGATGGCCGCGCACAACATCGACAAGTGCACGCCGGAATCGAGAAGAGAGAAGGCAAGAACTATCGTGATCATTGCGCAATAAAGCGCACGACTTTATGAAGAATTGGCCCGCTGGCAAAGGCTAACTTCGCAACGCGGCCAAAGCGCGATGGTCGATCTTGTCGTCGAAGCTGGCGATTCTTTTAGCGCTCGCCGGCCATCCGAAACTCGCCTCGCAAAAAGCGCTCCTAAGCTGCCGATTATTCCGCGAACGAGGCCGGCAATAAGTCATAATTCGAAAAATGTTTTCAGCCGCCGCAAAAAGGTGGCGCGATATTCGTTTTCCTTGGCCGCTTGATCGGCGGGCAGCGCCACGTCTTTGACGATTCCTTCGGTTTCCATTTTTCGCCGGGCGAGAATCTCGCTCAGTTGCCGCAGGCAATCGGGTGATTCGCGGACGATTTGCGCCATTACGTCTTTGCTGATCTCCATGACGTAGCAATCGCCCTCGGCGCGTACGGTTGCGGTGCGTTTCTCGCCGGTCAGCAACGACATCTCACCGAAGCAATCGCCCGAGCTCAGAGTGGCCACCGGAATGACCTTGCCATTTTTCGAGACCGAAACTTGCGCCGCGCCGCGCATGAGAACAAACATGGAATCGCCTTCGGCGCCTTCCTCGATCACGCGCTCGCCGCGGCCGAAATGATTGAGGTCGGATTGTTCGACGAGATTGTTAATCTGCGCAGCGGAAAGACATTGGAAGAGCGGTTCGCCACGCAAAATCTCGCGCGCTTCCTGATGATCTTCTTCGCCGGCCGGCAACTTGCGGCGCTCCAATTGGAGGGTGCGAATGGGAAAGGGGATGGTGATGCGCTGGCGTTTGAGTTCGTACCAAACATTCGTGCGCACGGCGTCGTTGATCTCGTTGATCCGGGCGTGATTGCCCATGTAGAATTTGATCTCGTAGGTCACGGCGTGATCGGCGAAGTCGACCAGGAAAACTTTGACCGACGGGTTGGCCAGAACGCCATTGGCGCTGGAGGCGGCCCGCGCGAGAGCATCCTTCACGCGGTTGGGCGGGACGTTGTAATCCACACCCACGCGGATGCGCATCGCATGCACTTCGGTCGGGTAATGGAGATTGACGATGGTCGTGCGAACGATCTCGTTGTTCGGGATGTCGAGATAGATGTTGTCATTGGTGCAGAGCCGGGTGGAACGCCAGTTGATCTCCATCACTTCAGCGAAGCGGTCGCCGACCTGTAACCAATCGCCGACCTTATAAGGCCGGTTAATCTGGATCGATATCCCGGCAATGATTCCGCCGAAGAGATTTTGCCCGGCGAATCCGAGAATGAGCGCGATGGCCCCGGAGCCCACGAGCAGTCCTTTCAATTGCGCTTCGGCGTGATATCCGGCACTCAGGACAAAAAGAAGCGCGATCAAGAAAATGATGCCACCCACCACTTCACGCAGAAAATGAGGAATCGGCGTCTGCTTTCGCTGCTCGAAGTAAAAGTCCCAAACGTAGCGATTGACCAATGCGACGACGAACGCGGTGCTGAGAAGCACGACGGCCGCGCCGATGTGATTCCGCCAGTCTGTGTGGAGTCCGTAGGCCGCGATGGCCGCATAGAAAGCGAGGGTCAGACAGAAAAGGCGAAAGAGAACCCCGAGGCGTACGCCGGCGCGACGCTTCAGGAACCGCCCGATTGCGAGCGACACAAAAAATGTCGCGATGAACACGAGCACCGTGAGGGCCGCTTTTTGTGTCTCCAACAAAGTAGTGAACATCGGCGTGACGCGGTGAGTTTACCAAGAGGGCGGCTTAGCGACAAGCGTTGTAGCTGCCGCTGTCCTCGGCGGCAGATTTTCTCAGACCTTCCAAGACATTTCTGCCGCCCGGGACGGGGCAGCTACAACAGGTCGATCTTACAGGCCGCAGTCACCGCTATTCGCGCATCTTCTTCGCGAGCTCGTCCAGCCGATGAATGATGTCGCTGAGCAAAAGCTCATTCTTGAGGTTGAGCTGATAATCGAGGTTCGAGCGCAGGCGGTCTTTCTCCGCCTGCCGGTTCTGCGACATGATGATGATTGGCGCCTGGAGGCTGACGATTATTCCCAGGACAAGGTTCAAGAACACGTAAGGGTAAGGATCGAATCCCTTGTCGAAGAGCAGCCAAGTGTTCAACGCCATCCAGGATAGGAAAAATCCAACCGAGAATGCGATGAACTTCCAACTTCCGCCGAACTCAGCGATTTTATCGGCCGCGCGATCCGCGAGCGTAAGTCGCGCGGCTTCCTCTTCATTCACGTTCCGCGAAACGCGGTGGCGCAAAAGATCGTCCGTGCGTCGCAATCGGCGCGTCAACGCCGTCAGCATTTCGAGCGTGATGCGCGGGTGGCTGTTGATGAAGGAGAGAAAATCCTCGCGCGTCAGCTTAGCCAGCCGCGCATCCTCAATCACCGTTGCGTCGGCCGAGCGCCCGTGGCCATCGAGCATCGCCATCTCCCCGAAAAAATCCCCGGCGCCGAGCTCAGCGAGCGTGACGGTGTGACCATCGGTGTCGGTGATGCTGATGCGCACCTTTCCCAATTCGATCAAATACATGGCGTCGCCCGGATCATTGGCCCGAAAAACGACGGCGGAGTGCTGGCAATCGTGGATCGAAAAGAACTTGCACAACTTCATCGCGGCGTCGTGATCGAGTGACGCGAATAGTGGAACCGAGCGTAATTCTTCAACGTCCATAGCAAGTTAATCTGCAATCATCGAATCATCGAGAGATGGCCGATTATACACGGCAAGCACGCGGTTGTGGAGGCCAGTGTTAGTAGCGGCTGTAGTGGCAGGCGTGCCGCCTGCAAAATTAGAAAGAACGCAGCCGGCACGGCTGCCTCTACAGTTAATTTTACTTTGCGTGCGCGATCATCAGCCACGCCCAGCCGGCAAGGAAACAAAGACCCCCGAGCGGTGTGATTGCGCCGAGCCAGCGCAAATTTGTCAGCGCCATCGTGTACAAACTTCCGCTGAACAGAAAAATGCCGGCGAAAAGCAACCACCACGCGCCCCGATTTGCACCGGCGTACAGCGCCAGCACCAAGAGTGCGATGGCGTGAACGAAATGATAGAGCACTGCCTTGTCCCAGGCATCGGCCATGCCGTGACTTTCGATTGTCGATCTTAGCGCGTGCGCGCCAAATGCTCCAAGCGCAACCGCGAGAAAGCAAAGGGCAGCTGCGATGCGAGTCATTGTCATGTCGAGCGCAGTCGAGAAATCTCTTCTTTTAAATTGTCTAATGCTAATCGTCGCTCCTGACGAATTGTCCTTATATAAAAAATCGTTCCAATCACTCCAAACGCGGCCGCGCCGAGAAAATTCAGCGCCGCTCCCAGTTTCCAAAGATATGCACCAACGAGCGCGCCGGGGCTAACGATCAAATCGCGCACCAGATAATACGTCCCGACCATTTGTCCGCGCCGCTTCGATTCGCTGTATCCGATGATGAGCGCCTTGCGCGAAGTGTCGCCAAATTCTTTGAAACCGCGAATCGCGAACGCTATCACGAGCGCGGAAAAACTTCGCGACATGAGCAAACTGATCGGGAAAAGCGTGAACATGATGAAGGTCACGATCACAAAAGGTTCACGGCTATATTTATCGGCGAAATGCGACGCCGGAATGATGCACAAGGTTGCGGCGACCATCTCCACCGTCGTGAGTATGCCGACCTGCTTTCCGCTCACCCCGATGTAATCCATCGCGAAGATCACGACCCAGGCGAACGGAATCCGTTCGCAGAAGCGAATCAGGATGTCGCTTAACAGTAAGCGGCGCATTGGCGCGTTGAATTCGAGTAAGCTCCGCCAAAAGCTCCAGCGCTCATTTTTCTCAACTTTTTCCTTTGGCTCTTCGCGCAACTGCCGTTGCACAAGAATCGTCGCGCCTGAGAGAAAGATCGACATGATGAGCGCGAGACGCACTCCGGGGATGATCCCGAAGCGGTCGATCAATATTCCGCCGAAAATTGGTGCGATCATTATCGGCAACCGCTTGATCACCGATTGAATGCCGACGCCCATCGAGTAGCGATTCGCGGCGAGAGTTGCGCCGACCAGTGAAAATGTCGCGGGCAGGGAAAAGCAGGTCCAGGAAAGAAAGAGAAACATTCCCGCGATCACCGCGCCCCAATGCGGGATGAGCAGCACGAGCGCGTAACCGAGAATTGAAATCAGGTTGAAGACGAGAAACGCGCGCCGATGTCCCCAAAGATCGACAAGTACGCCGCCGGGGTAAGCGTAAACTGCGCCGAGCAGCGTGCGCAGCGCATCGTAAAGACCGATGATGAAAACGCTCGCGCCGAGGGCTTGCAGATACTTCGGCACGAAGCGCATCCAAAGTTCCTCGCCGGCGCCAATCACGAAAATGGCGACGAGCAGGACGACGAGATTGCGTTTGAGCCCGAAGAACTCCGCGAGCTTGCGCGCGTGATTCAAGCTTTGCCGACCTGGCATTTGCATTCGGCGTAAAGCGCGTCGTAAACGACGAATTCGCGCTCGAGAATTTCGTGATCGCTCAGTCCGAGCTCTCCGAAGCCGCCGGCAATCCAGCGCAGCCCTTCACCGGCTGCGTGCGGATTGCCCGGATGCGAATCGGCCGCGC
>WNEY01002520.1_pt1 | contig 14433 bp, 15 predicted proteins | sample 5400531 | NCBI WGS metagenome assembly WNEY01 (sample SAMN13153338, study PRJNA577476) | soil metagenome | isolation source: 200 cm saprolite under Douglas fir tree site 1 | place: USA:California | collected 2015-04-18
CAGGCAACCGTGGGCGAAGAACGCCAGCGCGAGCAGCCCCTGGAGCACCCAGAGCAGGATATTCATGCGATCCCTCCATTTTGAAATTCTATATCGAACGTTCTTCAGCGTCGCGCCGGACGAGAGTCGGCAGAAGTCGACCTCTTTCGTCTATACGTTCGCGCTCGGCTCGCGCGATCTCTACGCGACACTGGACCGCAACCGCGACATGCACTGCTGCCCCGTCGACTACACGAATACACCCCACGTCATCATGCAGAACGACCACATGATCTCGATCAACAACACCACGCAGGTCGACTTACAGGGACAGGCGGCCTCCGAATCCGACGGTCACCGCCATCTCAGCGGCACCGGCGGGCAATTGCAGTTCGTGCGCGGCGCCTACGCCTCGAAAGGCGGCAAATCGTTCATCTGCCTCTCCTCGACCTACGACAAGCGCGGCGAGCGCCGCAGCCGGGTCGTGCTGAACCTGACTCAAGGCAACGTCGTGACCACACCCCGCTCTGACGTCATGTTCATCGTCACCGAGTACGGGATGGTCAATCTGAAGGGGAAGTCCGTCGCCGAACGCGCCAAGGCGCTGATCGGCATCGCGCATCCGGACTTTCGCGAGGGTCTCGAACGCCAGGCGTACGAGCACCGTCTGATCCCGCGCGGCCTTTCGTTCTGACGGCGTGCTCGATGTCGCTCGTTCTTGACCTGTTGAAGGTTGGAACGTTGAGCGTCAGAGCTGATTCGAGCGGGGCCGGGAACGACGAGATCACAGTGGAAGGTGCATCTTCTGGAGGAGGGCGGCATAGCGCGGATCACGCTCGAGCCGCTTGAGGTGAGGGTCGCCTTTTATCTGTGAGAGCCCGCTGTCGCGCTGCGTATAGGCCCGCTCAAGCCACTCGAAGGCCCGGTCGACCTCGCCCCGGTAGGCGTAGACCTCGGCAATTTGGTAGGCGGCTGTGTCCGTGTAGTTCTTGACCAACTCCGAGAGCGTCGCGTCTGCCTCTCTCTGGCGCCCCAGGGCGTAATAGACCAGCGAGAAGCCGTAGCGCTGCCAAAGGTCCCGCTTCTCCTGCTTCATTTCGGCAAGCGCCGCCTCCGGGCGGGACTGCGCCAGGTAGACCAGGGCCAGATCCTCGTGCGCCGCCGGATACTCCGGATTCAGTTCCAGGACCTTCGTGAACGACGCTACCGCCTCGTCGAAGCGGCCCCGGAAGTACGCGTAGCGCGCGAGGCGGTAGTGAATGGCGACGTTAAGGGGGTCGGACATCGCCGCACGACGGGTCAGGTCGAGCGCTTCGTCCAGGCGACCCAGCCCGCTCGCCACTCTTGCCGCGCCCAGAATCACGGCCCCGTTGCCTGGCTCGAGCTCCAACGCCCGACGAGCAGAGACGTCCGCTCCGACCCAGTCCCAGTCGTACGCCCTGTGGATGAAGGCCAGCGCCGCGTGAGCCTCACTCAGATTCGGATCGAGCTCCAAGGCATGCTCCACGGCATTTCGTGCCTTCTCGTATCCCTCTGTTACAGGCGAGTAACCCTCGGACGCCTGGCTGCCGTAGGCGAGTGCCAACCCGGTCCATGCGGGCGCGTAGTCCGGATCCAGCGCCACCGCCTCTCCGAAATACTGAAGCGCCTTCTCCAGGCTCTCTTTGGTGTTGAGTTGGCGGAAGTATCTGCCCTGTAGGTACGCGTTGTAGGCGGGAGGCTTCGTGCCCCGCGCGGGGCTCTTCTTTTGCTCGCCACCGAGGAGCGTCACTTTCAGCGCGTCCGCCACGGACCGCGCGATATCAGCCTGGATGGCAAAGATGTCGTTCATCTCCCGGTCGTACGTTTCTGACCAGAGGCTAAAACCGTCGGTGGCATTCACCAGCCGCTCCGAGATCCTGACCCGGTTATCAGTTTTGCGGACGCTGCCTTCGAGGAGATTGACGACGTTCAGCTTCTTACCGATCTCGCGCGGATCGTCCTGGCTGTTCCTGAACTGGAACGCAGACGTCCTTCCGGCCACCCGCAATTGCGGGTTGTTGGCCAGCGCGTTGAGCAGATCCTCTGTCAGCCCGTCAGCGAAGTATTGCTGATCCTGCCGGGCACTCAGATCGACCAATGGCAGGACGGCGATCGACTGGGTGGCGGAGGCTGGTACTGGATTTTTCGATCCGCGGCCCATCCATAATCCCGTGCCCACCGCCAGCGCCAAGAGGATCGAACCGACGCCGGCCCACACTCCGCTCCGCCAATGCCAGGCTGAAGTCGATGCCGCCGCCCGACTCGCGCTGGAGACATGGCTCAACGTCGTGTCTCGCTGTAGCCGCTGCAGATCCGCCCGCATGTCGGCCGCGCTCTGGTAGCGCATCGCCCGATCCTTCTCGAGCAACTTCAGCATGACCTGCTCGAGCGGTTGAGGGATCTCAGAATTCAACTGGCTCGGCAGGATCGGGTCCTCTTTGAGGATCGCCGCGTAAAACTCCGCCGTACCTCCGCCCTGAAATGGCAGCCTTCCCGTCGCCATCTCGTAAAGCACCACGCCCAACGAGAAAAGATCGCTTCTCGCATCGACCGGCTCGCCGCGCGCTTGCTCCGGCGACATGTAGGCCGCCGTGCCGATGGTCGAGCCGAGGGCAGTGAGGTGGTCTCTATCGACGGTCAGGGCGTCCGGCGTCACGTCGGTGGCACTCTCGCCCGACGCCATCTTCGCCAAACCGAAGTCGAGGATCTTTGCCTCGCCGCGCTCAGTGACGAAGAGATTCGCGGGTTTGAGATCGCGGTGGACGATGCCCGCACGGTGCGCCGCATCGAGCGCATCCGCGATCTGCTCGCCGAGCGAGGTGATCTTCTCGATGGAGAGCGCCTGCCGTTCGATCGCAGACTTGACCGTCTCTCCCCGCAATCGCTCCATCACCAGGAAGGGCTTGCCTTCGTACACGCCGATGTCGTGTATCGTGCAAATGTGCGGATGATTCAACGCCGACGCCGCGCGCGCCTCACGCTTGAAGCGATCGAGCGCATGGGCGCTCCGGCCGGCTTTTTCTGGCAGGAACTTGATCGCCACCCGGCGGCCGAGCTCGGCGTCCTCCGCCTCGTAGACCACACCCATCCCACCGCCGCCGAGCTTCGACACGATGGTGTAGCGCGAGACGGTGTGTCCGATCATGGCCGAGCCTTGCGATGCGGATGGCGGCCGACACAGCATCCGACAGAAGCATCTCTGGGGACGTGCGTGAGGTGTTCATTCTAATGGATCCCCCTCTGGAGCGTCGGAGCTGACGGCAAGAGATTCATCGAATCCGCAATCACGGCTCCGACTGAGCAACGACAGCTCGGGTCAGGCGGGGAGACGCCGTCAGGATTCTTCATTGAACGTGAGCACGGTCACCGGTCAGCGCTGAATCTCCTCTGGCGGTTGAACGGCGAGGAATTCTTTATAGAGCAGCAGGTCGTAGGCGATTTTCAGCGTGCCGGCGATGATGAACGGCAGGTTGATCAAAGCGGGCCTCGCAAACATGAAGCCGACAAAGAGAGGGCTGATCGCGGCACCGATCGTACGTGCGACGCCTGCTATACCAGCGGCCGCCGATCGCTCCTCCGGACTCACGACAGCCATGATGTAGGACTGCCTCGTGGGCACGTCCATCTGACTGATGCTGAACCGCACCAGTAATACCAGGACGGCCAGAGACAGCGTCGGCATCAGCGGCACCAGAATGAGCAGGATATTGGAAGGCAAATGCGTGGCGACCATGGTCCTGATCAAGCCGAACCGCGAAGCCAGCCGGGACGCCACCAAAGCCGACATCCCGGCAAATATGTTGGCCCAGAAGAAAATCGCCCCGAGCGTGGCGGGGTTGACGCCGAACCGCAGGTAGAACCAATACGCTGCGAAGCTCTGAATGACGAAGCCGCCGCCGAAAGAGTCCAGCGCGAATAGCGCGGACAGCTTCAGCACGACGTCACGTGACCGGTCGAGCCCGGATAGGCCGGCGAACGTCGCTCGAACCGCCTTCTTCTCGCCAAGTGTCGTCGCCTCAGCGGCGCGCGACAGTCGAGAAAACAAGATGGCCAGGACGACGCCCAGAGCGGCATACAGGAGAACCACCGTTCGGTAGCTGCCTGTGGGCGCCACCGTCTCTTGCAAAAGACGCGTCACGGTGCCTGCTGCCAGCGCGCCGAATGCCGTGGCCAGGGACCCGGCGAGCGTGTACCAGGCAAACACTTCCGTCCTGGTCCGATCGGTGACGACGTGCGAGAGCGCGGCCTGCTCGATCGACAGGAACGGCCCGACCTCATGCCCGCTGGGGCTGATGACGCCAACGGTCCCCGCGATCACGAGGAGCCAGAGATTCCGAGTCGATGCGAAGACGAGGCCCGCTGCGACCATCAGCACGGCTCCGACGATCAGCATGCGGCGGCGTCCGATCCGATCGGCCCGGGTCGTCAGGAACAGTGAGACGACAGTGTCGCCGACGAGCGTCAGGGTCAACAGCAAGCCGGTTTGCGGTCTGCTCAGTCCGATGCCCACGAGATAGAAGACGAGCACGACGGACAACGAGCCGTACGCGAACAGCCGGATGAATCGCGTGACGAAGAGCAGCCTCCCATCACGCGTGAGATGTTGGAGTGCAGCCGGGATGAGCATTTGTGGTCGCCTGTTCGGCCGACAGCATCGTAGCCGACGCAAAATTCGCGGCACCCCTGGTGTCGCGTTGGGGAGATCCGATCTGGTTAAAGCGTGCCGAAATTTCCTCGGGGCGATCCTTACATCTCTGTCAGGATGCCCGCTTCGATAAACGGCACGGCCCGGTGGAGCGCCGCCGGCGGGATCGCCCTGGCGCATCCCATGAGGCGCAGGTCGAACACGCCGATGGTCCCGAGAATCAGAGACAGCCCCGTGAAGTGAAGGATCTCCGCCACTCTACCAGACTTCCGGCGCATCGACGTGGGGCAGCGTATAAAAGTGTCGGTCGCTGACACATCGAGGCAACGGCCCTGTGATCGTGCCGGTCATGCAGGTCGTCCCGGCGTGTATCGCGACGGGGGCGCGTACATGCGACAATGCGACGACTATGCGAACTGTGCATTGGCTTTTCGTCGTGAGCGTCGCGCTGTTCATCAGCGGTATGGGTTTCATCATCGCCGGCGCGCGGACGATGCGTACAGCGGCGCCGGTTGACGCTCCGATCACGACGCCGGTTGCCAGCATCAAGCAGATCATGAACGGCCTCGTCATGCCCGCCGCCGATGTGATCTACAAGGCGGTGGGGACGACGAGCACTGCCAAAGGCGTGGAGGAAATTGCTCCCAGGAACGACAAGGAGTGGGCTGTCGTCAGCAACAGCGCGGCGGCGCTCGTGGAGTCCGGTAACCTGCTCCTGCTGAGCGGCCGCGCCCTCGACAAAGGCGACTGGGTCAAGATGACGCGCGCATTCATCGACGCGGGCAAGGCGGCCCTCGAGGCGGCCGAGGCGAAGAATGCCGACGGCATCCTGACAGCGGGCGGCGACCTCAATGCATCGTGCGACACCTGCCATGCAAAATATGAACGGCAATAACCGGACGATCGCGACGGCAGCACTGACGGTATTGCTGTTCGGCATGTGTTCCGTGGGACTAGACGGGCATGGCGTTTCCGGCAAGGACGCCGTATTCCTCGCGGGACTGCAGGGGCGGGCGATTGGGCCGCTCGTGTACCTTGGCGCGAAACACATGGTGACCGGGTACGACCATCTGCTCTTTCTGGTGGGCGTCATCTTTTTTCTCTACAAGCTGAAGGACGTCGTGCAGTACGTCAGCCTGTTCACCCTCGGGCACAGCGTGACCTTGCTCGTTGGCGTGCTCGGCGGCGTCCGCGCCAATCCGTTCCTCATCGATGCGATCATCGGCTTCTCAGTCGTCTACAAGGCGTTCGAGAACATCGACGGCTTCAGGGGCTTCTTCGGCTTTCAGCCGAATACGAAGGTCGCGGTGCTTGTCTTCGGGTTTTTCCACGGATTCGGTCTCGCCACCAAGCTGCAGGATTTCGCGCTCGCGCCAAACGGTCTCGTCGCGAACATCGTGAGCTTCAACGTAGGCGTCGAGATCGGGCAGGGTCTGGCGCTGACGGCCATCCTCATCGGTTTGACGTATTGGCGCACGCGCACCGGGTTTCTCCGCCACGCCTTTGCCTTCAACGGCCTTGTGATGGCGTGTGGCTTCCTCCTGGTCGGTTACCAGTTGTCCGGCTTTTTCCTTTCCCCACTATGACAGCACCTCCAGCGGACCAACCGACGATTGAGATCAGACAGCGCATCGCGCTCGTGGCGGGAGCGGCGTTGCTGGCGGCGGGACTCATTCTGGTGATGTTCGTTCTGCCGGCGGAATACGCTGTTGACCCGCTCGGGACCGGCGCGCGGTTGGGACTCGTGCAGCTTGGGATCACCGGGCAGCAGGTGGCCGCGCTGAATGCTGCGGCATCGGCCGCCAGGACGGGCCAGGGCGCCATCATCGCGGCCCAGGAGCGCCCGTTCAAGGAGGAAGCAGTGGACTTCAAACTGGCTGCCCATGAGGGGATGGAATACAAGTACCGGCTCGAGAAGGGCGAAGCGCTTCTGTACTCGTGGAGCGCGACTGCTCCTGTCAATTACGAGTTGCATGCGGAGCCCGATGGAGCGCCTCGCGGGTACGCGCAAAGCTACGAGAAGCGCCCGAGCAGCAACCAGGCGTCGGGTACGCTGACGGCGCCATTTCCCGGCATTCACGGATGGTACTGGGAGAATGCCGGTGATCGGGAGATCACCGTCACGCTCAGGACCGCCGGCTTCTACAACATCTCTCACGAATTCCGCAACGGCGCTCCGGTCAAGAACAAAGTGTTCCAATAGCACCACAGGTCGACCACCTCGCCGTTGATCGTCGCTCGCTCACCCTTCGGCTGCGCGCTCAGGAACCGCGTTCCGCCGATCAGTACCGCCAACATGGATACCGTCGCGAGTGTGTTTCGCATCGAATCCCTCCTTTTCGGGAAGTCAGCGCTCGAATCGTAACGGGTGATGTCGGTCGTTCACCTGACATGTTCCTGACGTTTACGTCAGCCACGCGTGATTCAACGACGCTTACACAGAAGTCAGGAACTTGTCAGGTGACCTCGCGCCCGGTCTCTTTAGGATGGCAACAGTCCGTGGGAGGGACACACGATGAGCGCCCGCGCATTTCTGATGAACGTTCTGGTCGTCTCGGCCATCATGGCTGTCGCCGCACTGATCGAAGCCGTCGTGCCGATGTTTGCTCGCACATCCTGGACGCCGGGCCGCCGCGCCGCGAATCTCGCTCTGACGGCCGTGGTGTTCCTGCTCAATTGGTCGCTCTCATCGGTCACAGCCATCCTTGCGCTGGCTTTGTCGCTGCAGCCACCAGCATTGGCGAAGGGCCTCGGCTTGCCGATGTCGGTTCAGATCGTCGCCGGCATCGTGATTCTGGACTTCTCCGTCGGCTACCTCGCACATCGGCTGCTGCACCTGTTTCCGGTCCTCTGGCGATTTCATCGCGTCCATCACAGCGACGAGTTCGTCGACGCGACGACCACCTATCGCACGCATCCCGTGGAGACGGTGTGGCGCTTCCTGTTCGTGATCGTTCCGGTCTGGATGCTGGTGATTCCTGCCGAGGCAGTGGTGATTCAGCGGCTCGTGTCGGCTGGAAACGGGATCCTGGAGCACAGCAATATCCGGCTTTGGCGACCGCTGGACCGCGTCGTGTCACTGGTGTGGGTGACGCCGAACGTCCACAAGATCCATCACTCCCGCGATCTCGTGGAAACGAACTCCAACTACGGCAACGTACTGACGGTTTACGACCGCATGCTCGGGACCTTCACCTCGGCCGATCGAGCGGAATCAGTGGTTTATGGTGTGGATGAGGCCGATCCGACGCGAATCGCGTCGTTTGGAGGGCTCCTGTCCATGCCGTTTCAGCCGGAGCGTCGGCACTCCCTGACACAAAAGTCAGGATCGGGTCGCGCGTACATCGATAACATTTCGACTTAGTGCGGGTTCTGGTCGTCGAAGACGAGCGCAAACTGGCGCAGGTTCTGGAGTCGGCATTGCAGGCGGAGCACTACGACGTCGTCGTTGCCCCGACCGGTGAAGACGGGTTCTTCCGCGCCAATGCTGAGGTATTCGACCTGGTGGTCCTCGACCTGATGCTGCCGGGTCGCAACGGGCTGGAAATCCTGCAGACCCTGAGACAGCGCCACATCGACACACCCGTCCTCATCCTGACGGCGCGCGATGGCGTGGACGATCGCGTGCTCGGGCTGGACCTGGGCGCCGACGACTACCTGGTCAAGCCGTTTGCGTTGCCCGAGCTGCTCGCCCGCATCCGCGCTCTGCTGCGGCGCGGTCGTCCGTCGGAAGTATTCCGGCTGAAGGCGGCCGATCTGGAAATGGACCTCGTCGCCCGTCGCGCGACCCGAGGCGACCGGTTGCTCGACCTGACTGCACGGGAATTCGAGCTCCTGGAATACCTCCTCCGTCATCAGGGCCACCTCGTGTCGCGGGAGATGCTGGCGCGCGAGGTCTGGAAGGAGCCGCGCCGGGCCACGCCGCTCGACAACGTGATCGACGTGCAGATGACCCGCCTGCGTAAGAAGGTTGACGCGGAAGCCGGCGAACGGCTCATTCACACGATCCGCGGCGTGGGGTTCGTCTTGAGAGAAGGCGAGCCATGACGCCGCGGTGGTCGACGGCCTCCATTCGCGTTCAGCTCACCGGCTGGTACACGGTCGTGCTGTGTCTGATGCTCGTGGTGTACGCCACCGCGACATTCGTGGCGGTCCGGCACGAGTTTCTCGAACAGTTCGACGACCAACTGCACGACGACTTCGAGACGGCGGAAGGGTTTCTCGCGCCGACGCCAGACGGCCGCATCGTGTGGTCTGGCGATCGACATCACGATCCGGATAACGACGAGGACCGGGGCAGCGACGTCTGGGCGGCTCATGGCGAGCCGATCTACCGTTCGGGCGCGTCTGCGGCGTTACCGCCGGTCGCGCTGGCCGCGACGACCTCGCAGCCCCGGTACGAATCGCTGGTGGCCGACGGTCGCCGCTGGCGGACGCTCACCGGTACCTCACTCGTGGGTGGCCGCGCGGTCGTCTTGAGAGTGTCCCGGTCCGAAGAGCGACTGCGCCAGCAGCTGTGGGAAGTGCTCGTGGTCCTCGCGTTCGGCCTCCCACTGGTGGTCGTGCTGGCCGGAGTCGGCGGGTATGTGCTGGCACGCCGGGCGCTCACGCCGATCGATCATCTGGCGTCGGAAGCGCGACGCATTACGGCCGACCGCCTGCACGAGCGGTTGTCCGTGCCGAATCAACACGATGAGATTGGCCGGCTTGCCGCCGTGATCAACAACACGTTCGCCCGTCTCGAATCCTCGTTCGACCAGCTCCGCCGCTTCACGGCCGACGCCTCGCACGAGCTCCGCACGCCGTTGTCCGTCATCCGTGGCATTGGTGAAGCTGGACTCGGGGAAACCCGGACGCCAGCAGAATACAAAGAAGCCATGGGCAGCATGCTCGAAGAGGTCGATCGGCTGGCGAATCTCGTCGACACACTGTTGCGCTTGTCACACGGAGACGCGGGCACCGTGCGGCTCTCGCGTGAAGGCGTCGATCTGGGCCAGCTCACGCGCGACGTCGTGTCTTCGCTCGGGATTCTCGCCGAGGAGCGGAATCAGCGGCTTGCAATCGATGTCGCCGACGGCGTGTTGGTCACAGCCGATCGTCTGGTGCTGCGTGAGGCCATCACGAACGTCGTCGATAACGCGATCAAGTACAGCCCACAGGGCTCGACGATACACATCCGCGTGCATTCGAATAACGGCCAGGCGATTTTGACCGTTGTCGACGAAGGAACGGGGATCGCTCCTGAACACCGCGAGCGAATCTTCGATCGCTTTTTTCGCCTCGACGAAGCCCGGTCCCGCGATAACGGCGGCACCGGTCTCGGGTTGGCCATCGCCAGATGGGCGGTCGAGGTGAACGGTGGTCAGATCACCGTCGACAGCGGTGCGACCGGAGGATCCATCTTCCGCATCGCGCTTCCGACCGGTGACGCAGCCGCGACACCACACCGCGAACACGCAACTCAACCTAAGGGAGGACACACATGAAACGGTTCTTGACGATCTCTGCAGCGCTGTCTCTGTCGTTCGCGCCGGTCGCGCGTGCGCAGGACATTCCCTCCGAGTACCAGCAGGTGCTCACCGCGCTCGGCAAGCAGGGCGACTTCAAAGCCAACGTGCTCAAGGTCAACATCCCCCGGAACGATCTCAGCGTCACCGTGGCGAACGTCAAAACGCCGACCCCGTTCGGCTTTGGCGGCTGGGTGGCGATGACGAAAGGCACCGGCGGCATGGACGTCATGATGGGCGATCTCGTGCTGACGCAGGACGAGGTCAATCCGGTCATGTCCGCGCTGCTCGACAACGGCATCGACGTGACGGCGGTCCACAATCACTTCTTCTGGGAGGAGCCGCGCGTCTTCTACATGCATGTGCACGGCCACGGAACGCCGGCCGACCTCGCGCGCAAGGTCAAACCGGCGCTCGATCTGATCGGAAAAGGCACGAGCAGGCCGCCGGCGCCGTCCGCACCAGCCGCCGCGCCGACGCCGGCGATCGATACCGCGAAGCTTGCCCAGATCGTCGGCACGCAAGGGGAACAATCCGGCGCCGTCTACAAAATCACCATCGGTCGAGATGACGTAAAGCTCACTGACATGGGCGCCCCGATCAACGCGCGCATGGGACTCAACACCTGGGCGGCGTTCGTCGGGACGAATGAGAAGGCGGCGGTGGCCGGCGACGTGGCGATGTTGGCGAATGAAGTCCAGCCGGTGCTCAAAGCGCTTCGCAAGAACGGCATCGACGTGGTCGCGATCCACCACCACATGACTGGCACCCAGCCGACGATCTACTTCCTCCATTACTGGGGCACGGGACCGGCTGACAAGCTCGCGACGGCCTTCAAAGCGGCGCTCGGAGAGCTCGGGAAAACGACGAAGACGACGGCCGCGAGGCCGTGAGCAGCAAGGAACGACCATGCGCTGGATTACGCGCGAAAACATCAAAGTCGATCGGGTCGCCTGCCCGTGGCTGATCAAGCGATTCGTCGATCAGGACGCAGAATTCCTGTTCGTGCCGGAAGAGAAGCTGCTCGAGACGGCGAGGCGCGAGAGCGCCACGCCGTTCGACGCGACACGCCTGACCGAAGTGACGCTGAATCACCGCGGTGATCGTTGCACGTTCGAGGCAATCCTGGAGGACTACCATCTGGCCGATCCCGCGCTGCATCGGTTGGGACGGATCGTCCGCGCCGCCGATGTCAAGAGTCAGGAATCAATTGCGCCGGAAGGCGTTGGCCTGCGCGCGATCGCGCAGGGGTTCGCCGCGCAGGGGCTGTCTGACGATGAGCGCCTGCGTCGGCAATTTCCCATGTATGACGCGTTGTACGTGTATGCGCAGAAGCAAACGGGATGAAACGGTTAGCGATTGGCAGAGCAGGAGAATCTTGATGCGTCAGCGCGCGGTGGGTCGTCATGTTTGGTGGATCTGGTTCGCGCTCATTGGATGCGTCCTCAGCCGAGCCCATGCCGCAGCTCAGGGTCCGGGTTCCAGCCCGATCACGCTGAATGATGCGATTCAGCTCGCGCTCAAGAACTACCCGGCAATCAAGGAGAGTCGTGCTCGGGCCCAGGCGGCGCTGGAAGGAGTCGGCGTCGCTCGGACGGCGTACCTGCCACGCCTCGACATGATCTGGCAGGAAAACCGGGCGACAACCAACAACGTGTTCGGGTTGCTCTTTCCCCAGCCCACGATCTTCTCGATGTCTGGACCGGTGCTGGGCACGCGGTCCCTCGGCGACAGCGTCTGGGGCAGCGCAGGGGCCGTGCTGTTGTCGTGGGAGGCCGTCGACTTCGGTCAACGAAAAGCCAGTGTGGCCGTGGCCGTGGCACAGACCTCTGTGGCGAAGAATCAAACGGCGCTTACCGAGCTCGATGTGGCGTCTGCCGCCGCCGATGCGTTTCTCACCGTGCTGGCCGCAGAAGAAGCGGTACGTGCCGCTCGCGCGAATGTGGATCGCCTGCAGATCTTCACGAGTAACGTCCGTACGCTGGTGCAGAATCAGCTCCGGCCGGGCGCTGATCAGTCCCGCGCGGAGGCAGAATTTGCGGTCGCGAACAATCAACTGAGTCAGGCCGTGCAGATCGCCGAGGTTGCTCGGGCGTCATTGGCAGATGCGATTGGGTCGGCCGGCACATCGCTCGAGCTGGCGGCAGGAGCGCTGTCGGCGGTTCCGCAGTTCACGATTGAGCCGGGCGATTTGAAGATGCATCCGGCCGCACGCGCGCAAGAGGCCGCCGTCGGCGTCGTGCGTGCGCGCCAGCGGACGCTCGATCGGGCGTACTACCCGCATATCACGCTGCAGTCCACATTCGCGGGACGCGGAACGGGCGCGGAAGTTCCCGGTGTGCCCTCGTTCGGGAATGGTCTGTGGCTGCAGGTGCCGAATTGGGCGGTGGGTGCATCGGTGACGTTCCCCGCGCTCGACATCTTCTCGATCAACGCACGCAAGAGCGTCGAACAGCAGAACGAGTTAGCGGAGAGCGCGCACTATGAGGGAACCGTTCAAGCGTTAACGACCCAGCAGGTCAAGGCGCGTGCGCTCATGAAGGCGGCAACAGACATCGCGAGGAACACGCCGGTTGAGCGTCAGGCCGCGACCGCAGGCGAAAGCCAGGCTCGGGCTCGCTATCAAAACGGCCTCGCCAGCGTGACCGAGGTGGCGGAAGCACAGCGGCTGCTCGCGCAAGCCGAGGCTGACGACGCGGTGGCCCGGCTCGGCGTGTGGCGCGCGTTGCTGGCGACAGCGCAAGCGCATGGCGATCTCGCGCCGTTCTTGGAAAAGGTCAGACCGTAACTGGTGTACGGAGTGTTCGGCTTTAGCCGGACCTCTCGGGAGACATTTCATGTGGTTAGTGTTTACGGCCATGCGCCGGCCGATCACGATTCTGGTAGCCGTCGTCGCCGTGGCACTGACGTCGATCATGGCCATCCGGCAGATGAAGGTCGACATCTTTCCGAAACTGGGCGCGCCGGCAATTTACGTGGCGCAGCCGTATGGGGGCATGGATCCGTCGCAGATGGAAGGGTACCTGACCTACTACTACGAGTACCACTTCCTGTACATCACCGGGATCGAGCACGTCGAATCCAAGAACATCCAGGGCATCGCGCTGATGAAACTGGTGTTCCACCCCGACACTGACATGAGCCAGGCGATGGGGGAAGTGGTCGGCTACGTCAATCGCGCCCGCGCCTTCATGCCGCCCGGCGCGGTGCCGCCCTTCATCATGCGGTTCGATGCCGGCAGCGTTCCGGTCGCTCAACTCGTGTTTTCGAGCACGACGCGCAGCGTGCCCGAGATGCAGGACGATTGTCGTGCGGGTGGATCCGGAGAAGCTCAGACAGTATCGGCTTTCCCCGGACGAAGTCGTATCCGCTCTGAATCGCGCAACGATCGTTCTGCCGTCGGGTAACGTCCGCACCGGCGACCTGATTCGGATCGCGTCGACGAACGCCACGCTTGGCGGCAACATTCAGGAATTGCTGGATGCGCCGCTCAGGATTGGTACCGGTCCGACTGTCTACTTGAGGGATGTCGGCTCCATCACCGACACCGCGGATATCGTCGTCGGTTATGCGCACGTCGATGACAAGCGGACGGTGTACATTCCCGTGACGAAGCGCGCGGATGCGTCCACCTTGGACGTCATCCGGAACGTGCGGCAGGCGCTGCCCGCCATGCGGAACGTCGCGCCTGAAGACGTCAAGATCGATCTCGTCTTCGATCAGTCCCGGTACGTCGTCGGCGCCCTGAACGGGTTGATCGTCGAAGCGCTGATTGGCGCGTTGCTGACCGGCTTGATGGTGTTGATCTTCCTCCGTGATTTCCGCAGCTCGCTCATCGTCGTCATCACGATTCCGTTCTCGATCCTCTCTGCCGTGATCGGCTTGTGGGTGTTCGGGCAGACGATCAACATCATGACGCTTGGTGGCCTGGCGCTCGCCGTGGGCGTCCTCGTCGACGAGGCGACCGTGGAGATCGAGAACATCCATACGCACCTCGGTACCGGCATGGCGAAGGCCCGCGCCGTTCTCGAGGCCTGCCAGAAGACGATCACGCCGCGGCTGCTCTCGATGCTCTGCGTGCTGGCGGTGTTCATCCCGTCGCTGTTCATGGTCGGTGTGGGACGCCAGCTGTTTGTGCCGCTGTCGCTCGCCGTCGGCTTCGCGATGGTGTCCTCCTATGTAATCTCCAGCACGCTGGTGCCGGTGCTGGCCACGTGGATGTTGCGATCGGGACACCAGCCCGAGCCCGCCTTCCACGAACGGCTGCGATCGTCCTATCGC
>WNEY01002126.1_pt1 | contig 14419 bp, 13 predicted proteins | sample 5400531 | NCBI WGS metagenome assembly WNEY01 (sample SAMN13153338, study PRJNA577476) | soil metagenome | isolation source: 200 cm saprolite under Douglas fir tree site 1 | place: USA:California | collected 2015-04-18
TAGACGCGCTGTTCGACAACGGCCGCCGCGGCCGCTCCGTGACGGGGCCGGGCAACCGTCCGCTCAAGTCGCTCTCCGACATGCTGAAGGGCAAGCAGGGCCGGTTCCGTCAGAACCTGCTCGGCAAGCGCGTCGACTACTCGGGCCGTTCGGTCATCGTCTCCGGTCCCAGCCTGAAGCTGCACCAGTGCGGGCTGCCGAAGCTGATGGCACTCGAGCTCTTCAAGCCGTTCATCATGAGCCGGCTCGTCGAGCGGAAGTCCGTTCAGAACATCAAGGCGGCGAAGAAGTATGTCGACTCGATGACCGAGGAGGTCTGGGACGTCCTCGAGGAGGTCATCGCGGAGCATCCCGTTCTGCTCAACCGCGCGCCGACGCTGCATCGTCTCGGCATCCAGGCGTTCGAGCCGAAGCTGGTCGAGGGCAAGGCGATTCAGGTGCATCCGCTCGTCTGTCACGCGTTCAACGCGGACTTCGACGGCGACCAGATGGCCGTGCACCTCCCGCTCTCGGCGGAGGCGCAGGCCGAGGCCCGCATCCTGATGCTGTCGTCGAACAACATCCTTTCGCCGGCGAGCGGCCGTCCGCTGGCCACGCCGACGAAGGACATGGTGCTCGGCACGTACCACTTGACGTACTGCGAGACCGATCTCGACAAGACCAAGCTCGAGGACATCGAGCCGCGCCCGAAGCGGTTCGCGAGCGAGGAAGAGGTCGAGCACGCCATTGACGCAGAGCAGGTGAAGCTGCAGCAGCCGATCGAGTTCCGCTGGAACGGCGACCTGCTGCTCACCACTCCGGGCCGGGTGATCTTCAACTCCGAGGTCGAGCGTGCGCTCGCCGAGGCCGTTGCGGACTACAACCCCGAGGATCCGCTGCACGACTACATCAATCGGACCCTGCCGAAGCGTGAGCTCGACGCGTTCATCGCCGAGCTCGTCCACGAGTACGGGGCGCACTCCATCGCCAGCGTGCTCGACATGATCAAGACCCTCGGCTTCAAGTACGCGACGCAGGCCGGCGTGACGATCTCGAAGAACGACATCGTGATCCCGCCGGACAAGGAAGAGATCCTGGCCGAGTACGAGGAGCGTGTGGCGAAGGTCGTGGCTCAGTACGAGCGCGGCCTGATCACGGACGAGGAACGCCACGAGTCGATCGTGAACATCTGGACCGAGGCGACCGACACCGTCGCGGCGGCGATGGAGCGGACCTTCTTCGAGCTGAACCCGATCTACATGATGGCCAACTCCGGCGCGCGTGGATCTTCCAAGCAGATCCGCCAGCTCGCCGGCATGCGCGGTCTGATGGCGAATCCGAAGGGCGAGATCATCGAGCGCCCGATCAAGGCGAACTTCATGGAAGGCCTGTCGGTGCTCGAGTACTTCATCTCGACGCACGGCGCCCGCAAGGGCCTCGCCGACACGGCGCTCCGCACGGCTGACTCGGGTTACCTGACGCGGCGTCTCGTCGACGTCTCGCAGGACGTGATCATTCGTGAGGAGGACTGCAAGACGAAGGATTTCGTCGAGCTTCCGATTCACGTGCCCGAGGGAATCAACAAGAGCCTGTTCGGGCGCACGCTCGCGGAAGAGGTGCACAAGCCGCTCGCGAGCGGCAAGCCGGGGAAGACGGTCATCGCCGAAAAGGGTGAGGAACTGACCCCGCTCGTCCTGGATGAGATCATCGAGGCGCTCGGCGACGCGGTCGACCAGGTGAAGATCCCGGTCCGCTCGGTCCTGAAGTGCAAGAGCGAGTTCGGCGTGTGTCGCCACTGCTACGGCACGTTCCTCGCCACCGGCGAGATGGCGGAGATCGGCGACGCGGTCGGCATCATCGCCGCACAGTCGATCGGCGAGCCGGGCACGCAGCTCACGATGCGAACGTTCCACACGGGTGGTGTGGCCGGCGCGGACATCACGCACGGCCTCCCGCGCGTCGTCGAGATCTTCGAGGCGCGGAACCCGAAGGGCGCGGCCACGGTGGCCGAGGTCGGCGGCAAGGTGGACATCGAGAACACGGACCGCGGTCCGAAGGTCACGATCATCCCGTTCGACCTGAAGAAGGACGAGGAGCCGAAGGCGATTCAGCTGCCGCGCCGTACGCGCATGCTCGTGACCAAGGGGCAGGAAGTCCAGCCGGGCGATCCGCTGCACGAGGGCTCGCTCAATCCGGCCGATCTCCTGCGCCTGAAGGGCTACACCGAGACCGAGCTGTACATCATCGGTGAAGTGCAGAAGGTCTACAAGTCGCAGGGCGTCGAGATCCACGACAAGCACATCGAGCTGATCGTCCGGCAGATGCTGAAGAAGGTCCGCGTCGAGAACGCAGGCCAGACCGATCTGCTGCCTGGCCAGCTCGTCGACAAGACGGTGCTCGACCGCGAGAACGCACGCATCAAGAAGGAGAAGAAGGAGCAGGCGACGTTCGAGCCGCTGATCCTCGGGATCACGAAGGCATCGCTCGCCACCGAGTCCTTCCTCTCGGCCGCGTCGTTCCAGGAGACGACCAAGGTCCTGACGGATGCGTCGATCGAGGGCAAGGTCGACCGGCTGCTCGGGCTGAAGGAGAACGTGATCATCGGGAAGCTGATCCCGGCGGCCACCGGCCTGAAGCAGTACCGCGGGATCGAGATCGGCCCCTCCGACAAGGTGCCCGCGTCCGCCTACATGCGGCCGGCGACCGAGGAGCAGCTGCTGGCTGCTCTGGAGGAGATCGACTCAGACGGCGGCAACGGCATCGACCTCGACTCCCTGGGGCTCGATGCCGGCGCCTTCGGCGCCGGCGCGAACGAGCCGGGCGTCGAGGACGATGGCAGCTCCGGCAAGAGCGACATCGAGGCGGAGGAGATCCCTGAAGTGGACTCCCCGCTCGACAAGGAACCGTAAGAATCCGGCGCCTTCGGCGCCATGATGATTCTTACGGTAGGTAAAGCGTTTGGTAACGAGGCCGGGCAAAGCCCGGCCTCGTGGATGTCCGTTGCAGTGTGCCGGACGGTAAAGCGTTTGTAAGCCGCTCTGAGACTCTCCGAAGAGGCGGCTACTGTTTGCCGCGTGAAGAGGCTAGGGGTCCTCGTCGCCGCCGTCCTTGCGCTTGCGCTCGCCGGCGGAAAGGGCGCGCCGGCGCAGCAGCTGGAGGCGAACTGCACTCTGTTCACCAAGACGCCGCTGTGGCTCGATTTCGCCGACGGCTCGGTCCCCTTCTGGAGCCTTTTTGCCAAGCCGGGCGTAACTGCGCTCGCGTCCAACCTGATCTTCCCGCCGAAGTTGCGTGAAGCGGGCGCTCAGACCGCGTACTTCGACCTGTATCTCAACCGGCGCGTCGGAACGACGAGCGCACCTGCGGATCCCGCGACGATCGTCGACAAGGCGAACAAGCTCTACGAGTACGCCGCCCAGTCGATGGAGTGCTCGAACCCGGTGATCGCGGAGAACGAGCTCTTCGGGTCCTGGCTCGCGGTTCCGTGGTCGAAGACGAACGCGCAGTACCGCGCGAACGTCCTCCTCTTCCTCCAGACCCTGCGGCAGCGGGGTGCGCAGCCCTGGCTGCTCGTCAACCGCGCGCCGTACACGGATGGCAGCGCCGGCGACTGGTGGCGGCAGGTGGCAGACGTGGCCGGGATCGTCCGCGAGGTCTACTTTCCTGCGCCGCTGATCTACAAGCAGGGCCCGATCCGCGGCAGCCGCACGCTCCGGCAGGCGTTCCGAAACGGCATCCTCGACTTCACGAAGGCCGGGATTCCCGTCTCGAAGCTCGGCATCTTCCTCGGCTTCCAGACCTCGAAGGGCACCGGCGGGCGCGAGGGCCTCGAGGCGACGGCCTGGTTCCGGACCGTGAAGTGGCAGGCGCTCGCGGCACGGTACGTCGCCAAGGAGATGAGCTTCAGCTCCATCTGGTCCTGGGGCTGGGCCGAATGGACCACGACACCCGGGGAGAAGGATCCGGCGAAGCCGAAAGCGGCATGCGTCTATCTCTGGACTCGGAGCCCGAGCCTGTGCAACGGCCCCCGCGCCGCGGGAAAGGGATTTGTGCGCTCGCGCACCGAGGGCCAGCTGATCCTCGCGCCGGGCCTGCGCTGCCAGCTCGGTCACGCGGCCGTGCGCTGGTCGCAGATCAATCCGATCCTGAAGCTGACCGGCGATCCCGAGCTCGCTTTCTCCAACGCGTTCGGGCGCGCTGTTGCGCAGCGCGCGACCCAGGTCGGCTACGGCGACATCCTCGACGCCGAGCGCGCCATCATCAGCGCCCGCTTCGGCGGGTCGAGGGCCGCTTATTTGGCGGCGATCGCGGACGCTCGGACCAACCTCTCGGTGGCGCGCGGCATCATCGGCGACGAGCTCAGGCGCGCGCGGATTCAGAGCAAGTTCCGCGTGCGTGGCCCGAGCGCACGTGAGATCGCCGACTTCCACGAGACCTACGGGGACTTGCAGGCGCGCCTCGTGCAGGCCAAGTCCAGCGCCTCGTGGCTGGGCGGCCGGCTTTCGGGCTATGCGGTCGAGTCAGCCGCGCCGCCGCGTCTGATGAGCCTGTCGTCCGGTCGCTGGAGTGCCGTTTGGTCACCGCTCGGCACTGTTCAGGTGCGGCCGCTCGGCCCGCCGCTCCCGCTCGGCACGCTCCCACTCGGCAACGCGCGCGAAGCGATCCGAGCCGCGTTGATGGCCCAGGCACGTGAAGACCGCTATCCGACGTGGCTGGCGGACGCGCAGCAGGCGGCGTTCCCCGAGGCGATCTGCTGGCGCGACCAGATGCCGGAGATGGGCGAGGTCGACCTCACGAACTACCTGCCCTTCCTCGCCCTGACGTCTTAGGCGGGGCCGAGGCGCGGCGAGTTCGCCGACACGACGCGGCCTTTGCCTGCTTCCTTGGCGCGGTAGAGCGCGTCGTCCGCGCGCTGGAAGAACGCAACCGGATCGTCCTCCGCGCGTAACTCCGCGACGCCCGCGGAGAGGAAGAGCTTGCCGCCCTGGCCGAGTGGCCGCGAAGAGATCGCGTTCTGGATCCGGCGGTACAGCTGGTCGGCGTCGTCGAGCGATGACTCGGGGAGGATGACCGCGAACTCGTCGCCGCCGACGCGGCAGGCGATGTCCGCCGTCCGCACGACGTCGCGGACCCGCTCCGCCGCTTCCGCCAGCACCGTGTCTCCCGCGAGATGGCCGATGCGGTCGTTGATTTCCTTGAAGTCGTCCAGGTCGAAGACGATCAGGGAGAGCTTGCGCTCGTAGCGGTGCGCGCGGGCGCACTCCCGCGACAGCGTCTCGTGGAAGTAACGCCGGTTGTGCAGGCCGGTCAGCGCATCGAGGTCGGCGAGCTGGCGCGCCTCGCGGAAACGACGCGCATTTTCGATCGCGGGACCGGCGCGGAGGGAGAGCGTCTCGAGCTGGCGCACATCCTCGTCGGTGTATTCGTGGCCCTTCCTGCGCGTGAAGACCGTGAGGTAGCCGAGCGTCGCGCTGTCGCCGGGAAGCGGGACGGCGAGCCCGGCATGGATGACACCCTCGCCCGGATTCGCGTCGCGTTCGAGCTCGGGATAGGTGTAGGACATCGTGATCGAGCGCGCGAGCCGCCCGTCTGGGGGCCCGGTAATCGCGTGTCGCTCGGCCTCCTCGACGGACAGGCCCAGCGTCGCGACGAGGGGCTTGCCGCCGGCGGCGTCCGGGAGCATGACGAGCGCGGCATCGGCGTCTTCGAGTGCTCCGGCCGCCTCGAGCGTCCGAGACAGGACCTCGTCCAGGTCGATCGACCCGGCGAGCTCCCCGAAGATCCGGCTGCGTCGGCCTTCCTCCTCGGCCCGCTCGAGCGCCCCCGCCAGCTCGCGGCCGAGCTCGTCCATCCGTGTATTCAGGCTGGCGACGACCTCCGCCACCCGTTCATCGGTCGAGGTGTCCGAGCGCCAGCGAACAACGAGCAGGGCCAGTAGAAGCACTACGAGAGCGCCAAGGCTCACACTGATCCCGATCAGAATGGTGGTCATTCGTTCGCCGCAGGAAGGTAAAAACCCGCCGGCTCACAATAGTGGCGCTCGGCCGGTCTCACTAGCTTTTGCAAGTAAGAAAAGTCATCCCCCGCGGCTATGTGGATAACGCGGGCACAACCCTTCTGGTTCCGCTCCAGAAGCGGGGTTTCGAGGTTTGCGGGCCCTCTCACCTTTCGCTACCATGCCTCGTCCGGTTGGCAGGGTCATCGGCCCCGCCGACCGTTGCTGTGTGAGAAGAGACTTTCCAGGAGGTTCATGCCCACCGTCAACCAACTCGTCCGCAAGGGTCGCGCTCTCCAAAAGGGAAAGACGAAGACCCCTGCTCTCGGCGGAGCGCCGCAGAAGCGCGGCGTCTGCACGCGCGTGTTCACGCACACCCCGAAGAAGCCGAATTCGGCCCTTCGGAAGGTTGCGCGCGTCCGCCTGACGAACCAGATGGAGGTCACGACCTACATCCCAGGCGAGGGCCACAATCTCCAGGAGCACTCCGTCGTCCTCGTCCGAGGCGGCCGCGTCAAGGACCTTCCGGGCGTCCGGTACAAGGTCATCCGCGCCGCGCTCGACACGGCCGGCGTGTCCGACCGCAAGCAGGGCCGTTCCAAGTACGGCGCCAAGAAAGGCTCATAGTGCCCCGTCGTGCCGATGTCCAGGCCCGGCCGGTCGAGCCGGATCCCGTTTACAACTCGGCCCTTGTCACGCAGGTGATCAACAAGGTGATGACGGCCGGCAAGAAGTCGACTGCGGAGCAGATCGTCTACAGCGCGCTCGAGCGGATCGGCGAGAAGACCGGCAAGCCGCCGGTCGAGGTGCTGGAGCAGGCCGTCAAAACCGTCACGCCCGTGCTCGAGGTCAAGAGCCGCAGGGTCGGCGGCGCGAACTACCAGGTGCCCGTCGAGGTGCCGCAGCGCCGCGCGCGCACACTCGCAGTGCGCTGGCTGGTGGACTTCGCGCGCAGCAGGCGCGAGAAGGGCATGATCGAGAAGCTCTCGGCCGAGATCCTGGACGCGCTCAACCAGCAGGGCGGGGCCTGGAAGCGCAAGGACGACGTCTACCGGATGGCACAGGCCAACAAGGCCTTCGCGCACTACAGGTGGTAGCGGTGCGTCTGAGAACGATCGGTGTCCGGCGGTGGAACCTCCCGGTTCCCCCGCGCCCCCTCCCCTGGTCCGCTGGCGCGGACAGGCCGCTGCGCTGACGGTAGCGGGCATGGCGATTGACACCAAGAGCGGCATCGCCCTCGACCGCGTCCGGAACATCGGGATCATGGCCCACATCGACGCGGGCAAGACGACGACGACCGAGCGGATCCTCTACTACACCGGCCGCACCCACAAGATGGGCGAGGTCCACGAGGGCGCGGCGACGATGGACTGGATGGCGCAGGAGCAGGAGCGCGGCATCACGATTACGTCTGCTGCGACGACAGCGTCGTGGCGCGATTTTCGGATCAACATTATCGATACGCCCGGGCACGTGGACTTTACGGTCGAAGTGGAGCGCAGCCTCCGTGTTCTCGACGGCGCGATCGCCGTCTTCGACGCGGTTGCCGGCGTTCAGCCCCAGTCCGAGACCGTCTGGCGGCAGGCCGAGCGCTACGGCGTCCCGCGCATCGCCTTCATCAACAAGATGGACCGCACCGGCGCGGACTTCTTCGCGTCGATCCAGTCGATGATCGACAGGCTCGGGGCACATCCCGTGCCGGTCCAGCTGCCCATCGGCCTGGAGGAGCACCACCGCGGCATCGTCGACCTCGTCGAGATGCGCGCGATCACCTGGTCCGACGACCTCGGGACGAAGATGGAGACGGGCGAGATTCCGGCCGAGCTCATGGAGCAGGCCCAGGAGTACCACCACCAGCTGATCGATTCGGTCGCCGAGTTCGACGACGAGCTGACAGAGACGTACCTCATGGACGAGGAGTCCGTGACGCCCGAGATGATCCGCCGCGCGCTGCGAAGGGGGACGCTCGGGAACAAGATCTCGCCGGTGCTGCTCGGCTCCGCCTTCAAGAACAAGGGCGTGCAGCCGCTGCTCGACGCAGTCGTCGACTATCTGCCGAGCCCGGTCGACATCCCGCCGGTGCACGGGATCGACCCGCGAACCGACCATGAGCTCTCGCGCCGGCCCGCGTTGGACGAGCCGTTCTCCGCATTGGCCTTCAAGGTCATGTCCGATCCGTACGTGGGCAAGCTCACGTACTTCCGTGTCTACTCGGGCCGGCTGAAGGCCGGCGACCGCGTTCTCAACACGAACACCGGCAAGACGGAGCGGATCAGCCGCATCCTCCAGATGCACGCGAACCACCGCGAGGAGCGCGAGGAGATCGGCGCGGGCGAGATCGCGGCCGGAGTCGGCCTCAAGGCGACGACCACGGGCGACACGCTCGCGACGGACACGGCCCCGATCAAGCTCGAGTCGATGATCTTCCCGGACCCGGTGATCTCGGTCGCCGTCGAGCCGAAGTCCAAGGCCGACCAGGACAAGCTCGGTGTCGGCCTGCAGCGCCTGGCGGAGGAGGACCCGACCTTCCGTGTGCGCACGGACGACGAGACCGGCCAGACACTCATCGCCGGCATGGGCGAGCTGCACCTCGAGATCATCATCGACCGCCTCAAGCGCGAGTTCAGCGTCGACGCAAACGTCGGCCGGCCGCAGGTCGCCTACCGCGAGACGATGGGGCAGCCCGTCGAGAAGATTCAGGGAAAGTTCGTCCGCCAGACCGGCGGCCGCGGCCAGTACGGTCACGCCGTCATCAACGCCGAGCCGATGAACTCGGGCGAGGGCTACGAGTTCGTGGACAAGATCGTCGGCGGGAAGATCCCGAAGGAGTACATCCCGGCAATCGACCTCGGCATTCAGGAGGCGATGGAATCCGGAGTGCTCGCGGGGTATCCCGTTGTCGACATCCGCATCGAGCTCATCGACGGGTCGTACCACGACGTCGACTCGAGCGAGATCGCCTTCAAGGTCGCCGGCTCGATGGCCTTCAAAGAGGCGATGAAGCGGGGCAAGCCAAAGCTCCTCGAGCCCGTGATGGCCGTCGAGGTGATCACTCCCGAGGACTACCTGGGCGACGTGATGGGGAACCTGAACTCCCGGCGCGGGCGCGTCGAGAGCCTGGAGCCCCTCGGCAACGCACAGGTGATCAAGGCCATCGTCCCGCTCGCGGAAATGTTTGGGTACGCGACCGACGTGCGTTCGATGACGCAGGGTCGCGCTGAGTTCACGATGCAATTCGAACGTTATGAGGAAGTTCCGCAATCGATCCTGGCCGAGCTGGCCACGAGCGACGCGTAAGAGCAAGGAAGGAGAAGCATGGCCAAGCAGAAGTTCGAGCGCACCAAGCCGCATCTCAACGTCGGCACGATCGGTCACATCGACCATGGCAAGACGACGCTGACCGCGGCGATCACGAAGGTGCTGTCGGAGCAGGGGACCTCGACGACCGGAATCAAGAGCTTCGAAGAGATCGACAACGCACCCGAGGAGAAGGCGCGCGGCATCACGATCAACACGTCGCACGTCGAGTACGAGACCGAGGCCCGTCACTACGCACACGTCGACTGCCCCGGGCACGCCGACTACATCAAGAACATGATCACGGGCGCCGCCCAGATGGACGGTGCGATCCTGGTCGTGTCTGCAGCCGACGGCCCGATGCCGCAGACGCGAGAGCACATCCTCCTTGCCCGTCAGGTCGAGGTGCCGTCGATCGTCGTCGCGCTGAACAAGGCCGACATGGTCGACGACCCCGAACTGCTCGAGCTTGTCGAGATGGAAGTGCGTGAGCTGCTTTCGAAGTACGACTTCCCGGGCGACGACATTCCCGTCGTGCAGGTCTCGGCGCTGAAGGCGCTGGAGGGTGACGGCGAGTGGGTCCCCAAGATCATCGAGCTGATGAACGCGGTCGACTCCTTCATTCCGGAGCCGGAGCGCGATGTCGACAAGCCGTTCCTGATGCCGATCGAGGATGTCTTCACGATCACCGGCCGCGGCACCGTCGTGACCGGTCGCATCGAGCAAGGCAAGATCGAGTCGGGCAACGAGGTCGAGATCGTCGGCATCCACGAGAAGGTCGAGAAGACCGTCGTCACCGGCCTCGAGATGTTCCAGAAGACGCTCGACTACGCGCAGGCAGGCGACAACGCAGGCGCGCTGCTTCGCGGCATCAAGCGTGAGGACATCGAGCGCGGGCAGGTGCTCGCGAAGCCCGGGTCGATCACGCCGCACACGCTCTTCAAGGCAGAGGTGTACGTCCTCTCGAAGGACGAGGGCGGCCGCCACACGCCGTTCTTCAACAACTACCGCCCGCAGTTCTATTTCCGCACGACGGACGTGACGGGCGCGATCAAGCTCCCGGAGGGCCAGGAAATGGTCATGCCGGGCGACAACACCAACATGGAGGTCGAGCTGATCCAGCCGATCGCCATGGATCAGGGTCTGCGCTTCGCCGTCCGCGAGGGTGGCCGTACCGTCGGCGCAGGCGTCGTCACCGAAGTGATCAAGTAGAAGGGGCGCCGGTTCGTTGGCTCAGAAAATTCGTATCCGCCTGAAGGGCTACGACCATCATCAGCTCGACAAGTCGGCTCAGTCGATCGTCGAGACTGCACAGCGAACCGGCGCCACCATCACCGGTCCCGTGCCGCTGCCAACCGAGAAGAACGTCTACTGCGTGATCCGCTCCCCGTTCAAGGACAAGGACTCGCGGGAGCATTTCGAGGTGCGCACGCACAAGCGGCTGATCGACATCCACTCGCCGACGCCGAAGACGGTCGACTCGCTGATGCGGCTCGACCTCCCGGCCGGCATCGATATCGAAATCAAATTGTGACCTTCGGTCACATGAAATTTGATTTCGACATGGAGCTAATGAATTGAAAGGCATCGTAGGAAAGAAACTGGGAATGACGAGCTTGTTCGACCCTGAGACGGGTGTAGTCACTCCTGTCACCGTCATCGAGGCTGCGCCGTGTCCCGTCGTGCAGGTCAAGACCGCGGACGTGGACGGCTACGACGCGGTCCAGATCGCGTACGACGAGGCCGCCGAGCGCAAAGTCACGAAGCCCGAACTCGGGCACCTGAAGAAGAACAACGTCAAGGGTGCATACAGGCACCTGCTCGAATTGCGAGGACAAACCGAGGCGATCGTTGGTGAGAACGTCACCGTCGAGGTGTTCGAACCGGGCGAGAAGATCAAGGTCAGCGGCATCGCGCACGGAAAAGGCTTCGCGGGGACGATCAAGCGGCACCGCTTCCACCGCGGCCCCACCTCGCACGGCTCGCACAACGTCCGCAAGCCGGGCTCGATCGGGGCCTCGGCCACTCCCTCGCGCGTGTTCAAGGGAATGAAGATGGCGGGCCGGCTCGGCGGCAAGCGCGTGACCCAGATCGGCCTGGTCGTCCACGAGGTGCGCCCGGACGAGAACCTCCTGCTCGTCAAAGGCGCGGTACCGGGGCCGAAGAACGGCTTCGTCGAAGTGCGGGAGGCGAGCCACTGATGCCCGCGCCGAAGGCACCCCTCCTCGACTCCGCCGGCAAGAAGGCCAAGGACGTGACGCTCGAGGAATCCGTCTTCGCCGCCGAGCTGAAGCCGCACGTAGTGCACGAGACCGTGCGCGCGGAGATGAACGCCGCCCGCCAGGGGACGCGTGCGGCCAAGAGCCGCGGGCTCGTCTCCGGAGGGCGCGCGAAGCCGTGGCGCCAGAAGGGCACCGGCCGCGCTCGCGCGGGTACCACGCGCGCGCCGCATTGGACCGGCGGCGGCGTGGCGTTCCCACCGACGCCGCGCGACTTCGAGGTCAAGGTGAATCGCAAGACCCGTCGTTCGGCGCTGCGCGGTGTGCTGTCGCAGCATGCAGCCGAGGGCACGCTCGCGGTTCTCGACTCCTCAGGCTTCGACGCACCGTCGACAAAGTTGGCCGTGAGCCTCATCGAGGCTCACGGCATGGAGTTGCCGCTCGTGGTCGTCACCAAGGACGAGCAGAACGTCGTCAAGTCGTTCCGCAACATCGACAAGGTCGTCGTCACGAGCCCGGGCGAGCTCGAGGTCACCGCACTCGTGTGGGCGCGCTCGGTGCTCGTCACGCAGGACGCACTCGACCTGGTGAAGGCGAAGGCTTCCTGATGAGCCTTCATCCGAACGAAGTCCTGCTTGCTCCGGTGGTGTCGGAGAAGAGCTATGCGCAGATCGAGGCCAGCAACACCTACTCGTTCCGCATCCACCCGGACGCGCACAAGACCCAGGTCCGCCAGGCGGTCGAGGAGCTGTTCAACGTCAAAGTCCTGCGCGTGAACGTCTCGAAGGTGCAGTCGAAGCCGAAGCGGCGTGGCGCGATCAAGGGACGCAAGCCGGGCTGGAAGAAGGCGATCGTGCAGCTGCAGCCAGGCGACTCGATCGAGATCTTCGAGGGGGTCCACGCCTGATGCCGGTCCGTAGGTACAAGCCGACGTCGCCTGGCCGTCGCTTCATGACCGTCTCGACCTTCGAGGAGATCACGAAGTCCAAGCCCGACAAGGCGCTGACCGAGAAGCTGACGAAGAAGGGCGGCCGCAACAACATGGGCCGCATCACGACACGCCATCAAGGCGGCGGTCACAAGCGTCGCTACCGCGTCATCGACTTCAAGCGTCTGAAGGACGGCGTGCCCGCCAAGGTCGCCGCGATCGAATACGACCCCAACCGTTCCGCCCGCATCGCGCTGCTCCACTACGCCGATGGTGCAAAGAGCTACATCCTCGCCCCGGCGAGGCTGCGCGTCGGCGCGACCGTCGAGTCGGGTCCGGCCGCGGACATCAAGCCCGGCAACGCGCTCCCCCTCGAGAACATCCCGACCGGCACGCTCGTCCACAACGTCGAGCTGAAGCCCGGCAGGGGCGGCCAAATGGCGCGCAGCGCGGGCTCGGGCGTGCAGCTCGTCGCGAAGGACGAGGGCTACGGCGTGCTCCGGCTTCCCTCCGGCGAGATGCGCCGGGTGCCGCTGACCTGCCGCGCAACGATCGGGCAGGTCGGTAACGTGGACCACGAGAACATCACCGGCGGCAAGGCGGGACGGAGCCGGTGGAGGGGCAAGCGGCCGACGGTGCGCGGCTCGGCGATGAACCCGGTCGACCATCCGCACGGCGGCGGCGAGGGGAAGTCCAAGGGCGGCCGGCATCCGGTCACGCCGTGGGGCGTGCCCACGCTCGGCAAGCGCACACGCCGCAAGCACAAGGAATCCGACGGTTTGATCGTCCGCAGCCGCAGGCGCGGAAAGGAGAAGCGCAAGTGATCCCGGAAAAGTGCTCCGCACTTTCCCGGGGTGGAGTTAGGACTTCGCTTCGCTCGTGGAAATGAGGGAGAAGGATGAGTAGATCAAGCAAAAAAGGGCCTTTCGTGGAAGCGCGGCTGATGAGCCGCATCGAGTCGATGAACGAGAAGAACGAGAAGCGGATGATCCGCACCTGGTCGCGCACGTCCACGGTCTTCCCGGACATGGTCGGGCACACGATCGCGGTCCACGACGGTCGGAAGCACGTGCCCGTGTTCATCTCCGAGCAGATGGTCGGTCACAAGCTGGGCGAGTTCGCGCCGACCCGGACCTTCCGCGGCCACTCCGGCGACCGCAAGACCGAGGTGAAGAAGCGAGCGTGAGCACCACAGAGACACCGAGAGAAGTTCGCGCGCAGGCGAAATACGTGCGGATGTCACCGCGTAAGGCGCGGCTCGTCGCGGAGCACATCCGTGGCCGCAGCGTGCCCGAGGCGCGCGCGGTACTCGCCTTCACTTCGCGCGAGGCCGCAGGGGTGCTGCAGAAGGTGCTGCAATCCGCGGTCTCGAATGCCGAGGCAAATCACGGCATCGCCGAGGACCGGCTGTACGTCAAGGCGACGTACGTCGACGGCGGACCGGTCATGAAGCGGTGGCGCGCGCGTGCGCGCGGCCGCGTTGCGCGGATTCGCAAGCGCACCTGCCACATCACTGTGCAGCTTGCGGAACGGCCGCAAGCTGCACCAACTGTGGAACCCGTGCAGGCGGAGGCCGCGGCAGAGGCGCCGAGGCCAAAGCGTGAGCCGGCCAGGAAGAAGACTGCTGCGGCCTCGCAAAAGACCACGTCCAAGCGTTCCGCAAAGAAGAAGGGAGCGGCTGCCTGATGGGCCAGAAAGTTCATCCCGGCGGGATGCGCGTCGGCGTCATCCACGACTGGAAGTCCAACTGGTACACGGGGAAGAAGGAGTTCCCCGGCTACCTGATCGAGGACATCAAGATCCGGGAGCACATCACCAACAAGCTTTCGCATGCCGGACTGTCCGACATCCTGATTCGCAAGGACAAGCAGCGGGTCACGGTCGACATCTACACGGCGCGTCCCGGCATCGTGATCGGCAAATCAGGCGTCGAGGTGGATGCGCTGCGCAAGGAGCTGCATTCGATCACGAAGAAGAACGTCCACATCAACATCAACGAAA
>WNEY01002127.1_pt1 | contig 14417 bp, 16 predicted proteins | sample 5400531 | NCBI WGS metagenome assembly WNEY01 (sample SAMN13153338, study PRJNA577476) | soil metagenome | isolation source: 200 cm saprolite under Douglas fir tree site 1 | place: USA:California | collected 2015-04-18
TTCATCGACTGAAGAAGGCAGGGTTTAGGCTTGGAATGGTCTCCGACTCAGACGGGACTCCAGGAATGAAAATGAGGAGAATTCGCCAACAGCCATTTCTGAAGTATCTGGAGACTATTGTTGTTGCGGGCGAGGACACGCCTAATGTGAAACCAAGCATGAGACCTTTCACTCTGGTCGCAAAACGACTAGGCCTACAACCCAGGAATTGCGTCTACATCGGCGACAATCCAAACACCGACATCAAAGGAGCGAAGGCAGTTGGTATGATTGTGATACTCGTGAAACGTCGAGGCCCGAAGGGCGGCCATCCAGACTATCTCGCTCGATCGTTGCATGATGCTACTAGGCTGTTAATGCAGGACTGACCTGTTCCACAACGGACTGTTTTTGGAAAATGATTCTTTCCGATTCGTGGCCCATCCGTTCTCGGATGATTCCCGAAAAATCTTCCAGCTTCTCATATCCAATGAACTGCCGGCTGAGATCCATCGCGGCCTTGAGGGTGGTTCCAGATCCGAGAAAAGGGTCCAAGACGAGGTCGCCTTCTATGGAGAACATTCGGATCAGTCGTCGCGGAATTTCCTCGGGGAATGCCGCCACTCGCCTTCCTAACCCTTCATGAGTCTGTCTTGTTCCTGTGACGCTCCAGACTTGTGAGAACCATTCATCTCGTTCTGTCTTGGTAAACTTGCTCCTGTAGCGTCTCGGGTCCTTCGGCTCGAATGTTCTCAGACTTCCCTTGCGAAAGATCAAGATGTACTCCATATCGAGTGTGACATACGCGTTAGGCGGAAGGAAACCTGAGCCTAGAAACGCTCCCTTTCCCTTGTACCGTGGTTTCGTCGTAGGCTTCTTCCAGAGGACGTAGGGGAGGGTAATGAGGCCGAGTTCCTCAAAAGTCTCTATCACTCTTGAGTGGTTTGGATAGAGATGGAATACCCCGTCCTTAGTTCGGGTCGCATCGCCAATATTGACGCAGGCAATTCCACCAGGGACTAGGGCCCTCTTCACCTCTTTCCAAGTCTGGTTGAGGTAGTCGTGCATCTGGTCGTAGGATTGGGCGGATTCCTCTTGGAAGAAATCGTCCCAGATGCCAACCATCGGGTATGGAGGCGAGGTGACGACTAGATGAACGGAGTTGTCAGCGAGTTCTCGCATGCGACGGCTGTCACCGATGATTACTCGGTAATCGACCGTCGTCTCCAACAGCTTTCGGTCACCCGATATATTCCGAACTACCTGCAGACTCTGAGTCCTTGTCGCCTCCCCGCTTGAGTGCGGCTTCGATCTCTTTCGCCTGTCCTTCCAGCTCTGTCATGTCAATTTGTAATCCGAGTTTCTTGACGAGGACACGGAGGATTATCATTGCCGCGCGCGGGTCGATCATAAACCCGGATGTTTCCCCCGAGAGAAATAGACCCTTTAGATTCCGGACCTTTGCGAGACCCGGAATAAGCCCGTTCATCCAGGTGACTGCACCGCTATCTATGATTTTCACACCTAGCTCTTCGAGTTCTTTGACGAGGACCAGTTCGCTTGCTGCACCGTAGACTTGTGGATGTTCAGCGATCTTGCCGGTGATGAAGGCGCCGACTGTCACAACTGTTTCTACTCCGAGTTTCTCGGCAAGCTTCACGACGGCTTCTGAGAGACGGAAGGCTCCCTCAGGTAGGATTGGTTGCGCGTCTCCAGTGTATAGGACGAGGTCGGGGCCGGAGTCTTTGTTGATCCAGTAGAAAATTTCATGCTTCATCAAGTCAGCTGTCCCGTCGGGCTTGAGGAGTAGGCGAGGTGGGAGATAGTCTGAGTAGAGATAGCCCAGAGGGATTGCTTTGAGTGCCTTAACAAGTTGGTCGAGAACGATCTTTGCCACTCTTCCGCTGTCAGGGAGTCCGGCTATCAGGACCGGAGTCTTTAGTGGTGGAGCCTCGTTGAGATGGAGGTCGATCCGTTCTCGCAAGATCTGATTCTATTCCTCGAAGGCTAGCCTATGGGTTGATGGAGTTGCCTCAATGGGAACTGATAGACATTCCCATGCCTGCATCTATACTGATTTGAGTGAAAAGAGTCTCTACTTTCTCTCCGTAGAATGTTTATATTCGAGGAAACCCGAGCCACCCATCCCCACTCTTTAGGTGTCCAATTGGCAAAATTCATGCTGTCACTCCGCGATGAAAGTTTTGAACTCCTACAAACAGAAGCAGAAGATCGAGGTATATCGATACAGGAATTGATCAGAGCCGTGATCATTCCCGACTGGGTCAAACTAAACACAGTTGCCAAACCTGCCTTTGACAACGGGAACAACGGACTTCGAGCATACAGATCGTCCGCTCCAGCGCGTGACCAAGAACAAATGTTCCAGCCTGCCATGAGCAGGATTCGATAACACACACGATCACGCCTTCTTCCTTTCGTAATTCCCAGAGATCTTTTCTGATCTCTATCATGGAGCCTAGTCCTCGCTAGCCTGTGCTCTTTCCGAGCACGGTTCTATTCCGTTGAGATCTGCAGGATCAGTTTTTCCAGATTCAAATTGTGATAGCGGCGGTGAACGATCAAGAGAGTCAGGCAGTTTTCACAGATGGTCGCGGATTGTCCAGCGGCTTCTATGAGCACCAGGTTTTCCAGAGGGATCTCCTCTCTTCGGAACGCGCATCTGGCAAACATTCATCACACCACGGTACGACTAGTTTCGTTCTTATTCCAGCCCTTAAGCCTTGAAACCATGTTGCTAAAGAATCTGGGCTCTTATTTCTAAGGGCTCAGAAAGATGGGACGCGATGAGTTTTCGGCGCGTCTTTCAAAGAGGGCCAAAATTGAGACGAGTGCTCATTCGAAGGTATGAGAATAGAGACGAAAAGAGAGTACTCTCTCTGGCCCAGGAGTACGCGTCATGGGACGCTACTCCGACCGAAGCGGACATCCAGGGATTCTTTGCTTCTGAGCCTGACTTCTTTCTTGTCGCGGAGATGCTTGGAGATATCGTGGGCTTCGTGTATGGCCGAGAATCGAAGAATGTTCCAGATGAGGTTCTCCGAAGATGGAGGGCGACAAAAGTGGGTTCAGTGGAGGTTCTAGCTGTTGAGGAACACCATAGGCGAAGGGGGATAGGCGCGGTACTCCTGAACCATCTCTTTGAAGCTTTCAAGGAGAGAGGAATTGACACGGTGACCTTGTCGGTTCCAGCTGACCAGAGCGGAGCAAAAGAACTCTATGATAAGTTGGGTTTTGAAACGAGAGGCTACTTCATGAAGAGGAAGCTCCAGCCGAATTCGAGAGCAGAAAACTAGCCTACTTTGCTCACAATTCGGTTTTTCTTCGCATCCTCATAGTTGGAAACTTCTATCAGATTAAGGTCAGGGTCTCGGAAATACACAGACATCATCTGGCCGAGCGCGCCGGTTCTCTTGACAGGGCCCTCTAGTATTCTGACCTTTGACAATTCGAGACGCTTGACGACCTCATCGATGGGGGCGGTAGTCGTGAAGCACAGGTCGGCTGAGCCGGGAGTAGGTCTGTAGGCTTTCGGTTCGAATTCCTTGCCGGCCTCGTGGAGGTTGATCTTCTGAGAGCCGAAGCAGAGTGCTTTGTGGCCGTTCTCGAACGTGATGAGCTCCATGCCGAGAACGTCGGAATAGAATTTGCATGTTGTCTCGATGTTTCTGATGGTTAGGACGAGATGGTCGAGTCGATCCAATTTCATAGATGTTGCCTGTTACCTAGGGTGGACGCTTGAATAGAAAAAGGGGATTGAGCGAAGCCAAAGCTTCGCCCATTGAGGGTTTGTTGTCGGGACTAGTTTTGTGCGACTTGCGGTTCTTCTGTCCGGCCTGGATGCTCGCCTTGGGAGAACATTGCCATGGCCTGTTTCTGTTTCTCGTCTTTCTCTTTCTTGGTCATGTTGACTTGTTGGGATACTGACCAGTGGTGGCCGTATGGGTCGGTTAGTTGGCCGTAGCGTTCGCCCCAGAACTGGTTGTCCAATGGCATGGTTACTTTTGCTCCTGCGTCGACTGCTTGCTGCCAGATCTTGTCAACGTTGTTGATGTAGATGTGGAGTGTGACTGGACTGTTGCCGAGAGCATCTGGGGATTGAGGGCCGTTGCCTGGGAATGTGTCGGATAGCATTACTATCGAGTCGCCGATTCTAATGCGGGCGTGCATGAGTTTGCCGTCGGGAACTGCTTGGCGGGCTAGCTCTTTGGCGTTGAAGGCCTTCTTGTACCAGTCGATGGCGGCGGCTGCACCGTTGATCGCGAGGTAGGGTGTTATGGTCCGGAATCCGGGAGGGATAGGTGCTTTCTTGGATTTTGCCGGCTTTTTGGTTTTTGCCTTTTTTGATTTGGATTTAGGCATGGTCGGGGCTAGTGAATCCGTGGACTAAAACCTTGCTAGCAATCTCTCGGAGGAAGTGATATTCCGCTCAGATAGGCGGGTTCCAATGGCTCAAACCCTGGAATGACCAATCATGGCATGCTGGCACAATACACGTGTTGCAGGTAAATACGGCACGTGATTGAAGAGCCTTTAGAGCGCCGATTTGAAGCCGAACTTCGGAATTATGAGTCAATCAAGAGAATTTCAACTTCCTCTCAAGGTATCTTTTGATGCAGAAAGATTTCCTTCGAGGCGCAATGCTTAACGTACGCCAAGTGCTTTTAGAGTTACGCGTTTCGGTCATGGGCGAGAAAGACCCTTCAAACCCGACTCCCCTGGGGGAGCCAGAAAGGTTGGGCTCCTCCAATCGAGAAGCACAAAGCGATTCGCATAAGCTTCCCGAGGTCGTTCACGGCAGAATGTTGTGCGTCGCACATGGTCGCATGTGCTATCGCAGAATCTCACGAGTTGGCCTGAGCGAATGGATTTGCCCTGACGAAAGACACAGAACGCCGATCAAGAGTTCCTAAGAGGACGCACCTCTCAGATCTAGGATTCGACTAGGGAGTAGACAGGATGGACTTCCGTCCATCCATGGTTATTGTCGAGAACGTAGGGTCCGGTCACGGTGATATTCTGATGCGCGCTCGGTATCGGAATGTGGGTTAACATAGTTCTGACAAGATAGAACCGCGTCCTGTTGATTAACCGTGGTCACGCATATGATCTCCGCCAACAAATCACCTTGGTGATAGTCGTTGCGAAGCATCTTTCGATGGACAAGAAGCAGGTTGAGAAGGAGACGAATGTATTGAGGACGAGCGGTTACCTCACAGGGAAAAATAGGCTGACAAGTAAAGGAATCGAGACACTAACTTAATGTCGGCCAATCCCCAAACTCGCAAAAACGCAAAGTGAAGAATTAATTATGTTCGGAGTGTAGTGACTGCTTCCAACACAACCTCCTCTGCTTTCTTCAAGGCATTGGCTAGCTCTTGTCGGCCGATGGCTGGTTTCCAATCTCTCCATAATTCATCACTGACAACCAGGAAGTTGCAGACCTCCACATTTCGATACACGCCCAAAGCGTACATCGCAGAGGTTTCCATGTCCACACCCAGGATGTCTCGGAGTCGATAGTTCTCGATCGTGGTCACCATCTCCCTGTAGGGAGCGTCGGTAGTCCAGAGTGGACCCGTGTATGCTACCACACCCTTCTTGACACGCGCTTTCTCAAGTGCCCGGACCAGCCGCTGGGCTGGACGAAGCCCCTCATCGCTCGACAAGTAGTGAGGCGATGTCCCTTCTTCCCTAATACATGAGGTTGGAATGAAACAGGTCCCGACTGGTGCCTCAGGCTGAATACTGCCAGCAAGCCCCAGGCCAAAGAAGACCCTTGTCCCGCAAGCGATCAACTCCTCCATGACCATGACAGTCGCAGGTGCGCCCAACGGAAGATTAACGAAAGAAACCTTCTTTCCACCAATCTCACCGTTATACAATGGAAATCGTGGTCCCCACCACCATGATGGTGAAGATACTGCGCCGACGGTCCCGGCCAGAGACTTTACCGTACCAAGGTCCCAGGAGCCAACCACGATAGGAGCGATGCCGACTTGTTCGACAGAGACTCCGCGCTGGGACGCCCAGAACTCCACAGCCATATCGGCCGAGAGATGCTCGCTCATGAGACAGACAACGTGTTACCTGTGATAGGCTTTGCGAGGATAGCTTTTCAACGTCAGCTAGGTTAAGATTTGTAGAGAAGTTACGTTCGAATGAAACTTGCAGTTCTGAGCGACTTCGATGGCACGGTTACGCTCAACGACACGTTCGAGAATGTTCTAGCAAGATTCGGAAAAGGTGACTGGAGAACCGTCGACGATCAGTATGTAAGAGGGGAGATTACACTCGAGGAATGCGTTCGACGACAGGGTGCTATGGTCCGCATCCCAAAGTCCCAGATCTTGAGCTACTTAGATGAAGTAACTGAGTTCAGGCCCAACTTCAACAATCTCATCGAGTTCTGCGAGACAAACCATTTTCCGCTCCTCATAGTCAGCGCTGGACTAGATTTTGTGATCGAACATTTTCTAACGCGCGAGAAGTTTCGAGACAAGGTGGAATTGTTCGCGGCATCGGCGAAAAGTACACCGAATGGTATCAAATTCGAATGGCCCAAGCTGAAGAGTAACCGATCAATGAACTTGAAAGACGACATGGTCAGGTACTACAAGCGACGAGCGGATATGATCGCTTACATTGGGGATGGTAGGTGGGATCTTCAAGCGTTGAGGAGCGCGGACCGCCGATTCGTTATCAGAAACTCGAAGCTTGCAGAGCTATGCAAGGAACAAGAGATCCAGGCGACCACAATCACCGACTTCCAAGAAGTGATCACCTCTCTTCAGAAGGAGACGTCCGAGAGAGATTCATGGCAGGGAGAAGGTGGATAGCATACGTCTCCGTTCGGTCCTTTCTATTGCGTGTTCAGATGGGATCTATCTAGGTTCAACTACTCCGATCCTAATCAAACAGCAGGGATACGAGTCAGGTTTGCATCAGAAGGCGAAATAGGATCTGCAGCTGAAGTATGGTACGAGGGTCTCAGAGAGGAGGAAGGTTCTCCATGGGAGAATTACCTAAAGAAATGGACACCGAGCAGCGCCGCAAGATGGTTTCTGGACTCTAAGAAACGACTGGGGGCGAAGATGTTGGTCGCAGAGAAGGAGGAGAAAATTGTTGGGATGAACGGGATTATCTCGGAGAGCAACTCAGGCAATGGACGGTTTTTCACCCGAATAGTGGTCTCGTCTAGCTATCGAAGGCAAGGAATCGGGTCTCTACTTCTTCGCCGGACGCTCTTTGACCTGAAGAAGGAAGGCCTTCGATGGGCGGAAGTGGAGACCATTCAAGGAATACCGGCGGCGAAATTTCTCTATTCGAAATATGGGGGAGAGAGCATCCAGGTTCCTTCGTAGGAGAATCCTGATCCTTCTAGCTACGACTACGACTCAGATTGTAATTCTTGTTTTGTCTTGTTTGCCTTATCTGTTAGGATGTCTATCGCGTCTTCTAGCCTCTTGCATTTCTCCTTCTCAGAGAAAAGTGCTGCCAGTAGCTCGTTGATCTTGCCGAGAGCATAGTCCATGCTCCGGTTGATCTGTCCTAGCGGCACGTAGTCCAGGCGGCGCGGCATCGTAGCGAACAATTGTCGCTGGGCCGCGTTGATCTCGCTCATTTTAGCGGAGTCCGTGGCACCGAGCCATGTCACTTCTCGCGCCGTTTTCAAACTCTCGTACAATTGGTTCTGCAGTTCGATGTAAGCGTTCCAATAGACTAGCCAAGACTCATTGAACTCGTCAAACGTCTGTTCTATCCGTTTACTCTTATCCGTGTCCGAACTAACTGACAATGGTGATTGTGGAAGAGACCGCGTCCGGTAAATGTGTTGCGGGTTCAAGTAGCGACTGTTTATCAGTAGCGATGAAGGCCCACTCGACTGGTAATCTTAGTGGAACATGTCTGCGACAGGTGTGGCGGGCAATTCGAATATAGCGAACTCAACGCACAGGAAAAACAAATCCTCGATCCCGCTGGTAAATGGAAGACAGAGCGCACCTATCGGTGCTTTGACTGCGAGAAAGAAGCCCTACTCGGACAAGGTCCCGCCTAGAAACGCGCCTTAGGCGCCATCAGATCAGCGATCAAACTATTTCTTCTTCAGAGCCGCAGACTCGACCTTACCATGGACCCTGACAGTCCCGACCCGCAACGATGACGTTGCGAGTTCCATGGTCACATCGAAATTGAAAGCATAGTCTTTCTCAGCCATTTTCTCCAAGACCTCTGCAAGAGAAGACGGCGAGGATTCAACCTTTTGGGGCATTACGATCAAGTCGTACTACTCACGTCTTGAGTATAAAGTCCTATGGAAGGCGGTGTTGGTGTGATACTAGCTTAGCTTGTACAGTCTGTAGCCTGCGAGGATGCTCCAGATAACGAGGAAGACGAAGCCGCCTATGTTGAACAAACCCGATAGCATGGAGCCAACGCTGAAAGCTGGAATGAACAAGAGACCCAGGACCCCGCTTACAATTCCGACGTATGCTGCGCTCTTCTTGAACGTCTGGCTCTTCAGCATCGCATAGCTAACGAGGATTATTGCGGAAAACTGGAGAAACGTAGCCACGAGAGCAGTGAGATTCGCAAGGTCCATGGTCAGCTGTCCTGTCGCCAAGTATGCCATTTGCGAGGCACCGTTCGCTGAAGAGTATGAGTTGCTTAATCCGATGAGGGAGAGGCGTAGAGGAATATCAACACCAACATCTACGGCTACAAAAACCACGTTGAAGATCGCCGCGATCAATGTGACAGTACGGTTGGCCTGTCTGAGGGCGAAATAGAGAGCAGGGAATGCAATGAGGTAAAGAAGGTCGCTTACTAGGTAAATTCCCCAGGTCGCGCCGAAAAGAAGGCTTTGAGATTGGATTGATGTAAGACCTGATTGTACCGATGACGGGGCCAAGCTTGGAATTAGGACAGGAATCAGTGGCAGAGTTATGAGAACCAAGATGCCCGCTATGATGATACTTAGAGCGCCTGCCCGGTAGTACCCGCTCCATCTCTTGTCAGGGCCTCTCTCGGGCGCTGGAGTTGTCAAGATTGTTTTCCAACCGCCGATGTCCAGGTTTCTAATTGTTATGGAGAACGTGCGAGTGAAAGATCGTGCTTCGAGGTCGTTCTGGCTCGATTGGCTTTGAGACTAGATCGTCTAGGCCAAGGCGTCGTTGTACAAAGCGTCTAGTACCGAATAGGCTTCCTCGGGGGTCGAAGGATTCGCTGGCAGAATATCCTCAGCGATTGATCGTTCAAGGATCTGGCGGATGCAGTACCGAAGTTTTGTTGGAGTCATGCTGGCCTCGACATTCCACATGGGATGGTCCATGTTGACGAAGACTGTTCGGACACCGTTCTTGTCTGTCTCAACATATGCCTGACCGCGATCTCCACCGTGGGCGATATCGAAGGCGAGGACCTGGTCCTTTAGACGTATGACGCTCCGTGTTGCGTCTCGAGCATGCGTCTTCGACTTCCGGTCCTTCCGGTGGCCCGGCTCGGCTTCCTTCTTTGCCAGATGATGTGCTACCTGACTTGGCCTTGACGATGTCTTTGCCTTGATCATAGCTCTTGAGAGTATCTCGATGTTTCGCCGGATGCTACGCCGCAATCTCTCTGCAATTTCCCGGTTCAGATATTGTATGCTGCGGAGTTCTCTGCGGCTGGCTGTCTGTCTGAGAAACTTGTAGACCCGGTTCCTGACAAAGCCTCGCATAGCCTTCTCGAACGCTCTCCACTGCGCGCTGTCTCGTTCGAACTCGTTACCTCCGGGTAATCGACGGAGGAAGTCGGCGTTTACCCATCCCTGTATCCGGCTGAGCCCGTGAATGCGGTATTGGTCGAGACCGAAGAACTGGTGTTGTAGACAGGTGATATGTTTCTGTTGGACGCTCATGCCTGCTTCGGAGATTCCAGCGCGTGTTTTCGAGATTGGAAGTATCAATACTTCGCCAGTAATTTTCCCGTATTCTGTGGAAATATTTACAGGGAGGAGGGTTGCGCCGCGGAGTTCTTCCGGCTTTACCGCCTCGCCATTGACAAAGACTTCGAAGGGCCCATATCCGCGGAGAGCGAGGACGTTCGCCTTTGCCAGTAGGGCTCTGCGAACCTCTCCCGGGTCAGTTTTTTTCGTCAATGATCGAATTCTGATCCTCAAGCCATCGTGATCCAATGGAGCTTGTATTACTCGCAAGGGTTTCCAGGTAGACTGGTCGGTCGGGGCCCAGTGACGATCGATAAGACTCTCTGTCAGCATGATAGTCCGGTCGAACCGTCCCTTGTGAACTTGGAGTTCCAGCTCACGGCCTAGGGTCAGCCAGGCGAGACTCCCCATGCCATACGATTCTCGTATCGGACGCTTGTATTTCGGCGAGAAACCCTCGCCGGTTGTTTTTCCCTTGGTAAGAAATTCACGGAGACCGTCGAGGTCCATCCCATGGCCCCATTCCTCGTACTCGATGTGGGACCCGGAGTCAGCAATCTTGATCTCGACCCTTGTGGCTTCGCCCCACATCCACGAGTTGACAACTAGCTCGACGAAGAATTGTGTCGCGTCTGAGTATTGTCGTCCCAGGGTCTTGATGATACTCTTGTGTGTAGAGACCCGTAGATCCTCGTCGACGATGGAGTGTACCGATCTCGCTGAATGCGCTGGTCGTCTTGTTGCCAACGGTCTTGTCTTTGTCGTATGGAAAGTCGGCCGGATAATGGACTAGTGTAACCAGTCTCAACAGAGAATGGGAAATAATCGATCTGATTATAGCTAGCGGGACCCGGATTTCCTAGTAACTTCTTTCGCAGGCTCCGGTGTCTCTGGGAAGAGGTCCTTGGGCATTCCGGACAGAACATCGGACAACGAATCTCGGCCCATTTGTCCTTGGCCCCCGGTCTGGAAGGGTCGGACCCTGTTGAACAGGTCGTCGATCTTGTTTGCCATCTTCATCTTCTCGTTAATTCTCACATCAAGTTCTTGACCGTCCGCTTCTAGCTGTTGCACTCTCGGCGCGAGTCCTTCTATCCCCTTTGAGACCTCAAGCATTCCGTTGACTGTGGCGAGTGATGATCTTAGACTCGTAATCTCCTTCTGCATTGCCTCTCGGTAGCTGCGGAGTCGGTCGAGAATAGGCTGGTAGAGACGTAGAAAGTCGACCATTAGACCCTCGAACTGTCGGATAGCGAGGGTGAATTTTTCTTCTCTCTTCTTTTCAGCAAATTGTTTCGCTGTACCCAATAGTTTCTCACGGAGAGCAACTCTTTCGATAACGTCATCCAACACTTCTCGAACATTGTACGACTCGTCAAACACGGTCTCGCGCATTGACCTTCGAAGTTCTTCACAAGGAGCCTGAGCCTTAAGAGACACGTCACTCTTAACCGCGCATTTCAGTACCTGTTCAATTAGCCATGAATACCATCTCTTGGCGACGAGTCGGGTTATTCCCTAAGAACCTGGCTGTCCAGTGATCGCGTAATTCACAGCCGCTCTCGCTAGAATCTCCAAGCCATTTTATCCACTCACCATGCGGGTGACACCTAGCCAAGATCTTCTCATCATCTTCGCCATTGTTTAGTGAGGCGAGACTGAGGAGAGGGCTTTCGGAGTTTCTTGCCCACTCCAAGCAGATATGAAATAGGTTTCGCTTCTCGGACGCTTTCGCCAGGAGCAGCTCCAGCTTCTCTCTTGGCTTCCCGCTTGCGAGGGAGAGCGTGAACGAGTGAAAGATACACAATTGAGCGTCATCTCGGACACGCTCGATGAGGCTAGGCAGAAGCTCTAAGGCATCTCCATGAATAATTTTTGAAGGGTCCTGTCTTGCCACTTGGATAGCGAGCTCTAGTTGATTGGCTCTCTTCTGGTGCTCAGGCCACACCAAAGCCCGAAGCCATTGAACATTCTCGGGATCGTTTAGGCTAACGGGATTTAGGTCTATTCCAACGCGTGAGGCGATTTCCGGAAACTGGTTGGGAACTGGAGGACGTTTTTCTCCACGCAGCAGACACTCGATCTGTACCAGTGAGTTCGGGTCCCCGCACTGCAAGTTTTTGCCATATCGATAGTGGTATCTATCCCAGAACAGGGTCAGGCCTGCGCTGGAGCCAATCTCGATCAGAGCGAGCGGCCGATTTTTCGCCTGGCGGGCGGCGAGTTCGAAGGCCGGGACCAGGATTGCACAGCGTCCAACCTCGTTCGTCTGAACTGAGTGAGTCGTGATGATTTCGCTTATCTCTCCCTTGTGTTCGAGGACGAAACTGCGAAAATAGGGATAGGCAAAATCGTAGTGCTTGGAGTTATTGTTGAGGCTGGGGTAAAACGCGGCTAACTGATGATGCTCACCTTTGAGTAGAAGAAGATGCACCGCGGCGAAGAACAGGTTCGGAAGAGCATTTTTCTCCCAAGCTTTGGAGGCAATCGTCAGAAGCTCCGAATCCTCGGCAAGCCTCATTGCGAGACTGAAGTAGAGCGGGGAGCGACCAGGGTAGATCGTGCTAGCGTAGTAGCGGAAGCTCTCCGCTGCCTTGTCAACTGGCGATGGCGAAGAGTCTGGGTTGTCCATAGGCCCTGTGTTCAAGGTCGCCTTGGGATTATCAGGATTTCTGGCGGCTATCTTCCGGTTGGAGTTCTTTCCGGGCGACTTCTCGTCGTAATGCGTCGTAGGCTGCGTGTCCGTCGGGTTCGTTCACAACTATTATGATGTCTCCGTGACCGAGGAAGGCATCGATGATATTGACGCCGTTCCGGTAGAGGAGCTCCGTGATGTATGATGCAATTCCCGGAGTGTCCCAGGCGTTTGTGGGAAGGTACAGTGAGAGTTTGGCCACGTTCGGTTGCACTGTGACGATGTTGAGATGGCGGAGTTTCTTCTTCATCAGCTCGTAATCCTCTGTTGGTAGTATAATCTTGATCGAATTCGCTAGCGGGAATATGTGGGGAAACTCTCCTAGTCCTGCTGACATTTCTGAGAGTTCGTTTAGTATCTTGGGAAACTCTGCCCGGGGAGCTTTTACAGTTACATCTGCTATTCCGTTCGAGAGCGAGATTCTAGTGTTCTCCAGTGCTCTAACAGGGTCTAAGGATTTCAGTTCCTCTAGTGTATCCGAGAATCTCTTGATCGCCACGACTAGCGTGTTGATGGTGGGTTTTCGGCCTGTCAGTTGTTCGACGTGTGGCTGAATTAGTTCGGCGACTGAGTGGAAGTTTGTCAGCTTCATCTTGAGGCATTGATAGATGGGATAGTTCTTGGTGAGGATCTGGCGTACGGCCTCCGGAACTGTCACATTTTTCGAGGTGAAAGCTGGCAGTCTCAATCGCTTCTCCTACTGTAATACCTGCGGTTCCGAGTTAAAAGGTTTATATACAAAGTAACATATGTTACTCAATTGCAATAAGATGATATCTATGCAAACAACAAACTATCCCGCCTACGTCTTCGCAACCGTCAATCACGGCATGACGAAGAACGTGGTCGAGGAGCTAAAGAACAACCCGAACATCGACCTCATCGCACCAGTCACCGGACGCTTCGACCTAGCACTACGACTAAAGCAGAACACCCCAGAACAAATCGTACAACTCGTCAGCAAGATCCGCCAAATACAAGGCATCCAGACTACTCAGACACTCTTCGGTTTCAACGGCATCAACGGCGCCCACTTCCAAAACCAGATGCCACTCGGCATCAGCCTCTTCAACGTCACCAGTCCAATCGAGACATTCGTCAACCAACTCAAAAGCTTCCCAGGCCTCATCGAGGCATGGACAACCCCAGGCCAGTTCGACATCGTAGCACTCTGGCAGGCAAGGACCTCTGACGAGATCGTCAAGTCCGCCTTCGAGAAGTTCCCAACACTAAAAGGCATCGCCCACAGCGAGACACTTCTCGCCCCCACACCACTCTTCAAACAGTAAGCATACCAGTTAGCTTCAAGACCAATCTCCCTTTTTTCTTTCGTCTCACGCAGAGGATTCTCCGCCAGAGATCACCGTCCGACAACCATGTTTGAAGCTAAGGCTATCGATTACCCGCCTAGAACACGTGCGAGCAGTTTGAACATCGCGATGTAGAAATTCCCTTCCAACGGTCTCAGAAACGGTCCTGTATCGAAGTAGGGCCTGAGAACCCAGGCCATCTGTGTGCCAACAAACACCTGGACTAGGAGGCTGATGAGAAAGCCTTCTACCCAGCGACTGTTAGAGTGGATGCTCTCCATTCCTGCGAACTGGTAGACTAGGCCCGCGATTCCGGCGATGGCGAATATTCCTACGTTGAGGAGGACTATGAAGGCGTAGGTCTGAAAGCCCTGACCCGGCGTGGTTAGGATGAAGAAGAGGTTCACCGGAACAAAGGCAAGCAGCACTATGGACATGATGCTGAAACTGGACAGGATCACGGCCGCTGTCTGTCTGAGGCTGATGT
>WNEY01002129.1_pt1 | contig 14416 bp, 15 predicted proteins | sample 5400531 | NCBI WGS metagenome assembly WNEY01 (sample SAMN13153338, study PRJNA577476) | soil metagenome | isolation source: 200 cm saprolite under Douglas fir tree site 1 | place: USA:California | collected 2015-04-18
CGCTGCACCGAACGGGTCATCGACGACGTCGTCGCGCCACAGCTCGGCTCGCGCGCGACCTGGGGCCCGAAGCGCCTCCGGCTTCCCGCCTTCATCGTGAACGCGCTCCACGACTGGCACGCGCTCTCGGCCCTGAACGAGAAGCCGCTGCTCGAGGCGCTCGACGATCTCGTCCGACAAGGCGCGCCGAAGCGCGAGCTCGCCGCGCTGCGCAGCGCGATCGAGCTGCAGCTCGGATACGAGATCTTCATGACCGCGGACGACACCAAGTGCGCGCTGTCGAGCGCACCGACGGCAATCCTGTCGTATCACCGCGCTGCGGTCGACGTCGACGCGCGCCTCACGCGTGGGCGATTCGAGCGTCTCATCGAGACGCTTCTCACGGAGACGGACGCGCTCATCACCGACGTGCTCGTCCGCGCGACCGTGAGCTCGACCGGCATCGCCGAGGTCGTGACCACCGGCGGATCGAGCGCGATCCCCGCCTTCCGCGCGCTTCTCGCGCGCCGTTTCCCGAACGCGCGCGTCCGCGACGCAGCGGCGTTCACCAGCGTCGCGTCCGGCCTCGCGATGCCCGGCGTCGAGGAGGCAGGCCTCGCGCGCTAGTGCCGCGTATGCTCGCTCCGATGGGGCGCATCGCTCCACTTCGTGGATACGCGGCCGCGCTCGCGGCAGTCGTACTGGTCAGCGTCGTCATCGGCGTCATCGAGGCCCGCGCGCAGGTCGCGAATATCTCGATGCTCTACCTCATGGCGGTGCTCGGCGCCGCGACCCGACTCGGCCGCGGCCCGGCGATCGCAGCGTCGATCGCGTCGTTCCTCGCGTTCAACTGGTTCTTCGTCGAGCCGACCCACACCCTCAGCGTCGGCGATCCCAAAGAGTGGTTCGCACTCGTGCTGTTCCTCGTCACCGCGGTGATCACCAGCCAACTTGCCGCGGACCAGCGCGACCGTGCGCGTGAAGCCGCGGATCGCGCACGTGACGCAACGCTGATGTTCGAGGTCGCTCGCGTTCTCAGCGAGCCCGATCTCGAAACGGCACTGGCGTCGGTGACGGAGCGCCTGCGCGAAAGCCTGGGCGTCACAGGCGTCATGGTCGAGCTCGAAGGGGATGGTCTCCCGCAGCGGACGATCGCGGGTGACGCTTCGGCGCTCGCTGCCGCCGACATCGGATCGCTCGCCGCCTGGATCCCCTCCGCTCGTTCCGCGACAGGCTCCGGGGCGCGATGGATCCGCGTCATGAACCCGCACGGCCCAGGCACCGCACCACGCGATGAACGCGTGCATGCCGTGCCGCTGCAGGCAGGCGGGCGGCGGATCGGCACCCTCGCGATCGTCCGCGCGTCGCCTCGGCCACGCGCGGCGGACGATCGCATCCTTACGTCGGTCGCGACGCAGCTCGCCGGCGCGATCGAGCGCTCGCGACTGCGTCGGCGCGCGACGGAGGCGGAGATCCTGCGGCGCACGGACGAGCTGAAGAACGCTCTGCTCGGCGCCGTGTCACACGACCTTCGCACGCCGCTCGCCTCGATCGTCGCGTCCGCGGGCAGTCTGCGGCAGACCGACGTGCGCTGGACCGAGGCGGAGCGCGAGAGCTTCCTGTCCGACATCGAGACCGAGGCCCGGCGGCTCAGCCGGATCGTCAGCAACCTGCTCGACCTCTCCCGGATGGAATCTGGCACGCTTCACCCCGAACGGAGCTGGTACGACCTCGCCGCCCTCATCGACGACGTCGTCGGGCGGCTGCGACCGCTCACACAGGACCACCCGGTCGAGGTGCGCGTGCCCGAAGACCTTCCGCCGATCTCGCTGGACTACGTCGAGATCGACCAGGTCCTCTCGAACCTGATCGAGAATGCCGCGCGCCACACGCGTCCCGGATCAGCGATCGTGATCAGCGCACAGGTCGCGGGTGCGGAGGCGATCGTCGAAGTCTCGGACGATGGACCGGGCGTGCCGAACGATGCGCTGGGTCGCGTCTTCGAGCCGTTCTTCCGCGGTCCGTCGGGCGGAACGCCACGCGGGACTGGTCTCGGACTCGCGGTCGCGCGCGGCCTGGTCGAGGCTCACGGTGGCCGTATCTCAGTACGCAACCGCGCGGAGGGCGGCGCGGTGTTCAGCTTCACTCTGCCGCTCGATCAACCCGAGAGAACGCGCGCGGCGGCCGCGACGCCATGAGCCCGGCCACCGGCGCCCGCATCCTGCTCGTCGATGACGAGCCCGCGATCGTCCGCGCGGTCCGTGCGAATCTCGGAAGCCGAGGCTTTCGCGTCGAAGTCGCGGTATCGGGTGGCGAAGCGCTCGAACGCGCGGAATCGCATCCGGACCTCATCCTCCTCGACCTCGGCCTTCCCGACCTGGATGGTCTCGATCTGATCCGCGCCCTCCGCAGCCGAGGGCGGGCACCGATCATCGTGTTGTCGGCGCGCGGCGCGGAACGGGACAAGGTGCGCGCGCTCGATCTCGGTGCCGACGACTACCTGACGAAACCGTTCGGCGTCGAGGAGCTGCTCGCACGCATCCGCGTCGCCTTGCGCCACACGCTCCGGTCCGGGACCGACGAGCCGGTCTTCCGCACGCGCGGCCTCACCGTCGACGTCGAGCACCGGCGCGTCACGGTCGATGGCGAAGAGCTGCATCTCACGCCGACGGAATACGCGCTCCTCACGGCGCTCGTGCGCCATGCGGACCGGGTCGTGACCGACTCCATGTTGCTTCAGGAGGTCTGGGGACCGGAATATGGCGACGAAGATCACTACCTGCATGTCTACGTGGCGCGTCTTCGCAAGAAGCTCGAACAGGATCCACAGAAGCCCCGATACATTGCCACTGAGCCCGGGATCGGCTACCGCCTGCTCACCGAGGAGGCCTGACGGGGCGAGACCGCCCGTGTTGAGCGAACTTTGAGCGCGCGGCCCATTCCGATGACCCGGCGTTGAGCAGTCGCGCCGCACGCTGGACGCCTGGCTACGCAGGAGGATGCAGAGGTCGCCGACGACTCGGCCATACTGCCGTCGCCCGATCTCGTGCGGCGCATGGCGGTGCCGCAAGTGATCGTGCCGGTCGCGCGCCTCGATCGAGCGGTGCTCCGCGCGCTGGGGTTCGCCCGCGCGATCTCCTCGGACGTCACGGCTGTCCATATCGCGGATAGCGTGGCCGCTGCCGAGCGGATGCGGGCAGGCTGGCGCGCGCGCAACGACGGCATCGCGCTGGTCGTCATCGAGTCGCCGTATCGGGCGCTGATCCCCCCACTCCTCGCGTACGTCGATGCACGAGCGCGCCAGGATGACGAACGTCCGATCACGATCGTGCTCGCGGAGTTCGTCCCGCATCACTTCTGGGAATACGTGCTCCACAACCAGACCGCGCTCCGGCTCAAAGTCCGCCTATTCTTCAGGCCGAACACGGTCGTCGTCGACGTGCCGTACCACCTCGCCGGCGACGGCCAGGGCGACCGCGCCGAGGCTTAGCCGAAGAGCGCTTTCCGCACGCCAGCCTCGTCCTTCGTGGGCGAGAGCACCACGATCCGATCGCCGACCAGCAGTTTCGTTGTGTCGTCGGCATGCACGACGGCGCCTTTGCGCACGATGCCGCCGATCGCCGCGCCGTCCGGCAAACCCAGTGAGCCGATCGATTTGCCCGCCGAGGGCGTTCCCGGGGCGATCTCCGCCTCGATGAGCTCGAGGTGCGAGCCGGTGAGTGGCATGAGCGGAAGGAATCCGCCTGACGGCAGCTCCTGCTCGATCACATTCATGATCACGCGCGTCGACGAGATCGTCTCGTCGATGCCCAGCGCCTTGAACACGATCTCGTTCTTCGGGTCGTTGACGCGCGCGATCACCCGCGGCACGTTGCACTTCCACTTCGCGAGCTGGCAGATGATCAGGTTCGCGGGATCCTCGCCGGTCACCGCGATGACCGCATCGGCTCGCTGGCACCCAGCCTCCAGCTGATAGCGGCCCTCGTCGGCCGGTGCGTTGAGGACCACCGAGCCGAGCTTCTCCTCGATGACCTGTGCTCGCCTCCGGTCGCTCTCGAGCAGCATCACCTCGTGCGAGGATTCGAGGAGCGCCTTGGCGAGATGGAAGCCGACCTCGCCGCCGCCGGCGATCACGAAATACACCTAGCCCAGCTCCCCCGCCATCGCGGCCTCCGCCGCCTTCGACTTCTCGATCAGTACCTTTCCCACCTCGGCGTCGCCCATCAGCATCGCCTCGAGCAGCGTGCCGAGGATCGTGGTCCGCGAGACCGTGCTGATCTCGTGCGCACGGTAGAGCGCCGCGCGGATCGGATCGTTGACCTTCGCGATGACGCGCTTGACGCCGAAGATCTGGCGCGCGATCTGCGCGGCCATGAGGTTCCGGTTGTCGCCCTGCGTGAGCGCGAAGATGGCGTCGGCCTTGTCGATGCCCGCGGTCCGCAGCACGTCGAGGTCGGTGCCGTTGCCGAGCAGCGTCGTGCCGCCGAAATCCGTTGGCAGGTGTACGAACGAACCACGGTCGAGGTCGACGATCGTGACCGCGTGACCAGCCTTGTCGAGCTGGCCCGCGAGGAACGCGCCGACCCGCCCGCATCCGACTATGACGATGTTCACCGTGTCTCTTCCTGACGATACGCGAGCACTGCGCACTGCGCTCCGACGTACACGCCCTGGACCGTCTTTCCAACGTACACCCTGCCTAAACGCTTGCGGAACGGCATCCCCAGGATGATGAGGTCGGACTTGCGATCGCGCGCGGTGTCGATGATCGCGGCAGCGGCCTCACGGGCCTGCACCAGTTCTGTCTCGATATGCGCGCCGGCTTGCTCCGCCACCTTCACCGCGTCGTCGAGGACGCCTTCGCCGCGCTCGCTCTCCGGCTCGAGGACCGCGTCGAGCGGGAGGTTCCACCGCACCTCGATCACGTGGATGGCCACGATCTCCGCCTTTGCGGGCTTTCCCAGGGCGATCGCTACACGAAGGACCTCCACGTCCACACTCGTGCCCGCGAGCGGCACGAGGATGCGTTTCAACTGCATGGCTCGCGGGAGTCTACTGCGCTGAATCCTCGGGCCCGCGCGGTGTGACGCCGTGGCCCGTGTCCTCCGTGTGATACGGAACGTCGATGACGATCGTGTTCGGACGGAAGAGCAGCGAGAGCTTGAGGCGCAGGGCCGTCTGGCTGTGAAGGATCCACTCCCACCAGTTGCGCGGCACGAATTCCGCGAGCACGACGGTGATCGGACGATCGTCGCGCTGGTCGATGCGCTCGATGTATTTCAGCAGCGGCTGCAGGAGCGAACGGTACGGCGACTCGATGACGTCCAGGGGCACCTCCGACGTCCAACGCCGCCAGCGGCGCGCGAACTCCTCGGCGCTCTCGGCCGTCGTGGCGATGTGCACGGCGCGCACGGTCGGTGAGATCGACCGCGCGAACGCGACCGCCTGCAGCGTTGCGCGGTCGAGCCGCGCGACGGGGATGATCACGACCGGTGGCTTCAGCACCGGAATGGGCTCGTCGGGCCGGTCGAGCAGGAGCGCGTCGTGCACGGTCCGGTAGTGACGATTGATCGCGAAGAGCAGTCCGACGAGGATCGGCATCACGAGCAGCACCATCCACGCGCCGTACAGGAATTTCGTGTACGCGACGACGACGAGCACGGTGCCGGTGACGATCGTGCCGAAGGTGTTGATGGCGATGCTCAGACGCCACCCGGGATTGCGCAGACGCCACCAGCGCCGCACCAGGCCGCTCTGCGACAGCGTGAAGGCCACGAAGACGCCGATCGTGTAGAGAGGAACGAGCTCCGTCACGCTGCCGTGGAAGGCGGCGAGCACGGCCGCGGACATCAGCGCCAGCGCGATGATCCCGAACGAAAAGGCGAGACGCTCGCCGCGGAAGGCGAACTGGCGGGGCATGAAGCGGTCGTCGGCGAGCACCGAGGCCAGTCGGGGGAAGCCGCTGAAGCCGGTGTTCGCGGCGAGCAGCAGGATGATCGCCGTCGAGATCTGCACCAGGTAGTAGAAGGGCGTGCCGTCGCCGACGAGCGAGCGCGTGAGCATGCTGTTGACCGTTTCGAACTCGAATTGATCGGGCGCGATGCCGATGCGCGTCGCCAGATACGTGATCCCGAGGAACAGCGTGGCGAAGATCGTGCCCATCCAGACCAGCGTGATGACGGCGTTTCGCGACTCGGGCGGCTTGAAGTTCGGGACCCCGTTCGCGATCGCCTCGCTTCCCGTGAGACCGACCGAGCCGGACGCGAACGCGCGCAGGACCAGCAGCGCCGTCAGCGCCTCGATGCCCTCGGGCTCGAACGCGTCGCGTGGCGGCACCGCCACGGGCATGTCGCCGGAGGAGATACGGAACAGCCCGTAGCCGATGAGCCCGAGGAGCGAGAGGACGTAGACGTAAGTCGGAGCGGCGAAGATGACACCGGCCTCACGGATGCCGCGCAGGTTGCCGACCGTGAGCAGCGCGATGAGGCCCAGCGACCAGAGCACGCGGTGGTCGTGCACGGCGGGCACGAAGCTGGAGATCGCGGCCACGCCCGCGGCTGAGGACACCGCGACGGTCAGGACATAGTCGATGAGGAGGGCGGACGCGGCGACGAGCCCGGGGAGAACGCCGTGGTTGTCCTTGGCCACGATGTAGCTGCCGCCCCCGTTCGGATAGGCGCGGATGACGCGCGACTCGGAGAGGATGACCACCGCGAGCACCACGCACACCGCGATCGCGATCGGCATGGTGAGCGCGAGGGCCGCCCCGCCCGCGAACGCGAGGACGCGCATCGCCTCCTCGGTCGCGTACGCGGAGGACGAGATGTTGTCCGAGGCCATGATCGCGAGACCGGTCTTCTTCGAGAGCCGCTCGCCGGCCTCCTCCTCCGAAGTGAGGCGGGCGCCGAACAGGATGTGACGCGCTCCCTCGTAGACACGACCGAGCCGGCTCTGTGCGGCATCGACGCGCGGCGTGGCGACGTAGTGACCCCCGCGTCGGCGGAACTCGCCCGCCGCCGGCCGCACGATGCGCACGCGGCGATCACCGATCTTGGATCCGGCCCTCGTGGCCCGCTCTTCGAGTGAGGGCGCCTCCCCGTCGCGTGGACCGTTATCGCCGCGGTCGCTCATCCTCCGCGTCCAGCGGCTCGGGGTCGTCGAGGTGATACGGGACATCGAGCACGGCCGTGTTGCGCCGAACGAATAGCCGTAGCTTCAACAGCAGCGCGGTCTGGTTGTGGAGCAGAGCTTCCCACCAGTGCCGCGGCACGAACTCCGCGAGGACGACGATGATGGGCCGTCCGGGACCATCCCGGTCGATCGCGTCGAGATACTTGAGCAGCGGTGGCATGAGCGCACGGTACGGCGAGATTATGGTATCGAGCGCGATCGGCTCGCCTACGACGCTTTCCCACCGCCGCTTGAACGCTTTCGCGCCATCCGTGTCGTACGAGATGTGGACCGCGTGGACCTCACCTCCCAGACCGCGCGCGATGCTCAGCGCTCGCAAAGACGCGCGATCGATGCGACTGATCGGCACGACGATGCGCGGTACGGTGGGCTGCACCCGAACCGGCGCGGTGGCGGCGATGAGCAGGCTGTCCTCGATCGAGCGGTAGTGGCGGTTGATCGCATACAGCATGGCGACGAGCACCGGCAGGATCGCGATGACCATCCACGCGCCGACCTGGAACTTGCTGACGCCGACAACGACCGCGACGACGCCGGTCGCGATCGCGCCGGCGCCGTTGATCACCGCACCGACCTGCCAGCCGCGGCTTCGGTCGTGCACCCACTTCCGGACCATGCCGCCCTGGGACAGCGTGAAGGCGATGAACACGCCGACGGTGTAGAGCGGGATCAGTCCGGTGACGCTCGCGTCGTACGCGACGATGAGGAACGAGGACACGAGCGCGAGAGCCACGATGCCCGTGCTGAACGCGAGTCGATCGCCACGCTGCGCGAACTGTCTGGGCATGAAGCGATCGACGGCCATGATCGAGGCGAGGCGCGGGAAGCCATTGAAGGCGGTATTCGCGGCGAGGATCAGCAGGAGAGCCGTCGAGAACTGGACCAGATAGAAATACCAGCTGGTACCGACGAGCGAACGCGCGAGGAGACTGAGGACCGTTTCGGTCTCGCTCAGGTCCGGCTGGATACCGATCGACGTGGCGAGGAAGCTGATCGAAAGGAAGATCGTGCCGAAGAGCGAGCCCATCAGGACGAGAACGATCTGAGCATTGCGAGCCTCGGGCTTCTTGAACGCCTGCACGCCGTTTGCGACAGCCTCGGTGCCGGTCAGCGCCACCGAGCCGGAGGCGAACGCCCGCAACAGCAGCAACACGGTGAGCGGTTGCGTTCCTTCTGGCGGGAACGACTGGATGGGCGCAGGTGCGCTCGGGACGTCGCCGGAGACGGCGCGCCATAGGCCCATCGCGATGAGTCCGAAGATCGCGACGACGTAGACGTAGGTGGGCGCGGCGAAGATATTCCCCGCCTCGCGGATGCCGCGCAGATTTCCGATCGTCAGGAGCGCGACGAGCGCAACGGCGATGCTCACACGTCCTGAGTGGAGGTCGGGAAACGCGCTCGTGACCGCGGCGACTCCGGCGGCCACCGACACCGACACGGTGAGGAAGTAGTCGACGAGCAGCGCGCTGCCGGCGACAAGGCCTGGCACCACACCGAGGTTCTCCTTCGCGACGACATAGCTGCCACCGCCGCTCGGGTAGGCCCTAATGACCTGCACGTACGACAGGACCACGATTGCCAGGACGACGACGATCGCGACGGTGAGAGGCAGGGTGAGCGCGGCGACGGCGCCGATGCCCGCCAGCGCGAGGATCCGCATCGCCTCCTCGGTCGCGTACGCCGACGAGGAGATGTTGTCCGACGCGAAGATCGCGAGACCGATCTTCTTCGAGACGTGTTCGCTGTGCTCCTCGGCCGTGGCCAGCCGCCGGCCGATCAACACACGGCGGACGTTCGTCCACGCGCGACCGACGCCGGCTTCCGACTCGAGCGCCGCGTCGGTGGCGACGAAGCCGCCCGTGGTGCGCTTGAACTCGGGCGGGCGAACGATCCGCACGACGCGATCGCCGGGCCGCTGTCCACGCCGCTCTTCGCGCCGCTCGAGACTCGTGCGTCCCGGGTCGGACGCGGAAGTCGGATCGCGGTCGTCGCTCAACGGTCCCTCAACTTCACCGAGTCTAGGGACGCGAGCGTGTTGAGAAGTTGTTTAGGTGATCGCTATGCGCGCGATCTCGGAGCCGCGTTCATCGAACAGGACCGCCTCGCGGAGCGCCGCCGCGTCGGCCGCGGCGATCGACACGACGTGCGCGGGCGCTGTGAGCACCTGCGTCACGATCGCGCCGGGACCGGGACTCGCGAAGGCCGCGCGCACGACGAGCTGATCGCCGCGGCGCTCGACCGCGGTGATGTGCACGGAGTAGCCCCCGGTGCTCTGCTGACCCTGGAACACGGCGACCATCACGCGGTCGGCCGACGCGGTCGCGCCCGGCACGAGGCGCAGGATGGTCGCCTGCGACGCGTTGCTCGTACCGACCATGAGCGTCGGGCCAGAGTCGTCCCGCGCCTGGGCCGTCGTCGCCACCTCGGTGAACGCGATCGAACGCGATGACTGAGTCGTGCTCACCGCACCGCCGCCGCCGGCCGTGCCGCCGCACGACGCGAGCAGGACGAGCACGAGCGCGGCATCAAACGCCGAACGCCAGGCGATCGGCGAACATCTCCGGGAGCCCGCGTGCGTGGATACGTCGTTGCGTCTCAGCCACGTGATACGACGAACGATAGAAGGTCACGGTCCGCGCGTCAGTGTCGAGCACCGCGTACGCCGCGCGCGGATCACCGTCGCGTGGCTGCCCGACGCTGCCGGCGTTGACGAGCGTGCGTTCTTCGAGGCGGTAGGCCTTTCCCTCCGCGACGTGCGACGCTCTCGCGCCACTCGCGGTGAGATGAAAGAACGCCGGGATATGCGTGTGCCCGTTGCAGCAGTGGTCGGTCTGCGCGAGCTCCAGAGTGGCTTTTGCCGAGCGCGTCGTCGTCACGTATTCCCAGAGCGGATCGCGGAGACTGCCGTGGCATAGCGTGAAGCGGTCCGCCGTCGCGACCGTCGGCAGCGCGGCGAGCGAGTCGCGATCCTCCGACGAGAGCCACTTCTGGTGAAGGAGCGCAGCCTCGGCCGCGCGATCGTGGAAGAACTCGAGGCCCTCGCCGGTCGCGACGGCGCGGTCGTGATTGCCCTGCACGAGGAGCGCGCCTCGCTCGCGCAGCAGTGTGAGCGTGTCGCCGGGGTCCGGCCCGTATCCGACGGTGTCGCCCGTCACCCACAGCGCATCGACCTTCCCAAGCGAGGTAAGCACCGCCTCGAGAGCCACGAGGTTCGCGTGGATGTCGGAAAGGAGCGCTACGCGCACGCGGCCTTCGCCTCGGCGAGCGTGAACCGCCGCTCGAGGAACGCGCGACCGATCACGACGGACGCAGCGCCCCAGCGCGCGAGCGCGCGCACGTCGTCCACGTCGCGCACGCCACCGCCGGTGTGGAACGCGACACCAAGAGCCGCTCCAACCTTCGCACGCAGCCGTTCCATGAGCACGAGGGGCGGACCTCCGAATTGACGGTCCGTGCCGAGGTCGATCACGTACAGTGCGCGGATCCCACGGAGCGCGGCGATCTCCGCGGCCTCGAGCGCATCGCGACCTGCCGCGCGCCGAACCAGCTCGGCGTGACCGCCGCGCGGCGCGAGCGCCCCGTCCTTCACTTCGATCTCCACGATCGCGCGATCGCCCAGACGCGCGATGAGCCGCAGCAGCGTGTCGTCGCCGACCACGGCGCTCGAGAACAGCACGCCGGCGAAGCCCGCCGCGATCGCGTCCTCCGCCTTCGCGAGCGAGGAGATGCCGCCGGCGAGGCGGCACGGGACTCCGGCGGTGCGTGCGATCTCGGCGAGCAGGTCCGCGTTCGTGTGGTCGCCGCGCTCCGCGCCGTCGAGATCCACGAGATGCAGCTCCTCCGCGCCCTCGCGAACGTAGCGTGCCGCGAGATCGATCGGCGCGATGTCCGCGCCGACAGCGCCGCGATACGCGACGCGCCCATCACGCACATCGACCGATGGAACGATCACCACGGGCGGCGCCGCGCCTCGGCCGACGTGCGCGGATAACGCAGCGGCGTGGCGCGCGTCTTCCGCACGACGACGAGGTTGCGACCAGGCAGCACGTCGCCGACCCCGAGCGAGGCGGTCGGCACGATGGACGCGATCTCGCCACCGAGCGCCGCGCAGGCCTTCTGCGCGCCCGGCAGCTCCGCGTCGACCCGTCCCTTCCACACGATCGCGTCACCGCCCAGGCGCAGGAAGGGAAGGATGTACTCGCTGACCTGACCGATCGTGCCCACCGCGCGAGCAGTGCCCACGTCGTATCGATCGCGACGTTCGCGACCGAGCGCTTCCGCGCGCTCGTTGCGGATCTCGACGTCTGTGAGTCCGAGGAGCGCGCACACGTCCTCGAGGAAGCGGACCTTCTTTCCCACCGACTCGACCAGGGTCAGTCGGATGTTGGGTAGCGCGATGCGCAGCGCCAAGCCCGGAAAGCCCGCACCGCTGCCCACGTCGATGACGCGTTCGCGGCCGGTCCAGCGCCGGACGGCCAGCGCGGTGAACGAGTCGAGGAAGTGCTTGCGGGCGATGTCCTGCGGCTCGGTGATCGCTGTGAGGTTCACGGACGTATTGCGTTCGATGAGCTCGTTCGCGAGCCGCTCGCAGACGGCCGTCTGCTCGGACGTGAGCGTGACGCCGAGTCGCGCCGCCTCGCCCGCGAGAGCGGCGAACGGCGGCGAGGCGACGGGCACGCCGGTATCGTACGTGCGTGCGGATGAGAGCGGCTCGCTTCGGTATGTTCGCGTGCGCCCTGCTGTTCTTCGCGCTCGCGTCGAGTGCGTCCGCGGCAACGCAGAGCATCGAGATCTCGGGCTTCGCGTTCCGGCCTGACGTGCTCTTCATCACCGCGGGCGACACCGTGACCTGGACGAACCGCGACAGCGCGCAACACAGCATCGTCTTCCTCACGGGCCTCGGACAGACGGAGAGCTTCGGGCTCGGCCAGAGCTCGTCGCTGCGGTTCATCGCGCCCGGCACCTACAAATACATCTGCGGGATTCATGGTCAGAGCATGTCGGGCATGGTGGTCGTGAATCCCGCCGAAGGCCCGATCGCCGCGGTGGCGGGTGGCGCGCCGACGTTCGTGCCGCCGACCCCGACGCCGATCCCGAGCGCCGGTGTCGTCGTCCGCGGCGCCGACGAAGCTCCGGTACTGCCCGCGGGCGCGACGGACATCAGCCTCGACGCCGGCCGGGCCGCCGTCTACGCCGGCATCGGCGCCCTCGTCCTGTATCTGCTCGCGCGCGCCGGCACGCTGCTCCGCCGCCGATGAGACGGCGGGCCGCGCGGCTTGCGGCGCTGGCGACCTTTCTCCTGTTCATCGCGCTCGCGTCCACCGCGGCCGGCGCGAACGCCAGCGTTGACATCGCGGGATTCGCCTTCGATCCGCCGACCGTGACGATCAACGTCGGCGAGACCGTGACCTGGACGAACAAGGATCAGGCCGCGCACAGTGCCTCCTTCGCCAGCGGCGGCCCGAAGACGCCGGTCCTCACGAACGGCAAGAGCGCGTCGCTCACCTTCACGGTCGCGGGCACTTTCGATTACGTCTGCGGCATCCACGGCGCGGCGATGATGGGGACGGTCATCGTGCGAGCGGTCGCCACGCCCGCGCCCACCGTCGCGCCCACCGTTGCGCCGACCATCGCGCCCACCGTCGCGCCGACCGTTGCGCGGACGGTCGAGCCCACGCCCACCGCGAGCCCCTCGCCGACGGCGAGCGCGGCTCCAACATCAGCCGCGCCCTCGGTCGCGGTGGCGGTGCCGACCGAGAAGGCGGCCGCTCCGGTCGCGTCGAACGACAGCGGTGGCCTGTCGCCGCTCATCATCGCGGGCGCCGCCACTCTTGTGATCGCGGTCATTGCCGGTGTGTTGACCCGCATCCGCCGCTAGGGCCCGCGCCGTGCAGGTGATACGGCTATGCCGAATGAGACAATCGAACGACCCATGACGGTCCTCCGCGCCGCCACACCCGCCGACGACATCGCTGAAGTGCTCATCGACGAGCGGGCGATCGCGGCGAAGGTGCGCGCCCTCGGCGCCGCGATCGCCGACGACTACCGCGGCAAGGACCTCGTCCTGGTGAGCATCCTCAAGGGCGCGCTCCCGTTCCTGGCCGATCTCATGCGACAGATGCCGATCCCCTTGGCGCTCGACTTCCTCGAGGTCTCGTCATACGGCGAGGCGACCGAGTCGAGCGGTGTCGTGCGGATCCTCAAGGACCTCGCGAAGCCGATCGAGGGCCGTGCCGTGGTCGTCGTCGAGGACATCCTCGATACCGGTCGAACCCTGGCCTACGTCATCGAGCATCTCCGTTCGAAGCAGCCGGCGTCCGTGCGCCTGTGCACGCTGCTGGACAAGCCCGCGCGCCGCATCGTGCCGATCCAGATCGACTATCGCGGATTCGAGATCCCCGACAAGTTCGTCGTGGGATACGGGCTTGATTACGCCGAGCGGTACCGCAACCTGCCCTTCATCGGCGTGCTCAAGCCGGAGGTGTACCGAGGGGAGCCGTGAAACGGCGAGCGCTCCTCGGCCACCTCGCGACCTGCGTCGTCATCGCCGCATCGACGCTCTCGCTGTCCGAGCCGGCACGCGCGGTGACGCTCGCAGCGGTACCGGCGACGGTGCGCGTGAACGTCTCCCTCTATGGCACGTCATACGCGCTCATCGGTTCGACCGGCGCGATGATCGCGACCACCGAGGACGGCAACGTCCTCTACAGGGGCGGGCAGCGCATGGTCGCCCGCACCAACGTGCAGCGCGTCGAGGGCGAGCCGGTGACGCTGCCACCGCCCCACGAGGGCATGACGAGCGAAGAGCGAGCCAGCCGCCTCGAGCTTCTGCGCGAGGCGCGCCGCGCGGCGCGCGAGGCGCAAGTGAGCGGGAAGCTCGTCACGATCCCATTCGAGGTCTCGCTGCTCGCCGGTTCCGACGACGCGCTGGGCACGCCGGTGCTGTCGGCATCGCACGTCGGCGTGATCCGTTTCGTCGCCGACTTCGGCTATCTCAACTTCGCGGGCCGGCTGTTCCGCGGCGTCCTCGAGATCACGACGGACGACTCGGGCGACATGATCGTTGTCAACCAGGTCGAGACGGCGCGCTACCTCGCGTCGGTCACCGGCGCGGAGTCACCGTCGAGCTGGAACGCTGAGGCGCTCGCGGCGCAGGCGATCGCGGCGCGCACCTATCTCGTGACGCACCTGCATAAGCATGGCACCTACGATCTCGAGGGCGACACGCGCGATCAGGAGTACGGCG
>WNEY01002235.1_pt1 | contig 14416 bp, 16 predicted proteins | sample 5400531 | NCBI WGS metagenome assembly WNEY01 (sample SAMN13153338, study PRJNA577476) | soil metagenome | isolation source: 200 cm saprolite under Douglas fir tree site 1 | place: USA:California | collected 2015-04-18
TAGTTTGTTCGAAACCTATCGCGAAAATGTCGACGGAAAATTCTGGTTCCCGAGCTACTCGCGCTCGGATGACACGCTGAATCTGAAGGGGTTGGAGATTCCCGTGCGACTGGTCATCAAGTGGACGGAGTTCAAACCCGTTTCCAGCGCGCCGCAAGCACCCGCCCCGCCGGCTCCTACAGTTTCCCCGAAGCCATAGGCACGGTTTCCAAGAAAACCGGTCCATCAGCGGAGCAATTTCTTCAGAACGTCCGGCAATTCGTCGAGCGAGGCGATCAGAAACTGAGGCCGGGCCGCGCGCAGACGCTTTTCCATGGGGAAAGGGCCGAGGACGCCAATTGCGCGCACCCCGGCGCGCCGGGCCATCTCCACATCCTGTGGCGCATCGCCAACATAGACGCACGAGGAGGGATCCAAATTCATCTGGCGTAAAGCCAGGCGCAGCGGCTCCGGATGCGGTTTTTTGCGCACGGTGTCTCCGCTGCAAACGCGCGCCGCAAAAAGCGTTGTCAAACGAAACTCGCGCAGTTGACGGGTGACGCGGGCGGTCCGCATCTTCCCAGCGCTTCCGCGGCAACCGGGCGGCGCGATAAACCTGATACCAATTCGGCGAGTAGTTTTTCTCAAGCTCCTGGAGCCCCCACGCGATACCCATCTCCTTGAACATGGCCAGGTACGCTGATGTGTCGGCGTGGTATGAATTAATGAGGGTGCCATCCCAATCGAAGAGAACTCCTTCAACGCCGTGTTTTCGTTTCGCGGGCATGGTTGTTCAGAGTAGCAGAAAGTTGGTGAAGGTCGAATTCGGTAGAGTGGAAGACGGATGGCGGGAGCAGTCTCGGGAGTTAGTTTGAATTTGGATCGGTGTGTGAGACTTACGGTTTGAGAAAACGGGACGGCATGCGATCGTCGCGGTCAAACTGAACATCGTCGAAGGCCGCGGCGATGCCATACCAGCCGGGCATGGCAGCGGCTTCTGCTCTGCATACACGAGCCAAGGTTGCGACGACGACATTGCCGAGGCCCAGAGGTCTGCTTACCAGCACGATTTCCAGCTCGATCGAGGCGCCGACCGCTAGTTGCTTGGGGCAAAGAAAATAGACGCCGGTGGAGCTGATGTCGCGAGTGACGAGAGTAATCGGAAATTCCTCGGGCACTCCGCCCGTATTGCGAAGGCGCAGCGGCAGGTTCAGTGTGGCGCGGGGGTATTCCCGATGTTCTGGATGTACGCCGACGGCGTGCGTGGGCACGCGGACGAAACGCCGCGGCTGCGCGGGGACCAGAAGCGGCGCCAAGTGTAGGGCAGGGAGGCGTGGCGCGTCCGGCACCGGTTGCGATACCGGTGCAAGGTTGCGAGTCTCCGCGGCTGTTTTGGCTGGCCACGATTCGAATGGAGTTACGCGTTTCGTCGCGCTCATCTTGCCCTCAGAGACGACACTTCGCGGTCGCTGGCTAAGGCCCAACAAAACAAACTGCCAAACTGACTTTCTGGAATTTCCCCGTCCACACTTGTGCGGTGTGGAGCGCTAAGATGGCACTAGTCGCGTCCAGCGTCAACCTGTGGAAAACGGCGGAAGTGTCCTAACTTCAAACACTTAGTAATGGTACCGGAACCGACCCACTACATTCTGTGGATTCCCTTAGAAAAGGCTCTACCAATATGGTGCTCGACAGCGGGGTCCGGCGCATCTATTCATTGGAAGTCAGTTCAGGTAAAAAAATGTCCACGACGACAGCTGAAACGCAGCACGCAGTGGGAACCGGTGGGCCCCTTTCGCATACGCCTGCGCGCACCACGACTCTGGTTCTGGTGGCCTTTGCGGCCGTCTATGTCGTCTGGGGTTCTACTTATTTAGCGATCCGCATTGGGGTTGAGTCGTTTCCGCCGCTGATTCTGGCCGGACTGAGGCACTTTACCGTCGGCTTGTTTCTATACCCGGTTCTGAGGAGGAAGACCGGGATCAGTCCTACGGTCGCACACTGGCGCACGGCAGTCATTGCCGGCGCTTTGTTGCTATTCGTCGGCAATGGCGGCCTGAGCTGGGCGGAACAGACCGTGCCCTCTGGCATCGCGTCACTCCTGGTGGCCTCAGTGTCGCTCTGGCTGGTGATCGTGGACTGGCTTCGTCCTGGTGGTGTTAAGCCCGTTCCCAGGGTGGTCATGGGGCTCCTGATCGGATTTGCGGGGCTTGCGCTGCTGGTCGGGCCGGCGCATCTGGGAGGTTCAGAGCGTGTCGATCCACGAGGCGCTGCGGTGCTGGTGTTCGCCTCTTTGGCTTGGGCCTGCGGTTCGCTCTACTCGAAACATGGTGGGATGCCCAGTTCACCGATGCTGGGCGTGGCGATGCAAAGCTTCGCGGGTGGAGCAATCCTATTGATCGCTGCGCTGTTCGCCGGAGAATTTCGCGGGCTGCATCTTTGGGCGATCTCGCTGCGCTCCTGGCTTGCGATCGCTTACCTCGTCGTATTCGGGTCGGGAATTGGCTTTAGCGCGTACATCTACATTCTTCACAAGAGCACCGCAGCGCGCGTGGCAACGTACGCGTTTGTGAATCCGGTGGTGGCGCTGTTCCTGGGCTGGTTGATGGCTGGCGAGACCATCACGCTGCGCACGGTTCTTGCCGCCGCGGTCATTCTCACCGCGGTCATTCTGGTAATCACGGCGCCGCACCGGACGCCGGCGCCAGTTACTGTTCCGGTTCCAGCCCCCGGCGAAATCTGATCGCTCGCTATTTTCGCCCGCGCAGCGTTCTTCATTTTGCCGGAGGTTTCCGGATAGATTTGCATTTCCGCTTGCGCTACTTTTAGCGTGTCGACCATGAGCAACGCACAAACCAATTTCGCACAGAACATCTCGGCGCACGCCGCCGCGAGATACTGGCGGGCTACGCTGGCGCGCGATTCGCGAGCCGATGGGAGCTTCGTGCTGGCGGTGCGCTCGACGCATATCTATTGCCGGCCGTCGTGCCCGGCGCGGCGGCCGCTGCGGCGCAACGTCACTTTCTTCCGCACGCGGGAAGAAGCAGAGAAGCAAGGTTACCGGCCGTGCTTGCGTTGCCGCCCGAATGAAATTTCAGGTTCCGTGGCGCTGGTGCAACGCGCCGCCGGCCATCTTGCCGAGTCTTCCGAAGAGGGCGTCCGTTTGGGAGCACTGGCGAGGCGGTTGGGGACCACGCAGGCGACACTGCGGCGCGCCTTCCTGCAGGTGACGGGCGTAAATCCGCGCGAGCTTGCGGAAGCGCTGCGCATCAAGAGGTTCAAAGCGATGCTCCGCGCGGGAAAAAGCATTTCCGATGCGCTGTACGAAACGGGATATGGCTCATCCAGCCGCGTCTATGAGCGCAGCAACGCACAGCTTGGCATGACGCCGGCGACTTATCGAAAGGGAGGACAGGGTATGAGAATCGGATACACAATTGCGAAATCACCAGTGGGGAAAGTTCTGGTGGCCGCGACGGAGCGCGGCGTTTCGGCCGTTTATCTCGGTGATGCGGAGAACACGATGATCGCCGAACTGCGGGAAGAATATCCACGGGCGGAAATAGCGCCCGCCACGGATTCGTTCCAGCGCTGGGTGCGGGAGATAGTGCAACGAATCGAAGGCAAACAGCCTCGATTGGAACTTCCGCTTGATTTGCAGGCGACAGCGTTTCAGCGGCGCGTTTGGCGGGAACTGCAGCGGATTCCACGCGGCCGGACGCGCACGTATTCGCAAGTTGCGAGGTCTCTCGGCCAGCCCAAGGCCGTGCGGGCGGTTGCGAGAGCCTGCGCCACAAACCCCGTGTCCATCGTGGTGCCGTGCCATCGCGTCATTCGTGAGGACGGTACGCTTGCCGGCTATCGCTGGGGGCTTTCGCGCAAAGAACAATTACTGGCGCAGGAGCGCGTGGCCGGGGACTAACCCATCGTCTTTTTAGTTTGTGAAACCAGAGAACCCGCGAGATTCAATAGATGGAAAGAGTTTAGAAATTACCCTCGGGGCTTTTCTACCTTTACACTCTTCGGCCAGTCGGGCTTGAATTTTGCATCGCTGATCTTCAGATTCTTCATCACGTGGGTGTAATGGGATAGGAAGTAATCGTCGGAGCTGGTCTCGAAAAATTTCTGCTGCACCGGCAGCCAGGATGCTTCGTCGATCCATATTCGAATTCTGGCGATCTGGCTGCGTGCCTGTTCGGACTTCGGCGTCAACTCCAGCACGACGGTCTTGCGGCTGTCGAACTCTTCCTCTCCGATCAGCGTCAGAACGTAGTTTTTCTTGAGCGTATCGCCTTTCGTTCCAAATCCCAGCGCCAGATACTGGTCGGCGAATGCGCGGTGCTTTCCGATGTTGTATTCCTCGACGCGATTGATCTTAGGCGTGAAAATGTAAAGCGAGTCGCCGTTTCGGAGAATCGTTCGCGGATCGGGCTTCTGGAAATCGATGCGCATCTTCTCATCGCGACGCACGAAAATCTGGCCGGTCTCAGTCGAGGAATCCTTCACAACCGCGGTGTACTTGATGTGTTCGATGTCGGCGGTCAGCGTGTGAAAGTCCTGCGCGGACTTATCCATCATGCTCAGGATGCCCTCGAGAGTCCAATTTGCAGCGGTCTGCGCGGCGAGTAGTCGAAGCCCGTCTGCGGCGCAGGACAAACCAACCAGGGCGAGGAGGAGAAAAGGTAGACGTCTCAAACGTGGCCTCTATCCAGTAGAGTTGCGGGGTTCATGCAAGCCCTCGGAATCGTAACATATACAAACAGATGCACGAACGCGCCACAGAGGTATCTGGGAACAAGGTCTTGGCCCCGGTCAGAACGGCGGCGAATGGTGAATTTCCACCTGGTAGGCAATTACCGTGCCTTGTTCATCGCGCAGCGGTTCGATGTTGGCGATGGAGAAATTCCCGTTGTGCAGCTCGGGCAGCGCCTCTTGCAAGGCGGTGTGCATGTCGTTTTGAAGCGCGAGTTTTGTCGGGGGAGCGAGGATGCGCGCATCCACGCGATACTTCAGGCGGTTTCCCTCTTTCGAAATCAATTGAACCTGTCCGGGTGTGACCGGCGCTCCGCTTTGCGGTTTATCGCGGAACCAGTTCCGTGGCGTGAGAAGCACGAAGACCAGAATCAGAATGACCGCGACGTCATACTGCCACGTGCCGCGCTCGTAGGACCAGAAAAACGTCCGGGAAAGAATTTGGCCAAGGCTTGCCATATCAATCCGCGGGCACCCCGTCGACGATGACTCCATCGCGCATGTGCACGACGCGGTCGAAATACGTGGTTGCTTCCGGGTTGTGGGTGATCATGACGATGGTTTGGCCCAGATCTTTGTTCAGTTGCCGGAGCATCTGCAGCACGATTTCCGAGTTTTTCGAATCCAGGTTTCCCGTGGGCTCGTCGGCGAGGAGAATCTTCGGCTCATTGATAATCGCCCGCGCGATGGCCACGCGCTGCTGCTCGCCGCCGGAGAGTTCCGAGGGTTTGTGATGAAGGCGACCCGCCAGACCGAGCATCTGTGTCACGACATCGAAGCGGTGGGGGTCAAAACCGTCGCCGTGAATAAACTGCGCGATGGCGATATTTCCTTTGGCTGTCAGCGTGGGGAGCAGATTGAAGCGCTGAAAGACGAAGCCGATTTTGTGGCGGCGCAATTTGGTGCGCGCGGCGTCGCTCAGTTCGGTGAGGTCATTCCCGTCGACCAGCACTTTGCCGCGGGAGGCTTGCGCCAGGCCGCCGATCACATACAGCAGCGAAGACTTGCCGCAGCCCGAAGGCCCCATCACGGCAACCGATTCGCCAGGCTGGACCTCGAAATTCACGCCACGCAATGCCGGGACTTCAACCTTTCCCGCGCGGTAGAGCTTCCACAAGTTTTCCGTTCTGAGTATCGGCTCCACGCTCTTTTTTCCCTGGAAAATCAGCCCTTCGGCAGGTTCTTGTATTGTAGCTGCGATTCCCATTCGTGCCTAGCCATACCGCCAGCTTCGCGGTCCTTTCCACTCGTCTTGGTGTCCTAGTCGTACGATAATGCCTCAACCGCGTCTTTGCGGCTCGCTAGCCACGCCGGATAGCTCGCGCCGAATAGCGCGCCCATGAGCGCGATACCAGCCGCGCGAAGAATCCATCCCGAAGTGATTAGAATGGTTAAGGTCGGGAACTTCCAGAGAAACCCGGCTCGGACCAAATAGCTTAGTCCTATGCCTGCACCAATTCCGAGCACGCACAGCGCCGCGGATTCCGAGAGCAGCGCCCGGATGACGAACCAGTGGTTTGCGCCGAGCGATTTCAGAACGCCAATGTCCCTGGTGCGCTCGATCACGGTGGTGTACATGGTGAGAAAAATGACCAGCAGCCCGATGGTGATGGCCAGAAGGATCATGGCGTTGATAAAGGACTCCAGGCCCGGGATATTTGTCGAGGTCATCAGGGAGAGGTAGTCCTTAAGGGGCCGGACGGTGTAGCCGGGAAGGACGTGACGCATATTTTCCATGACGTCTTCGGTGTGCTCGGGGCGCGTGCACTTCACAAAGAAGATGGTGGCCTTGTCCCGCGCGCCCACCAATTCCTGGAGCGTCGCCAGGGGAACAAAAAGCCGAGAACCTTTTCCATGCTCGACGATTCCCGCGACATGCCAACCGTGATCGAAGATACGGTAGGTCTCTCCCGGCTGTATCTTTTTCGTCTTCGCCGCAATGTCGTCCACAAGAATGTCGTCCGGACCTTCCAGGTCGTGCCCCTGAAGGAAAACAAATCCGCCTGAGACGGCTCGAAAGCTTTCTTGATCGATTCCGTAAACGATTTCCACGCCTGACGTGTTGAACTGGAAAAGCACGGGGGCCACGGATTGGACATACTTTAGCTCCGCAAGCTTATCGCCGATCTTGATGGGCATGGGGGCACTGCCGAAGGCCAAGAAGAACGACGCGGATGGCGGCTGCAGCATGATGTCTGCTCCGATGCCCTCGATGCGCTTGGCCGTCTCGGTCAACAGGCCGCTGGTCAGCCCGACGATCAGGACGACGAGCGCAACCTCCACCGCGATTCCCATGGCACCGATCAGAGTGCGCAGCGGGCGGTGCAGCAGATTGCGGACGATCAGCTCACCCATCATGGCTGCTTGTTCTCCGTGGCTTCGCCAACTGGCGCCAATTCCGATCCCGGCGGTTGCTCAAGCTTGAACCGGTCGGCCGGAATCTCTTCGTTCATCCTGACTTTCGTGACCTGCAAATCCAGTTTGTAGTCATCATGCGGCCTTTCGATTCGAATTGCGCGTGGAAACGAGGCAGTGCCATTTGAAGATGCGGCTGGCGCGGCCTGCCCTGCAGCACTATCCGAAGGTTGCCAGTCCGCCAGACGAACATCCGAAAGCAGGACACCCTTTGGCCCGAAAGTCTCCATGCGGGCGACCTGCAAATCCGAACGGTCGAACCAGATCTCCCGCAGAACTTCCACCTGATAGCCGCCGCGCAAAACGGTCAGGATGTAGTACCTGGCGTTCTCGTCGTTGAACTCTCGCAGAGTCACAGATTCTTCTTTGCGGATTTCCGGCCAGAGCAGCGCGTCCAATAAATGCTGCGGCCGCAAATTCTCGATGGGCTTGCTGCTGGCGCGCTCGACGGCCACCGGCCCAACGATGAACTTGTTCTTGGACGGAATCGAGACACGAAATGTCTCGCCGTCGCTGGCCATGTCGAACACCGTGGTTCCGATCACCGGCGCCTGCCCGATCACACGAATCTCCGCCGGCCGCGCCGCCAGTAGAAACGCCTTAACCTCATGATACTCATCAATGACACCGCTATACTTCGATCCCGCAGTGGGCTTTAGCACCACCGTGGCATTCAGAGTTTTTGTGCTGCGCGCGATCAGATTGTAGGCCTCGAGGAGCTCTTCACGCGTAGCGTCCTTTGCTACCGGCTTCTGCGCGACGACGGTGTGCCCGGTGACAACTCTTCCACCCCTGCAACCGCAGGAAATAGACGCCAGTGTCGCCAGGAACAGGCATGTTTCCACACGTCGCATCAATCAGTTCCGTCCTCACGCATATCAATAAAGCAATCTAGCAACCACTTGGATGCCGGCCAATCAACGTGGGGCGCAGCCTGGGAGGCATTCAATTGGGCCGCGCAATGTAGATGTCAAACGGCTGAACCGCCGGCCGCAATCGCCGGATGATTTCGCTGGGCCAGAGCGATTTGCTCAGCAAAGTCACCCAGCCGTCTTCCGGCTCGCAAATGGCGCAAAACGTGTAGCGGGCGTACGCCGCCTGGTACGCGTCCAGCCCGCGCTTCGAGAGGTCGCTTTCGAGCGCGGCGTCAATCGATTGCGACGCCGTGGCTGCTCTAACGCCAAACGTCTCGCCTTCGAATCGCTCGAAGAGCTTCCGTAACTGCTCCTGATTCGGCTGGGGCAAAACGACGCAACGCTCAGCCGCATCGCGCAACGCAATCTCCTGGATTTTGCAAAACTCTCTCACCCTCTCGATGTGGCTGAAAAAATCCACGACGTACGATTCGTTCCCCGCAAGGGCAGGAAAAACCGCCGACCAGATATCAGCAGCATCCTTGCCGCGCACTGGCTCGCGGTTTTCGGTTTCGAGCAGCTCGAGTCCCACCGCTTTCACGTCGCCGCCGAGGTCCAGCGCCTGCACGTCCAGAGAAAACGGCGGCAATTCCAGCGCACCGCTTCCTGGTGCCGCAGTTCCCTGGGTATTCATTCTTCGGACTCCAGCTTCGGAAATTTCGCGCGAAATTCCGGCGCCTGCTTCCGAACGTCCAGCCAGTCAAAGAAGGCATCCGGCGTCTCCAGCCAGATGCGGAACCAGCCGGCGATCTCTTCTTTTTCGGCGCGCTTGTGTGCTTCCACTTTGTGGTTGCGCGAGATCATCTCCGCGCGGCGCTTGCCCAGCCGCGCTATGTTCAAAACGCGCTCAACGGCGGCGTGTTCGCCCTGCGAGCGAAACTTGCGCATCAATTCATCCAGCCGCATGATGCTGACCTCGGCATCTTCCAGCGTCTTGAAGTGCAGCAGATCCTCGAACTCTTCCTCGTACTGTTCCTCGGCCTCTTCCTGCTGGTTAATGGTTACCTTCTGTCCTGCGTCTTTCAGCACGTCCGCGATGTATTCCATTCCCGTTTTGCCGGCCTCGCCATGCTCCGCCAGGAGCCGCCGCCGCAGCTGGTCGATCTCCGCCGGTGTCCATTGCTCTACCTTGATCTCCCGGGCGGTCTCCAGGATCAGCGCCTTCTTCGTTTTCAAGTCTTCGGTCATCGGGCCGTGCCTCGGTGTTGCTTGCCGTGTTTTTTCTTCGGGCTGGGACGTGGCGATGGTGGCGGCGGTGGCGGCGGTGGATCCGCCGGCAAGCCTGCCAGCAACCGGTGGTACTTCACCACATTCTTGTTGTGTTCCGCCAGGGTCGCGCCAAAAAAATGTCCGCCCTGCGTGTTAGCCACGAAATAAAGGTAGTCCGTGTCCGCCGGCCGCAGCGCGGCGCGCAGCGACGCCTCGCCCGGATTTCCGATCGGCCCGGGAGGAAGCCCGCCGTGCTCATACGTGTTGTACAGTGAATCGAAGCTCAGGTCCTTTCCGGTTAGCGATCCATTGTATTTTCCGAGCCGTTCCATTCCATAGATTACCGTGGGGTCGCATTGCAGGCGCATGCCTTTGCGGAGGCGGTTTTCAAATGCGCCCGCCACTAGCGGCCGCTCTTCCGGCTTCGGCGTTTCCCTTTCCACTAGCGACGCCAGCGTCACAATCCTGTTCACCGCGCGGTGGTCGCCCTCGTCTGTCAGGCCACCCGCCGACGGCGAGGCAATATGTCTCCACTCTTCCTTGAACTTGTGCACCATTTCGGCGGTCAGTTCGCCGGCTGTAGGGTGCCTGGGTAGTTCATAGGTGGCAGGGAAGAGGAAACCTTCGAGCGTCTGAGCGCCTGACGCAAAATCCCGAATCAGCGCCGGATCACCCGCGGCAAAGAGAAAATCGCCCGCGCGCATGAACTTTGCTGCCTGCAGTTCGCGGGCGATGTCGAACATTGTTTCGCCCTCGCGCACCGTGAACGGCTGCTGGTACACCTGCCCGTTCGCAAGCTTCCAGAAAACCTCGCTGCCGGTCATGGCACGATCAAAAAAGTATTCGCCGGCCTGCAGTGTGCGCTTCGGATGCCGCCGCGCGTAAATCTCAAACGCCAGCGCGCTGCGCACCGCGCCATTGGTTTTCAGCAAATACCCTACGTGCCGGCTCGAAGCCCCGCGAGGCACGTCGACGAAGACGCCTTCCGCCGCGAAGCCCCGATACGGTTTCGTGAAGCCGTGCCAGATCCACGCGGCGGCGCCCCCCGCAATCAGCGCGATCAAGAGTAATAACGCGAGCAAATACTTCAATTCAGCCTCACCGATTTACTTTCTTGGTTCGCTCAGGCCTTGCTGGCCGCCTGCCCTTGCCGATCCAAATACTCTTTCAAAATGACGGCAGCCGCCACGGCGTCCACGCTCATCTTGGCCTGCACATTCTTCGATTTCTTACTGCCCGTCAGTTTTTCGTCGTGGATGAATCTTCCCTGAACTTCTTCCATTAAGCGCTCGGCTTCCCAGCTCGTCAGCCGCTCGTCCACCATTTCCACCGGCACGCCGATCTGCTTCCGCACCCGTTGCGCAAAGCGCTCCGCTTCTTCAGCCATTTCGCTGTGCGTGCCATCCAGCCGCAGCGGCAATCCCACCACGATCTGCTTCACGCCGTGCTCGCGGACTAGCTCACGCAGCCGCCGCATGTCCTCGTTCCGGTTAATGCGTTCCATCGTGCTCAACGGTTGCGCCATGCGCGTTTCCGCGTCCGCGAGAGCAAGCCCGATCCTCGCGCGGCCATAATCCACCGCCAGAATGGATCGGCGCTCAATCCCGTTCAAATCGTTTTTAGAGCTTGGCACGCTTCCAGTATACCGGGAAGGACACCACGATATATGCGATGCGTCCTAAGAGGTGCCTCTCACAAAGAGCTGCGGAGAGCACTCAATGCTGAGTCTAAGGCTTACGGCCGCGCGCGCCGCTCTGCCAGGCGTCCCAGTAGCCAAGCAATTTAAGCTGCTGGTCGAGGCCGGTTTCTTTCACGAGAACATCGAGTTCGCCGCGCGAGAGGCGTTTGCCGAGCGGTTCGGCGCGGTCGGCGATTCCCCAGGCCGTCAGCGCGGCGAGCACGGTGTGCAACTTCAGTTCGCGCATGTCCACTTTGTCCAGCGTGTCCGAAGCGGCGTGATAATTGGGCAGGTAGTTGGCCTCTTCCTGATTGGCCACGAGCGTCGGCACGCCTTCGAGCATGAAATCGAAATTGTCCGTCCCGAAGGAAGCGTCAAAAGTGTGATTGTTCGCGCCCCAGGCTTCCAGCGGCTTGAGGACTTCGCGCACGCCCGCCTCAATGTCACGGCGCCCACCCAGCGAATACCCGGTGACCCGCCCGATGCCGGAGTCATACGTGATCATCGCGCGAATTTTGTCGAGTTCCGCGCGGTGCGTCTTCACGTATTCGAAGGAGCCCACTGTGCCTTGTTCCTCGCCGCTGAAGAGCACGAAGCGTATCGTCCGCCGCGGCAAGAGTCCAGTGGCCTTGATCGCTCGCGCCGCTTCAATCACCAGTGCCGCGTTGCAGCCATTGTCGAGAGCCCCGGTGCCCAGCTCCCACGAATCCAGGTGCGCGCCCAGTATGACGACTTCATCCGGCTTCTCGTATCCACGGATTTCGCCCACAACGTTTTCCTGCTCGATTGCGCCGCCGACTTTGTTGGGCATGTCAAAGCGCGCACGAACCTTACCTGGATAGGCCGCGACGGTTCGTGCGAGGCGCATCGCATCTTCGCGAGCCACAACCGCTTGCGGAATCTTGTCAATCTTGCCGGCCAGGGAGTTCGTATGGCGATAGAGCAACAGCCTTTCCCGCGCGCCCATCCACAAAATGGCCCTCGCGCCTTCCTTCACGGCATGCTCGATAATCGTAGGTGGCCGCAGGTATTCGTTGAAGAGATCGGCCCATGTTGATCCGATATCGCTATGAACCAGCAAGATCGCGCCTTTGACGAGTCCGCCTGCCTTCGCAAAATCGTCCTCGTTGCCGTATCCCACATCGACAACGTTCGCTTCAATCCCGCCCGCTGGCGTTGGCGGTGACCACCCCTCCGCTTTCAGCCGCACGGGAAATTTCACTGCGCCGAGCAGTTCGAGCCGCGTGTCACCCTCGCTCCAGGTCACCGCCAACGTGTACTTCTCCGTATGAACTTCCACTCCCGCCGCGCGAAACGCCCCCACGCCCCACTCCACGGCTTTGGCCATTTCCGGCGACCCGGTCACTCGTCCGCCGATTTCATCCGTCAGCCGCCGCAGATTCTCCTCCATCGGCGACGAACCCATCACGATCGGCAGAATCTTCGCCGCTGCCTCCGCGCACGACGACGCTTCCGTTGCCGAGCAACCCGCTTTTCCCTGAGCGCTTTGCCCCGGGATCAGCGAATCCTTCTGCGCCGGCGGCATCTGCGCCCGCGAAGGCGCTAGTGAAGCGAAAAAACCAAGAAGCAAAGAAACAAGAAATGTCGAACGGCGAGGCATCAGGTGGCTCTCTGTTCCCGGAATTTCAGCGAGAAGTTTCCGCGTTCCGATTACGGAGCGGATTATACCGAAGGAAGCGCTCCGCTGGCATCTTGTCCTTAGCTTTCGCTGTATTTAGTTTTTTGGCCTTTGTTTCGGATCGAGAAGGCAATCCGCGACGCGAGCGACTTGCACCATTTCGGCCACGTCGTGAACACGCACAATGTGCGCCCCGTTCAAAATGCTCGCGGTAACCGTCGCGGCCGTGCCCCAAATGCGCTCTTCCGGGGGAGCAGGTTTGCCCTCTCGAGCCAATGTCGTGCCAAGGAAGCCCTTGCGCGAAGTGCCCACCAAGAGCGGATAGCCAAGCTTTGCGAGTTGCGGGAGTTTTTGCAACAACTCATAATTCTGCGCGAAGCTCTTGCCGAAGCCGATGCCCGGATCAAGAATGATCTGCGATTTCGGCACGCCGGCTTTTCTGGCGAGGATCACGGACTTGCGCAGGCCCTGAATTACGTCCTTCATGACATCACGTGCAAACGGCCCCTTTTGCATTGTTCGCGGCTCTCCGCGCATGTGCATCAGAATGAGCGGCACGCGGCGGCGCGCGGCGACTTCCGCAATCCGGGGATCGTTCTTCAACCCTGAAATGTCATTGATAATCTCCGCGCCGGCATCGAGCGCGGATTCCGCGACCTCCGACTTTTGCGTGTCGATCGAAATAGGAATCTTGAGCAGCCGGCGAAGGCCACGGAGAACGGGCAAGACCCTCCGCAGCTCTGCGTCGATGGAAATTTCTTCGGAACCCGGCCTTGTCGATTCCGCACCTACGTCTATCAAATCAGCGCCGGCGCGCTCCATTTGCACGGCGTGCTGCATCGCTTGTTCTTCGGCGCAAAACTTCCCGCCATCGGAAAAGCTGTCCGGGGTTACGTTCAGCACACCCATTACCAGCGTGCGCTCGCCAAGCACGAGCTTCCCCGAGCACAGCCGGAGGTTGAATTTTTTCCTGGGGCTCATTCGGAGGAATCGAGAAAACGCAAAATGACTCGCCCTTCCTTGCTAGGAGGAAGGCTCTTCCACGAGTCACTAGTCACTAGTCACCAGTCACTCTTAGTCCAGGTCAAAATCGCGGATGGGTTTGCCCGCGGGCGCGTCCTTGGCCTTCTTCATCGCTTCTTCAAATTTCTTCGCCAGGATGTCTTCCTTGTTGGTTTCCTGGAACCAGGAATCCGCAAACTTGTCCTCGCGCTGGCGGTTTTGTTCGGCCAGGATTTTCTGGGCGTCGGTCAGGTCCACGTTAGGGCCGGTTTTGACCGGTACTTCATGCGAAAGCACGGCGCCGAAAACGGGATCAACGGTCAGCTTTGCCTTGCAACACGGGCAAGTGACCTGGAGGTTCTCGCCGGAACGATTTCCCATGAAATCATTCTACACCCCTTCGCCCCGGGCGCGCGTAATAGCGCGTGAGCTCCGATGTCCCTTGCGGTTGGAAATGCCGTGCTCGCCGGACACACTCGAGCGAAACATCTTTTGACAAGCTCGCTTCGCGCAGAGATGCTATGAGCAACACTTTTCTTGAGGTGTGCCTATGTTCCTGTCGCCTGCTCGAAACACGTTTCGATACACGCTCTCCTGGTGCATCGCGGTGGCCCTGCTGTTCGTTCCCTTGCTGCTCTGGGCGGCTTACGATTTCTACCGGAGCCGCCAGGTGGACCCGGTATTAGCGTTCTTCACTGGCGCGTTCGGACTATTGTTTGCGTACGCCTGGCTGTGGACGAAAACAAGAGTTACCCTTCATGAGGAGGGGATCTCCTACAAGTCTCCCTTCAGAGAAAAGGATCTTCGGTGGGACGAAATCACGGAGAC
>WNEY01002130.1_pt1 | contig 14412 bp, 14 predicted proteins | sample 5400531 | NCBI WGS metagenome assembly WNEY01 (sample SAMN13153338, study PRJNA577476) | soil metagenome | isolation source: 200 cm saprolite under Douglas fir tree site 1 | place: USA:California | collected 2015-04-18
TTCACCGCCGGGTGTTGGAGCAACAGAGCTTCAACTTCGACAGGATCGACGTTTTCCCCACCTACTTTGAGCATTTCCTTGTACCGACCGAGGAAACGGATCGTTTCATCCTCGCGCATGATCGCCATATCGCCGCTATGGAGCCAGCCCTCGGCATCGATGGTTTTAGCTGTCTCTTCTGGCTTTTTATAATAACCCTGCATCACCCCATACCCGCGGCAACAGAGTTCTCCGGGGGTTCCATAGGGCACGGAGTGTCCTGTCGTGGGATCGATGACCTTGAACTCATAGCCTTGGAGCGGAGCCCCAGAGGCCAGGCAACGGTCGTCTTCAGTGTCGGTGGGAAAGCCCAGTGCCGCTCCAACGCCCACTTCGGTCATACCCCATCCACTCACGGTATGACACAATACCCTTTGTGCCCGGCGTGCCACTGGCTCAGTACTGGCCAGCCCGGCGGCCAGCAGGCCGGTACGCAGGCTGGAGCGGTCAGTCTGCGCGCACGCAGGGTGCTCCATGAGGTCCTGAAAATGCGTGTCAAACCCGTGTATCATGGTGACCCGCTCGCTCGCGATGAGCCGTAACGCTTCACCCGGATCAAAGTGCTCCATGAGCACCTGTCTGGCCCCGGTGACAAGTGACATCAGGGGACCCTCGTAGAGCCCAAAGGCATGAAACAGCGGCAGGTACATGAGGATCACGTCCCGCGGCCGCACCGCCATACGATTGGCCTCGTCCGTGACATTGCGCAGCACGTTGTGGTTATGCATCACGCCCTTGGGGAAACCGGTGGTACCCGATGTATACATAATCAGCACGGTGGCATCGGGGTCGACAGCACGCTGACGCGTGGCCAATTGCTCGACTGCTACCGACGCCCCAGCCGCCACGACGTCCTGCCAGCGCAATGTCCCAGGATAGGTGTGTGCACTGACGACACTGACCTGACGGAGTTCTGGAAACGCCGCTGCTTGGAGAGCCTGCGGTGTTGTACAGGTAGCGAGTTCAGGCATCAATTCACGCACCATATCGAGATACCCAATGGGGCCAGAATGATCGGTAGTAATCAGCATGCGCGTATCGGATTGCCGCAGCACATACTCCACATCCGTAGTGCGAAAACGGGTATTAATCGGGACCAGGACCGCGCCAATCTTGGCGACAGCAAACAAAATGTGCAGCCACTCGGGGCGGTTCGTGAGCCATAAGGCCACCTTGTCCCCAGGCTGAATACCGCACTGCATCAGCCCCCGTGCTGCCCGGTCACTGTCAGCCTGGAGTTGTTGAAAGCTCCACCGTTGCCCTGCAAAGGCCAAGGCTTCTCGCTCGCCAAAACGCTGTACCAGGCGATCCAGCAGATCGCCAATCGTCACCTTCTCAAACCACTCAGGCATACTGACCTCACGCTACACGATACGGATAGGCAGTGAAACTGCCTCTTTGCCACTACAACTCAAGCATAGATGTACTCATAGCAGATTAGCTTGAGATCCTCACGTTGGATTCTGCCCACAGGCTTTTTGTCACCAGAACCATTGGGAGAAAATTCCCCGTGATGCTGATACAGCGCTTGGACAGTCTCAATCAGCCCGTGAACGTTGTTCGTGCTGCTATAAGTCTGCAAAGCTTTGCGTAGCTGTTGAACCGACGCACCAACGAGAGGCTGTTTCAGGAATTGCCGCAGTTCCCGCAGTTCCCTGCGGTCAAACCCAGGGTTATTCAGATGGCCTTGGAGCACCTGAGAGACCAACGTTTGTTCCTCAGAGACAGGTTTATTCACAATTGCGGCAGCTTCCTGCTGTGCAACATCCCCAAGGATGCTCTCGATGATTTTGTCCTGTATTGCGCAAACATCAACCTCTTGGTAGGGGGTGGAAAACGTGGTGTATCGGGGCTGCAAGCGATAATCTGCATAATGTGATATCGATTGTCGATAATCCTGCGTGTCTCCAGATCATAATAGCGCCAGAAATGAGCACGTCCACTGTCTCGCGGAGCTATGAAATAGAAAAACATGCCCTTGGTGTCACGGCGTTCCAACCCTGAGTGGATACCGTTCATGTTAATAACCTTACAACAATCCACATCAGACAGCGTGCGGCTGCTGAAAGTGCCCAGCGCCGTTTTGCGGAGTTCATGCTAAGCCTCTGATAGATCGAGTTCCAGTTCATCCAGCACCAGCACAGCGATCTCTGTAACGCGCTTGATACCCGCATCGTTTGTCAGAAACGCATCACATCTGGCATCTATACCAGCCGCAACGTGAAGCGCATCAGGCGTTCGCAGGTTATAGCGAGCGCGCAAAGCAGCGGCGGATTCTGCAATTCGAGCTGTAATCGTCAGCAGGTGAAATCCCCCACTGTGCAGCAGAATATCACGGTATTCTCGTTCGAGCCTGGCGTTGCCCAGCTTGAAAGGGCGTGTCAGAACTTCCGTCAATGTCATCACCGAGCTAACCGCCTCAATCGGCCTATCCTCAATCGCTTCAATAATGGCGTCCATCTTCGCCACGTAAGTCGGGTGTTCTTCGACATAATAAATCAGCGGTGCAGTTTCAGTGTATAGCCGTTGGATCCCCTCTAGCGCATCGCTAATTTTCACGGACGTTCATCCCATTCGCTGCGAAGCTGGTCTACGTACTCCTGTGCGTCGATGCCTTCCCATATTTCTTTGCCCAGCCCACGCAGTTCAGATAAACGTCGCTGCTGACGGGGTGCTGCTTCAGGGACATCTAGCGAATCAACCAGCAACTTAACCAATTCTTTGCGCTCTTGTCCGCTCAGTGTCTTTGCCTGTTGTAGAATTTCCGCAATAGTCATCGCGGTTCTCCTCACCTGTATGCCTTCTTAGGCCTCTTATACGCTACGCTTGTCCTAATATCCGCCTTGCCCAGACACGGGTTTGCTTGGCCTCGTCGTGGCTGAGAACTTCATCGTGTGCAGCTTTGTTGCGGATGTCGCGCATGGCATCGTCGTTCAAGACCGTCACGAGCCCATTAGTGCCGAAGACACGGTTTGTCGCATCGGGGATAGTGCGGCTGATGAAGTTCCGCAGGGTGTACGATCTTTTGGACATCGACCGCTGCGTTGGCTTCGCGTAGCCGCGGCAAAATGGTGCTAACTTCCGGGTCGTATTCGTCGTCTGGCGCACCCATGGCGATCAAGCCAATAGGGTCGGCCGCGCGCAGGAGGCAAGACACATCAGAGTATAAACTACCGTATGCTGCTTTGAGCGATTGGCGACGCTTCCGACGACCTTCTGTCATGTTCTGGCTCGCTGTAAGCAACTGACTAAGCTTAGGTTAAGTAGGACGCCTGAGCATATCTCAGTCGTGTAGAGGGACAGTATACACCAAGATGAGCACATCGTACTCTTCCTGCAGCTAGAGGACCAAACCGTGGATCTGGCCGCGGGCCTGGGACAGCTTATCCCCACGCACAGATAGCCAGACTTCCATACTGATTTCCTCAGCAGCATGGTACCACGACTAGCACTTTCCCCACCACCGCGCTATCCTAGGCGCACTGTGTGGGTTTGGTGGTATCAGGGAAAAGCGTGGCTGGTCAGGAGGCCACCACGAGCATGGACACCAGGGGAGACAAGGCATGGCAGGCAACAACGGGACGGAAATCCTCGTGCTCGCAGCCACAGGGAGGTAGTCTCATGGCGACGTTGGGCGAACTCGCGCGGCTTATCCGCAGTAAGAATGCTGGCCCCTTTGAGCTGACCTTTGACATCATGTTTGCCAAGCCGGAGGTCTACGAGCGCGTCAGGGATTCTGGGGCGCTTACCCGCGAAGTGGTCGCAGCCCGGTACGGCTTGCCGCCGGACGAGGTGAAATTTTTCGTCTGCGATAACGCCCTGGCCTTCAAGGCGTCGATCCCGCGGCCCAACTTCCAAGATGACCTGCTGGACAGTGATAACCACGGCGGCCAGCAATATGCGCCATTGATGGATATTGAGATCCCTGGGTCGTAAGTGGCTAGACACCCAGGGAATACTGTTTCACCAGGACGTTCTCGCTCAGTTCCTTGTCCTTGTCGTGCTTACCTCTGCTTCGTCATGCTATCTCTGCCTTTCTCGGCAGGCAACCTGCGCACATACGGTCCACAGACTTGTGGAAGGATGTATGGCTCTTCCCGTCACACTCAAAGACATTGTCGAAGGCTTAGAATTTCAGTCCGATGAAGGTGCCTCCTATCTCAACACCGCGACTGGGGACGTAGTCTACGTGACCCAGGAGGAGCTACGAGCGGCTGAGGAAGATGCACCACTTGCAGACTTCCCAGCCTGGCAGCACGACGCGCTCCGCATCACCAAAGACATCCTGGAAACGGACGTTTACCGCATCGCCAGGTTTCGCAGCGTTTTGCTGTTAGAATCCACTTTTTGACCACACCCCATGACTCGTTCGGCTCAAGCCTCTTGACTTGGACGCGATTTTTAATTACTATCTGGTCAGTTAATAAACACTGTGCGATGGGTAAGGTCACGGAGGAGAGCGTATGCCGTCTGATCCTGGAACCCGCTGGCAGCGCCGCAAAGATGCACGCCCAGCCGAGATTTTGGCTGCGGCGCTGGCCTGCTTCAAGGCGCGCGGCTTCACTGCGACACGCCTGGAAGATGTGGCCGCCAAGGCCGGCGTGACGAAGGGGACAATCTACCTCTATTATCCCAGTAAGGAAGAGTTGTTCAAGGCGGTAGTGCGCGGCGAGTTGGTACCAAACATTGAGCGCCTGGAAGCCGCCATCCGGGACACGCCGGTCCCGGCTGCGGCGCTGCTCGAACAGCTTTGCACGTTCTGGGTCCAGCACATTGTGTCTTCCCCCGTCAGCGTTATCCCCAAGCTCGTGATCGCCGAGGCCGGTAATTTTCCCGAGTTGGCCCGGTTCTACCTGGAGACGGCTGTGCACCGTGGCCTCGGGCTCATTGCCTCCATCTTGCGCCGTGGTATCGCCAGCGGTGAGTTCCGGCCGGTCGATGTCGAGCACGTGGTGTACTGCGTGCTCGGGCCACTGCTATTCACTGTGCTCTGGCAGCATTCTCTGGGGCCGTACGCTGACCGCTCGCTCGATGTCCAAGCCGTCTGCCGCGCCCACCTTGACCTGATGCTCCACGGCCTCCACATGCACACCCCGGTGCCCACCCAGACGCCCTTTCGAGAGGGGAGGTAAGGATGGTGGGAGCAGGTGACCCATGCGACGTGTAGTCCTGATCGTGGTGCTGCTCGCCGTGGCCGGCGCAGCCGCTAGTGTGCCGTGGTGGCTTACCCATCGCCACCAGACAGCCCAAGAACTCACCCTGTACGGCAATGTAGACCTGCGGCAAGTAGCGCTGGCGTTCAACAACAGCGAGCGGATCGCCGACGTGTTGGTCCAGGAGGGTGACCACGTGTGGCAGGGACAGGTGCTGGCCCGGCTCGACACGAGGCGTCTGGAGCCACAGGTGGCCCAGGCTGAGGCGCAGGTGGCGGCCCAACGGCAAATCGTCGAACGGCTGCGCCACGGCAGTCGCCCCGAAGAGATCGCCCAGGCTGAGGCGCAGGCGGCAGCCCAACGGCAAATCGTCGAACGGCTGCGCCACGGCAGTCGCCCCGAAGAGATCGCCCAGGCCCGGGCCAACCTTGAGTCGGCGAAGGCCGACGCCGCGAACGCGCGTCGGCAGTACGAGCGCCTCAAGCCCCTCTTCGATCGCTCCGTGGGGGGAGCGGTGAGCCAGCAGGATGTGGACAACGCCAAGGCAGCCTGGGACGTGGCCGAGGCGAAACTTGTCGTCACCCAGAAGGCACTGGCCTTGGCCGTTGCTGGCCCGCGGCCGGAGGAGGTGGCGGAGGCCGAGGCGCGGCTCGTGGCCACCCAGAAGGCGCTGGCCCTGACCATTGCTGGCCCACGGTCGGAGGAGGTGGCGGAGGCTGAAGCCCGGTTACGGGCTGCCGAGGCGCAGCTCGCGTTGCTGCAGCAGCAACTGGCGGACGCGCAGCTCGTGGCACCGGTTAACGGCATCGTGCGCACGCGGCTCATGGAGCCAGGGGAGATGGCCTCCCCGCAGAAGCCCGTGTTCTCGCTGGCGGTCACCGACCCCAAGTGGGTCCGGGCCTATGTGTCTGAGCCAGACCTGGGTAAGGTGTCTCCTGGGATGGCGGCGTCCGTAGCGGTTGATAGCTTCCCGGAGCGGCGCTTCGATGGGTGGGTCGGGTTTATCTCGCCCGTCGCTGAGTTCACGCCCAAGGCCGTGCAGACTGCGGAGCTGCGGACCAGCCTGGTCTATGAGGTCCGCGTGTTCGTGAAGGACCCTGGGGAGGCCTTACGTCTTGGCATGCCGGCCACCGTCTCCCTGGCGCTCGACCACCACGGCTCCCAGGCGCCGACGGGGCCGACGGCGGAGGGGCAGCGATGAGTCCTGCGAGACAGCACGCACCGGTCCTCTGTGGCCGCGACATCTGTAAGTCGTTCCGCCGCGACACAGGTGATGTCGTCCAGGCGCTCGACGGTGTCTCCCTCGACGTCGGCCACGGGATGCTCACAGCCCTGGTCGGACCGGACGGGGCCGGCAAGACCACGCTCATCCGTCTGGCCGCCGGGTTGATGGTGGCTGACGCTGGCGTCTTGCAGGTCCTGGGCCTCGACGTCGCCACTGACCCGCAACAGGTCCAAAGCCGCATCGGCTACATGCCGCAGAAGTTCGGGCTGTATGAGGATCTGAGTGTCCTGGAGAACCTCAACCTCTACGCTGATCTGCACGGGGTGACGGCACAAGAGCGGCAGAAGCAATACCCGCGGCTCATGGAGATGACGGCGCTGGGGCCATTCATGCACCGCCTATCGGGACGGCTGTCGGGCGGCATGAAGCAGAAGCTGGGGCTGGCCTGCACGCTCGTGCGCGCGCCGGAGCTGTTGCTGCTCGATGAGCCGACGGTCGGTGTCGACCCGCTGTCGCGGCGGGAGCTGTGGGAGATTATCCTGCACCTGGTGCAGGCGCAAGGCCTCACCGTGCTGCTCAGCACCTCGTACCTGGACGAAGCCGAGCGCTGCCAGCACGTGGTCGTCCTGCATGAGGGCAAGGTGCTGGTGCAGGGCGCTCCTACGGACGTCACCGGGCTGGCGGCTGGCTGCACGTTCCTGGCCGAGCCCCACGCCGGGCAGCCAGCCCGCGGACTGCAGGCGCGCCTGCTCGACGACCCGGGCGTGGTTGATGCAGTGCCAGAGGGCGGTCGCGTGCGGTTCGTCCAGACGCAGCATGGACAGAGTAATGGCCGTCCCCCAGAGGCTGGCCCTCTCGCTGGGATAGCGATTACTCCGGTACAGGCACGGTTTGAAGACGGGTTTATGGTGCTGTTGCGGCAGACCACGGCCCAGAGGCACATGGCTGGCCCGCTGACACTGGACCACCCACCGGAGCGGCACGGCGGCGAGGCGGTCGTGCAGGTCCGCGACCTGGTCCGGCAGTTCGGGACCTTCACCGCTGTCGACCACGTCAGCTTCGATGTCCGCCGGGGCGAGATCTTTGGCCTGCTGGGCCCCAACGGGGCGGGTAAAACCACCACGTTCCGCATGCTCTGCGGATTGCTTCCGGCCACCGCTGGCACGCTGCGCGTAGCCGACATGGACCTGCGTCAGGCGCGGGCCTCAGCCCGGCAGCGGATTGGGTACGTAGCCCAGAAGTTCTCACTCTATGGAGCGCTGTCGGTGACCGAGAACCTCGAATTTTTTGCCAGTGCCTACGGCCTGCGTGGCGCTCGCAAGCGCGACCGCATCGGCTGGGTGCTGCAGCAGTTCGCCCTTGCCCCCCTTGCCCATCTGTCCAGTGGTCAGCTACCCGGCGGGTACAAGCAGCGGCTGGCAATGGCGGCGGCGCTCCTGCACGAGCCGGAGATCCTGTTCCTGGACGAGCCGACCAGCGGCGCTGACCCGCTCGCCCGCCGCGAGTTCTGGCGGCGCATTACAACGCTGGCTGAGCAGGGCGTAACCGTCATCATCACGACCCACTTCATGGAGGAGGCCGAGTACTGTGACCGCGTGGTTATTCTGGACGCGGGGCGGGTGCTGGCGCAGGGCATGCCCGCTGAGATCCGCAGCCGTGCCCAGCCCGTGCCTGGCCAGGCGCCGACGATGGAGGACGCGTTTATCGCTATTGTGGAAGAGGCACGCGCTGGTGAGTCTCATTGGGGAGCCAAAACACAATAGTATTCGGTACAAACTGTGCTACTAGGGCTCAGCATGTCCCCTCCCCCTTGACGGGGGAGGGCTAGGGTGGGGGTGAGGACCGGGGGAGTCCGCATGCCGGGCTTCTCCCCCCCATCCCAACCTTCCCCCGCCAGGGGGGAAGGAGGAAAACGCCTCTGCTACAAATTGAGTGCCGAATAGTATTGGCCAAAACGGGAGGTGCAGTGTGACGCTCGTTGACCAGGCTGCCCAACATGGGTTTCCCGCCAAGGTGCGGCGCGTCTGGGCCCTGGTGCGGAAGGAAGCCTACCAGATCGGTCGTGATCCCAGCAGTATCGCGATTGGCGTCGTGCTACCGGTGTTGTTAATTCTGCTGTTCGGCTACGGACTATCGCTGGACGTGCGGCACGTACCGATAGGCGTGCTCTTGGAGGACACCTCGCCCGAAGCGCGTGAGTTGGCCTCCAGCTTTCAACTCTCTCCATACTTCGACGTGCAGCTTCTCACCTCGATGCCGCGTGCGCAGGAGCTCATGCTGGCCCGGCAGGTGGACGGGATTGTCCGCATTCGCCCGGACTTTGCCCGGCACTTGAGCCTCGGGGACGCCGAGGTACAGGTCCTGGTCCACGGGACCGACGCCAACCGCGCCCGCATCATCCAGAGCTACGCGCAGGGGGCGGTCAGCCAATGGGCAGCGCGCCAGGCCGCCGAAGGCCGTGAGGTGGCGCCCGGACCGGTATTACTACGCGAGCGGCTGTGGTTTAACGAAACCAACGAGAGCCATTACTTCCTGGTTCCCGGCCTGATCGTGCTGATCATGACGCTCATCGGGGCTACGCTCACAGCCCTGGTCATGGCCCGGGAGTGGGAGCGGGGCACGCTGGAGGCTCTGTTCGTCACACCCGTCCAGGCCGACGAGATCCTGCTGGGCAAGACCATCCCGTACTTCATGCTGGGGATGGTCGGGCTGGCGCTATGCCTCCTTTCTGCGAGGTTCTTGTTCCATGTGCCGTTCCGTGGCTCAGTGTTGGTGCTGACCGGTACGTCGATGCTCTACCTGCTGGTGGTGCTGGGCATCGGACTGCTGATCTCGTCGGCAGTCAAGAGCCAGCTCGTAGCCAGCCAGGTAACGCTGCTGGTCACGTTCATGCCAGCCGTGATGCTCTCAGGCTTCTTGTTCGACCTGCGCAGCATGCCAGCCCTGGTTCGGCTGATCACATACGCGCTGCCAGCTCGGTACTACGTGACGTTGCTGCAGACGGTCTTCCTGGCTGGGGACGTGTGGGGCGTCCTCCTGCCGAACGCCGCCGTGCTCGCGAGCATGGCGATCGTGCTGCTGCTCCTGACGCGTGGGGTGACCCGTAAGCGGCTCACCTGAGGTGCCGTATGCTCGACGCTCTTCTCCGTATCCTCGCTCTTACGCGCAAGGAACTCCTGGCTGTGCTGAAGGACCCGCGCAGCCGCGTCAGCCTCCTGGTGCCGCCAATACTGCAGTGCCTGATCTTTGGGTATGCGGCAACGTACGACCTGAACGACGTGCCGTACGCCGTGCTCGATCACGACCGGAGTGCTGCTGCTTCTGCCCTGCTGGCGCGACTGGATGGGTCGGGCGTGTTTCGACGCGTGGCCACCTTAGGCTGGGTGGCAGATGTACAGACTATGATCAATCAGCGGCGTGCCTTACTCGTGATCCACATTCCCTACGACTTCGAGCGGCGGCTGTTGGCGGGCCAGCCGGCCGACGTGCAGGTGATCGCCGATGGGCGCAATTCCAACACAGCCGGCACGGCCATGGGCTACGTGGGCACCATTGTCGAAGCGTTCAACACCGACTGGCAGCAGACCCATGGCCAGCGCGGTCTACCCATCCATGTCGCCATGCGGGCGTGGTACAACCCCAACCTTGAGACTCGCTGGAACATGATTCCGGGCCTGATCGGCACGCTGACTATGCTGCAAACGCTGCTGTTAGCGGCCATGTCCGTGGCGCGCGAGCGGGAGCAAGGGACATTTGACCAGTTGTTGGTGACGCCCTTCCGCCCGGCCGAGATCATGGCCGGCAAGGCGCTACCGTCGATGCTCGTCGGGACGGTACAGGCGACGACCATTCTGCTGGTAGCCCAGCTCTGGTTCCGCATCCCGTTCGCCGGGTCGTTCGTCACCCTGTATGCGGGGCTCAGCCTCTTCCTGCTGGCAGCGGTCGGGATCGGCTTGCTCGTGTCGTCGGTGGCGGCGACCATGCAGCAGGCGATGCTCTTCTCTTTTGTGCTGGTAATGCCGTTCACGCTGTTGTCGGGGCTGACCACGCCGCTCAGCAGTATGCCCAAGGTCTTACAGCACATCACGCTGGTCAATCCGTTGCGGTACGCCATCGACATCGTGCAACGGGTGTATCTCGAAGGAGCCGGGCTCAGCCTGCTGCTACCCGACCTGTGGCCGCTGGCAGCCATCGCCGCCGTCACGCTGGCAGCGGCCGCCTGGATGTTCCGCCACCGGCTCACGTAACGGTATGCCTGCGTCTGTCAGTCCGTCTTGAGGCGGTACCCGACACCTGGCTCTGTCACCAGATAGCGTGGGCGGGCCGGGTCGACTTCGAGTTTATGCCGCAGTTGCCCCATATACACTCGCAGGTAATGACTGGCCTCGGTATGGCCAGGCCCCCAGCCTTCTTGCAGGAGCTGGCGATGGGTGACCACTCGACCAGCATACCGCACCAGGGTGGTCAAGAGTTTGTACTCAATGGGGGTGAGATGGACTTGCTGCTCGGCGATGTACACCTGCCGTCGTCCCAGGTCGACGTGCAGATCACCCACCGCAAACGTCGGCTCTCCAGGCTCCTGGGAGGTGCGCGCCGCGTGGCGTAGCGCCACACGCAGCCGCGCCAGCAATTCGCCAACGCTGAACGGCTTGGTCAGGTAGTCATCGGCACCAGCATCAAGGGCCGTGACCTTGTCTGACTCCTGACCGCGCGCGGAGAGCACAATGATCGGCACGCTCGTCCACTCGCGCAAGCGACGCGTCACTTCAAGGCCATCGAGGTCAGGGAGCCCCAGATCGAGAATGACGATCTCTGGCTGGCGCGTCGCGGCCTGCACCAGGCCCTCCTGTGCTGTCGTGGCTTCGAGGAGCTGGTAGCCGTTGGCCGTGAGTGTGGCCCGCAGGAAGCGCCGAATCTGGGCTTCGTCTTCGATGACCAGTACCCTTGGATGGTTCTCTGTCATAGCACACCTGCTGCACGATGTACATGCATCTATGAGCGCTCATTGGTCACTGGTGGTGGGGCACTGGCCGTCTCCAGTTCCGTTACCACGACTGGAGGCGTGCCCGTCAGAGGGAGTGTGAAGCGAAAGGCCGTACCACTACCGGACCGATTTTCAGCCCAGATATGTCCACCGTGGGCCTCAATGATACCACGGCAAATCGTCAGACCCAGTCCGGCACCACTGGACTCTCCGGGTCGCTGGGCGCGATAAAACTTTTCAAACACGCGCTGCTCCTCACCAGGCGGCAGTCCCGGTCCCTGGTCAGCCACTTCGACGGTCACAGCACCGTCCGTGGTCCAGGCCGAAAGTGACAGCGGACTCCCGGGAGGAGTGTATTTGATGGCGTTATCGAGCACATTGATAAGCACCTGTTCAATCAACACACTATCCAGAGGCACCAGAGGCAGGTCCGCCGGCAGGTGCGTGGTGAGCGGGCGGTCGCGTAACGGCGCGTCCAGGCGCGTCAGCGCTGCCCCCACCACCTCTTCGAGAGGCTGCCATTCCTTGTGCACCTGGATGGCGCCTGACTCCAGGCGCGTCATCGCTAACAAGTTGCTCACCAGACGGTTGAGCCGATCGGCCTCCTCGTGGACCGTGTGCAGGAGTTCGTGGCGTGTTGGCGCATCGAGCCGCCTATCCTCCTCCAGGAGGGTGCTGGTGGCGCCCGTGATGGCGGTCAGCGGCGTGCGCAGATCGTGTGAGACAGAGCTAAGTAGGGAGTTTCGTAGGCGCTCGGTCTCGACCTGGAGCTGCGCGTGCTGGGCCTCCTCGGCGAGGAGAGCCCGCTCCAGCGCCAGGGCAGTCTGGCTGGCGAAGGTTTCGAGCAAAGCGACCTGCTCCGGGGTCAGTAAACGACGCGCCTGGGCCGGCAGCACACCCAGGACCCCCACCGTTCCGCGCGCCGCCACGAGCGGCAGATACAGCGCTTCAGCACTTGGCAGGGTCGTGGTCCCCAGGCCGGCCATGTGTTGATGATCATACACCCACTGGGCGATCCCTTCCTCGCGAGCGCCTGGGTCAAACATCGTCCACTCCACCGCGTCACTGCTCTCCCTCTCTGGGCCTCTCTGCCACGGCGACAGACGACCGCTGGCCTGCGGCAGTAACAGAGCCACCCGGCTCTCGAAGACCGCGCTGATATGGCGCACGGCTGCCTGGAGGAGATCGTCTACACTGCGCATGCTGGCGAGTTCACGGCTCATGGCGTAGAGCGCCGCCGTACGCCGCTCACGTTGGCGGGCCGCTTCCGCTTGCTGGCGCAGGCGTATGGTGAGGGTGCTGATGACCAACGCCACAAATAGCATGACGCTAAACGTGACGAGGTATGCCATATCCGCTACGGCAAAGGTCAGGTACGGGGGCACGAAGAAGAAGTCAAAGGCCGCCACACTCAAGACGGAGGCCCATATCGCTGGTCCACGCCCCACACGCATAGCCACGACGGCCACTCCCAGGAGGTAGAGCATGATGAGATTCGCTTCGCTGAGGTGGGAGAAGAGCTGCCAGGCGAGCGCGGTACACAGGGCGACGCTTCCGAGGCCCCACGTGTAGGATAACCAGTCAGTGGCACGCTCTCGGAGCGGCGTGAGCCACGGTCGGGAGTCGCCCTGATCGCCATTGATGACGTACACATCGATGTCGCCGCTGTGCTTAATGAGTTCCTCAACCACCGAACCGAACACGATCTCACGCCAGCGCGGGCGCTCAGGCTTGCCAACGACAATTTTGGAGACATTGCGGGTGCGGGCATAGGTGAGCAGTTCCTCGCTCACACTCTGACCACTGAGCGTGACGGTCTCCGCGCCCAATTGGTCGGCGAGACGGAGGGTCTGCACGACACGGTCGCGATCCGCTGCCGGCAGCCGCAGGTGCGCCGGGGTTTCGACATAGACGACGAGCCACTCGGCGCGCAGCCGGGTCGCCATACGCCGGGTCGCGCGTACCAGCCGCGCCGCCAGCGGGCTGGGGCTGACGCAGACCAGGATACGCTCAGTAGTGGGCCAGGTCTCGGCGATGGCGTGATCGCGCCGGTAGACCTGCATCTGCGCGTCCACGCGATCGGCAGTGCGGCGCAGGGCCAGCTCGCGTAAGGCAATCAAGTTGCCCTTGCGGAAAAAGTTGCGTATGGCCTGTTCGGCCTGTTGCGACGTATAGACTTTGCCCTCGCGCAGTCGTTGCAGCAGGTCATCGGGCGGCAGGTCGATGAGTTCTACCTCATCAGCCTGTTCCAGGATGGAATCAGGGATCGTTTCGCGGACCACCACGCCGGTAATCTGGGCGACGACGTCGTTCAAGCTCTCCAGGTGCTGGACGTTCATCGTCGTGTAGACATTGATGCCGGCGTCGAGTAACTCCTCCACGTCCTGCCAGCGTTTGGGATGACGTGCGCCAGGGGCATTGGTGTGCGCCAGTTCGTCCACCAGGATCAGCGTTGGACGGCGCGCCAGCGCTGCATCGAGGTCAAAGGCGTCCAGGGTTGTGCTACGATACGCGACAGGACGACGCGGCAGGAGCTCCAGCCCATGGAGCAGCGCCTCGGTCTCGGCCCGACCATGCGTATCCACCCAACCCGCCACGACGTCCACGCCCTCGGCACGTCGGGCGTGCGCGGCCTCAAGCATGGCGTAAGTTTTGCCCACGCCAGCCGTGGCGCCAAAGAAGATCTTGAGTTTCCCACGGGCCTCGTGCGTCTCTTCCTGCTGCACACGGGCCAGCAGAATATCGGGGTCGGGCCTGCTACCGTGCATACGCCTCACGCCTCACGCCTGGAACGTAAATTCTAGCTGTACAGCGACTCTTCCCAACGTACAGCGACATTCACATCTTTAAGCTCTACCCGGGTGATCGTAAGCCCAGAGGACGGAATACGCCCCTCGTCCCACAAATAGGCAGCGAGTCTATGCTCAGCGTAATTCGCCCAGAATGAGCTGGTGAGAGGGAAAGGACGACGCGTCATCTTCTCTAAGATGGTGACGGCTTCCGGACTGATT
>WNEY01002134.1_pt1 | contig 14410 bp, 16 predicted proteins | sample 5400531 | NCBI WGS metagenome assembly WNEY01 (sample SAMN13153338, study PRJNA577476) | soil metagenome | isolation source: 200 cm saprolite under Douglas fir tree site 1 | place: USA:California | collected 2015-04-18
ATCGCCTGAGCCGCGTCCTCGACGATCTTCACGCCTCGCCCTCGGGCGATCGCCAGCAGACGCTCCATGGCGGCCATCTGACCGTACAGGTGTACCGGCACAATGGCGCGCGTGCGGGGGGTGATCGCGGCCTCCACCGCCGCGGGGTCGATGTTAAACGTGCCCGGCTCGATGTCGACGAAGACGGGTGTGCCACCGGCGTTGTGGATCGCCCCGGCCGTGGCGAAGAAGGTAAACGGTGTCGTGATGACTTCGTCGCCGGGCGCCAGGTCGAGCGCTTTCAGCGGCAGGAGCAGTGCGTCGGTCCCGCTCGCGCATGCAATGCCGTGCTTTGCATGAGCGAGCTGGGCCACGGCGCCCTCGAGCTGCGCCACCGGAGGGCCCATCACGAACTGCTGGGACTCGATGACCGCCTGCAGGGCGGGCAGCACCTCGTCCTTGATCGCGCGGTACTGCGCCACGAGGTCCAGGAGCGGGACATTCACGGTGTCACCATCCCGACGCGCGACGCGTCATCCGACACGGTGGGGCTGGGCCACCGGCTGCAGCGCGCCGTTCGACTCCCTGTAGGCACTGCCGCAGACGGCGCAGGCGCCCTTGCCGGCGGCGATCGACAGCCGCTCGCCGCACTGGCACATCCATCCCACCCGGCGCGCCGGGACGCCCACCATCAACGCGTACGCGGGCACGTCGGACGTCACGACCGCCCCCGCGCCGATGAACGCGTACTCGCCGAGCGTGACACCGCACAGGATCGTTGCGTTGGCGCCGATGGAGCTGCCCCGCTTCACGCGCGTGGAGCGGTACTCGCGCTTCCGCGACACGTGGCTACGGGGGTTCAGTACGTTGGTGAACACGCACGACGGCCCGCAGAACACATCGTCCTCCAGCGTCACGCCCTCGTAGATCGAGACGTTGTTCTGGATCTTCACGTTGTTGCCGATGCGCGTGCCGGGCATCACCACCACATTCTGACCCAGATTGCAGCGCTCGCCGATGACCGCCCCAGACATGACGTGACAGAAATGCCAGATCTTGGTGCCCCGGCCCACCTGCGCCCCGTCATCGACGTAGCTCGATTCGTGGACGAAGAACTCCGCCATCTAGACCCCGATCACCTTGACTTCAAGTTCCAGCTCCACGCCCGTTTTTTTGGCGACCGTCTTTCGCACGTGCTCGATGACCTTGAGCACGTCGCTCGCCGTCGCAGTGCCGGTGTTGACGATGTAGTTCGCGTGCAGCGTCGACACCTGAGCGCCGCCGATGGTGAAACCCTTCAACCCACATTCATCGATCAGGGCCCCCGCGGTGCGTGGGCCACCCGGATTCTTGAAGACCGAGCCGGCACACGGTTGGTCGAAGGGCGTCCCGGCTTTCCGCCACCGCAGCAGGCGCCCCTGCAACTCCTTGAGCTTGGCGGGCGGCTCCTCGATGAGCGCCAGCTTCGCCTCGAGCACGATCACATTGCCGAGATTGGACGAGCGGTACTTGAACGAGATCTGCTTGCGCGGCACCTGACGGATCTTTCCCTTGGCGTCTATCACGGTGGCCTCGGTCAGCACCTCGGCGAACTCGGCTCCGTGGGCACCCGCGTTCATGTAAACGCCCCCCCCCACCGTGCCGGGGATCCCGATGAACCGTTCCACACCGGCGAAGCCGGCTTCCGCCGTGCGCCGGGCCAGCAGGGGCGTGGGCAGCCCTGCTCCCACGATCGCCGTCGCGCCTTTCATCTCGAAGCGGTCGAGACCCTTCCCGATACGGATCACCACGCCCGGGAAGCCGCCGTCCTTCACGAGCACGTTCGAGCCGAGTCCCAGCGCCACCCATGGGAGCCCGCGGTCCTGGGCGAGGTCGAGCGCCTTGGTCACATCATCGGCGTCGGCGGGCAGGACGAGGTAGCGCGCCGGTCCGCCGATCCGGTACGTGGTGTGGCGAGCCAGGGCCTCGTTCTCGAGCACCCGTCCACGGAACTTGACCTTGGGAACGGGCGGCGCGGCCGCGGCCGACGGCTTGACGGCCGCTTTGCCCGCCTTCCCGGCCGACTTGGCCGGAGCCTTCGCTACCCCCGGACGGCTTCCTTTGCGGCTTCCGGCGGCCGGTTTTCGACGATCGTTCTTTCGTGCCATTCTTGGAGACTCCTCACGCTGCCGGTTCGGCTGCGCAGAGCAATGATCGCATCGCAGGCGGCGCTCGCGGCCGACATCGTGGTCGTGTACGGCACGCGGTGCATCAGCGCCGCGCGCCGGATCGCGTAGTCGTCCGCCTGCGTGAACTTCCCGAGGGGCGTATTGATCAGGAGCTGCACCTCGCCCGACACGATCAGATCGATCGCGTTCGGCCGCCCTTCGTGGACCTTGGCCACCCGCTCGGCCGGCACGCCGCGGGCCCGCAGATACCGCGCCGTGCCCTCCGTGGCCGTGAGACGAAATCCCAACTCGTGGAACCGCCGTGCGATGGGCAGTACGGTCGGCTTGTCCGAGTCGTTCACCGTCACGAAGATCCCCCCGGCGAGCGGCAGGCTGCCGTCGGCGGCAATCTGCGCCTTGGCGAAGGCCATCCCAAAGCTGTCCGCCAGCCCCATCACCTCGCCGGTGGAGCGCATCTCCGGGCCCAGGATGGTATCGACCCCGGGCAGCTTCGTGAAGGGGAAGACCGCCTCCTTCACCGCCACCCCGGGGAGCGGAAGGTCATCGGGAACCCCCAATTCGTCCAGGGTGCGCCCGGCCATCACTGCCGCCGCGAGCTTGGCCAGGGACACCCCTGTCGCCTTGCTCACGAACGGGACCGTCCGGGACCCCCGCGGGTTGACCTCCAGCACGTAGACGACGCCGTCCTTGATGGCGTACTGCACGTTGATCAAGCCCACCACGCCGAGCGCCTGGGCGAAGGCCTTGGTGTAGCGGCGCATCTCGTCCACCTGCCGATCCCCGATCAGATAGGGCGGTAGCACGCAGGCGGAGTCTCCCGAATGGACCCCGGCGTCCTCGATGTGCTGCATCACGCCGCCGATGACGCAGCGCGTGCCGTCGGCCAGGGCGTCCACATCGCCCTCGAACGCGTCCTCGAGGAACCGGTCGATCAGCACGGGATGCTCGGGCGCGACGCGGGCCGCTTTTTCGAAGTAATCCCGCAACGAGCCCTGGTCGTACACGATCTCCATCGCCCGCCCGCCCAGGACATACGAGGGCCGCACCAGCACGGGGAACCCGATCCGCTCGGCCACCTTCACGGCTTCCGCGACGGAGCGCGCGGTGCCGTTCGCCGGCTGCGTCACTCCGAGGCGACGCGCCAGCGCCTCGAAGCGCCCGCGGTCCTCCGCGATATCGATTGAGTCGGGCGCAGTGCCCAGGATCGGGACGCCAGCCGCCTCGAGCGGCTTGGTCAGGCGCAGCGGCGTCTGACCGCCCAGCTGCACCACGACGCCCTTGGGCCGCTCCCAGCGCGTGATTTCGAGCACGTCCTCCAACGTGAGCGGCTCGAAGTACAGCTTGTCCGAGATGTCGAAGTCCGTCGACACCGTTTCGGGGTTCGAGTTGATCATTACGGTCTTGAACCCCAGCTCGCGGAACGCGAGCCCGGCGCGCACGCAGCAATAGTCGAACTCCACTCCCTGCCCGATCCGGTTCGGCCCGCTTCCCAGGATCACAATGGCTTGCGCGCCGAGTGGCTCCGATTCGTTCTCGGCGTCGTACGAGCTGTAGAGGTACGGCGTCGCGGACGGAAACTCGCCGGCGCAGGTGTCCACGGTCTTGTAGGCGGGGTGCACGCCCAACCGCCAGCGGGTCTTGCGAACCGCCTCCTCAGAAGTCCCGCGCAGCGTGCCGAGCTGCCAGTCGGAGAAGCCCATGCGCTTCATGCGCCGCAGCTCGGCGGCGCCTGGCTCCCCTGGGGGGAGCGCGGCGAACCAGCGCTCCGCCTCGAGTAGCTCCTCCATTTGAAACAGGAACCAGGGATCGATCCCCGATGCCTGCGCGACCTCGTCCACGGAGACGCCCGCGAGCAGGGCCCGTTTGATCTGGAAGACGCGCTCGGGCGTGGGGGTGCGCAAGGCCACGCGCAGGTCCTCCGGCGTATCGCTGGTGAGCCGATCGTCCGCCAGGGACCCACCGACTACCCAGCCCGGCCGGCCGATCTCCAGGGCCCGGAGCCCCTTTTGAAACGCTTCCTTGAACGTGCGTCCGATGGCCATCGCCTCTCCCACCGACTTCATCTGCGTCGTGAGGCGGAAGTCGGCCGTGGGAAACTTTTCGAACGCGAACCGCGGCACCTTGACCACCACGTAATCGAGCACGGGCTCGAACGACGCCGGAGTGGTCTTGGTGATGTCGTTCGGCAGCTCGTCCAGCGTGTAGCCGACGGCCAGCTTGGTGCCGATGCGGGCGATCGGGAATCCGGTCGCTTTGGACGCGAGCGCGGACGAGCGCGACACGCGCGGGTTCATCTCGATCACCAGCAGCTCACCGTCGGCGGGGTTGACGGCGAACTGGATGTTGCAGCCGCCCGCCTCGACGCCGATCTCCCGGATGATGGCGATGGCCGCGTCGCGCATGCGCTGGTACTCGCGGTCGCTCAGGGTCATGGCAGGCGCCACGGTGATGGAGTCGCCGGTATGCACGCCCATGGGATCGAGGTTCTCGATCGAGCATACGATGACCACGTTGTCCCGATGGTCGCGCATGACCTCGAGCTCGAACTCCTTCCACCCGAGCACGCTGCGCTCGATCAGCGTCGTATGCAGTGGCGACAGCTCGAGCGCCCGTTGCACCATCTCCTCGAACTCGGCGCGATTGTAGGCGATGCCGCCGCCCGTGCCACCCAGCGTGTACGAGGGTCGAATGATCGCGGGGAACCCGGTCTCGCCCACGGCCGCGATCGCGTCCGCCACGGACGCCACGGTGCGGCCTACGGGCGTCGCCAGCCCGATGCGTCGCATCGCGGCGCCGAACTCCGCCCGGTCTTCCGCCATCTGAATCGCCCGCGCGTTCGCGCCGATCAGCTCGACGCCGAAGCGCTCGAGCGTGCCGTCCTTGACCAGGGCCATGGCCACGTTGAGCGCGGTCTGCCCGCCCATCGTCGGCAGCAAGGCGTCGGGGCGCTCGCGCTCGATCACCTTGCGCACCCACTCCGGCGTGACCGGCTCGATGTAGGTGCGGTCCGCGAGCTCCGGGTCCGTCATGATCGTCGCGGGGTTCGAGTTGACCAGCACGACGACGTAGCCCTCTTCTCTGAGAGCCTTGGCGGCCTGGGTGCCCGAGTAGTCGAACTCCGCGGCCTGGCCGATCACAATCGGCCCGGACCCGATCAGCAGGATCCGCTCCAGGTCAGTCCGCTTGGGCATCGATCACATCCCGTAACGTGTCGTCCAGCGAGTAGCGCGGCACCCACCCGGTGGCCGCGCGGAGCTTGGCCGCGTCGCCCACGAGGTGTAAGATGTCCCCGCCGCGCACCAGCTCTGGGTCGGCTTCGGGAATCGGCCGGGCGCCGATCAGGTCGGCCATGCGGAAGAATACCTCCTCGAGCGAGACGGCCTGCCCCGACGCCACGTTGTAGATCTCGCCCGGTTGCCCTTTGACCAGGAGCCGCGCGTAGGCGTCCACCACGTCCCGCACGTGCAGAAACTCCCGCACCGGCTCCAAGTTGCCCACCTTCACCACTGGGGCCTGCACCCGCTTCGCGAACCGCAGCCGCTCGGCGAAGGCCGGCACCACGAAGCGCGTGTCCTGGCCCGGCCCCGTGTGCGCGAACGATCGGGCCACGATCACCCGGAGGCCGGTGCGATGCCACGCTTCGAGCCCGGCCAGCTCCGCGCCCGCCTTGCTCGCCGCGTAGGGTGAGCACGGGGCGACGGGGTCGGTCTCGCGGCGCGGCCGCGGCTCGGGCGCGGCGCCGTACACCTCCCCCGTCGAGACGACGAGCACGACCGGGTCGGCGCGCCCGGTCCGCTTCGCTTCCGCGAGCACCTGCACGACCCGCGCCGTGCCGGCGGCGTTCACGGTCCAGGCGTAGCCCGGATCGCGCGTCGCCTCGGTACCCGACGAGATGGCGGCGAGGTGCAGCACGGCATCGTAGGGCAGATCCACCACCTTCCGCACCGAGTCGGCATCCAAGAGCTCGAGCGGCAGCCACCGCACCGCCTCCCGCTCCGCGGGCGTGAGATCGGCCGCCGGGGGGACCGGCGCGGGGCTCTGGCCGGGGCGGACGGCGCCGTACACCTCGCGGCCGTCGCCCAGCAGCCGCCGAATCACCCAGCGGCCCACGAACCCGTCGGCCCCGGTTACGAGCACCTTCACGACAGACGCTCCAGGTCCGCGTCCACCATCATGCGCACCAGAGCGGCGAAGCTCGTCTGGGGCGTCCAGCCGAGCTCGCGTACCGCCTTGCTCGGATCCGCCTGCAGGGCGTCGACTTCCGCCGGCCGCACGAACCGGGGGTCGATTTTGACGAGTTGCTTCCAGTCGAGCCCCGCATGCGAGAATGCCAGCTCGCACAGCTCGCGCACCGAGTGCGTCGCCCCCGTACCGACCACGTAGTCGGTGGGCGTGGGCTGCTGCAGCATGCGCCACATCGCATCCACGTAATCGCCCGCGAATCCCCAATCCCGACGGGCGTCGAGGTTGCCGAGGTGCAGCTCGCGCGCCTTTCCTTTCACAATGCGGGCGACGCCGTCCGACACCTTGCGCGTGACGAACTCGAGCCCGCGGCGCGGCGATTCATGATTGAAAAGGATGCCGCTGACGGCGTACAGCCCGTAGGACTCCCGATAGTTCACCGTGATCAGGTGGCCGTACACCTTCGCGACGCCGTAGGGGGAACGCGGATAGAACGGGGTCGTTTCGCGCTGCGGCGTCTCCCGCACCTTGCCGAACATCTCGGACGAGCTCGCCTGGTACACGCGCGCGGTGGGATGCGCGAGGCGCACGGCCTCGAGCAGGCGCGTGACGCCGAGCGCCGTGAACTCACCGGTCAGCACGGGTTGGCTCCACGACGTGGGGACGAAGCTCTGAGCCGCCAGATTGTAGATCTCGTCCGGCTTCGCGTCGCGAACAACGGTCGTGAGGGAGTGCTGGTCCAACAAGTCTGCGGGCACGATGTGGATGCGGTCGAGCAGGTGTCCGATACGCTCGTAGGAATCGTGCGACGTGCGCCGGACCACTCCCACGACCTCATAGCCCTTCGCGAGCAGCAGCTCGGCCAGATACGAGCCGTCCTGGCCCGTGATGCCGGTGATCAATGCCGTGCGTCGGGGTTGCCCGGGCCGGCGGGCCGGCTTAGGTTTAGGCCGCTTTTTCGAGACGCTCATTTCTTTCGTCGGGCAGGCCCATGGCACGAGTGTGTGAGATCTGTGGCAAGGGCCCCATCACGGGGCACAACGTCAGCCACGCGAACAATAAGACGAACCGGCGCTGGTATCCCAACCTCCAGCGCGTGCGCGCGGTGGTGAACGGAGCCACGCGCCGGCTGCGGGTTTGCACCCGCTGCCTCAAGTCGAACCGGGTCACCAAAGCGGCGTAACGAAAAGGGGGACCGTGGGTCCCCCTCGCTGCTCCAGCCGCCGTCTTCCCGCACCCGTCGGTCGGTCACTCACCCAACAGTTCGATCCGAGCCACCTCGGCGCCGTCGCCTGCGCGATGGCCCAGCTTGGTGATGCGGGTGTAGCCGCCGGGCCGCGCCGCGAACCGCGGCCCCAGGTCCTTGAACAGCTTGTGGGTCACGTCGCGGTCCTTGAGGCGGCGCTCCACCAGCCGCCGCGCGTGCAAGTCGCCCCGGCGCGCCAGGGTGATGAGCCGCTCGGCGTAGGGCCGGAGCTCTTTCGCCTTGGCCTCGGTCGTCACGATCCGGTCGTGGCGGAACAGGCTCGTCGCGAGGTTCGCCAGCAGGGCCTTCTTGTGGCTCGCGGTGCGCGAGAGCTGGCGTCCCTTGGCGCGGTGCCGCATTACTCGACGTCTCCCTCACTCGCCTGCGCCTGGGGCGCCGCGCCGGCGTCGACCACCTTCAGCTCGTCTTCGGTCTCTTCGAACTTCATACCGAAGTTGAGCCCCTCGCGGCGCAGCAGTTCGGCGATCTCACCGAGCGCCTTCTCCCCGACGTTCTTGACCTTGAGCAGGTCTTCCTCGCGGTACTGCACCAGATCGCCCAGGGTCCGGATGTTGGAGTTCTTGAGCGAATTGACCGACCGCACCGAGAGGCCCACGTCGTCGATCGAGCGGGCGAGCACCTCGCGCAGCCGGCTGGTCGCCGCGCCGCCATTCCCCGCCGGCTGGGCCGCGACCATGGGCACCTTGCCGAAGTCCACGAAGAAGCGGAAGTGCTCCTGCGCCAGCGCGGCGGCGTACGCCACGGCGTCCTCGGGAGAAATGGTCCCGTTAGTCTCGACCGTCAGGGTGAGGCGGTCGTAATCGGTGCGCTGCCCGACGCGCGTCTCCGCGACGGTGAAGTTGGCGCGCCGAACGGGATTGTAGATCGAGTCCACGCGGACGACGTCCACCGGCATGGTGCGGTCAACCGGGTGCTGCTCGGCCTCGACATAGCCGCGCCCCTTGTTCACATACAGCTCGCCGCCGACCTCGCGGTCGTCCTGCACGGTGAACAGCAGCTGGTCGGGATTCACGATGCTCACCGCGCTGTGCGTCTCGATGTCGCGCGCGTACACGGGACCGGCCTTGTCGTGCTTGATGTGCAGCACCGCTTCATCCACGTCCGGTGCGAGCACCAGCGTCAGCTGCTTCAGCCGCTGAATGATCTGGTGCACGTCCTCGACCACCCCGGGGATGGTCTGGTGCTCGTGCACGACGCCGTCCAGGCGGAACGCCCAAACAGCCGCGCCCCGCAGCGACGAGAGCAGCATCCGCCGCAGCGAGTTGCCGAGGGTGTAGCCGTAGCCCCGCTCGAGCGGCTGGAGCCGGAACTCGGCGGCATTCGGGTTGTCCTCCCGCTTGGTCATCTCGACCAGGTGGGGGCGGACCAACCCGCTCAAATCAAGAGTCGTCATCACTTGGAATAGAGCTCGACGATTAACTGTTCTTGCGCGGCGATCGGGATGGCGTCGCGGGTGGGCCGCTGCGTCATCCGTCCGAGCGCCTTGTCGGTATCGACCTGGATCCAGGACACGGGTTGCTGCCGGCCGAACTGCTCGAGTGCATGCTTTACCAGCACGAGCTCGCGGCTCGCGTCGGCGATTTTCACCTCGTCGCCCGGCCCGACGCGATACGACGGGACATCCAGGGTGCGGCCGTTCACCTGGACGTGGCGGTGCCGCACCAGCTGGCGCGCCTGCCGGCGCGACACGGCAAAGCCCATCCGATAGACGAGATTGTCGAGGCGGCTCTCCAGTGCGACGAGCAACGCCTCACCGGTCACGCCGGGCTCCTTGAGCACGCGATCGAAAATGTTCCGGAACTGCCGCTCCGAGAGCCCGTAGATCCGCTTGACCTTTTGTTTCTCGCGCAGCTGGCGCTGATAGTCCGACGCCTTGCGCCGCCGCCCCGACGACTGACCATGCTGGCCCGGCGCGTAGGCGCGCCGCTCCACCGCGCACTTCTCGGTGAGACAGCGCGTCCCTTTGAGGAACAGCTTCGTCCCCTCGCGACGGCACAACTTGCAGGCAGGCCCGGTGTAACGTGCCATGACCTAGACCCGCCGCTTCTTGGGCGGCCGGCACCCATTGTGCGGGATCGGCGTCACGTCGCGGATCGAGCGGATCTGCAGCCCCGCCGTGGCGAGGGCCTGGATCGCGGATTCGCGCCCGGAGCCGGGGCCCTGCACGCGCACGTGCACGCGCCGGACGCCCAGGTTCATCGCCTCGCGAGCCGCCTGCTCGGCCGCCACCGTGGCGGCGAACGGAGTCGACTTCTTCGAGCCCTGGAAACCCGCCTTGCCGGAGGATCCCCAGGTGAGGGCGTTCCCCTGCATGTCCGTGATCGTGATGAGCGTGTTGTTGAACGTCGCCGTGATGTGGGCGATGCCTTCGGCCTCGACCACCTTCTTGGCGCGCTTCGCGCCCGCCGCCTTGGCTTGTGCCATTTACTTTTTCAGGAGGGGCTTCTTCTTGCCCGCAATCGCGCGCCGCGGCCCCTTCTTGGTGCGCGCGTTGGTGTGCGTGCGCTGGCCGCGCACCGGCAGATTCTTCCGGTGGCGCGTGCCGCGATACGTGCCGATGTCCATCAGCCGCTTGATGTTCATCGCCACCTCGGTCCGCAACGCGCCCTCGACCTTGTAATCCCGCTCGATCACCTGCCGCAGCCGCGCGACCTCCGCGTCGCGCAGATCGCGCACCCGCGCATCCGGATTGACTCCGGTTTCCGCGAGAATCTTCTTCGCGTTTCTCGGACCGATGCCATAGATGTACGGGAGAGCGTACAAGATTTTCTTGTCGCGTGGCAGGTCGACGCCCGCAATGCGTGCCATGTCGTGCTATCCCTGCCGCTGTTTGTGCTTGGGACTGCGCTTGCAGATGACGCGGATGACACCCCGCCGCTTGATCACCTTACAATGCTCGCAAATCGGTTTGACGCTGGTCCGAACCTTCAAACGGCACGCTCCGGGAAAAAAATTCTAATTGAGTCTTGAACTATAGACAGGCCCGTAAGTTCACGCAAGGGGCGGGATTACGGCGCACTCCGCAACTCGACGAGCACCCATTCGGCACCCGGTTTGCGAAACCCCAGGAAGATCGTCTCGCGCCGTTCGTCGCTGGTGCCGGCGACGACGTAGCGCCGCTCCAGCTCCGCGTAGCCGCGTCCCGGCTCCACCTCGCGGACCGCGCTGACCCGCAACGCCCGCTCGGCTCCCGCGCGCAGGTGGCGGCGCAACAGCTCGATGGCCTGTGCCTTGTCGACCGGGGCCGAGGGGTCCGCCCCGGGGATCTGGAGCACCACACTAGGGCTTTGCCCCACAACCGCTTGCACGTCATGCGCGAGCCAGGCCTGGCGCACCCGTTCGGCAGCCTCCGCGAGCGAGCCCTGGGCAACCCCTCTACCCGCGACCAGCGAGCCGACAACGAGTGCCAGCGCCATCCGCCACCACATCACAGGCTCTCCATCAACCGCTGGTACACCCCACGCGGGTCGGCGGCCCGAGTGATGGGACGCCCCACGACCAGGTGCGTTGCGCCGCGGCCCACCGCATCCGCAAGGGTGATGGTGCGAGCCTGATCGTCCGCCGCGTCGCCGGGTGTTCGCACGCCCGGTACGACGATCCACGGCTCGGGGCCGAGCGTTTCGCGCAGCAGCGTCACTTCGTGGCCCGACGCCACCACCCCTCTGAGCCCGGCCGCCAGCGCCAACCTCCCGAGGCGCTCGGCCTCGAACCCCAGGTCGGGCACCCCCCGGCCCACCACGCGCTCGAAGTCGCCGGCCTCGTGGGAGGTGAGGACCGTGACGCCGACGACCGCCATTTCGCCCGCCGCCTGCGCCGCAGCGGCGAGCACCGCCGGCCCGGCGAGCGTATGGACCGTGGCCATGGCGACTCCCTGGGCCCGTGCCGCCTCCACCGCCCCCGTCACCACGCTCGGAATGTCATGCCACTTGAGATCGAGAAACACGCGCACGCCGCGGGCGGTGAACTCGCGCACCAGCGCCGGCCCTTCGCGCACATGCAGCACGGGACCGATCTTGGCCCAGCGCAAACCAGGCAGCCGCGCCGCGAGGTCCAGCGCCTCGCGCCCGCTCGGCAGATCGAATGCGACGATGAGCTCAGCCACGCTCGAGCTCTCGCGCCACGCGCTCCGGGACGCGCGGGTCGGCGAGCGCCGCCGTGCCGATCGCGACGAGCGCCGCGCCCGCGGTGAGATACTCGCGGGCGTCGCGCGCGGTGCGGATCCCCCCTACTCCGATCACCGGGATCGCGACCGCCGTGCGGACCTTGCGCGTGGCCAGGACGCCGATCGCGAGCAGGGCCGGACCGCTGACGCCTCCCGCGCCGTTCCCGAGTCGCCGGTCGAGCATACCAGGAATCGTGTTCACCAGCGTGACGGCGTCCGCCCCTTCCTGCGCCGCCACCCGCGCCATGCCCGCGATGTCGGGGAGCACGGGGGAAAGCTTCACCGCCAGGGGACGAGTGGAGACCACGCGGCACCGGCGCACCAGCTCGCGCAAGCCCTCGGGTGTCGCCCCGAACTCTAGCCCGCCGGCGCGGGTGTTGGGACAGGATGCGTTGAGCTCGAATGCGGTGATCACCGGGAAATCGGTGAGTCCTGCGATCACCTGTTCGTAGTCTTCAATGGTCGCACCAGCCACGTTCACCAGCACCCGCGCCCGCCGCGTCGCGCCGGCGAGCCAAGGGAGCTCGTGCTCGCGCACGGCGTCGAGGCCTGGGTTCGCGAGTCCAACGGCGTTGAGCATCCCTCCCGTGAACTCGGCGACCCGAGGAGCCGGGTGCCCCCGGCGCGCCTCGGGAGTGACCGCTTTGGTGACGATCCCCCCCAAGGCTTCCAGGTCGATCACGCGGGATACTTCGCGCCCGAATCCGGCGGTGCCGGAGGCCAGGAGGACGGGGTTTTGGAAGGAGACGCCGAACAGCCGGAGCGGGGATCGGGAGGGCGTCACCGGCCCCTCGCCGGTGCCGCGATCGCCAGCTTGCGCTCGAACTCGAGCAGATAGGCGACGATGCCGTCGGCGATCGCGCTCGCGATCTTGTGCTGGCCGAGGCTCGACGCGAGGAACGCGCCGTCGGTGCGATTCGTTGCGAACCCGGTCTCGACGAGAATCGCCGGCCGCCGGGCCGTCGTGAGCACGGTGAAACCCGCTTGCTGGACGCCGCGGTCCCCGCCGGGATGAATCCGGGCCGTCGAGTCCTGTACCAGGCGGGCGAGCTGTGCTGATTCCCGCAGGTATTCGTTCAACTGGAGGTCCCGTAGGATGAACCCCAGGGGACCCGTCGCGGCGCTCGACGTTCCCGTTTCGAAGCGGATCACCTCGTTTTCCATTTGCGCCACGCGTTGCTGATCTTCCGTCTTCGCGTCCGAGAGAAAGTAGGTCTCCACCCCGCTCACCCGGTCGGCGCGTCTTCCCTCGGGCATCGCGTTGACGTGAATGCTCACGAACAGATCGCAGTCCGCCTTGCAGAAAGCCCCGCGATCCGCCAGGTCGATCAGGGTGTCGGTGGAGCGCGTGAGCGACGCGCCGATCCCGCGGCGCACCAGCTCCGCCCGCAAGAGCCGGCCGACGGCCAGGGTGATGTCCTTCTCCACGAGGTGGCTCGGGAAATAACGCCCGGGGTTTCCGGGATCGACTCCGCCGTGACCGGGATCGATCACGACGGTATGGCGCAGGCGCAGCCCGGTGATCGGGTTCGGTGCGGAAACGGGGCCATGTGGAGCAGGTGGAGAAGCGGACGGTGGAGTTGATATGACGCCGGGCGGTGCGGTCGCTGTCACTGTGCTCGCGACAGGCAGCTCCACCAGTCGTCCCAAATCTCCTGCGGAGGCGGGCTCCCAGCGGTAGCGGCCACCCAGCGCCCGCGGCACGCAGTCCGCCAGCCAGTGGAGCGGCAGAAACACCGTGTCGCGCGCCACATATGGCTCGCCCACGAGCCCGTATACGACGCCGCCGGCGCGTACGAACGGCGCCCCCAACTGGAATATGAACACGACACCGGAGAGGCCAACCGTGACCCGCGATCCATCGAGGGCAAGCGTGAGTCCGAGCGGTGAGGCGATCCGGGACGCCGCCACGGCGGCGGTGCCTCGCTCCGTGGTCACCGGCACACTCGTCTCGCCTCGGGACGTCGCGATGACAACCGATTGTGGCTGAGGCGGGGTGATCACCAGCATCACCCAGAGGAGCGCGCTCACGTGCGTTTCCCCTTGACGCCCCGCGCCAGCTCCCGCTCGGCGACGCGCCGCTTCAGCTCTTCGCGCTTATCGTGCTGTTTCTTTGCCTTGGCGAGGGCGATCGCCACCTTCGCGATGCCGTCCTTGAAGTACAGCTCGAGCGGCACGATGGTGAGCCCCTTGCGGCTCGTGCCGCCGATGAGCTTGCGGATCTCCTGGGTGTGAAGCAGCAGCTTGCGAGACCGTGCGGGCGGCGGGTTGTTGTAGCTGCCCGGCAGATACGCGGAGATGGAGAGGCCCTCGAGCCAAACTTCGCCGTTGCGCACGTGCGCGTAAGCCTCGCCCAGACTCGCTTTCCCGGCGCGCAGCGATTTAACTTCCGTTCCCGTGAGCACGAGGCCGGCCTCCCACGTCTCCAGGAGATGGTAGTCATGTCGCGCCCGCGGGTTGCGGGCGATGGAGACTTTGTCCACCGGGCCAGCGCAAGATAGAAATCGGGGTGGAAGCGGTCAAGCCAAGAGTTGACTTGAGGTTATACCGCCGTCTATATTCGCCGTTCCGCGAACCCGCCGAAGTGGTGGAACTGGTAGACGCGCTGGCTTCAGGAGCCAGTGGGCGCAAGCCCGTGGGGGTTCGAGTCCC
>WNEY01002135.1_pt1 | contig 14409 bp, 12 predicted proteins | sample 5400531 | NCBI WGS metagenome assembly WNEY01 (sample SAMN13153338, study PRJNA577476) | soil metagenome | isolation source: 200 cm saprolite under Douglas fir tree site 1 | place: USA:California | collected 2015-04-18
GCCATCATATGTGCGGCGTCGGACATCAGGGCGAGGCTGTTCGCCAGGTAGCCGCCCAGCGCCTCCACCACCATGGCCACGATCGAGAGGCAGAGCGTCAGCACCAGCCGGCGCTGCTCGCCGCCTCGCTCCACGCCGGGGCGCGGGGAGTCGTGCTCGTGTTCATGCTCGTGCATCGAGAAGATCATAATCCCCCACTCTCTCTGCTTCCAGCGGAGAGATGCGCTACATTCGCCGCATGAGCACTCACTTGCACGGCGCCGCCGACGGCTTCGCCCTTGCCGAGGACGGCACGCGCATCCACTGGTCGGTCGTCGGGCAGGGCCCACAGACGCTCGTCTGCTGCGACGGCATCGGCTGCGACGGATTCGCCTGGAAGTACCTGGTGCGCGATTTCGCGTCCACTCACCGCATCGTGCGCTGGCACTACCGCGGCCACGGGCGCAGCGGCGTGCCCACCGACAGGACGCGGGTCACCTTCGATGACCTCTCCTCCGATCTGCAGGCGGTGCTCAAGGGGTCGGGCACGCAGGAGCCAGTGCTGCTCGGCCACTCGATGGGCGTGCAGGTGGCGCTCGAGTACCACCGCCGCCACCCCGAGCACGTGCAGGGGCTGGTGCTCATCTGCGGCTCGCACGGGCTGCCGCTCGACACCTTCCACGATTCCAAGGCGCTGAAGATCATCTTCCCCTCGCTGCTCGCGGCGGCGGAGAGCTACCCGCAGGCGATGTCGGTCATCTGGCGCGTCCTCGCGGGGGGCGAATTGGCATACCAGATCGCCACCCGGTTGGAAGTGAACGGCCGCCTCGTGCGCCGCGAAGATTTCGCTCCTTACTTCACCCACCTTTCCTCGATGGACCCGCGGATGTTCCTCGGCATGTTGAAGCACGCGGCCGATCACACCGCCTGGGATCACCTGCCGGAGATCGGGATCCCCACCCTGATCGTCGCGGGCAGCGCCGACACCTTCACGCCCTACTGGCTCTCCGAGGAGATGCACGACCGCATCCCCGGCTCGGAGATGCTCACCGTCCCGGGCGGCACGCACGCGGCGCCCATCGAGCATCCCGAGCTGATCACGCTCCGGCTGGAGAAGTTCCTCGCCCGCCTCCCCAAAGCAGAGAAACTCCGCTCCGCGTCTTGAACAAGCTCGCGACGGCGCTGCTCCTGTTCGCGCTGCCCGCCGCGGCGCTCGACCCGCGCTTCTCCTGGGAGACGCTGGAGACGCCGCACTTCCTCGTCCACTACCACCAGGGCACGTACCGGTACGCGCTGCGGATCGCCCGCGCCGCGGAGGAGTCGCACCGGCGGCTGGTGCCGCTGCTCGATCACGAGCCGGACCGCACCGATATCGTGGTCGAGGACGACACCGATTTCGCCAACGGCAACGCCACGCCCGTCCCCTACAACCTGATCCACGCCTACGCCGCGCCGCCCGACTCGCGCTCGACCATCGGCGACTACGACGACAACGCCTACGAGCTGATCAGCCACGAGTACACGCACATCCTCCACCTCGACACGGTGCTCGGGCTGCCGCAGGCGAGCAACGCCGTCTTCGGCAAGCTGTGGATCCCCAACGGCGTGCAGCCGCTCTGGTTCATCGAGGGAATGGCCGTTGTCGCGGAGAGCGAGGTGAGCGCGGCGGGGCGCATCCGCTCCTCCGAGGAGGACATGCTGGTGCGCGCGGAGGTCCTGGAAGGGGCGCTGCCGCGCATCGATCAGCTCTCCAATGCCGTGCTGGAGTGGCCGCGGGGATTCGGCCAGTACACGGTGGGGTCGCGCTTCCTCGAGTGGATCCGCGGGGAGTATGGCCTGGGCGCGCTCCGCGATCTCTCCCACGACTACGGCGGACGGGCCATCCCGCTGGCGCTGAACCTGAGCGCCCAGCGCGTTCTCGGCCCGAGCTATCTGACGCTCTACAAGGAGTTCGGCGAAGTCGAGAAGCGCGAGGCGGAAGCGCTGCGGGCATCGATCCGCGCCGCCGGCGAGAGCCGCATCGAGCCGCTCACCCGGCTGGGCGAATGGATCCGCACGCCGCGCTTCAGCCCCGACGGCAGGACGCTCTACTACACCTGGTCGGGCCCGGACCGGCTGCCGGAGATCCGCGCGCAGGACCCCGGGCGCTGCTGCGATGAGCCCGGGCACGCGCAGCCCGGGGATCGGCACGTCGTGGATCTCTACTCGGACGGCTCGGGTGACGACACCATCTCCGTCGATGCGCGCGGCCGGCTGGTCTATGCGCGCCACCAGATTTACCAGGAATTCGAAACGCTGCAGGATCTGTATTCAGTCGACCCAGCCAGTGGGGACACGCAGCGCCTGTCCCGCGGCCTGCGCGCGCACGCGCCCGACGTCGGACCCGACGGCGCCATCGTCTTCGTCTGGCGCCGGCCGGGCGGCGCGACGGCCATCGCCGAGCTCAAAGGCGGCGAGCCGCGCGTCATCTTCGAAGATCCGGAGGGCGAGCCGGTGGACAGCCCGCGCTGGTCGCCCGAGGGAGCGCGGGTCGCTTTCCTGCACCACCGCAGCGGCGCCTGGGACGTGCGCATCGTCTCCCGCGATGGAAAGACGTTCACCGACGTCACCAGGGACCGCTCGCTGGAGCGGGACCCGGCCTGGACGCCCGACGGAAAGTGGCTCCTCTTCAGCAGCGATCGCAGCGGCGTCTACAACGTGTACGCCTGGTCCACCGGGGACGGCCGGCTGTGGCAGGTGACCAATGTGGTCACGGGCGCTTTCGAGCCGCAGCCCTCGCCCGACGGAACGCAGCTCGCTCTCGTCACCTACAGCTCGCGCGGCTATGACGTGGGCCGCATCCAGCTCGATCCCGCGGCGTGGAAGCTGGTGACCGCGCCCCCGCTACAACAAACGCGCCCGCCGCCCACGCCGCTGCCGCCCGAGGAGATCTACCCCGCGCATCCCTACGAACCCTGGTCCACGCTGCGCCCGCATTTCTGGCTCCCCTACGCGTACAGCGACGCGCTCGGCGCCACCCTGGGCGCGGTAACCGCGGGCTTCGACGCGGTCGATCGCCACGAGTACGCCGCGACCGCCTGGTACGGCCTGAAGAGCAAGATGCCGGGATGGGATCTCACCTACGTGAACCACTCGTTCTATCCCGACCTGACCCTGCAGATCTCCCGCGACCTGGGCACCGCGGCGAACGGAGGCTGCTGCTACACCGAGCGCGTGGTGGGCGGGTCGGCGACCGCCTCGTTCCCCTTCTCGCAGTTGGAGCGCTCGCACGCGATCAGCCTCAGCTACCAGCTCTTCTCGCTGGCGCAGAACACCAACCCGTACGACCTGCGCGTCGCCACCGGAACCCTGGCGGCGGGCACCATCGCCTGGAGCTACTCCGACGCGCGCCGCTTCGTGAAGAGCATCTCCTCGGAAGAGGGGCAGCGCTTCTCGCTCGCGCTGCGCGTCGGAAGCCCGGCGCTGGGGAGCACGTTCTCCTTCTGGCAGCTCTCCACCGCGCTCTCCCGCTACTTCCGCGTGCCCTTCACCATGCACCACGCACTGGCGCTGCGGGCCTCGTTCGGCATCTCGCGCGGCGATCTCTCCGAGCGCCACCTCTACTACCTGGGCGGGTTCCAGCAGGGCGATCCGATCCGCGCCGTGATCAATCCCACCAACGCGCCGGCGCGGGTCCTGCGCGGCTTCGCCAACGACGCCTTCGCGGGAGAGGAATTCGCGCTCGCCACGGCCGAGTACCGCTTCCCGATCTGGACGGTTGCGACGGGCCCCTGGACGCTGCCCTTTTTCCTCCGCCGTTTCCACGGCGCCCTGTACAGCGACGTGGGCGACGCCTGGACCGCGGGGCGCAACGACTTCAAGCTCCACGCCGGCGCCGGCGCGGAGCTGCGCGCCGAAGTGGTGATCGGCTACATCCTTCCCACCGATCTCCGCTTCGGCTGCGCGCGCGGCCTGGAGAACAGCCGGGCCGCAATCCTCGACTGCTATGCTGCTCTGGGCGGTGTCTTCTAGCCGCGGCCGCGGTAATCTCCTCGACAGATGGCCACCAGGCTCGAACGAGCGCTCGAGGCCGGACTGCGCATCCGGCCGGGAGAGCAGCGCCGGGTGGCGCTCATGGCGGCCTATGCGGCGAACGCGGTGGGCGCCATCGTCGTGGGCCGATCGCTCCGCGACGCGCTCTTCCTCGCCAACGTGCCCAGCGATCGCCTGGCGGGCATGTACGTGTGGAGCAGCTTCGCCATCGTGCTCGTCTCGTACGGGTACGCGCGCATCGCCGACAAGGTGCCGCGCGGGCAGCTCAACGCCGCGAGCGCGCTGCTTTCCGGAGCGACCTGCGCTGCGTTCTGGGCACTGCTCAGCCTGCACGACAGCGCCACCTGGATCTACTACGCCCTGTACATCTTCGTGGAGGCGATGGGCTCCTTGGTGGTGATCCAGTTCTGGACCATGGCCAACGACGTCTTCCACGCCCGGGAAGCGAAGCGGCTCTTCGGCCTGATCGGCGGCGGCGGCACGCTCGCCAACGTCATCTTCGGCCTGCTCATCGCCAGCTACGCGAAGACCTTCGGCGCCACCAACCTGCTCTGGATCATGGTCGCGCAGCTCGTCCTCTGCGCCATGCTCGCCAAGGCAGGCTCCAGGCTCGCCAGCATTGCGCCCCCCATCGCGCGCCGCGCGCCGCCGCTGCGCAAGGCGCCCATGCTCTCTCGCGCGGGGCTCTCCTTCCTCCACAACCGCCACCTGACGCTGGTGGCGCTGATCGGCGCGGTGAGCGCGGCGGCGGTGACCATCGTCGACTTCCAGTTCAAGCTCTCGGCGGCGGCGGTGCTGCACCAGAACGAGCTGGCCGGATATTTCGGCCGCTTCTATGGCGTCTGCGGCGGCGTGGCGCTGGCCATCCAGATCTGGATCACCGGCCGCGTGCTGGAGCGCTACGGCATCCTCGCCTCGCTGCTTCCATTGCCGGTCGGTCTCGCGGCCGGCTCGTCCTTCGCCGCCGCGGTCCCCACCCCGGGACTTTTCGTCAGCTCGCTGGCCAAGGGCTCGGACACCATCTTCCGCTACACCATCAACGACGCCTCCATGCAGCTCCTCTACGTGCCCGTGCAGGCGCACATCCGCGGGCGGGCCAAGGCGTTCATCGACGGCATCCTCAAGCCCACGGCGGTGGCGTTCACCGGCGGGGTCCTCATCTTCTATTACAAGCAGCTGGGCGGCTCGCCGCGCGCGCTCACCGCGGCGGTGCTGCTCTTGGTGGCGTTCTGGATCGTGCTCCTGATGCGGGCGCGGGCTGAGTACGTGCGCAGCCTGGTCGAGTCGCTCGAGCGGCGGCACCTCGACCTTTCCGGCACCGCTTTCTCGGGGCTCAACGAGGCGACCCTCCGGGCGCTGCGCAGCGCTCTGAAAGGGGACCCCGGCACGGTGCTCCACGCGCTGACGCTGGTGCAGCAGCACGCGCACACGGTGGATTTCTCCCCGGAGCTGCGCGAGCTGCTCAAGCACGAAGACTCGCGCGTCCGCGCCGCGGCGCTGCAGCAGCTCGGGGAGAGGCGCAAGTCCGAGGCGCTGGGCGAGATGCGCGCGCTGCTGCAAGACCCGGTTCCGGAGGTGCGCGCCGCGGCGCTGGGCGCGGTCTGCGCCATCGAGCATGAGGCCGCGGTCCCCATCGTCATGCCCTTCCTCGACATTGCTCACGCGCCGGAAGCGGTGGTCCGCGCCGCGGCTGCGGTGGCGCTCATCCGCCACGCCGGCCTCGACGGCGTGCTCGCCGCCGCCGAACCTCTCAAACAGCTCCTCGCCGCGGAAGACCCGCGCGACCGCGCCGCCGCCGCGGATGCGCTGGGCAGCATCGGCGTGCGCGGCTTCTTCCGGCCCCTGCTCTCGTTCCTGCGCGATCCCGACCCCATGGTGCGCCGCCGCGCCATCGCCGCGGCGGGAAAGCTGCGCACGCCCGAGCTGATTCCCGCCTTGGTGGAGCAGTTCCAGCGGCGCGAGACCCTGCTGGAAGCCGCCAGCGCGCTGGCCGCTTTCGGGCCCGGCATCGAGCCGCAGCTCCTGCCGATCCTCCTCGACGAGGCCGCGCACGTGGACTGCCGCCGCGGCGTGGCGCTGGTGCTGCAGCGCCTCAGCACCCGCGAGGCGGCCGACGCGCTGGTGGCGGCGCTCGTCTCGCATCAGCCGGCGGTGCGCAAGGCGGCGGCGCGAGCCCTCTCGCGCGTCACCCGCCGGCGGCGCGGCGTGTGGATCGACACCGCCCGCGTCGAGGCGGGCGTGCAATCCGAGCTGCGCGAAGCGCGCCTCGCCCTGGGCAGCCTGAAGAAGCTGGCGCTGCCGCTGCCGCTCGCGAGCACCGCGCCGCGCACGCCGGCGGAGCTGCTCGCGGTCTCCCTGCTGGAGGAGCGCGACGCGCGCCTCCTCCAGGCGCTCCTGCTCCTCGAGGTGCTCCTTCCCGAGGTGCGCCTCGACGTCGTCGCCGAGAACCTCCGCTCCGAGTCGGCGGCGGCGCGCGGGAACGCCATCGAGGTGCTCGACAACGCGCTGCCCGAGCCGTGGAAGCGCCTGGTGCTCGCGGCGCTCGACGAGGTGAAGCGCCGCAGCGACGTGGTCCTCGCCGACCAGCGGCCGCCCTCCGACCTGGCGAACGCGCTCATCTCGGGAGAGTCGGGGCTGTGGGTCGCGGCCTGCACCGCGCGCTGGGCGCTGGACGCGCCCTCCTTCTCGCTCGCCAACCTCTCCGCGTCGCTGCAGACCGCGCTCCGCTCCTCGTCGGCGCCGCTGCGCGAGGCCGCCGCGCTGGCGGTGGTGCGCGCCATCCCCGGCGATGCGCAGCTCCTCCTCGCGGCGCTCGCCGATGACCCCGCCCCCTCCGTGGCGCAGACCGTGCGCCTGCTCTTGAAGCAGCGCGCGCCGCGAGCCATCGCATGATCTCCACGGTCGAGAAGGTGCTCTTCCTCAAGTCGATCGATCTCTTCCGCGCCCTGCCCTCCGAGGAGCTGGCGCAGATCGCCGAGATCGCCGAGGAGCAGCTGCTCGCCTCCGGCGACCGCGTCTTCGGCGAGGGAGAGCCGGGCGATGCGCTCTACCTCATCGTCGAAGGCAAAGTGAAGGTGCACAAGGGCGACAAGGAGCTGGTGCGCCTCGGCGTCCGCGACGTCTTCGGCGAGATGGCGGTGCTCGACTCCGAGCCGCGCTCGGCGAGCGTCACCGCCGTGGAGAACGCGGTGGTTCTGAAGATCGGCCGCGACGATTTTCGCGACATCCTCACCGAGCGCCCCGAGATCGCCATGGGCGTGATGAAGGTCCTGACCCGCCGCCTGCGGGAGACGAGCAAAAAGTGATTACTTGAGGGCCTTCTCCACCTCGGCGCGCAGGAACTCTGCCGCGTCGTCGGCGTAGCCCTGCTTGACCATCGCCACCTTGCCGTCGTGGTTGACGATGAAGGCCGAGGGCAGCGCGGTCTTGTCGCCCAGGTACTGGCGCGCGATCAGGTTGTAGCGGTCTTTCACCACCGGATAGGTGACGTGGTTCTCCTTCACCAGCTCGGCGATCTGCGGCCAGAGCGCCTCGTCCCTGTCGATGGCCACCGAGATGATCCGCAGGCCTCTCTCCTTGAATTCGGTGGACAGCTGCTGGAGGAAGGGCATCTCCTTCCTGCAGGGCTTGCACCAGGTGGCGAAGAAGCTGATCAGCACCGCTTTCGCGTCCTGATCCGCGTCCGGTCCGACCAGGCTTGCGAGATCGACTCGCGGCACGCCCGCCGTATCCGGGTTGTGCAGGACGCCGCTGAACATCGGCGCGTCGTCGTCGATCTTCAGCAAGGGCGGATCGGCCTCGGTGTGCGCGCCCGCGTCTTCCGGCGTGCCGGCGTCGGCGGGCTTCTTCAGCGGCGGACCGAGGAATCGCGGCGTCACTCCCATGGCTGCGAGAGAGCCTACGACGATGACCCCGGGGATCAAGCGCTTCATCTCTTCTCCCCGAGGAGTTTCTGCACCGCCGGCACCAGATCGGACAGCGCCACCTCGTGCTGCATGCCGGTCTTCAGCTCCTTGAGCTTGGCCCGATCGCTCTGCAGCTCCGACTCGCCGAGGACCAGCGCGAAGCGGGCGCCGAGAGCATCGGCGCGCTTCAACTGATTCCCTGGATTGGCCCTGCGGAAGCTCACCTCGGCGGCGAGCCCGGCCGCGCGCAGCTCCTGGGCCAGCACGTCGGCGCGCGCTTCCTCGGCGGGGCCGAGCGGCGCGAAGAACACCACCGGCCTGGCCGCTTCCTCCTTTCCCTGCTGCGCGAGGAGCAGCGCCATCCGCTCCACCCCGGCCGCGAAGCCGATGCCGGGAACGTCGGGTCCGCCCAGCTCTTTGACGAGCCCATCGTAGCGGCCTCCGCCGGCCACCGTGCTCTGCGCGCCGAGGCCGCCGGTGGCGATGGCCTCGTAAGTGGTGCGCGTGTAGTAGTCGAGGCCGCGCACCAGCTTGGGATCGACGGCGTACTTCACCCCGAGCTTGTCGAGCGACTCCCGCACTCCCGCGAAGTGCGCGCGGCAGGCATCGCAGAGGAACTGCTCCATCTTCGGCGCGCCCGCGGCGACTTCCTGGCACTTCGGGTTCTTGCAGTCGAGCACGCGGATGGGATTCGTCTCGACGCGCTTCTTGCAGTCGTCGCAGAGGTCGTCGATGCGCGAGCGCAGATACGTCTGCAGCGCCTCGCGATACCTGGGGCGGCAGTTCTGGTCGCCCATCGTGTTGAGGTGCATCTCGAAGGGAATGCCCAGCAGCCGCAGCCAGCGATCGAGCAGCTCGATCTGCTCCGCGTCGATGCGCGGCCCCGGGCTGCCGAGAGCCTCGACGCCGATCTGCGTGAATTGTCTGTACCGCCCGCGCTGCTGCCGCTCGCGGCGGAACATGGGGCCCAGGTACCACCACTTCGTCTCCGGCTCCGTCAGGTTTACGTTGTGCTCCAGGTACGCCCGCACCATGGAGGCCGTGCCCTCCGGCCGCATGGTGACCAGGTCGCCCTTGTCATCGAAGGTGTACATCTCCTTGCCGACGATGTCGGTCTCCTGGCCGATGCCGCGCACGAACAGCTCGGTCCGCTCCAGCACCGGCGTGCGCGCCTCGCGGTAGCCGTAAAGCGGAAACAGCTCGCGCGCCGAGCGCTCGATGAGCTGGTAGTGCCCGATGCGCAGCCACGGGTCCTCGTCCTTCACGTAGGTGTCGATGGGCAGGACGTCCCGGGTGCCCTTCACGCCGCGGATCTTCCGGCTCATGTCACCAGTGCTCCGGCCTCGCGGCCTCCGCCCGTCGCGGGCGAAGCCCGCTCCTCCGTCTCGAGCGCCTCGCCCAGCTTGACGGTCTGTCCCGGCGCGAGCCGCTCCGCGAGCTTCACACCCGGGCCGAAGAGCACCACCACCGTGGACCCCATCTCGAAGATGGCCAGCTCGCCGCCTTTCTCGACGTGAACCGGCTGGTCGTAGATCTTGCGCGCCGGCTTGCGGGTGCGCTTGGCGTTGGTGACCACGTCGTCGTAGACGGCGCGGATGCGGCCCACGTTGGTGGCGCCCACGGCCACCACGGCACAGGGGCCGCGCGGGGTCTCGAGAAATGTCGTCAGGCGCTCGTTGATGCAGAAGAGCTTCTCCACGTTGCGCACGCCGACGGGATTTACCGGCCAGAGCTGGCCGGGCATGTAGACGTAGCCGGTGATCTCGCCCCCGAGCGGCGCGTGGATGCGGTGGTAGTCGTAGGGAGCGAGATAGATGGTGCAGAACGCGCCGCCCGCGAACTGGCGCGCGTCCTCCTCGGCGTTGGGCCCGCCGATCAGCTCGCTGAGCGTGTAGTGCTTGCCCTTCGCCTGGAACAGCTTCGCCTCGACGATCTCGCCCAGCTCACCGAGCGTGCCGTCGACCGGCGAGACCGCCTCGGGACCAGGCGCGATGGGCCGCGCCCCGGGCTTCAGGCGGCGAGTGAAGAATTCGGTGAAAGTCGGGTACTCCTCGATGGGCCGCTCCGCCTCGCTCGCGTCCACTCCATACTTGCGCGCGAAGGCGCGGATGGCCGCGCGCACCAAAGGCCGCGGCGCGCTCACCCGGCAGGCCGCGCCCACCGCGCGGCTGAGCGTATTCTTCGGCAACAGGCGCATGAGCGTATGGGAGAGCTCGGCCATCGGGCCGAGTGGTGTAGCAGGCAGACCGGGAGCGCGCCAGAAGTCTCAGGCGCCGCCGTCGGGCGGCGCTGCGCCTTCCTGCGGCGCGCCGGGAATGACCATCTGGTAGTCGGGGCCGCCGTCCGGCAGGAAGACAGGCTGCTGCACCGGCGCGAGCGCCTTCGCCGGGCCCGCATCGATGAGTGTCGGCGGCGCGATCGGCGTCGGAGCAAAGTCGGGGATGCGCCGGTAGACGCGCCCGTTGACCACCAGGATGGCCTGCCCCACGAAACCAGGCAGCTTGTCCGCGCAGCCCTGCGACTTGGTCAGCCGGTACACCGTTCCCGCGACGTTCGTGCCGTTCTCGTTGAACGGCTCGAATTCCGTCAGGCAGCCGGCGGATGCCGTGTTGATGTCGGCTATGGACGCTCCGGGTCCGTAGGGATCCTGCGCCGGGCCGGCATCCGGCTCCGACGCCGCCAGCACCTTGGCCGGGTCGATGTTGGGGCTGGAGTTCCGCGCGCTCGCGGCCGCAGCGGCCCCCATTTTCTCGCGCTCGGCGCGCGACTTCGCCAGCTCCTCGCGGCCGTGATCGATGGCGTGCAGCATGGTCTTCGCAGCGTCCGCATCCATTGACCCGCTGTCGACCTTTTTCAGCAGGATGACCACCTGGTCCATCTGCGGATCGCCGTAGGCGTCGTCCAGCTCGGTCGCGTAGAGCTGCTGGAAGAGCTTGGCCGCCTTCTCGTAGTTGGCGTCCGGGCCCTTCTGCCGGCGGCACCCCGCGGCGAGGAACAGGCAGAGAACGCATAGCGCGCAACGCACCAGATCAGGCTAGCACGCCATCCGACCGATGGCAGGTTTCCGGCCGCCGGGCGAAAGATGCCTCCATGCGCCTGTTCAAGTTCGCCCTGCCCGTGCTTTTTGCCGCCGGCCTCGCTCTGTTGGCGGCGCGGGCCTGGACCGATCGCGCCGATGCGGCCTCGCGGTCGCTTCTGCTCGAGCACGCGCGCAACCAGTTCTCGCAGCGCGCGGCGGTGGCGCGGACCGCGCCGGATCCGGAGGCCTGGCGGGCCGACCTGCGCGCGCTCTTGCGCGGCTGGTTCGCCGAGCAGGCGGACATCGGCAACCGCTTCCCGATGCTCCGCGGGCAGCCGGCGCCTTTCGTGCCGCCGCCTCCCAGGGGCGACGTGCGCGAGTTCCACGAATTGGCGGAGAAGCAGATCGGCGCCTGGCGCGAGGGGCGCATCGATCTGCTCCAGACATCCTCTGCGCAGGGGCTGCGCATCGATCTGCTCCGCGTCGCCAAGGCACCCCAGTCCAGGCTCGCGGTCGACGTGGCGGTCTGGGGCGCGTCCGAGGAGATCGAGACCGAGGAGGTGGGCGAGTTCGGCAAGCAGGTCCAGCGCGTGATGGTGCCGCTGCTGTTCAAGGGCCTGTCGCTGCGCTTCCTCGACAATGCCGGACGCATCGTGGCGCGGATGGAGGCGAGCGGCGAGCCGGCGCTTCGCCTCGACGTGCCGGAGCGGCTGGTGGCCGACGCGCCACCCGGGCTGATCCTCGCCCGCTACGAATCGGCGCAGTTCCCGCCCGGGGTGGACCTGATCGAATGGACCCTCGCCGCGCAAGTGCGCTCCGCTTCCGGCGAGACGCGGCTGGCGCAGGCCGTCTGGAAGACGAAGCCCGACCCGGCCTGGTCCGGCGAGCCCTGGAGCGATTAGAAGCGGCCCTGCACCCCGAAGGCGTTCACGTCCCAGAGGAGCAGCCCGCCGCCGGCGAGGCCGAGCACCGCCGCGGCCACGTAGAATCCGCGGGCAATTTTTATGTCCCGGTCGACGTCGGAGTACGCGCCGCGGTCGCTGGGCAGGAGCTGGTTGGCGGCCTCGCGCCGGTTGAGATCGCTCGCCAGGGAGTAGCTCCTGGCTTGAAAAAAGATGGCCACCGCCGCGCTGGCCACGCCCAGGCCGAGGCCGGTTAGTGCCGTGGTGCGCATCCAGGGCTGGCTGCGCGGACCCGGGGCCAACAGAGCCGCGAAGGGCACGGTGCGGATGGGAACGGCGCCCAGATCGACCTTCGCCTCAGTGGTCTGACCGTAGTGGATGTCGACGAACGCGCTCAGTTCGCGCATGCCCCGGTCGGCGACGCGCAGCGTGTGCTGGCCGGGCGCGAGGCCCTCGATGGGCGTCTGCATGGGCGTCTCGCCGGCGGGCTTGCCGTCGATGAAGAGCAACGCTCCCAGAACGCCCGGCACCTCGACGCGCAGCGAGCCCACGTAGCGCTGCGGCGCGAGCAATTCCACCGCCGTGGAGCGCACCATGTCGATGAGCACGTCCTGCGATCCGGAGACGGGATGGCTCGCGCGCCGCAGCTCCTGCCCGGAGCGCGCGTCGAGCAGCTTCAGGTCGACGATGTACGCGTTTCCCAGCTGGCTGGCGGTGCCGGCGATCAGCTGCCTCGCCCCCGCCTTCGCCGCGGCTGCGATGGCGCAGGCGATGTGCGCGTCGCAGTCGGGCTCGCGCTTGAGGGCCTCGGTCACGTCTTTCTCGGGAAGGAGCCGCGCTTCCGGCAACGCAGACAGCTCGTTGCGCAGCGTGGCCTGGAGCGCGTGCACCATGTCGGCTGGCACGCCCAGAGCGCGCAGGGGCACCAGCGCGACCTGCGGGCGCGCGTCGTGCGGCGTCTGCGATCCCGTCGCAACGAGCAGTGCAAGCGCTGCCAGCATTTGCCCCATCCTCCCCCTGCTGTCGCTGAACGACCAAGAGAATTACACTGTTGCGCCAATGTGCCGCCTTTTTGGCTCCCGCTCGCGGGTCCCCGGGCCGGTCGTGCATGAGCTCCTGCATGGCAGCAACGCCCTGCGCGTACAGAGCAAAGAACATCCGGACGGCTGGGGCCTCGGCTGGTACGAGCAGGCCGGGCCGCGTGTAGTGAGAAGTCTTACTCCCGCCCACGGCGACGGGGAGTTCGAGAAGCTCTCGCATTACGTGACGGCGCAGACGGTGGTCGCGCACGTGCGCAAGGCCAGCGTGGGGCGCGTGGCGGAGGAGAACACGCATCCGTTCCAGCGCGGGCGCTGGCTGTTCATGCACAACGGCACGCTGCCGGAGTGGAAGAAGTGCCAGCCGCGGCTGGAGCAACTGATCGCTCCGGCGCTGCGCGAGAAGCTGCGCGGCGAGACGGACAGCGAGCGCTGCTTTCTGCTCTTCATGACCCGCCTGATGCGGCGGTGCAACCCCGAGCAGGCGGACGTCGACTCGGCCGCGGCCGCATTGAGCGAGACGGTGGCGCTGTTGCGGGAGACGGTGGAGACCGACGGCCAGCCTTCCAGCACGACGTTCGTGGCCACCGACGGCAGACTGCTTCTCGCCTGCAGGCGGGGCAGGACTCTCTATCGCTCCTCGCCTGCTGCAGACGCGCAGGGCTGCTGCGAATACGTCGCGGTGGCCAGCGAAGACCCGGGCGACCCTCCTCCCGGCGGCAAGCGCGGCTGGCGACTGGTACCGGAAGAGGCGCTGGTCACCGTGGACACCAATTTCCGCCTCCGGGTGACCTCCCTGTCCGCCGCGGTAGAAAAAAAATAATTTTTTTTTCGTCCAGAGACTGGACGGTGGGTTGGGGGAGGTCCGACTAGCGGCGGAGTGCGGCCAGCAGCCGCTGCGCAGCCGGACCGGTGGCGAAGATGTGCGCGCGCCGCGATTTCGGGCCGGCGTGCTCCATGAGGATTTCCAGCCGATCTGCCGGGAGCGCTGCGCGGGCTTTCTCGGCCCATTCGCAGAGCGTCGCGACGGGCTCGGCGAGGAGGTCGTCGAAGCCGAGCGCGAACAGCTCGGCCGGGCCGGAGAGCCTGTACAGATCGATGTGCTGCAACGTGATGCGGCCGCCGCGGTAGACGTTGATCAAAGCGAAGGTGGGCGAGCTGGCCTCGTCGGTGGCGCCCGCGCCCTCCACCGCGCCGCGCACGAGCAGCGTCTTGCCGGCGCCCAGCTCGCCATTGATCGCGATGAAGTCACCTTGCTGCAGCGCGGCCCCGAGCTTGCGCCCGAGCCTGCGGGTCGCCTCCGGCGAGCGGAGGAGCAATTCCTTCATCGGTCCCAGCGCCGGAACAGCCGCGGCAGGCCGATGCGGACGATGTCGGTCGCGATCAGCGAGGTCTCGCCCAGCTCGGCGGCGGCCAGGTCCCCGGCGAAGGCGTGCAGGAAGACGGCCAGCCGCGCCCTCTCGCCGGTGCCGCCGGGGCCGGAGCGCCGGCCCAGCACCGCGGCGAGGATTCCGGTGAGCACGTCGCCCGACCCC
>WNEY01005228.1_pt1 | contig 14408 bp, 14 predicted proteins | sample 5400531 | NCBI WGS metagenome assembly WNEY01 (sample SAMN13153338, study PRJNA577476) | soil metagenome | isolation source: 200 cm saprolite under Douglas fir tree site 1 | place: USA:California | collected 2015-04-18
GGGCAGTTCATCGACGTGTGCCTGTTCGAGTCCGGCGTGTCGCTCGCCGTCTGGGAGGCCGGCCGGTATTTCGCCACCGGCGAGATCCCCAAGCCGCTCGGATCCGCGCACCAGACCTCCGCGCCATACCAGGCGCTGCGCGCTTCCGACGGGTTCTTCACGCTGGGCGCCACCACCGCGCGCAACTGGGAGGCGTGCTGCGACGTCTTCGGGCTCGCGGAGCTGAAGCAGGACCCCCGCTTCGCCAAGAACCACCTGCGCCACCAGAACCGGCGCGAGCTGATCCCGCTCCTCGAGGACGTGAGCGAGAAGCGGCCCGCGAAGCACTGGGTCGACGCGCTCACCCAGGCGGGCGTCCCTTGCGGGCTGCTGCAGACCTACGACCAGGTCTTCGACGACCCACACCTCGCATCGCGAGGGTTCTTTCCGGACGCGCCGCACTCGAAGCTCGGCCCGGTCAAGCAGATCGGATCCCCGATGCGCCTTTCCGACACGCCGCCGCGCATGGTGCGCGCGGGTCCGTTGCTCGGGGAGCACTCGGCCCAGGTGCTCGTAGAGCTGGGCTACTCGCAGGAGGAGATCCGCCGGCTGGCCATGGACGGCGTGATCCGCATGCCATGACCGCGACCGACGAGATCCTCTACGAGCTGACGGACGGCGGCATCGCCTGGCTCACCTTCAACCGCCCCGACGCCCGCAACGCGATGACGTTCGGCATGTACGACCGCTTGGGCGAGATCTGCAGGCAGATCAACTCCGACGATTCGGTGAGAGCGCTGGTGCTGCGCGGCGCCGGCGACAAGGCGTTCGTCTCCGGCACCGACATCTCGCAGTTCCGCGGGTTCTCGACCCCGCAACACTCCATCGACTACGAGGCGCGCATGGACCGCGTCTTCGACGCGCTGGAGGACGTGCGCGTGCCCACCGTCGCGGCCATCCAGGGCGCGTGCACCGGCGGTGGCGCGGGGATCGCCGCGGCGTGCGATCTGCGGGTCGGGGCGCCGAGCGCGAAGTTCGGCTTCCCCATCGCGCGGACGCTCGGGAACACGCTCTCGACCCGCAACTACGCGCGCCTGGCGGCGCTGATCGGGGTGGCCCGCACCAAGGACATCATCCTGCTGGCGCGGCTGATGGACGCGGAGGAGATGCGCGCGATCGGCCTCTTGAACGAGCTGGCCACCGAGGAAGGCGTGTACGCGCGGGCCGGGGAGATGGCGCGGACCGCCGCCTCTCACGCGCCGCTCACGGTGCGCACCGCCAAGCAGGAGCTGAACCGGATCGTGCGCCACTGGGCGCCGGCGGGGAGCCGCGAGCACGTCGTTCAGGCATACATGAGCGAGGACTTCCGCGAAGGGATCGAGGCGTTCCTGGCGAAGCGCAAGCCGCGCTGGAGGGGCAAGTGATGGCGCATCCGAGCGGACGGCATTTCCTGCAGATCCCCGGACCCACCAACGTGCCCGACCGGGTGCTGCGGGCGATCGACCGGCCCACCATCGATCACCGGGGACCGGAGTTCGCCAAGCTCGGCAAGGAGGTCCTCGCCGGCCTGCGCAAGGTGTTCCGCACCTCGCAGCCGGTGGTGATCTATCCCGCCTCCGGCACCGGCGCCTGGGAGGCGGCGCTGGTGAACACGCTCTCGCCGGGCGACCGCGTGCTGATGTTCGAGACGGGCCATTTCGCGACGCTCTGGCACGAGATGGCGCGGCGCCTCGACCTGCGGGCGGACTTCGTCCCCGGCGACTGGCGACGCGGCGTCGATCCGGCGGCCGTGGAGCAGAAGCTGCGGGGGGACGCGCAGCACGAGATCCGCGCGGTGTGCGTGGTGCACAACGAGACCTCGACCGGCGTGACCTCGCGCATCCCGGAGATCCGCGCCGCGATCGATCGCGCGAAGCATCCCGCGCTGTTCCTCGTGGACACCATCTCGTCACTGGGGTCCATGGACTACCGGCACGACGAGTGGAAGGTCGACGTCACCGTCGCGGGCTCCCAGAAGGGCCTGATGCTCCCGCCCGGCCTGTCCTTCAACGCCGTCTCGCAGAAGGCGCTGGACACCTCGGCCAATGCGAAGCTGCGCCGCTCCTACTGGGACTGGCAGCCGATGCTCCAGGCCAACGAGAGCGGCTTCTTTCCCTACACGCCCGCCACCAACCTGCTCTACGGCTTGCGCGAGGCCCTGCGCATGCTCGAGGAAGAGGGCCTTCCCAACGTGTTCCGGCGGCACGCCAGGCACGGCGAGGCGACGCGCCGCGCGGTGCGCGGCTGGGGGCTCGAGGTGAATTGCGCGGACGAGCGCGAGCACTCCAGCTCGCTCACCGCGATCCGGGTGCCCGACGGCCACGATGCGGACAAGCTGCGCGCGATCATCCTCGACCGCTTCGACATGTCCCTCGGCCAGGGCCTGGGAAAGCTGAAGGGCAAGCTGTTCCGGATCGGGCACCTCGGCTCGTTCAACGACCTCAGCCTGTGCGGCACGCTCGCCGGGGTGGAGATGGGGCTGCGCCTTTCCGGCGTCCCGTACCGGCCGGGCGGAATCGCCGCCGCGCTGGACTACCTCTCGCTACCCGACGGTCCGACCTGAAGCTCCGGGCACCCACCGGGCCCCCTCCGCCAGCCTTGCGCCCCTACCCCGGGCCCTTGCTACCTCCAGAGGTGGGAGGGTGGACCATGACGCACGAGGAGGAGATGCGTTCGCTCGCTCGGGGGGCGGTGATCGCGATCCTGGCCGTGATCGGGGCCCTGGTGCTGCACCTGCGCGCCGGCGACGCGCCGGCCGATCGCCGCGCGGTGGCCATGAAGTCGGCCAAGAAACCCGCGCCCCAGGTGGCCGAAGTGCCGCAGCCGTAGAACGGACCACGACGTCCGCGCTCTGAAGAGCGCAGCGCCGCCCGACCGGCCTCTCCAGAGCGCAGCGCCGCCCTAGGGGCGGCGACTGTCGGCTGCGACTGAGTCAGCCAGTCCGCCGCGAGCGCCATTTCAAGAGCGGCGGCGTCAGCAGGGTGGTGACCATCACCATGATCACCACGGCCGAGAACGTGGCCGAATCGATCATCGGCTCTCCGCGCACGCTCAGCTGCTGGCCGATGCTAGCCACCACCAGGCCCACCTCCCCGCGCGGGATCATGCCGAGCCCCACGAACACGCGGTCCAGTCCCTTCTCCAGCACGGCCAGGCCGCAGATCTGCTTCCCGACGAGCGCCGCCAAGGTGAGCGCGCCGGCGAGCCCGAGGAGCTGCGGGTTGGCCAGCGCGACCAGGTCCGTCCGGGCGCCCATCAGCACGAAGAAGATGGGCACCAGGAAGTGCGAGATGGGCTCGATGAGCTGATCCAGCGCGCGCTCGCCGCGTCCGGTGAACTCCCGCGAGTGGACCTCCTCCAGCACCAGCCCGGCGGCGAACGCGCCCACGATGGGGGCGAGCCCCACCTCGTCGGACAGCCAGGCGAGGACGAAGCAGAAGGACAGCCCGACCGCGACCAGCACGCCGCGGGCGCGCAGCCGGGCGGCGATGCGGAACAGGCGCGGCGAAAGCAGCCTGCCCAGCGCGATGGCGCCGACCACGAACACGACCGCCTTCGCCACCGTCACGCCGATGTCGATGCCGGACAGCGCCTTGCCCTTGTCGGCCGCGGTCGCTACCGCGGCGACGACGGCGAGCACCAGGAGCCCGAGCACGTCGTCGATCACGGCGGCGCCGAGCACGATGCGGGCCTCCGGCGTCTGGACGCGGCCCAGGTCCTTGAACACCCGCGCGGTGATGCCGACGCTGGTCGCGCACAGCACCGTCCCGATGAAGGCGTGCTCGTAGGCGGACGAGCCGGGCAGGAGCCACGCCGCGACCCCGTACCCGAGGATGAAGGGGCCGACCACTCCGATGGTGGCGACCAGCAGCGACGACAGGCCTACCCGCAGCATCTGGGCGACCGTCGACTCCAGGCCGACCTCGAACAGCAGGATGAGAGCCCCGATGCGGGCCAGCATGTCGAGCGTCGGGTCGCTCTTCAGCCGCTCCATGAGCGAGTGGCCGAAGAGGGGCACGTTGCCCAGCAGGATTCCGCCGAGCAGCTCCCCGAGGACGGCGGGCTGTCCCACGCGCGCGGCAAGGTCGCCTCCCAGCTTGGCGACGAGGAGGATCAGCGCCAGCGCCAGGACCAGGCCGGCGACCGGATCGCCCTGCGCGCTGCCCGCGGCGAGGAGGAAGGCCGGCATGGATCGCGGTACGCTAACCCGCCGCGGCCCCCCTTGACCAACGGCGGAGTCCTGCGCTTTATCCAGCCCTCATGAAAACCCTCCTCGCCGCACTCGCGCTCTGCGGCACCGCTGCCGCCGCACAGCCGCTCGAGCTGAAGCTCGGACACGTGGGCTCGCCCGGCTCGCTCTTCGACCTCTCCGCCCAGGAGTTCGCCAAGCGCGTCCAGCAGAAGCTGGGCGGCAAGGTGGTCGTCCAGCTCTATGGCTCGAGCCAACTCGGCGACGACACCGAGATGATGCAGAAGGTGAAGCTGGGCACGCTGGACTTCACCCTCCCCTCCACCGTCATGTCCTCGGTGGTGCCCGCGTTCGGGCTCTTCGAGATGCCCTACCTGGTGCGCGACCGCGAGCACATGAAGCGCATCGAGAAGGAGATCGTCTGGCCGGCGCTGGCGCCGCTGGCGGAGAAGGCCGGCTACCAGACGATCGCAGTCTGGGAAAACGGCTTCCGCCAGATCACGAACAACGCGCACCCGGTCAAGACCCCCGAGGACTTGAAGGCGATCAAGCTGCGCGTTCCGAAGGGGAAATGGCGCATCAAGATGTTCCAGGCGTACGGCGCGAGCCCCTCCGCGATGGGGCTGTCCGAGGTGTTCGTCGCGCTGCAGACCGGGGTGATGGACGGCGAGGAGAACCCGCTCACGCAGATCTACACTTCCAAGTTCCAGGAGGTGCAGAAGTACCTGTCGATGACCGACCACGTGTACACGCCCGCCTACCTGGTCAGCTCGGTGCGGCGCTGGAACGCGTTGCCCGCCGACGTGCGCAAGGGCCTGGAGGAGGCCGCACGCGAGACGCAGGCCTACGTCTACAAGACCGGGGCGCAGCAGGACGAGGAGCTGCTCGGGAAGCTCAAGCAGGCCGGCATGAAGGTCAACGAAGCGGACAAGGCGGCCTTCCGCGCCGCCAGCAAGCCCATCTACGAGGAGTTCGCCAAGGAGACGCCGAACGGCAAGGAGATGATCGACAAGGCCGTGTCGCTCGGATCGGCGAAGTGAAGGCGCTGCGCCGCCGGATCGAGCGGCTCTTCGAATGGATCTCGGCGGCGCTGCTCCTCGCCCTCGCGGTCGAGGTCCTGGTCGGGATCGTCTTCCGCGCCGCGGGCCGGCCGCTGGTCTGGTACGACGAGGTCGCCTCGGTGATGCTCGCCTGGCTCACCTACTACGCCAGCGCGCTCGCCGCCCTGAAGAAGTCGCACATCGGCTTCCCGGGCCTGGTCAACGCCCTGCCCCGCGGCGGCCGGATCGTCGCGCTGGTGGTGCGCGAGGTGGCGGTGATCGGGTTCTTCGTCGTGCTCGGGGTGTGGGGCGTGCACGTCCTGCACATGCTCGGGGGCGAGACACTGGTCACGGTGGACGTGCCCGTGCGCTTCACCCAATCCGTGATCCCCATCGGGGCCGCGCTGTTCGTGCTCGCGGAGCTGCTCAATCTTCCCGACTACATCGCCTGGGCGCAGGGGCGGCCTGCAGCCCCGGCCGGGGCGACTCCCGATGCGGCGAAAGAGCTGAGCCACTGATGGAGATGCTCGCCCTCTTCGGCGCGGTGATGCTGCTGGTCCTGCTGGGCATCCCCATCGCGGTCGCGCTGGCAGCCGTGGCCCTGGTCGCCATCGTGCAGACCGGTGGCATGGGCCAGCTGGCGAACGTCCCCATCGTCATGTACACGGGCGCGACCAGCTTCCCGCTGATCGCCATCCCGCTGTTCGTCTTCGCCGGCGCGATCATGAATGCGTCTGGCATCTCCCGGCGGCTGATCGTGCTTTCCTCGGCGCTGCTCGGCTTCATCCGGGGAGCGCTGGCGCAGGTCACCATCGTCACCTCGATGTTCTTCGCCGAGATCTCCGGGTCCGCGGTCGCCGACGCCGCTGCGCTCGGGTCCATTCTCATCCCGGCGATGAAGAGCAAGGGCTACAGCAAGGAGTTCTCCGCCGCGGTCCTCTCCTCCTCCGCGACGCTCGCCGTCATCATCCCGCCTTCCATCCCGATGATCCTCTACGCGGCGATGGCCGATACGTCGGTCGTGAAGCTGTTCGTGGGCGGGGTGGTCCCCGGCGTGATCGGTGGGCTCCTGATGATGGTGATCGCGTACTGGTTCGCGCGCAGATACAACTTCCCGGTCGAGGAGCGGTTCTCCTGGGCCCGGGTGTGGGTGGCGCTCAAGGACGCGTCCTGGGCGCTCGTGCTGCCGGCGATCATCCTGGGCGGCATCTTCGGCGGGTGGGTGACTGCGACGGAGGGGGCCGCGCTGGCGGTGCTGGCCGCGATCTTCATTGGCGTGGTCGTCTACCGCGAGCTGAACGGGAAGGAGCTTTACAACGCGATGATCGACGGCGCGGTACAGACCGCGGTGGTGATGCTGCTGGTCGCCGCCTCGGCGCTGCTCGGCGTGCACCTCACCGAGATCCAGGCGCCGCAGAAGCTCGCCGCCGCAGCCGCCGCGCTGAGCAGCAACAAGTGGGTCATCCTGCTGCTGCTCAACCTCCTCTTCCTGCTGCTCGGATTCTTCCTGCACTCGGCCGCGGCGATCATCCTGGTCGTGCCGGTGGTGATGCCGCTGGTCAAGGCAGTGGGAATCGACCCCGTGCAGTTCGGGATCGTGGTGACCATCAACCTCGGGATCGGTCAGCAGACCCCGCCGGTCGCGAGCGTGCTCACCGTCGCCTGCTCGATCGCGCGCGCCGACATGTGGGAGGTCACGAAGGTGAACGTCTGGTTCATCGCCGTGCTGCTGCTGGTGCTGGCGCTCTCGACGTACGTGCCCATCGTGCCGCTGGGGCTGGTGCGTCTCTTCTACGGCTCTGCCGGTTAACGCGTCGGCAGGGCGCCCTGCTCGGCCCCGGGCACGCGCACCGTCGGCGGCCGCCGATGCGGGCGGGCTCCCGAGGACGGCTTGCGGCCGGTCTTCATGGTCACCACCGTGGCGAGGATGCCCAGGTAGAGCAGTCCGACCAGCGCGGAACCAGCGACTTCAATCACTGTCAGCACGGCAGTCCCCCGTTCTGCGGAGTGGGGTGGAGCACCTGAAGAAATACACAACCGCCCCGGTAGGGCCGCAAGGCCCGAAAGGCGCAGCGCGTCCTACCTGGGACCCGCGCATCGCCGGTTTGGTCCGCTTCTCCCGCTTCCGCGGGTCCACATCCCACAACGTCCGCGCCGTGAAAAAGCGCAGCGCCGCCCTAGGGGCGGCGATTGGGGGAGCGCTGCAGGTCGGCGGCGCGGCGGCAGCGAGGCTCCTCCGGGCAGCGAACCACCAGGACCTGCCCTGATTTCACGGAGTAGACGTCCTGGCACCCCGGGACGAGCCGCGACGGCCTCAGACGGAAGTCGATCCCGCCGCGCAGCCACTCGGCCGTGCTGACCTTGCCGTCGCAGTTCAGGTCGCGCAGCGCGTCCGGCACCTGCCCTTCCCGGGCGAGCTGGACGGCGCGCACGCCGGCCAGGATGAACAGCGCCAGCGGAAAGAGGAGGATGAAGGTGAGCAGCAGCCTCCGCCGCCGCGGCAGTCGCGTGACCGTGGCGAGCGGCACTACTCGGCCCGGTAGTTGGGGGCTTCCTGGGTGACCTGCACGTCGTGGACGTGGCTCTCGCGCAGGCCGGCCTGGGTGATGCGCACGAACTTCGCCCGGGTGCGCAGCTCCTCGACGGTCCGGCAGCCGGTGTAGCCCATGCCGGCGCGCAGGCCGCCCACCAGCTGGTGCACGTTCATCGCCAGCGGCCCCTTGTACGGAACGCGCCCCTCGATGCCCTCGGGGACCAGCTTGAGGTCCTCCTCGCCCACCTGGAAATAGCGGTCGCGCGAGCCCTGCTTCATGGCGCCCATCGACCCCATCCCGCGGTACGACTTGTAGGAGCGGCCCTGGTAGAGGATGACCTCGCCCGGCGCCTCCTCGGCGCCTGCGAACAGCGAGCCGATCATCACGCTGTGCGCGCCCGTGGCGATGGCCTTCACGATGTCGCCGGAGTACTTGATGCCGCCGTCGGAGATGCACGGCACGCCGAACCGCGAGGCGGCGCGCACGCAGTGGTCGATGGCGCTGATCTGCGGGACGCCGACGCCGGCGACGACGCGCGTGGTGCAGATGCTGCCCGGACCGATGCCCACCTTCACCGCGTCGACGCCGGCCTCGCACAGCGCCGCGGCCCCCTCGCCCGTCGCCACGTTGCCGCCCACCAGCTCGATGTCGCGGAAGTTGCTCTTGAGGGCGCGCACCGATTCGATCACGCCCTTGGAGTGCCCGTGCGCGGTGTCCACCGCGATGACGTCGGCCCCGGCGCGCAGCAGCGCGTGCACCCGCTCGTCCCGGTCCGGGCCCACCCCGACCGCGGCGCCGACCAGCAGGCGGCCGTGCTCGTCCTTGGCGGCGTTGGGGTGCGCGCGGGTCTTCTCGATGTCCTTGATGGTGATGAGGCCCTTCAGCTCGAACTTCTCGTCGACCACCAGCAGCTTCTCGATGCGGTTCTTGTGCAGGAGCTCCTTCGCCTGGTCTTGCGAGATGCCCTCGCGGCAGGTGATCAGGTCGCGGGTCATCACGTCCTCGACCTTCTGCTCGAGGTTCTTCTCGAACCGCAGGTCGCGGTTGGTCACGATGCCCACCAGCCGGCCCTTGCGCGTGACCGGGATGCCGCTGATGTCGTGCTGCCGCATCAGCTCGAGCGCCTGGAACAGCCGCGCCTCGGGCTCGATGGTGACCGGATCGACCACCATCCCGCTCTCGTACTTCTTGACCTTGGTCACCTCGAGCGCCTGCTGCGCCGGCGACATGTTCTTGTGGATGAACCCCATGCCGCCCGCCTGGGCCATGGCGATCGCGGTGCGCGCCTCGGTGACGGTGTCCATCGCGGCGCTGACGATCGGGATCTGCAGGCGCAGGTTGCGCGTCAGCTGCGCGCTCACGTCCACCTGGCGCGGCAGCACGTCGCTCTCGGCAGGGAGCAGCAGGACGTCGTCGAACGTCAGGGCCAGCGGCAGGTTCGGATCGAGCATCAGCGCTCCGTCGGGGCCGCGAGTCTAGCGTCCAGGCTTACCCTCGGCAACGCACACCTGCCCACTTCCCGTCCCTCAGCGCGCGCACATCCGCCCACCTTGCCGCGCGCTTCGGCGAGCGCACGACCGGCCGCGAGCCTGACCGGCGGCGGGGCCCGGGGGTGCGTCCGCAGCGCCAGCGTCGCCCCTGGGGTCCGAGAAGCGCCGACCCCCGAGACTGGGGCTCCTAAAGTCGCTGCGAACACACCCCCGGCTCCCCACCGCCGATGCGTCTCGCGGACGGTGTGGCCGCGGCATGCGCCATTCTATCGGGAGGAATTGCAGATCGTGCTTGTACAATCGCCCTGGGAGGAAGCGTGCTGAATCCTCGCAGACGGATTCTCTGGGCAGTCCTCTTAGGCGCCCTTCCTTCGTGTGGCGGTGGTGGTGGTCGACATACCTTTTACCGGGGCCGTCTGGATCGATGTGTCAGGTACTAGCGCTGCGAACTGTTCTCCGAGTGTACTTAGCCCGCAGTGCCAGCCATCTGCGAGCGACCCGCAGGCGCACCAGAGTGGCTCCTGCGCTTTGGTCAACGGACACAGATCCGCTTTGATGTCGTCGATCCGCCCTGACGCGCCGCAACTGAGTGCCTTGGGTCGGTTCTCTCGCCCGTACTCTAGCCAGATCAGGCGACTGGGAATGCCGAACTGCCCATAGGCGACGGGGGAGCCGGGGGCGCGTTCGCAGCGACATTAGGAGCCCCGGTCTCGGGGGTGGGCGCTTCTCGGACCCCAGGGGCGACGCTGGCGCTGCGGCGTCAGCCCGGAGATCAGGCTTCGGTGGTGCGGTTGCCGGCGGCGCGGCGGGGGGGATCGGTCTGGGCGCCGCGGCCGCCGGGGAGGGCGGAGAGGGTCGGCGCGCGGTTGCGGCGCATGCGGCGGCGGATGAGCGCGAACGCGACCCAGACGACGATGATCGCCAGGACGACCCCGATGACGCCGATCTGGACTTCCTTGGCGTACTGCAACGCCTTGCGCAGCATGCGGTGCTTCCCGGCCCAGTGGCCGAGCAGCACCCAGGCTGGCGCCGAGGCGCAGGCGGCGATGCCGTCGTAGAGCAGGAACTTCCAGTACGGCACTCCGGTGGTGCCGGCGACGAAGTACGTCACCGCGCGCACGCCAGGGAGGAAGCGCGCCATCATGATGAACTTCGGCCCGTGGCGCTCGAAGAGGCCGATGACGCGCTCGACCTTCTCGCCCGGGATGTGTCGGCCGATGCGCGTCTGCAGGAGCGCCTCGCCGTAGGTCGCGCCGGCGCGGAAGATGATCGAGTCGCCGATGAGGATGCCCGCCAGCCCGACGAGGATCATCAAGGGCAGCGAGCTGACGCCGATGGGCGGACCTCGCGCAGCCAGGATGCCCCCGGCGATGAGCGCGACGTCCTCGGGCAGCGGCAAGCCCAGCCCGCAGGCGACGAGCAGCGTGAACACGCCGACGTAACCGGCCGCCCCGTGGAACTGGAGGAGGAAATGGAAGATTGCCTTGTGCAGTCGGCGGCCCCGCTGTGGACGAACGTCCGAGCCTACCTGTGCCCTTCCCGGACGGCAACGTAAGCGCCTTCCGGGGTGTCCGGCCGCTCAGCGGCCCTCGGCCGGTCGCTTGCTCACCTGCCAGGCGAGGAACTCGCGCAGAGGGCCGCCCGCATCGCGGAGCCGCTCGCCGAAGTCCTGCGCCAGCGCCAGCATCAGCTTGAGGCTGGCCTGCGGCTTCTGCTTGCGCAAGGTCTCGAACGCGCCCCGCTCCAGCACGGCGAGCTCCACGTCGGTCGCCGCCAGGGCGGAGAGCAGGTGATCGCCCTCGGCGAGCAGCGCGAAGTTCCCCAGCGTGTCGCCGGCCTTCAGCTCGCCCAGCGGGTGCCCGCCCTCGCGGACGTGCAAGTGCAGCGTGCCCCGCCCGATGAAGCACAGCGCGGTCGACGGCTCGCCGGCGCGGAAGGCGTAGGTGCCGCGGCCGACGGAGCGCTCCTCGCAGGCCTCGGCGAGGATGCGCACGCCGACGTCGCTGAACTCGCGCAAGAGCAACGATCCGCGCAGAGCGGTGAAGCGGTCCATCAGGCCCCCCGGCCATGCATCCCGGCCAGCTTCACGTAGTCTGCCGCATTCCAGCGGATGTGCTCCAGTTCCTGGTCGGTGAGGGGCCGCTTGACCCGCGCCGGCGAGCCAAGAGCAAGCACCCGCGGGGGAATCCGGGTGCCGGGAGTGACTACGCTGCCGGCCGCGACGATGCTCTCGCTGCCGATCACCGCCTGGTCGAGCACGATCGAGCCGATGCCGATCAGGCACAAGTCCAAGATGGTGCAGGCGTGCAGGACCACGCGGTGCCCGACCGTGACGCGCGCGCCGATGCGGGTCCCGAACCGCTTGTTGGTGACGTGGATGACCGAGAGGTCCTGGATGTTGGTCTCCTCGCCGATCTCGATCCGCTGCTCCTCGCAGCGCACCACGCAGCCGTACCAGATGCTGGCGCGGTCGCCGAGGACGACGTCTCCCGCGACCGTGGCGGTGGGCGCGATGAAGACCTCGCGTCCCAACCGCGGAGTGCGTCCGTTGACGGTGTGGATCATCAGGCCTTCTCCCGCTGGCCGTCCGCGGGCGGCGCAGCCCCCGCCTCGGTCGCGGGGCCCTCGGCCACCTTCTTCATCTTCGCCGCCTCGCCGCGGTTCACCTTTTCCAGCGCGTCCGCCAGCGCGTTGACCTCCTGGCTCAGCATGTCGAGGCTGCGCCGCAGGCCGGCGCCGGCCACGTCCACCGAGGCGGAATCCGCCGAGCGCATGCGCACGATCTGCGTGTAGAGGCTCTCCAGCGTGTAGGAGATGCGGGTGTGCTCCGCCTCGAATCGCGCGGCGCTCCGCGCCAGCTCCTGCCGCTGATCGCGCTGCTGCTCCAGCGCCGCGAGCGCCGAGGAGAGACGCAGCTTGGCCACTTCGTCGGATTCCATCTCCACCCGCTTGCGGAGCGCGTCGTGCTCGCGGGAGAGGCGCAGGTCCTCCTCGGGCGAGAGGAACTTGCGCACGTCCCTCTCGCGCCGGGTCAGGTCCCGGCAGGTGGTCCGCAGCGCCGCGACGGTCTCCTCCGGTTTGCGGAAGATCTCCTTCACCACTTCCGGAGCGACGCGCAGCTCGGCCAGGATCTTGTCGCAGATCCCGTCCACGCGGGCATCGCGCGGGTCCATCTGGGGAGGCGCACCGGCAGCGGGCGCGCTGGCGCCGGTGCGCAGGGTCACGCCTCCGAAGGGCGAGGTCCGGTTCCCCAGCGAACCGAACCGCTGCGCGCGGGCGCGGGACTGGTCGTCGACGGTTTGCGCCGCGGGCGCACGGCTGCCCACCGGCACCGTCGCGTCGACGGTCACGGTGGCCTTGGTGATGCCGGCGTGCCGCGCGATCACGCGCGTGCCGCGGCTGCCGAGCCCCGCGGCCGGGAAGATGAGCCACCACAAGAAAGGCAGCGCGCTCAGCGCCACGATGAACAGCACGATCGCGCCCAGGAGCCACAGGTAGCCCTCGAACAGGCTCGCGTTGGCGATGCGCGCCTCGCGCTCGGCGCGCCTGCGCAGCTTGCGCTCCAGGCGGCGCTGCCAGCGCTCGCGTCCCCAGTCGGGATACGCGGTGCGCAGGCTCTCGGTCCAGTCGCGGACCATCTGCTCCTGCTGCGTGCTGCCGCGGGCGATGGCTTCCTGCGCGCGGCGCAAGCTCGCCTGGAGCTGCTCCTGCCAGTCTGGGATGGACGGGTGGCTCAAGGCGACTTTGGCTCCGGCCGCGGTCCGGGATTCCTAACATGGAGCGGCCCCTTCCGCACTCAGGGCATCAGCTCCGCCGCGACCCGCCCGAGGTCGTCGACGGACTTGACGACCTCGACGCGCGTGCAGTGGCGCGTGTAGAGCGGCATCTCGCTGTCGCCGAAGCCCCAGCTGCCCGGGTCCTCGGGGCACAGCCAGATCACACGTCGCGCCTTGCGCTTCACTTCGCCGAGCACCCAGGCGTTCGGCGGGTTGTAGTTGGTGCGGCCGTCGCCGATCACGATCACGGTCGAGCGGCGGGTGACCGACCCGAGCCAGGTGCTGTGGAACATCTTCAGCGCGTTGCCGTAGTTCGAGTTCGCGGCCACGTTGATCACCCGCCCCGCCGTCGCCAGGTCGACCGCCGCGGAGACGTCCATCTTCTTGAACAGGTGCGTGACCTCGCCGATCTCGCTGACGAACACGAAGCTGCGCACGCGCGCGTAGAGCTCCTGCAGCGTGTAGACGAACTGGAGCATGAGCCGCGAGACGTTGCGCACCGAGTCCGACACGTCGCAGAGCACGAGGATCTCGGGACGCTCGGGGCGCTTGCTGCGGAACACGAGGCGCGCGGGGAAGCCGCCCGTCTCAAGATTTTTGCGCAGCGTACGGCGCACCGAGAGAACGCCGCGGCGGCGGACCTTGCGCTTGCGGGTGAGGCGCGTCTTGAGGCGCTCGGCCAGGCGCCGCACGACCGCGCGCATGCGCTCCACCTCCGCCGGCGTGAGCGAGGCGAGGTTGCGCTGCAACAGGCCGGACTCGCCTTTCTGCTCGGGATCGCGCGCCTTCTGCTCCCGCTCGGCGACGCGGCGGGCCGCGTCCTCCAGCGCCTTGAGGGTGTGGCTCACGCGTCGCGAGACAACCTCCAGGAGCTTGGGGTCGAAGCCCTGCTGGCCCAGGCGCAGCAGGAAGTCCTGCAGCTCCTGCTCGGCGCGCGTGCCGCCGGCGGCCTGGAGCAGCCGGCGGGCGTAGAACCCGCGCTGCAGCGGGCTCTGCAGCCCGCGGAAGTCCAGGCTCAGCGTCGCCTGCCGGAGCAGGCGGGCCAGCTGATCGGCGCGTCCCTTCACCAGTGCTTCGGTGAGCGGGGAGAGCTGCATCCGCGCGAGCAGCCGCGCCGCGTCCTCCAGCTCCAGCTCGTTGAGCTTCTCGGCGGCGAGCGCGTCGAGCAGCGAGCCGGAGAGCCCCTCCACCAGGTCCTTCGCCCCGAGGAAATACAGATCGAACAGGCGATCGAACACCGCGGCATCGGGCCCGCGCTTCACCAGCGTCGCTCGCAGCGCGGCGCGGAACGGGTCGCGCTGCTCGAGGCCGATGAGCACCGCCGCGCGCGCCGCGTCGGCCACCTCGGCCGGCGACACCCG
>WNEY01002137.1_pt1 | contig 14403 bp, 11 predicted proteins | sample 5400531 | NCBI WGS metagenome assembly WNEY01 (sample SAMN13153338, study PRJNA577476) | soil metagenome | isolation source: 200 cm saprolite under Douglas fir tree site 1 | place: USA:California | collected 2015-04-18
TGGCCGGAGGCCTCGGGGCCGATCGGCGAGGCCGCGGGGCGGCTGCGGGTCAGCGGCTTGCCGAAGGCGACCAGGTTGGGGCGAGACCAGGTGTTCTTCCGCAGGCTGATCGAGGTCTGATAGGAGATGTGGAAACCGGCCGTGCCGTCGGCGGGGCCGGTCCAGAACAGCAGGAGATTCGATCTGTTCTTGCCCACGCTGACGTTGGCCAGGGCGGGTGCGGTGTGCGTCAAGGCCCTTGGAACCGGCCCTAGCTCGGGTGACCATTTGACTGGGGCGGCCTGCGGTCCCGCTGGTCCCGCTGGCGCGGCCGTGGCTGGCGACAGTCCCGGCCAGGTGAGGCAGACGGCGGCCAGGGTGGTGATGATGGCCGGACGTAGGGCAAGAAATGGCCTGCTGGCTCTTCGCATCGTGATCCCTTCCGGCGCCGGCAAACCAGCCGCATAAGACCCGGTGAGATTAACCTAGTGTAAAGACAGCCGCAGGCTATAGGTGAGGCGACGATGGGGGCTGGGCCTGAGCCTGAGCCGCAGGTCGACACGTTCGGCGGGTTGCTGAGGCGGCTGCGGGTCGCGGCCGGCCTGACCCAGGAGCAACTGGCGAAGGCGGCCGGCCTGAGCCCGCGCTCGATCAGCGATCTGGAACGTGGCGTCAACCTGACGGCTCGCCGGGAGACCATGCGCCTGCTGGCCGATGTGCTGAACCTGACCGGTCCTGAGCGAGCCGGGTTCCAGGCCGCGGCGCGCGGGCTGACGCCGAATCAGGCCACCTCGGCTGGGGCCGTGGCGACCGCGACTCGCACTCTGCCGAGGGACATCGGGGCGTTCACCGGCCGTGAGCCCGAGATGCGCACGGTGATGCGACTTGCTGCCAGCGCACGGAAATCGGGCGGCGTCGTCGGCATTTGCGCGATTGGCGGCATGGCCGGGATCGGCAAGACGGCGTTCGCCATTCACGCCGCCCACCAGCTCGCGCCCAGATTTCCCGATGGCCAGATCTTCATGAGCCTGCACGCCCACACTCCGGGCCAGCAGCCGGTCGATCCGGCCAGCGCGCTGGCCAGCTTGCTGAAGACGGTCGGGGTCGACGCGAGCCAGATCCCGGTCGGCGTGGAGGAAAGAAGCCGCCTCTGGCGCGACCGCCTGGCCGGACGGCAGGTGCTGCTTCTGCTCGACGACGCCGGTGGCTACGACCAAGTCAAGCCGTTGCTGCCCGGGGCGGCGGGCAGCCTGGTGCTGATCACCAGCCGTCGGCACCTCACCGCACTTGAAGATGCCAGTTCGGTCAGCCTCGACACCATGCCGCCGGGGGAAGCGGCGGAGCTCTTGATCCGGCTTTCCGGCCGGCCCGGCCTGGCCGACGGAGTGCCCGCGGTCGGCAAGGTCGTCAGGCTGTGCGGCTACCTGCCGCTCGCGATCGGGATGATGGCCGGGCGGCTCAGGCACCATCCGGCCTGGTCGGTGTCCGATCTGGCCGCCGACCTGACGTCGGCGCGTGACCGGCTTGAGCTATTGCGCACGGAGGATCTGTCGGTCGCGGCCGCGTTCGACCTGTCGTATGAGTCGCTGGCGGCGGATCAGCGACGGCTGTTCCGCCGCCTGGCCCTGCACGACGGCGTTGATATCGACGGGTATGCCGCGGCCGCGCTTGACGGCACTGACCTTGGCTCGGCGCGCCGTGGTCTGGAGGCGCTTTACGACCGGCACCTGATCGCGGAGCACGCCCCAGGGCGCTACCGCCTGCATGACCTTGTACGCGAGCACGCGCGCGGGCTGGTGGCCGCGGATCCGGCGGCTGAGCGGAGCGGGGCCACCGACCGGCTGCTCGGCTACTACCTGCTCGCGGCTCGCGCCGCCGACTTGCACCTGACTAGGCGCAGCCCGGAAGAGCCTTCGCTGGTAGATCTGGCGGTCGAGGCTATGGCGGCTGGCGGGTCGGGAGAGTTCGCGGCGACGTTCGTACCGGCGGTCCCTGAATTCGGCACGAGGGAGGACGCTATCGACTGGATGGAACGTGAGCGGCTGAATCTCGACGCGATGATCATGGATGCCGTGGCGCGCGACCGGGCGGCGTTCGCGACCGCGCTGCCTGCGGCGATGCACGCGTTCCTGCGGTTCGGCGGTCACTTGGATCACGCGCTTCGGCTACATAAGATCGGGCTCGACGCGGCGATCCGGATGGGAGATGAACGGGCCGAGTCGGTGGCGCTCACGAACCTCGGCGACACGGAGCTGGCCGCGCGCGACTATCCGGCTGCCGCGACTAGCCTGAGCAAGGCCGTACAGGTCTGCCGCAACCTGCTCTACCGGTCAGGCGAGGCTGTCGCGCTCACCCGGCTCGGCGCGGCGCTATACCTCACGGGCGACAACCAGACAGCGGCCGAGCACCTGGGCCGAGCCCTGGATCTGTACGGCGAGCTGGGCGACGCGGCCGGACAGGCGCTCGCGCTGATCCGGCTCGGCAGCGTCCAGATCGTGACCGGGGATTACCAGGCCGCTGCCTCTGGCCTGACCAGGGCCTATGAGCTGTACCGGCTGATCGGCGACCGGCTCGGCGAAGCCTATGCGCTGACCGACCTCGGCGCCGTCAAGCAGGGGACCGGGTTGTATCAGGAGGCGACCGCCGACCTGGAACTCGCGCTCGGCCTCTACACCGAACTCGGTGACCGGCTTGGCGAGGCCAACGCGCTGCTGGACCTGGGCAGCGTCCAGCAGGCGACCGGTGACCACGCCGCCGCGATCGCCGGCCTGACCAGGGCGCTTGAGCTGTACGAAGAGCTTGATGACCGGCTCGGCCGGGCGAATGTGCTACACCAGCTGGGTACGGTGCGGCAGGCCACGGGCGAGGTTGAGGGGGCCGGCGCGAGCCAGCGCGAGGCCCTGGAGTTGTACCGACAGCTCCGTGACCGGGCGGGTGAGGCCGACTCGCTCGTCCAGCTTGGCGAGATCGCGCTAGCCGCCGGGAATCCGGGGGAAGCCTCGGCGTTCTTCTCCGAAGCGCAGGTGATCGCGGCCGAGGCGGCGTCGCCCCTTGGTCAGGCCCGAGCTCTGGATGGAATGGGCCGGTCTGCGCTCGCGACCGGAGCCGACGCTGAAGGCCGGGAAGCGCTGTCGCGGGCTCTGGCGATCTACCGGCGGATTGGCGCACCGGCGGCCGAAGCCGTAGCCCGGGCGCTTGACGATCTCTAGCGCGGCGCCGGTAAGCCCGAGTTGGTGCGTGCGTCGGCAGGTTAATCATCTGGCTTTGAGCGGCTACATGACCATTTCTTAGCCACGACGGGCGGATTCTGTAATTCGAACATCACGCTGCATCCGATGGCGAGGGCTTCCGAGCCCTCGACACCATCATCGGCGACATCGTCGGGCTACGAACAGGAACCGGCTTCAAGTGGGTCACCGCCCAGCTGACACCCGTGATGCAAGACACGAACTTCCCGGCACTGCTCGCCCAGCAGGCCCCGCTGAACGTGGCAATGTTCCTGCCACGGGCAAGCCTGATAACCCCGGGCCAGCCCGCCCGCCTGGACTGGATGACCGGTCAGCCAATCCCGGCGGACGCGGTCAGCACGCGCATGACCGTGCTGACGTGCGTGGTCCGGCCCGGCGGGCGCAGCCTACCGGCCGACGCGGCCTAGCTGAGGGCCGGGACCGGAGCAGGCAGCAGCTCAGAATCGGTGCCGGTGCCGGTGACGCCCGCTGACCCGACCCGCCACCAGGCGTCGCAGTAGGCGGCCAGGTCGGCGTCGTCGCCTCCGCAGCCGAGGATGATCGCCTTGACCACGATCAGCTTGGGCAACGTCGTGCCGTGCATCGCGGAGTAGATCGTCGAGTGCACCGCCTTGTAGTGCGAGCGCGCGGCGATCTTGCGCCACGACGGGTCGCCCGCCCATGCCCGGAAGTGCCAGAGCGAAGCGATGAACTCCGCGGTCGAGCCGACCGCGACCGGATCGGGCCGTCGGTCGGCCTCCGTCGCGTCGTCGGCCTGGCCGTTCGCATGCCCGATCGGCGGCACCGGCAGCCTGGTGACGTTGGAGCGGTGCCTGCCCGGCCGGCGCTTGCCGTCTTCAAGTTCGGCGAGCTCATCAGCGAGCTTTCGCAGTTCACGTCGCACCGATGGATGGTCAAGCGAACCTGGGCGCTTGAGCCGGCCCCGCAACCGAGCTATGGCTGTCGTGGTAGCGGCGGCCTCGGCTTCTGCGTCCTCCGGACGCAGACCACCGTCGTAGCTGCCTTTGCCGCCGTCGTCACCGCCGCGTCCTGATCGGCGGGTCATGGTGCACCATCTCGCGCATCATCGGTCAGGGATGTCGAGAGCGCGCCGACGGTGCCACGCCGCACTCGTCGCTGCCGCACGGAAGTGCAAAGAACGGGCATGCCGTCCTCCGTCTTCTAAGGTGATGAACCGTTTGTCCCGGCCTATGGATCGGGAAGTTACTCCGATCGCAGGGATGTTGCACGTTTCTGATTGGTTTTGATCCCGATCAGAAACATCGCGTCAGCTGTTCGGTAATGGTACGAGTATGCGAAGTTGTGAATCGCATCTGCATTCTATTCCGCACAACGCGCCTGCACGCGCAGCTGCACGCCATTGTTACGATAAATTGACCATTCGCTACTATCTGTGATGTGCCACGGCTGGTCAGGCGCCCCTGCCTGCGGGGGAGCCGCCGACTCGCAGCGAGCTGATCAGCTCACCGTAGCCAGACGCCAGGTAGGCGGCGACTGGGTCCGCGGGCAGGTCCTGCTCTTGCCGCAACTCGGCCAGCAGGGGCCGCACGTCAGTGTCGTAGGCGTCCATAAGCACGGCGTGAGCACCGAGGACGTCACCTGCCTGCTGCGCCTGCGCCAGCGCGTCGGCGTCCACGAGCAGCGCCTTCGCGGCCGCTTCCTGGACGTTCAGCACCGAGCGGATCTGGGCCGGGATCTTCGGTTCGATGTTGTGGCACTGGTCGAGCATGAACGCGATGCCGGCGGCTGGAGCCAATACGTCGGCCCTGACCACCTCATGCATGATCCGGAACAGCTGGAAGGGGTCGGCCGCCCCGACCATCAGATCGTCGTCGGCGTAGGACCGGCTGTTGAAGTCGAACCCGCCGAGCCGCCCAGCGCGCAGCGGCACCGCGACGATGAACTCGATGTTGGTGCCCGACGCGTGACGGCCAGTGTCGACCACGACCAGTGCCCGGTCACCGAGCGCCTGGCAGTGCAGCAGGCTGGTGCCCCAGTCCGGTACGTCGGTGGTGTAGAACGACGGCTCGAACAGTTTGTACTCAAGAAGCATCCGCTGATGTTCGCCCAGTCGCTGGTACACCGCGTGCAGCGCCTCGGCCAGCCGGTCCTGGCGGGCGGCGATGTCGTCCTGGCCCGGGTAGTTGGTGCCGTCGGCGAACCACAGCTTCAGATCCCGCGATCCGGTGGCGTCCATGATGTCGACACACTCGAGTAGATGCGCGACGGCCTTGGCTCGCACTCGCGGGTCCGGGTTACAGACCGAGCCCAGCTTGTAGTCGTCGTCCTGGAAAACGTTCGAGTTGACGGTGCCGATCCTGATTCCATTGCGCTTGGCGTGCGCCGCTCGGCCGGGTCGTGAAGGTGTGATTGAGCAGCGCGAGCGAGCAGGCCCCTAGGATCGCCGCACCCGCCCCCTGCACCGCCCGCGCGGCGATGAGCACGCCCATCGCCGGTGCCAGGCCGCAGGCAAGGGAAGCCGCGACGAACACGACGAACCCCGTGCAGTACATCCGCCGGGCGCCGAACCGATCCGCCAGCGCCCCGGCGGTCAAGATAGAGGCGGCCAGCATGAGCGTGTAGGCGCTGACCATCCATTGCAGCGCCGAGGTGCCGCCGCCAAGCTCGGTCCCGATCGCCTTGATCCCGACGTTCACCACGAACACGTCGAGCTGGATCACGCTGAGCCCAAGGCTCGCCGCCACCAGCGTCGCCCGCCGGACCTGGCTGCCCTGGTAGTAGCCCTCATACGTCGCCGTACTTGCGGTCTTCAAGGGAAGCATCGGGCCCGCCTACCGAGCCGACCGCGCGTAACCGGAACCCGGCTGCCCGTTAAATAGATCTTTAAGGAGAAAAATTTGCGATCGTCCGGTCTAGCGGCAATGCCAGTCTCAGCGGAGCTAACTCGCGGGCAGTGCCCGAGGCTGGTAACAGGCTGGTAACCCCGGCCTGACCCGCTAGGCAAGAGCGTCCAGGCGGGCTAGGCGGCTGCGCATGTCGTGTTGTTCGCCGTAGCGGCGGATTTCAGTCAGGTCAGGTTCGCTGACCTCTAGCTGGCGAGCGAGTGCCGCAATGCGTTTCCCTAGATCGGCATTTGTTTTTATCTCTGACAGTTGGGTCATCGCCAGAGTCCGATCCATAACCGTCTGACGACGGAGGCCGGGATCGTCTGACCAGAGCTGAAGAAAGTAGCGACCGCGCAGTTCATAAGAGCCAAGCCGGCTTAGCGGCAGCTTGCCTGAAGGGCCGAAGGCGTCGCTGCGCAAGATTGCTCGCCAGACGCCGTTGGGCAGCCGGCGAAGCGTGCCGGGGCCGACGTTGCCGTCCGCGAGCCAGGCGTTCCAGAACGCTTGCTGATCGGTACGGTCTTCCGCGTCGATCATGCGGTGGATCGTCGGTAGCTGCAGGCAGACGGCTTCGAAAAGGGTATCCCGCTCAGCGGCCCGGGCCGTGTATACGAGCAGCCCGCTGTCTGCGTTCTCGATCAGGTAGGCGGGCAGGAAGGCCTGGCCTAGCTTGATGACCCGCAGGTCGCGCAGCTGATTTGGCAGATTGAAATCGGCGCGGTCGGAACGGCGCGCTAGCTCGTGGACGAAGCTATGCTGGAATTCAGTCGCCGCGAACAGCGGAATGAACCGGCTTCTGTCGCTGAGCCTATCCGCCGGGATTTCCGGGGTGGGAAAGATCGGAATGGAGCCTTCGTAGTAGTCGCGCGGTAGCGCGCGGGCGGTGAAGCGCTCGAAGAAGAGATCCTGACGGCTTTCCTTTGGTTCGTAGCGCACGCCGGCCTGCAGGGAGCGGAATCCTAGTTCGGTAAGGCGCGCGGCATTGCCGTCGACCTGGACGTGCCCGATAGCCGTCAGGAAGGCCAGGCACCGGCGCACCAGGGCGGCCGGGATGCCGAAGAACGATGCGAGTTCGCCGACCTCGCCCAGACCGGCTTCGGCGATAGCCCGGGCCACGAAGCGGTCGATGACGTCGTAGTCCTGCTCGTCGTAGACGTCGGCGCTCGTCTCGACTCGCCACAACGGCCAGAGCACAGGGAACAGCCTCAGGGGACGGATGCCGTCGAGGGCAGCCACATGCTCGACGGCACGGCGGGCGGGATAGACGCTGCGACCCTTGGTGGCGGCGATCATGCTTTCTCACCTCCGGGCTGCGTCAGCCGGCCGGCGATCTCGCGGGATGGTCTCACATCGCCGCTATGGTGCAGGTAGGCCGTCATCGACTGGAACAGCCGCGCGAAATCCTGATCGCGGGCGCGGCTCAATGTCGTGCTATCGCCTACGAGGACGAGCTGGCGCCGGGCGCGGGTGAGAGCGACGTTGATCCGTCGTAGCTCCTTGAGGAAGCCGACCTCGCCACGGGAGTTACTGCGGGTGAAGCCGTAAACGATCAGGTCCCGTTCACCGCCCTGGAAAGAGTCGACGGTGCCGACGCACTCGGCGACGGCGGCGCCATCGCCCAGCGTTCGCGTCAGCAGCTCCGTGATCCGGCCGGCCTGGGCTCGGTAGGGGACGATCACGGCCCAGTCCCGGTACCAGCGCGAGTACTCGCCGACCAGGCCCGCGATCAGGCTGGCCTCAAGCTCGTTGACGTAGCCGCGGACGCCCCACTCCTCGTTGCGCTGGGCTGATTTCTCGGCCCGTTCCGGGCCGGGGCGGTCCGCCGTGTCGACCATCGCGAATGGCTGCGCGAAGATCGGGTCGAGCAGGCCGCCGTCATGATCGGTTTGCAACAGGTTGTTGTAGAAGGCCTCGGAGACGAAGCGAGCAAGGACCTCGGGCATCCGCCGCTGAACGGTCAGCATGACCCGGTGCGGGTCGTCGGCGCTCAGGTAGTGCCGTTCGAACGCGCTGCGCCGCAGCAGATCGGAGATCTCGCGAACTTTGGCTGGCGCAGTGTCTCCGGCGGCGGCCAGGCTTTCCATCCATCCTTTGACCTCGTCGTCAAGGAAAGGCGGAAGCTGGTTGTGATCACCGACGAGCACGCTGCGCATCGCGCGGATGAGGGGGACGATCAGGTTGGGGGTGGATATCTGCCCGGCCTCGTCGACGATCGCGAGGTCGAAGTCGAGTCCGGCCAGCAACGACGTAGTGGCCGTGCCGATGCAGGTGGCCGCGACCACGTCGGCGTAGCGCACCAGTTCCCGGTGCATTTCTTCGCCGGACTCGGCTAGCCGAGCGCGCCAGTCGCCGATTAGGTGGGCACGTCGGGTGGCGAGCTCCTCAACCTGACCTAGCTTTTCGGCATATCGCTGCCAGCCAGGCAGGTCGACGGGGTTGTCCTCGTTGACCGGCAATACGAGCTTCAGTGCCGCCAGCATCATGGCGGCGGCGCGTTTCGCCTCCTCGACCGCCCGTTCTCGGGCAGCGATGCGGTCGTCTCGAGCGGCCACGAGCAGCCGGGTCAGCGGATCCTCTCTGGCGGCCTGCTCGGCCGCTGCTTGCGCTTGGGCGTAGCCGGATTCCGACTCCGCGAGCGCCGCCCGGGTTTGCGGCAGCCAGGCTTCAAAACGATCGACCGAGCGCTGCCTGCGCCGGGCGAGCCAGCGGAAGAAGGCGGCCAGGATCCCCGACTGGGCGCGCGCGTCCGCTTCGGCGAGCCGCTGTCGAGCGGACTGCAGGTCACGCTCGGCGACTCCAGCGGACAGCCGGGTACTGTCGACGGAGGCGCGAGCGTTCGCCAGCTGGGAGGCGGGATGCGTGTTCACCATCGCCCTTTCGAGCGCGGACGCCTGCTCCTGCGCGGCGCGGTCAGCGGCGACGGCATCGCTGACTTTGCCGCTCAGGAAGTCGTGCCAGCGCTTGATCGGCGCATCCTCCGAGGCGAAGACGGCCAGCCGGGAGGCCAGTCCTTCGGTCGCTGCCTTGATCTGCTGCTTCAGGGACTCGACTTGCGTCTCGACTCTGAGCCCGCGGGCGTGGATGGTCATCGAGTCTTCGTTGCCGACGCGCACGGCCCGGACCTGGGCCGGCAGTCGCTCCAGCACGTTGTCGACCGCGCGGTTGGTGTGCGAGGTAATCAGCAGCCGCTGTCCGCGCGCGGCGCAGGCGGCGGCGATCTCGACGATGGTCCGCGTCTTGCCGGTACCGGGCGGGCCAAGGACCAGCAATTCGTCCGGCACGGTCAGCGCCCGCTGGAAGGCGGCCAACTGGCCGGCGTCCAGCTGGGCCCTTGGCGTCGCCGCAGTGTCCGGCTGGTACGGCCGCAGGCGCCGGTCGATCAGGCTGGCCAGCAAATAGGGATTCGCCGTCCGGCCCTCCCGCAGGGCGTCGATCGCGTCAAGCTGTGCCCGGTAGACCCGGTCGCTGGGCAGGATCTGCAACGCGCCCTGGGCGGGGATGCGCCGGTAGTCGACGATGCCGTCGAACCTGACGGTGACCTGGTCGTCATCGACTCGCTGCACCCTGCCGCGCAACTCGGGTTCGTCGGCGAGGTAGACCGGGGCGCCAACCGTCAGAGTCGCCGGCCGCAGCAGGCTGAATTGATAGACGCCCCGGGCTGAGTGCCGTTCTTCCCTGGCGCTGCTCTTGCAGCGGTAAGGGATGGGCGGCGCCGTCCGCTGACGCTCGATCTCGATATCCCTGGTGGCTTCTACGACTTCGGCCAGAAGGTCCAGGTACTCCAGGTGATGCGGCGGCAGCCTGGGCGCCTGGGCGGCGGACTCGGAGGAGGTGGCGGCAACGGTACGCCAGGCGCGCTGGAGAAGATCCCAGTAGGAGGACAGGCCCGGCGGAAGGTCTTGCAGCCGAGGATAGCCGCGCCAGCCAGAAGGACAGTGCAGCAGCAAGGCGCCCTGCACGAGCCGCTCCTGATCGCGGAAGGTCAGCGGCGCCAGGTGGCCGAGCCGGTAGGCGTCGCGGCGTTGGGTTAGGTACAGCCAGACCACGTGGCGCTGCGTGTACACCACGAGGCGGCTTTTGTCGGACTCGAGCCGGGTCGGCAGAGCGCCGGCTCGAGCGAGGCTATTGATTTCGTCGATGACCGAGGTGATGCCGCCCAGGCCGCCGCCGCGCGGCTGCCTGGCGAGTTGCTCGATCGCCTTGCCGGCCGGAACCAGGCCGATCATGCCGGGCAACCTGACCTTTTGTACCGACATCACTGCCCTGCCTGGGATAGTTCGCGGCGACCGGCGGCGAGGGCCTCCGCGAAGACGCGCAAGCTCGCCGGTCGTGATTTGACGTCGCCGTCCAGTGCTCGTACCAGGGCCTGGTCCAGCGTGTCGGGGAACCAGGGCAGCGCGGCTGCCACCGGCAGGTTGGAGCCGCCTGGGCTCGGCACATAGCCGGTCAGCGTGTGGTAGAGCAGGGCGCCGAGCTGGTAGAGATCCGTGAGCGGCTGCGGCGCGTGCGGTGCCCGGAATTGTTCGGGGGCGCGATAGCGGGCATCGCCATCAAGGGGGGAGGGCGGCATAGCCGCCAAGCCGGCGTCACGCAGGTAGCACCGGTAACGGTCGATGAAGATGGCATCCGGATGCAGGGCCCGGTGGGTCGCGCCGCGCGAGTGCAATGCGCCGAGGGCCGCGCAGAGTTCCCGGGCGGCGTCCACGGCCAGGCTGGCGGTCAAGCGGTCTAACGGTCCGGTCCCGGGTGCGAAGACCCGCGTCCAGGTCAGGCCGGGCGGGTGAGTCGTGACGATGGTGGTGCACGGTCCTTGGGCCTCAGTGCCGAGTAGTCGCGGTAGACTGGAGCGTCCGTCAAGTTGCTCGAGCAGTTCGGCTTGGGCAAGCAGTCCGCTTTGGTGCTCCTGTGACGTCGCCGTCGGCCTGCTTACTTCGACTTGGCGCAGGCGGACGCGTCCGGCGCCGGGCGCGAGCCGGTCCGCAGTCGCTTCCCGCCACACCCAGGACCGGTCGTCGCTAGATCGCTCCAGCGCGCCGCTATGGAGCAGATACGCGCAATCGCCGAGTTCGTACTCGGAGCCGTCGGCCCAGGTCTCGCCTGCCCTGACAGAGCCGGGAGTTACGACTGACGCTGCCGGACGCAGGCTGTGCTCTTCTTCCTGGGTCCGGTCCTGGCGGTAGGGGTTGTAGAAGTGCTCGCGTACGTTGGCAGCCTCGGGCCGGATCAGGAATTCACGCAGCTTGGTCTCATCCCATAGTTCCGGCTGGACGCCGGTAGCCCGCTGTTGCTCTCCTTTCCAGCCCTGCCACCACTGGGTCGTCGGGCCATCCATGCTCGAAGGAACGCACAGGACCCACCGGGCAACTGCGTAGCGGTTGGTTAACGCCGCCCGCAGCGCCGACTCGAACGAGTCTTTGATCTGAGTTCTATGGCGCTTGGTGACTCCTGGTACGAAGTATTTGGCCTGCAAGATGATGGCCTGGCTATTCAGATCGCCGACCAGGACGTCGATCCCCAGTCCCCTGGGTTGGCGAAGACGAGATTCGCTTCTCCCAGGGTCGCGTGCACTAATTGCGCCACCATCTGCTCGAAATCTTCTCTCGCTCCGGCCGCTCCCGCCCTGGTCTGATGGGCGAAGAAGTTGATCATTGGCTGCTGTGGCATGGTTAGCGTGCTTTCCGGCATTGTTAGCGGGCGAGTCGAGTAAGGATAGTGAACGGGAACGTGCTCCTGATCGGACCGGGAAATATTCGCCAGGTTATGGTGCCCCGATGAAGATACTTGTGACAGGCGGAACGAGCGGATTGGGGCTGGCCATGGCCTCCGCCCTGGCCGCGGCTGGGGCGAGTGTCGCGCTGACGGGCCGGTCGGGCGAGCGCGCGAGGTCGGTCGCGGCCGGGCTGCCTGGTGCGGTCGGCATCGAGCTAGACGTGCGGGACGAGTCGTCGGTGGTCAGGGCGGTTGACCGGGCGTGGTCCGAGCTTGGCGGCCTCGACATGGCTGTGAACAACGCCGGGATCGGCATGCGCACGGTGAACCCGCGGTTCATGACGCACCCGCAGGGATTCTGGGACGTATCGGTCGAAGGCTTCCGGGCGGCGGTCGAGACTAATCTGACCGGTTACTTCCTGGTGGCGCGCGAGGTGACGCCGGGGATGCTGGCGGCTGGCGGTGGTCGCATCGTGAACATCTCGGTGAACGAATCGACGATGACCCGGGCCGGGTTCGTCCCCTACGGGCCGTCGCGGGCCGGAAGCGAGGCCCTGTCCCGGGTGATGGCCGCCGACCTGGCCGGCACTGGCGTCACCGTGAACCTGCTGCTGCCCGGAGGCGCGACCGCTACCGGGATGGTGCCGGATGGCGGGCTGCCTGCCGGTCGGCCGATCCTTGAGCCGGCCGTTATGGGTCCGCCGATTGTGTGGCTGGCGTCCGATGCCGCGGCCGGGGTTCACGACGAGCGCATCGTCGCCGTCGACTTCGAACGCTGGCTGGCGGCCAGAACCACTAAATGAATTGAATCCCCGCTTGTCGTGATCATGGTGCGAACCCGAGCAAGCGGCTGCCGTAGCGGAGCGACAGATACCAATCGAGATCTGAAGACGGGCGTCTTGGTCCTGCCGGACGGCAACCTTCCACAAGGCAATGCTGAGCTCGTCACCGCGGCGCTCGAGCCGCTGACCTGATCCGGAGGTTGACGATGCCGGTGTCCGGGGGTAGGGAGGGCTAGAGACTCGTTGCGGAATCTCACTGTGAATCTCAGCCTCTACCTCACCCCGAGCCGAGTCGGGAAGGAGCTGATCGGTCATGAGCAGCCCGGTTTCGCGTGGTTTTCGCCACAAAAGTCGGCCGACCGCGGTCGAGGAGGCCAGGGTCCCGCCAGGGCAGTACCTGACCAAGGACTTCCCAGTGTTGTCGGCTGGGCCGACGCCTCATACGGCCATATCTGAGTGGACATTCTCGATTCGGCAGGGCGGCGACACGCTCAAGTCGTGGACTTGGCCGGAATTCCAGTCGTTGCCCGATGAAACCGTCACGGTAGACGTTCACTGCGTGACGCGCTGGTCCAAGCTCGACACGGTATGGCGGGGTGTATCCGTGGGCACGCTGCTGGATCAGGTAGCCCATGATGCCCGTTATGTGCTGGCGTTCTGCGACGGCGGCTATACCGCGAACCTGCCGATCGACGATGTCAACAACGGCCGGGCGTGGGTGGCTTTCGACTATGACGGCCAGCCGCTCGAGTCCGAGCATGGCGGCCCGGCTCGGCTGCTCGTGCCTCACCTGTACTTCTGGAAGAGCGCCAAATGGGTCCGCGGTCTAGAGCTAAGGCGTGACAACGAACCAGGCTTCTGGGAGACGTACGGCTACCACATGTATGGAGACCCATGGCGGGAACAGCGGTACGCGGGCGATTGACCTGGCAGGTCGCGACGGTAGCCGCCGTGATCAGCGAAACTGACTCGGTCCGCACGATCGGTCTTGATGTGCCCGACTGGGCTGGACATAACGCCGGGCAGCATCTGGATGTCCGGCTCACCGCCGAGGACGGCTATACGGCGGAACGGTCTTATTCCATCGCCACCGCCGACGGGGAGCCAGTTGCGATCACCGTTGAACGACTCGACGACGGCGAAGTCTCGCCTTACCTGACCGAGGAACTGCGCCTGGGCGATCAGTTGGAGGTGCGAGGACCGATCGGCCGCTGGTTCGTCTGGGACTCGGGCGATGGCGAACCGTTGCTGCTGATCGCGGGCGGCTCCGGCGTCGTTCCGCTCCGGGCGATCCTGCGGCACCGCCAGCTCATCGGCAATCACGTCCCGGCGCGGCTGCTGTATTCGTCTCGCACGCTGGAGGACATCATTTATCACAGCGAGCTTGACCAGTACCGTGACGATGCCCAGGTGATCTACACACTCACCCGCATCCAACCCCCGGGCTGGACTGGCTACGCGGGGAGGGTAGATGGCGCGATGCTCGCCGAAGTCGCCTGGCCGGCTGGCGAGCAGCCGCTCGCTTTCGTCTGCGGGCCCACCAGCTTCGTCGAGACGGTGGCCGGGGAACTGGTGGCACTTGGCTACCCGTCGGGCCGGGTCAAAACCGAGCGATTCGGAGGGACCTGATGGTGGCGCTAGACGGCAACGCGATTGGCGGCTTGCTGCAGGAGGTCTTCGGCGCGGACCTGACCGACGCCCTGGCAACCTGCTCGACCTGCGGCGCGACCGGACCGGTCGCCGAGACAGTCGTTTACCTGAACGGGCCGGGAAACGTGGTCCGCTGCCGCAACTGCTCGGCCTTGCTCATGGTCATCACGCGGATCCGAGGCATGAACT
>WNEY01002138.1_pt1 | contig 14403 bp, 9 predicted proteins | sample 5400531 | NCBI WGS metagenome assembly WNEY01 (sample SAMN13153338, study PRJNA577476) | soil metagenome | isolation source: 200 cm saprolite under Douglas fir tree site 1 | place: USA:California | collected 2015-04-18
GAACCTGGTGTCGCGCGTCTGCCGCCGGTGGACGACCGCGATCCTCGTGGTGGCGGAGAAGGGCCCGCGATGATCCTCGTGGTCCTCCCCGCCTACAACGAGGCGGACGCGCTGCCGCCGCTCCTCTCCCGGCTGAAGAAGGCGTCGCTGGGCCACCTGCAGTCCGCACTGTCCGTGATCGTCGTGGATGACGGCAGCACCGACGGAACCGCAGACACCGCACGGTCGACGGAAGGGCTCGAGGTCAAGGTGATCGTGCACCCGAAGAACCGCGGCCTGAGCGAGGCCATCCGCACCGGGCTCCTGGCCGCGGTGGAGCAGGCCGGGGACGACGACGTCATCGTGACCATGGACGCCGACGACACCCAGGGCCCTGGCCTCATCTCGCGCATGACGATGCTGATCGAAGAGGGCAACGACGTGGTGGTGGCTTCGAGGTACGCGCCGGGGGGCCGCGTGCTCGGCGTGCCTGGCCACCGGCGTCTGCTGAGCCGCGGGGCCAGCACCCTCTTCCGGCTCGTCTATCCGGTGACCGGGGTGCGCGATTACACTTGCGGCTACCGCGCGTACCGCGCCGGGCTCCTGCGGCAGGCCTTCGCCCGGTGGGGCAGCGACTTCGTCAGCGAGTCCGGCTTCTCGTGCATGGTGGACATACTGCTGAAGCTCGACCGGCTGGGCGCCGTGATCACCGAGGCGCCGCTCATCCTCCGCTACGACCGCAAGCCGGGGAAGAGCAAGATGGACGTGCGCCGGACCGTGCTCCAGACCTTGAAGCTCCTCGGCCGCCACCGGTTCGGCTCGTTGAGCTAGAGCGCCGGTCGGACAGCGGGCTCGGGCGGCCGCTCAGCGGAACGTGCGTCCGAGGATGCGTTCCATCGGGGCATAGCGTGCCCCCGGCGGCAGCGGCGGGAGCTCGTCGGGCCACCGGCGCGCCAGCCGCAACCGGCAATCTCCCTGGCGGCGCACGGCCACGATCTCGTCGTACCGGTGGAGGGTGGGACGATCGTCCCACGCGTCCTGGATCGACTCCCAGGGCACGGTGCGCACGCCTTCCGTGCCGAACGCGGTGGGATAGAGGAGCTGGCCGAGCAGGCCGCGGCGCCAGAGGAAGCCCGTCGCCCGCCGTCCGTACGTCCACTCCACGGCGTGGCGGAAGGAGAACACCGCGGGCCAGTCGCGACAGTCGTCGACGAGCACGACGAGTGTCCCCGGCCGCAGGTCGGGCGCGACCCCCTCGAGGTCGCGTAGTGTGGCCGCCTGCTGCGGATAGGCGCTGTGCCGGTCCCAGTACTGCTGCATGGCCAGGGTCCGTCCGGTGCCCACCGCGACTACCCAGGCGCCCAGCGCGGCCGTGACCAGCCACCGCCATGGCGGTGGCACCGGGCGAGCGGCGAGCACGGCGGCGGCGGCCAGCGCGGCCGCGATGCCGGGGCCGGAAACGAACTCCGTGCGGTTCGTGGACCCGCCGATGCGGCTCAACACGTAGGGGCCGTAGCCGAGGCCCGCCGCCACCAGTCCGCCGGCGATCATGAGCAGAGCACGGCGGGGCCGCGCGTCGCCCGCGGCGCTCTCCCGAGCGAAGCGCTGGATGAGGACGCAACCCCCGACCAGAAACGCGGCGGCGAGCGCGACGCGGCCGTGGCGCAGCTCGCTCGGATTCGAGGTGACCAGCGGCAGGAGGTGCCGTGCGTACTGGTGGACGAGACGTGAGAGCACGGCCGCCGGCTGCGCGTCGAGACCGGCGTCCTCCAACTGGTACCGGGTAGCGTCTCCGGCCACCAGAGCGGGCGCCAGCACCTGCGCCGCGGCCAGGGCGACCGGCGCCGCCCAGGCCAGCCACCATACCCGCGGCCAGCCTCTCGCCGCGGCCGGGACGCAGAAGGCGAGCAGGGGCGCGACGAGCAGCAGGGGAAGGGTGGCTTCGTAACCGCGGATGGTCACCCAAGCGGTGGCCCCGGCGGCCAGGAGCAGCGTGCGGCGGCCGCGCCCCCTCGCTTCGAGGAGCAGGACCACGGCGAGCAGCATGCTCATGGTGAAGCCGCTGCACAGCGTCAGTTGCACCGTGGAGAGCCGCGTTCGGTCGCTCGGCGCCCAGGTGACTACAAAGGCTGCGCCCAGCAGCGCGAAGTCAGGAACCTCCGGCCACAGTCGGCGGAGGGCCATGAAGGCCAGGACGCCGGCCAGCCACAGGTACAGTCCGTGCACGACGTAATACCCGGTGAAGCCTTTCGGGCTCAGGAGGCCGCCCGGCAGCGTCCAGAGGAAATTGAGAGGGCGGTTCGCGTAAGGAACGCTGAGGACCATCCGGTCCCCGAGCGAGCGGATCAGCCACTCGTCGTAACCGCCGAAGTTGGTCGAGCTGACGGCGGAGTAGCCGCAGAGGAGCAGGCCGAGGAGGACGGGGGCGACCAGGCACGTTTCTCGGGAGAGGCGCGATGCCCGGTGGCCCACGGGCGTTGATGCTACATCGCGGCCGCGCGGTGCGCGCCGGTGGGGACGCCGAGCGCTAGGGGTTCGGGCTCCACCCGCGCTGCTAGAATGGTGCTCCCATGAGGCGACCCGCCGCGGGCATGAACCTCGGCGACCCCGAGAAGCTCTCCCTCGCTTTCTATCGAGCTTCGCCCTGCATGCCATAGGCGTGGAGAGCGCACGGCCGGCGGGCGGCCAAACCGCTAAAGCAGGGCACGGCTTCCCGGCGGCGAGGTGGAGCGCCGTCGCCGTGGTCGGGTTGTGCGCGCTGCAGGCGGGCCTGCTGGCCCGCACCGCCTGGGACAAGTCCGACACCATCGACGAGCCCTTCTACCTGGCCGTCTCCATCCCACAGTGGCTCCACCTCGACCTCGCGACCAACTGCGAGGCCCCGGCGCTGCCGCGCTGGGGCTTCGGGCTCGCTCTGCGCCTCGCCGATCCTCCGCTCTTCGACGAGTCCAGCGGGCAAGGGCGCCATCCTCTCTGGTCGCGCGCCATGCCCGAAACACGGCGAAACCTCTTCGCCGCGCGCGCGGCGACGATCCTGGTCACGCTGACCGGTGGCCTCTTCTTGTGGAGTGCCGCGCGGGCCTTCGGCGAAGGGGTCGCGCTCCTGACCTACGCCCTCTGGTGCTTCTCTCCCGGCATCCTCGCGAGCGGCTCGCTCGCGACGCTCGACGCCTGGGTAACGGCGCTGAGCTGCGTCGTCATCTGGGCCACTCTCCGGCTCCAGCAAAGGCCGACGCCGGGCCACGCCGTGATCGTGGGGAGTGCCCTGGCGTTGACGGCCGCCGCCAAGGTGACGGGGCTGGGCCTGATTCCCGTGGCCGTGGCCGTGGGGGGGTGGGCCCGGTGGCGGGAATCTCGGAAGCAGGCGCGGCCCTGGGTCCGGCCCCTGCTCGCCGTGATCGGCGCCCTGACGCTCGGCTTCGTCCTGACGCTATGGGCGGTCTACGGCTTCCGCTTCGGTGTACTCGACACCGCCCGGCCCTGCGGCAAGGAGACCGGCCTCGCCCGCCACCTCGTCGGCCCGCTTCCCTTCGCACCCTGGTTCGAAGGGCTTCTGTCCCAGCTCGTCCACGGGCGGCGGGGCCACCTGGGATACCTGTTCGGGGAGGTCGGGGCTACGGGCTGGTGGTGGTTCTATCTGGCCGCCCTGGCCTTCAAGACCACGGTCGGGGCCCAGGCCCTTGCCGCCCTGCGCCTCGCGGCGTGGGTGAAATCGCCGCCGCGCCGGACGGAGCTGGCGACCGACGCCGTCATCCTCGCCTATCCGCTGCTTCTCATCACCATCATGAGCGTGGGCAAGGCCCAGAACGGGATCAAGTACATCCTGCCCGCCTTTCCCTTTGCCATGCTCTGGGCGGGCCGCGCCCTCCCGGACCTGAAGCGCGCCTTCGGGAGAGGGGGCATCGCTGCGGCTGTCGTCGCCTTGCTCGTGGGCATCGTGGAGTCGGTCGCCGTCCATCCCCATCACCTGATGTTCTTCAACCTGTGGGCAGGGGGCCCCAAGGGCGGCCCGCGCTACTTCGTCAGCGGCGACGACTGGGGGCAGGACCAGAGGCGGCTGGGGGAGTGGCAGCGGACGGCGAAGCCCTGGCGCCTCTTCTACACGTACTACAACGGCGATCCCGCCCACTGGGGCATCGTGTACGAGACGCCCCCCTGCGAGCCACGGCCGGGGTTCTATGCTCTGCACGCCGTGGAGGTGCACCGGCCGAAGCGGCTGCGGCCGGGCTGCCTCGACTGGCTCACGGTGGAGCCTCCCGATGAGCGCATCGGCTACTCGATCTACCTTTATCAAGTGAACAAGCCCCGAATCGAGCGCCTCGAGGCGGAGCGCGGAAAGGTGGCCCCGTTCTGGCGGAGCGGCCCGGAGGCGACGGGGCCGTGACCGGCCCCGAGGCCGTGCTGGAGCGAATCGGCGAGAGCCCGCGGGCGGTGGCGGCGCTGCTGGCCCTCGCCCTCGCCGTGCGTCTCTACGCGGTCTACCACGCGCGTTTCGACCGCGACGAGGCGGCGACGTGGGAGATCGCGCTCCAGATCGCGCGGGGCGAGCGCTTCCCGACGGTGGGACCAGGCATCTCCCGCTCCGATGCCGGCACCCCCGGCCCGCTCTTCTTCTACCTCATGGCGCTGCCGCAGCTCGTGACCTCGCATCCGCTGGCCGGTGGCGCGTTCGTGGCCCTCTTGAACGTCGGCGCCCTGGGCCTCATCTTCCTTGCCTACCGCGCAGGATGGGACACCGCGGTGGCGGCCCTGTGGCTGCTGACGACCGTCTGCTCGCCGTGGAGCGTCGTCTATGCCGACCGGGTCTGGACCCCCAACCTCTTCGTGCCGATGTGCGCGGTCGTGCTCTGGAGCGTCGTGCGCATGGGCCAGGTGCCGGAGAGCCGCGCGGCGGCCGTCCTGGCCTTCGCGCTCGTGGCCGGGTTCCAGATCCACCTTCCCGCCCTGCACCTCTGGCCTCTCGCCTTGACCGGCCTGTCCGTGCGACGGTCGCGCGTCAACGTCCGATGGCTCGCCGCCGGCGCTCTGGCCGGGATCCTCTCGTACGCGCCTTACGTCGCGCACGAGGCGATGACCGGCTTTTCGAACACGCGCTTGCTCCTCAGCCACGGCCCCGCGGGTGCGTTCGGCCTGCGCGCGGCGGCGGGCATGCTCTACCTTTGGCTGAGCATGGCCACCACCGACGTGAGCTTCCTCGTGGCGCAAGGCTATTGGGGCGGGTTCGACGCGATCGGGTTCTGGGCGCACGGCGGCCTCGAGCGGACGGCTGCTTTCTACGGCAGCGTGCACGCCCCCGCCCTGCTCTTCGCGGTGCAGGCCGCGGGATGGGTTCTCCTCGGGGCAGGCCTGGCGCTGCTGGCGCGCCGCCGCCGGGCGGACGCGGGAGGCCGGCTGTTCGCGTGCCTCTTCGCCGCCGGCGTCGGATCGGTCCTCCTTCTCTATCTCCTCACGAGGCGCGGGGGCTTCGCCCACTACGTGAGCCTGCTCGCGCCGCTGGCGAGCGTCCCGCTCCTGGCCGCGCTGCGCTGGCTCCTGCAGCGCCGGGCGGGGGCCGTGGCGGCGGCCCTGTACGCGGTCGCCGCGCCCGTCGTGGGGCTGTTCCTGGTGGCCGCGTTCTACCGGCTGGACTCGCGACAGTCGATCCCCCAGCAGGAGCGGATCGTGAAGTACGTGCTGCTGCAGTCGGGGGGACGCCCCTTCGAGCTGGCGTTCGCGATGCCCGAGGGGCGAGGCGTGACCTACGGCACGCTCGCGCGCCAGCTCGCCGGTTCTCGTTGGCCCGCGAGGGAACGGGCTCGGGACGTCTTCACCGTGATGCCGCGGGAGGCGCTCGCGACGGCCCGTCCGCCCGGGCGCGTGGCCTCGACGCTCACGCTGGACACCCTTGCCGTCGTGCACAGCCAGCGATGAGGCAGCGGTTGTGGCGCCCGGCTACCCCGCTCTTCGCCCTCGTGCTCGGCGCCTACGCCTACTTCTATCAAGCGGGGGGGTGGAACCAGAACGCCCGCTTCGATCTCGTGCGGGCGCTCGTCGAGCAAGGCACGCTGACGATCGACGCCTACGCAGAAAACACCGAGGACAAGGCAGAGCGGGACGGCCACTTCTATAGCGACAAGGCCCCCGGGGTGTCCCTCATGGCGGTGCCGATGTACGCGGTGCTCCACGCGGTGGCCGGCCATCTGCGGGAGACAGACAGGTTCCAGGCCTGGGCGTCCTACCTCTGCACGCTGTGGGCGGTGTCCCTCCCGTCGGCCGTCGGGGTGGTCATGCTGTATCTCCTCTACGGGGTGCTGGGCCTTCCGCCGCTGGTCGGGGCCGCGGTGGCCCTGGCGTACGCCTTGGGAACCCTGGCCTTTCCGTACTCGACGCTCCTCTACGGCCACCAGCCCGCGGCGGCCTTTGCGCTCATCGCGTTCGTCCTGCTCGCCCAGGCCCGTCACGGGCACCCGGGCTCGCCGGTGGGGCGGGCGCGGCTCCTTGCCGCCGGGCTCGCGCTGGGCTGGGCGGTGGTCATCGAGTATCCGGCCGTGCTCTCCGTGGCGGTGATCGGCCTCTACTCGCTCGCGTGGGTGAGGCCGCGCCCGCGGCTGGCGTGGATGGCGCTGGGCGCGGTCGTCGCCCTGGCCGTTCTCTTCACCTACCACGGCCTGGCCTTCGGCGGTCCCTTCACGCTTCCTTACCGCTTCTCGATCCAGCAGCCGCGGCACCGCGGGCTCTTCATGGGGCTGGGCATTCCCAGCGGGCGGACTCTCTACTACATCCTGCTCGACGAGTATCGCGGGCTCTTCTACGGATCCCCGTGGCTGCTCCTCGCCGTGCCCGGGGCCTGGCTCCTCCTGTCGGACCGCCGCTTCAGGGCCGAGGGCGCCGTCTGCGCCGCGGTGGCGCTCCTGTACGTCGCGTTGAATGCCTCCCTCACCGACTGGCACGGGGGCTGGGGCATGGGGCCACGCCACCTGGTGTCCACCCTCCCGTTCCTGGCCCTGGCGGTCACGGGGATCGAGGCAAACGGGTATCGCGTCGCACCGGGGAGTGTCGCCGCGATCTCCCCACGGACGCGGACCGCCGTTCGGGCCGCGGGCGGACTCGCGATCGGCTACTCGATGTTCCTCATGCTGGTGGGGACGGCGGTCAAGCCCGAGGTGCCCCGCGACGTCTACCGCCCCTACCAGCAGTTCCTCTTCCCGGCTTTCTTCGAGGGACACCTCGCCCTGAACACCCAGTCGATCGACATGGTGACCGGGCGCGGACGCAGCGTGCGCTTCGCCTGGAACCTGGGTCAACGGCTCGGGCTGGCGGGCGGAGCGAGCTTGCTTCCCCTGGCCCTCTACGCCGCGCTGACGGGAGGATGGCTGCTGGTCGCCCTCCGCCGCGAGGCGCGCGGGCCGCAGTGAGCGAAGAGCCCGCGCAAGCCCTCTCGACCGGAAGCGCGAGGCGGGACGCGTGGCGTGCCGCCGCACTGCTCCTCGCCTTCGGCCTTCTGGACCTGGCGAAAGGACTCTACTTCCTCAGCCACTACCCGCAGGCGGCGCCGTTCGACGCCTACTACAACGTCGGGTTGCGCTTGATGAGGGACCTCGTCGCCAGCCGGAGCGCGGCGGACCTCGTGGCCGCCTTCGGCGCCATGAAGGGCCTGGCGTACCTGGTCGGCGCCGGAGCACTGTACGGCCCGTGGGCCATGCTGAAGCCGGGCGACTTCCAGTGGATGCGCGAGGGGCTCGCTTTGGTGGACGCGCTCAACCTCGCTCTGGCGGCGGCGCTCCTCTTTCTGTGGACGCGCCGCCTGTTCGCCGCCTTCGCCGTGGCCCTGCTCTGGCTGATCTTCCCCGGATACACGTTGAACCTGGTCCGCGGCTACCCGGAGCCGTTCATCGTGCTGTGCTTCCTCCTGTCGCTGCTGGCGTTCACCGGGGGTCAGCGGCGGCGGAGCCTGCCGCTCTACGCGCTCTCCGGTTTCCTGTTCCTTTTCTCGATCTTCGTCCGCGTGCAGGTCATGCCGTTCTTCCTGATGGTGTCGTGTCTCGTCCTGCTCGTCGCCGCCCGCTGGATCCTGGCCCCGGCTCGCCGCCGCCGCGCGCTCGCCTTCCTCGCGGGATGGCTTCCGGTCCTGGGGGTCTGGGTGCTCCTGCTCGTCAAGGTCCAGGATCCCGTGCGCCTGGAGAGCTTCAGCTTCCACGCGTTCCAGCGGGTCTATCCCCACGGCTTCTGGCTCTACCTCGACACCGACGGCTGGATGGGTCCCTACAACCTGCGGCAATACCCGTTCTACCTCTCCCTCGTCGAGGCCGCGCGGCACGACCCGGACCTGCTCGCCTCGTCGCTCCGGCAGTGGGTCTTCGCCGCGGGATACGTCCTCCGCCATGGGGACGAGAGCGCGCGGACCGTCCTCGTCAACGTCTATCGTTTCTTCGCCAAACCCACCAACGATTACAAATGGGACTACCCATATCCGTATGGACTGCAGCGGGTCGTGCAGGGTCTCGTGTCCGTGATCGGACTGGCGGGCCTGCTGCGGTCCAGGCGTCCGGGCGTGCCGTGGGCGCCGGTCGGCCTCTACGCCTTCGCCCTGACCCTGCTCTACGCGATCAGCCACGTAGAGCTTCGCTATCACCTCCCGGTGATGGCGCCGGTCCTGCTCGGGGCCGGCCTGTGGTGTGACGAGGCGCGGCCATGGCCGCCCTCCTCGGCTTCCCGACGCGCGCGGCTCGGCGTTCTGACCGCGGTCGCGCTCACCGCCTTGCTGTGGGCCTGGTGCTGGAGGATGACCCAGCCGCGGTGGGCGCCGATCGTGCACGGCCTCGCCGTGATCGGATCGGCCGCCACGCTTTTTGCCTTCTTCCGCGGCACGACGAGAGACGAGCCGCGCGCGCAGCGGCGGGCGGGAACGGCCCTCGGCGCGCTGGGCGCGTCGGCGCTGCTGGCGGTCGGCATGACCGACGTGGGCTGGCACGATCGGCGTCTCGCGCTCACGCCGGGCACGAACCTGCGGGAGAGGATCGTGCTGGGCGCGGACGGACGGCGGCTCCTCGCGGCGGCCGAGGAGGCCTACGTCGTCTTCGACCTCGGCCGCGCGGAGAGCGCGCGGGGCTGCCTGAGCGTCGAGGTGGAGGGCGCGCGTCACGGTGGCGACGAGCTCTTTCCCGCGATGCCGCGTTTCCCCTTGGGTACGACGGCCGGGGGCCGGGACCCGGCGTGGTTTCGCCAGTGGTGGGCGTTGCCCCTCGGCCGCGCGGAGCGGGAGCGGCTGGGCCCCGAGGTGGAGATCGGCCTGCTCGTTTCACCCGCGTGCCGCGACACGAACATGACGCTCGGGGCCGACAACCTCCTGCGCGATGCGGGCCGCGACTACGAGGGGCCCTCCTTCGAGGAGTGGCGGAAGGTCAGCGTTTACCGGCTGCTCTACGACGGGGAGCACCGCCTTCCGGTTCGACGGCGCCGGCTGGCCCTCGAGCGTCGGAGCGGCCGCGTCGAGGGGGGTCGCTACGAGCCCCTGGCGGCGGACCTGCGCATCGGCGTGGTCGTCCCCCAGCCGGGTGGCGGGCGCCTGGAGTGGGAAACAGCGCCGGCGGGGAAGCGCCAGGACACGTCGGTGGTGTTCCGGGCCGAGAGCGGGCGGACGGGAGAGGGGCTTCTCCACGTGCAGGGCGGGGGAACGGCGGGCCCGGTGAGCTTTCCCCTCGCCTCGCGCGAGCCGTTCGCCCGCGAAGCCGGTGCGATCCAGCTCTGGTACTCTCCCGAGCGGCTCGGCGAGGATCGGACCGAAGGGCTCTATCTCGTGAGGGTCCCCGCGGCTCTGGTCCGGGCCGGCCAGCCCGTCCGGCTCCTGGTCACGATGCCGACGCGCCTGTCGACCGAGGAGCGGTACTTCGCCGTGCGCCCCAGGCCAGCGGTGGACGCGGCACGGCACGCTCTTGGCTCGTTGCCGGTCGGCGACGGCCCCTTGCTCGAGGGCTTCGGGCGATTCCTGGACGCCTCGCACAACACGTATCCGGCCGACACCGGGCCGTGGGAGCTAGCGGGGATCTTCTGAGCCGGAGTCACTGTCGCTTCGCGGAGTCCTCGGCAGGCAGGTCACTTCGTAAACGAGGTAGCGGTCGAAGGCGCCCCGGCTCGAGAAGCGCGCGAAGGGCCGTCCGCTTCCCGTGTAGAACGACAACTCTTTCACGTCCTCCCCGAAAGGGCCGCAGCCATAGGGGGGATAGCACAGATAGAGGAAACGGGCCTCGCCGTGGCGGGCCAGCTCGCGGGCCAGGTGTCTCAGGTCCATGGCGTGGGTGGCCAGGAAGTACGTCTTGCGATCGAACGTTCCGGCGAGCTGCGCGGCCACCGATTCCTGGGATACCGCCACGAACCGAGCGTCGTCTTCGCGTACCAGGAGGAACGGGATCATCCGGTGCTCGTAATTGCGCCGCAGGTATGCGGTCCCCTGGTAGGCGTTCAACCAGGCGCCCCAGAGAAACGAGGCGGCAAAGGCGGACCAGCTCGCCCATCGCCAGGCGCCGCCAAGCCGCGTCATCCGCTTCAGGGTGAGGCCGGAGGCGAGCGCGAGCAGCGGGACGGCGACGAGCAGGAAGCGTGGGCCCCACTGCCGGCCCCCGCCGGTTCTCAGGAGCAGGGGCACCGCCGCGCTGAAGCAAATGGAGAGGGCCAAGAACGGCAAGGCCTTCCTGACGGGGGCGCCTCCGTGGGTGGCGCGGAGGAGGGGAACGCCGAGGAGGCCGATGAGCAGGACGGGGAAGTGCTGGACGAGGCCCGCGAGCAGGGCGTTCATTGCCGCGATGGCCACGCCCCCTGGGCGGCGCGCGACGGACTCGAGAGCGCCCGCTCCATGGAGCCCGAGGAGATGGCCGTAGACGAGGCGGTTGGCCAGGAAGAACAGGGCCGGCGAGAGGAGCAGGCCGACGAGGAACTGCGGGCGCCGGACCGAGAGCCACCGCCGGCCCCTCGCCGCGAGCCAGGGGGCCGCGATGGCCAGGCCCGCCATGAGGCCCACCAGGCACAGCATCTCTTCCCGCAACCAGACGGACGCGCCGAGCAGGGTCCCGGCCGCGGCAGACGCGCGCGGCGAGAGGAGCAGGCCGGCCGGCATGGCCAGCACCATCGCCACTCCGTGGAAGGCCAGGGCCACCGCCAACGTGTGCTCCCAGAAGGTCGCGCTGTACCACGTGAGGGGCGAAGCGAAGATGATCGCGCCGAGGCCAGCCGCGGTGACCACGGCGCCGAGACGCAGGCCGCGGCAGGCCATCCAGAAGCTGGCCCAGACGAGCCACAGTGAGACCAGGGGAAGGACGTAGAGTCCCCGGAAGCCGAAGAGACGGTAGAACGGCGCGCTCATCAGCGGAAAGGTGAAGGGGAAGGTGATGAAGCGTTTTTCCCCCACGGCCACGACGTTGGGGGATTGGAAGGGATAGAGCCCGTCGTCCCACAGCGCGCGCACCCAGGGCTCGGCCCTCAGGCGGAGGTCGAAGTGGACCACGCCCTGGCTGAGCTGGCGGGTGAGGAGGGCCTTCAGGCCGGCATCACCGACGGTGTAGACCTCACCGGGTATCAGCGTCTGGAGATACAAGGAGAAGATCACGCCGCTCGAGAAGACGAGGGCGGGGAGCACGGTGGCCCGCCTGAGGCGCGCTCTCACGCGCGCTCTTCGCCCGGACCGATCCGCCCCTCGAGGTGATCCGGGTGGACAGTGCGGGCCTACGGCAGCCACCGCGGGTTGCTGATGTCGAACGAGGAGCCCAGAGTCACCAGCACCTGCCGGCCCGAGCCATCGGCCTGGACGAGCACCAGGCGCGCGGACGCCGAGTCGACCTCGGGGAAGACGATGCCCTTGGGCCCCCAATCGGGGGCGCCTCGAAACGCGGGGCCGGTCACGATCGTCGTGAGCCCGGTGCCGTCGAGCCGCGCGGTCATGATGTCCCACGTCCCCAGCGCGCCGTTGCCGGTTCCCGTCAACCGCCGGAACACCACCGAGCGTCCGTCGGGGGAGTAGTCGGGATCGGCGTCGGAGCCGACGACGTAGGGCGTGCCGGCGAGGGCCGCGCTGCCGTCGCCACCCGTCGTCACCCGGACCTGGGCGCCGGTCGAGGTGAAGAGCCAGACCTGTCCCTTGCCGCCGACGTCGATGCGCTCGAACACCGCCGCGGAGCCGCTGGGATCGATGCGCGGCCGCCGCTCGCGGACGGTGTTGGTGGAGGTGAGATTTCGCGTGTTCTGCCCGTTGGGGTCGGCCCGGTAGAGGTCCTCGATTCCCCCTTCGCCCGCGGCCGAGTAGACCAGCACGTCCCCGCTCGGCGACCAGTCGATGCCCGACACCTTTGCGTTGCTCGGGAGCAGCCCGCCCTCGACGCTCCGGGAGAGGTCCACGACGAGGAGCGCCTCGCCGTCGGCGGCCGTCAGCTGCCCGTCCTTGTTGCTGTCGGTGTCGACACGCCGGAGCGCGACGCGGAGCCGGTCGGGCGCGGGAGCGGCCTCGACCGAGCTGCAATGGCGAGTGTCGTTGTTGCAGAAGGTGAGGCGCGTGACGCCGGCGCCGCCGTCGCCCACGGCGAAGACTTCGTCCGGAGAGCCGGGACGGGTGGCGTAGCCGTTGCTCGTGTAGACGATCGTCGCGTCCGCGCGGGGGGCGACGGTGGGGTTGCTGTTGGCGAACGGGTTGTCGTAGGTGGTGTTGCAGGCGCCCAACAGGGCCGCGGCCGCGATCGCGGGGCGCAGGTGGCGCGCTGTCATACGTTCCTTGCGCAGCCTAATGCGCGTGCGCGCGGCCCGTCAAGCGTCGGATGTTATAATCCGCTCCTTCTACTGGCTTCGGAGGCCTTCGTCAGATGTCCCAGGACGTCGTGATCGTCGGCGGCGCCCGCACCGCGATGGCCGAGTACGTGGGGGCGTTCAAGGACGTTTCCGCGCTGGAGCTGGGCGCGGCCGCGTCGCGCGCTGCGCTCGAGCGTGCGGGAGTGCCGCCGGGCTGGATCGAGCACGTCGTGATGGGCAACGCGCTGCAGACCTCGGCCGACGCGATCTACGGGGCACGCCACGTGGGGCTGAAGGCGGGCGTGCCGATAGAGGTGCCCGCCCTCACCGTCAACCGGCTGTGCGGGTCCGGCATCCAGTCCGTCGTGTCCGCCGCCCAGATGATCCGCCTCGGCGAGGCGCGCATCGTGCTCGCGGGCGGCATGGAGAACATGACCCAGGCCCCCCACGTGATCCGGGGCGCGCGGGCGGGATTCCGGCTCGGCGAAGGCAAGCTCGAAGACACCCTCATGGCGGCCCTGCTCGACACCCACTGCGGGCTCTACATGGCGCAGACCTCCGACAACCTCGCCCGCCGCCACGCGATCACCCGGGAGGCGATGGACGCCTACGCCCTTCGGAGCCAGAAGGCCGCGGCCGCGGCCGTCGAGCGCGGCGTGTTCGCCGAGGAGATCACGCCCGTGGACGTGAAGGAGCGGGGAAGAACGGTGCGCGTGGAGAAGGACGACCACCTGCGCCCGGACACGACGCTCGAGGGCCTGGCCGCCCTCAAGCCCTCGTTCGGCAAGGACGGGTCCGTCACCGCCGGCAACGCGAGCGGGATCGTGGACGGCGCGGCGGCGCTGGTCGTGGCCGACGCCGAGGAGGCTCGGCGCCGGGGCTTGAAGCCGCTGGCGAGGATCGTATCGTGGGGCATCGCGGGCGTGCCCCCCGAGATCATGGGCATCGGCCCGGTGCCGGCTTCGCGCAAGGCGCTGGAGGCCGCCGGCCTCGCGCTGAAGGACATGGACCTCATCGAGGTCAACGAGGCGTTCGCGGGGCAGTACCTGGCCGTGGAGAAGGAGCTGGGGCTCGACCGCGATCGCACCAACGTCAACGGCGGGGCCATCGCCCTCGGCCACCCGCTCGGCGCGACCGGGACCCGGCTGATCCTGACGCTGGCGCTGGAGCTGCGCCGGCGCCGGGGCCGGCACGGCCTCGCCACCGCCTGCATCGGCGGCGGGCAGGGCATCGCGATGATCATCCGCCGAGAAGACTGACGGACCGTTTCAACATGGCAATCAAGACAGTCGGTGTCGTCGGGTGCGGGCTCATGGGCTCGGGCATCGCGCAGGTGTGCGCCGAGGCGGGATACAGGGTCGTGGTGCGGGAGGTGAGCGACGACCTCCTGAAGAAGGGCCTCGGGAAGATCGACTCATTCCTCGCCAAGGGCGTCGAGCGGGGCAAGGTCACGCCCGAGCGGAAGACGGAGATCCTGGGCCGGATCGAGGGCACCACGTCGCTCGAGAAGCTGTCCGGCGCCGACATCGTCATCGAGGCGGTCGTGGAGAGCCTCGAGGCCAAGCGCGAGGCCTACCAGGTCCTGGACCGCGTCTGCCCGCCGGCTACGATCTTCGCCTCCAACACCTCGTCGCTCTCCATCACCGAGATGGCGGCGGCGACGAAGCGGGCCGACCG
>WNEY01002389.1_pt1 | contig 14400 bp, 9 predicted proteins | sample 5400531 | NCBI WGS metagenome assembly WNEY01 (sample SAMN13153338, study PRJNA577476) | soil metagenome | isolation source: 200 cm saprolite under Douglas fir tree site 1 | place: USA:California | collected 2015-04-18
GCTGGCGGGGGTGATCGAGCAGGCGGGGGGAAATCCGCTGTATGCGCGGGAGCTGGCGGACACGCTGGTGCGTGACGGGCGAGTGCGGGTGGCGGGCGGGGTTGCCGAGTTGGCTGACGACGTGGCGCGGCTGGGGGTGCCGGCGTCGCTGGCGGGAGTGGTAGGGGGGCGCCTTGAGTCGCTGGGCGAGGACGCGGTGGGAGTGTTGCGGTGGGCGGCGGTGCTTGGGCTTGATTTTTCGGTAGCCGATCTTGAGATCGTGACGGGGCGGGACGCGAGTGAGCTAGTGGGACCGGTGGCCGAAGCGATGGCCGCAGGAGTGGTGATGGAGGCGGGGCCGCGGCTAGCGTTCCGCCATGGGCTGATCCGCCAGGTGCTGTACGAGAAGATGCCGACCTCGCTCCGGGCGACATTGCATGTGCAGGCGGCGCGGGCACTGGCGCGGGAGGGGGCGGCGCCGGAGCGGGTAGCGGCGCAACTGGTGGCGGTGCCGGAGATGGCAGGCGGGTGGGTGCGGGAGTGGCTGGCGGGGGCGGTGCCGGTGCTGATTCACCGGGCCCCGCAGGTCGCAGCCGAGTTGCTGGGTACCGCGCTGGCCCAGATGGCCAGGGATGACCAGGGCCGAGAGTCGCTGGAGGCCGCGTTGGTGCAGGTGGCGTTCCTGCTGGCCCGTCACGACGAGGTGGAGCGGGCCGGGCGGCAGATGCTGGCCCGCACGCGGGACCCGGACCGGGCGGCCGAGGTGGCCTGGCTGATCGCCTATACGCTGCTGCGCACCAGGCGGGCCGCTGAGGCCGAGGCGGCCGGAGACCGGTTCGCGGCGGGGTACACGCTGCACGCCCTCGCCCAGGTAAGCCTCCTGCGGTCAGAGTTCGGTGGCGTGCAGGATCTTATCGAGCGGGCGCTGGCGGTGATCGGTGACGATCCGCAGACCGCCGACCTGCGGCTGGTGCTGCTGTCGAACAAGAGCAACGCGCTGTACGCCATCGATCGCCGTGCCGAGGCGCTCGCCGCGGCGCGGCAGGCGCTGGCGCTAGCCGAGCGGACGGGCACGCTCCGTCAGGCGATGATCCGCCGCCGACTCGCGGAGCTCTACATCGCCTGGGGCCAGTGGGATGACGCGCTCGCGGAGCTAGAGCAGGCCACCGGGCTGCCGGGCGCCGACTACCTCTACGCCTCGGTGCACGGGATATTCGCGCTGATCGCCGGGCACCGCGACGACCAGGACACCGCGGACCAACACCTGGCCGCCGTGGCGGACGCGCCGATCCGAGGTATGTCGGTCGCTATTGACGTGCTGCTGGCGCGGGCGCTGGCCGCCGAGCGGGCCGGCCGGACCGCCGAGGCGGTCGCCGGGCTCGCTCAGTACCTGGAACCCGGCTTCGCCGAGACCCTGCAGGACCGATACCAGTTGCTGCCCACGCTGGTGCGGCTGGCCCTGGCCGCCGGCGATTCTGCCACCGCCAAAGCCGCCGCCCAGGCCGCCGCGGCTGAAGCAGGACGCGAGCCACTGCCCGTCAGGGCGGCAGCTGCGGCTCATTGCCGCGGCCTGATCGAGGCCGACCCGGATCCGGTGCTGGCCGCGGCCAGCTACTACCAGTCCGCGGGCCGGACCTTCGACCGCGCCCAGGCGCTGGAAAACGCCGCGGTGCTGCTGGCCGAGCGAGGCGACACCCGGGCCGCCCGGGCGGCCTTCGACGAGGCCGTCAGCCGCTATGAGGCGCTGGGCGCGAAGTGGGACATCCGCCGCGCCAGCGCCCGGCTCCAGCCCCACGGCATCCGCCGCGCCCGCCGCCGCGCACCAGCCGCGGTCACCGGGTGGCAGGCCCTGACCCCCACCGAAACCAAGATCGCATACTTGGTCGCGGCCGGGCAGTCCAACCCCGACATCGCGGCCGGGCTGTGGCTGTCCCGCAACACCGTCCAGACCCACGTCTCCCGCATCCTGACCAAGCTCGGCGCGCGATCACGAGTCGAGATCGCCCGCGAGGCCCAGCAGCACCCGTCCGCCCGGGAGCACGCCCAAACCGGATGACGAAACGAATCCCGGCAGCGGACGTTGTCGCGCGACCGGGTTCGCTCCTCACCTGTGCACGGTCGGCGGCGGGGTTACGGACTCCGTGTTGACCTCATTCGATCTTGCGTAGAGCGCAGCGGTGCTGTCTATGTTGCTGGACACATTGGTCATGCCGTCACCGAAACCACGCAACAATCCCGTTGCGCCGCCGATAAGCGAACTCCACTGCTCGCTGAAGATCCGACTGACTTCGTCGTTTTCCGGAAAGGTGATCAGCCTTGCTCCCCTTGCCAGGGATGCGGCTATCGAACGGGCCACGGCTGCTATGTTTTTGAATTCATCGCCGTCTTTGGCGAGGTTAGCGGGGTCAACTTCGAGGTTTGCCATCTGTCATCCTTTCCTTGCCACGCCGCCAAGGACAGGGCGAGGCTGGCCGTCGGCCATAATCGCGTCCGCTCGGCGTACCGCGTCATCGAACATCTTGTCCACACTGAATTTGCCTGCCATGATGGCGTCGATGTCGATCCCATTCGGGATCATTGACCGGTAAGCTTCGATCACCCTGGCCCGCCCTTCGCTCCGGGCCCGGCTTATGGTTTCCACGAGCACGGCGCTCAATTCCGCCGGCGCCATCCGGCGGAATTTTGCTGTGTTGAACGTGATGGATGTCACGTCGCTTCTTCCGTCCAGAGTGACGGTGACCATGCCATCCTTTGACGTGACCTTGGTCGCCTTGCTCTGCATGTCCTTGCGAAGCGACTGCAGACGTTCCTGGGACCGGCGTAGTTCGTTCAAGGCTTCCTGAAAAGATTCATGCGGCTGGTCGCTCACAGCATTCTCCAATCTGTCGCTGCGTTTTCCCGTTGCTCGGTTTCACTCCGAGCACCGATGCCGGCGATCCGGGATGGAACGGCATCGAAATCTTCCTCAGCGAAGCCGTCATAGTCCGGCGCCGCGGCGCCGAGGGATGTGACCAGGTCCGGCTCTGTGCCCCAATACCGTGGTTCTTGCGGAAGGTACGAGAGCCGCTGCCGCTCGGCGCCGCCAAGGCCAGCTGCACCACTCATTCCGCCCATGCCGCCCATGCCGCCCATCGGCGTCATCACCGGTCCGCCTTCGCCACCGACCCCTCTGGTCCCGATCGCCTGGGCGGCGCCGACCGTCCCCGGCCCGAGCAGGCCGCCATCGCCGACGACGACAGCGGCGCGTTCAGCTGGTATCTGGGTACTGACAACAGGAGTGGTAGCCGGCGGGCCACCGGCCGACGGCCCAGCCGTGGCGGGAATTGTCCCGCCAGACATTTGAACCGGCTGGACGTTGATCACGCTGGAAGTCACGGCGGGCGGCCTGGCCGCGATCGTCGGTACGACCGACCGCTCGAGCACGACGCCACCCGGACCGTGACCGATCGAGAAACCGGCGGCCGGTGCCGTCAGCGGCGCCGCGGCGACCGCCTTCCTGCGCGATCCCGCGCCCTTGCGACGCCTGCCCTCGTTCCCTGCACCCGCCGCCCGGCGCCCGATCGCGCCGGTGAAACCGGGTTGTCCGAGACCGGTCGGCAGGTTGCTGTCAGACCCGTCAGCGAGCGAGTTCGGGTCCGCGGGCGACGACAACCTGGCTGCCTCGTTGGCGGATGCGGCGAAGTTCGTGCCGCCAGCACCGATGCTTCCGGCCGGGGCCGACGACCGGACAGTGCCCGGTGTGAGACCGCCGGCCACAGCGACCGGGACGGCGTTCGGGACTCCGCCCGGCGATACCGGAGCCGTTCCGCCCGGCGACACCGGAGCCGGCCCACCCAGCACCATCGGTGTCGGCCCGCCGCCAGGTGGGCCATCAGCACCGAAGTGTCCGCCGACACCGCCAGGACCGCCAGGACCGCCAGGACCGCCAGGACCGTTTGGACCGCCAGGACCGTTTGGACCGTTTGGACCGCCAGGACCGCCAGGACCGTTTGGACCGCCAAGGCCAGAGGACGCGAAGTTCGGTGGTGGCTGGGAGCCAGGATTCGCCGTGCCTCCCCCGCCCGGCGGGGGAAGCCTCACGTAGGCGTGGCCAGACCCACCGTTGCCTGGCGCAGTGTTTGCCGGTTTCGGCTGGACGGGCGGCGATCCGGGGCCCACCACCGGCACGAGCGCGCTCGTCGTGGCGGCGAACTGGTTGACCATCTTGTTCAGGGCGGTACGGCCGAGCAGGTCGAGGCCGGCGAAGTCGGCTGAGCCGCCGGTCAGCGTGCCTGTCCACAGATCCTTGGCGTGCTGTTCAACCGCCGCCCACGACGAGTCAATGGTGAGGTCGCCGTAGGGCGTGTTCTGCGGGTCAGGAATCACGTAGCCACCGCTCGGGTCCCGCGTCGCGATCTGTTCGAGAACAGTCACCACGGCGCCGAGCGGCGAGTGCTCCGCGAGCTGACTCCATGAAGAATGAGCCGTAAGCAAGTCAACACCGAATGCGGCGGCTGATCCGCCGGCCGCCTCGATGGAGCCGCTGTAACTGACAGGCTCGGTCATCTGCTGATGCAGGCGTACCGCGACCGTTCGCAGATGATCAAACAGCTCGCCAACCACCCTGGCCAGTTTGCCCTGGAATCCGACGATGGTCCCCGAGGTCGCGTCATCGTGCATCACACGGAACTGCCGAGCCGCTGACTGCCAGAAGTTCGTCGCGCTGGCCATCACGATGCTGGCGCCGTCGAAACTCGGCGGAACCAGCGGAAGTCCGGCGTACTGACGCGCCGGCACCCCGGACAGCGCCTGCGGCGGGGAATTCGCAAACCGGTCCCAAGCACCGCCTGCCGTATACAAGGCGGGGCTGAGATAGACCTCGATGGATGTGGCACCGGAGTTCTTACCCGTGCTCCAGCCAGCCGACCAGATCAGGTGCGAGCCGCCGCCCTGACCGTCGTGGCCGATCGTCAGCCATGGCTGGCCCGTGACCTCGCTGCGATCGGGGATGGGGATGCTCAGCACGGTCGCCAGCACGGGCTCCCATTGCCAGGCGGAGTAGTCGGAATTGCCAGCGGCTCCCTCTGGCGTGCTTGTGCCGGTACCGGAGAGCGGCATATCGGTAGCGGTCGATAGCGAGTCGGATTGCTGGTAGTGCCCCACTCACGCCACCACCTTTCTGCGTCGCGGCCAGGGACGCGGGCCGGTGATCGTCGCACCGGTCACTGCGTACCCGGCCTGAACTGGGCGCGCCGAGACCCAGCGGGCGGCTCAGCGAAGTCGTCGTAGCGGTCGGTGTCATCGTCCATATCGGCGAAGTCACGCCCGATCGAGGCTGGTCCGACGGTGGGAGCGGTGCCCCAGACGTCCTCGTCTTCGGCTAGCCAGGTCGTCCGCTCTCGCTCTTGCGCAGCCTGCTGACCACCCATGCCCATGCCCCCGCCCATGCCGGCCATCGGCGGGTAGAACGGCACCGCGCTAGTGCCAGTGCCGGCGGGCGCCTGCGCGACCTGGGCCGTCGCGCCAGGTGGGCCGGTGAACCGGCCACTCGATACCGGTGCGGCAGGTGCTCCGCCAGTGAGCCCAGGCAGTCCGCTGGCTGCGGCCGGCCCAGCCGACCCAGTCAGACCGGCCTTGCCGAGGCCGCCCGTGAACGCAGGTCCACCGCCTACACCGCCAAGGCCGCCTGCGCCTGCACCACCAAGGCTCCCTCCGCCCACGCCGGCAAGCCCGCCTCCGCCGAGCAAGGCATGCAACCCCGGCCCGCCCGGCAGTCCAAGCAGCCCTTGCCCTGCGGGCAGCCCGAGTCCTGGCACGATCGGAACGGGTTCCGCCGGGACGCCGACGCTGGTCAGGGCCTGACGCAAAGCAGAGCTCAGGTTCCTGCTGCCGGTCAGCGCCGCTCGCAGATAATCGTGCAGCGGACCGGTCGCTGGAATCTGGCCGCTTGCTAGCGCAGTCGTCAGTTCGTGCTGCACGGCCCTGTTGTCGGCCAACGCGTGTTGAATCGAGCTCAGGCTCGGTGAGCCTCCGCTGGCCAGCGCCTGGTCAAGCGCCTGCTGGGCCTTGTGGCTGTTGGCGAGCGCAGAGGTGATCGCGTCCCGCAGCGGACCGGTTCTGGGAACCAGTCCGCTCCCCAGCATGTGCCGAAGGTCGCTCTGCACCTTGCCGTTGTCGCTCAGCGCCGCGTGGACGAAGTCTCCGCCTGGCACTGCACCGCCCAGCGCGTTGCGCAAGGCTGTCTTGGTGTGAGCGTTGTCGGCTGACGCGTGGTCGAGCGCGGTCCGCAGCGGGCCGGTCTTCGGCACCTGTCCGCTGGCCAGCGCTCGGTTTAGCGCGGACTGCACTTTGCCGTTGCCGGTCAGCGCCGCCTGTAGCGCGGTCCCGACTGGCGTGGTGCCGGCCAGTGCGCTCCGCAGCGCGCCTTGCACGACGGCGTTGTCCGCCAGTGCCTGCTCAAGCGCGTTGTGCAGCGGGCCCGTGCTCGGGGCAAGAAGGAGCGCCTTTTCCAGCGCCTTCTGCTCGGCGTCGCTAGCGTTCAGTGCCGTTCGCAACTGGCCAAGCGCCGGGTTGCCGGGCGACCCGCCAAGCAGGCCGCCTCCACTGCCCAGACCGCCCCCCACGCCGGGTAGACCACCGACACCACCCGGCATGCCAGGTCCCCGCGTCGGACCATTGAGCCCCCCGAGACCATTGAGCCCGCCCAGGCCATTCAGGCCGCCAACGCCATTCGGGTTGCCTAGGCCATTCGGGCCGAAGAGGCTATGCAGCCCGCCGCCGATCGAGTTCAGGCCACCTCCGAATCCCGCGCCCAGGTCATGCAAGCCGCCGCCGATCGAGTTCAGGCCACCTCCGAACCCGACGCCCAGGTTATGCAGGCCCCCAGCGAGCGCATTAAAGCCATCCCCGAACCCGTTCAGTCCGCCGAAATTGAAGCCGCCGAGATTGAAGCCGCCGAGATTGGAAGCGTTCGGGAGGCCCGATCCGCCGAAATTGAATCCACCAAAATTGAAATTGCCGAAATTAAATCCGCCGAGATTGGGCGACCCGATGTTGATCGGGGGCATATTGAGGCTGAACGGGGGGAAATTGAGATCGTTCGAATTCAATCCGCCCATACCCGGCGGTGGGCCGATCTGAGAAAGCGTCGCGGCCGTTACCGGTCGAATTATTCCCGCGGTAGACAAATACGAGTTGGTAAGCGCGGTGATCAGCGAGTGCGCGCTGACATCGAGCGTCTCCTCAATAGAGTTCTTCCAGAGCTTCTTCGCCTCATTCTCCACCGTGACCCAAGTATCATTGCTGAGGAGGTTGCCCAAAGAGCCCGCGTTCAAGACATTAGGAATATAATAGCTGCCAGGCGACCCAGATACCACTCCATAGTCGAGTAGCGCCTGGTAGATGGCACCGACCGGCGAGTGATCAAGTCGTTCTTGCCAGCCGCCGATTGCCTGCCATAGCCCCATCACGAACGTCGCAGTATTTTCACCGGCGGTCCCGATGTAATCCGCGTAGCTACCCGAATTCTCCATCTGGTCCAAGATATACTGAGTTGACCTGAAGAGGTTGTCAATGAGGTTGTAGAATGCCTCGCCAGCCTGCCCTTTGTACTGTGATGCCTCGCCCTGCAGATCCGAGCGTGTCCTGCTGAGGTACTGCGTCGCATTCAGGTACAAATCCTGGGCGCCTTGATATGAAAGGAATGCCGAGAAAAAGTCGTGCGGATCGACCGCAATGCTCGTATAGTTGGGCCGCGGCGAAGGAAACACCTGATTCGAGAAGCGATTGACCGGCTCGTTGTAATACGCGTCCCATGGCCCGCCGGGATCCTGCACGGCCGGATTGAGGTAAACGTAGAAAGGATCGATATACAGACCACCACCAATAACGCTTGGTTCTACAGTAAAATAACCAGGGAACCCGAAGATCGTAAAAAGGGAGCCGCCTTCGTCTTTACTATCAGTCGCCGTCCAATTAAGGCTGGTTACTGAGAATCGGGAGGGTAGTTGCATTCCGAGTACCCCGTTGAGCACCTGCTCCCAATTCCAGGAGGTGTAGTCGTCACCGGGTGGGGCGTTGAGTGGGGTGGCGGAAGGGCTATTGTTGTTGTACCCATTCGCGGGGGCATGGCTCGGATTGTTGCCACTCCCTGGCCCAGGGCCGTCTAGGTAATGCCCCGATTTATCCTTCGACGTGTCCCACGGGACGTTCAGGTTAGGGTCACTCGGTGTGGGCTGATGCATCGATATTTCCTCCTAGCACGCGCCCAACAAGAGCGGCGGGCCGAATCGCGTCTCAGTGAGTGGTTGACGTATTGGGATTGCCCGATGACGTGTTCGGATTCGATGTAGACGGGTTCGGTGAGCCGCTCATGTCACTGATGCTATTCTGGAACTCGGTCATCAGCTTGTCCACAGCCTCGTTATTGAGGCTCTCTGTTCCGTGCAGCGAATTCACCGCGTTCGTGATTTCTTCGATCATGTCCTTGAGCACTCTGTCCAGCCACTCAAGCTGGCTATAGACGCTGTTGCCGGTGTTCTTAACCGCGCTAGCGATCGCCACGCCGGCGTTGAATCCCTGGGGACCAGCTTGTAGGGAGATATCGTTGAGCGCGTGGATGTACCCTGTGCTATACGAGTCGTTGGTTGGGCCGATCCCGTTGAGCTGCGTGTGGACCTGCTCATCCAGTGTCATCAGCTCACCTTTGAGCTTATTCAGGTATTCGGTGTTGATCTGGGTGACGCCGCTTCCTGACATTGCTGTCCTCCGAATAGTTAGCTAAGGCCTTTGGCTGTCCGGCGCACAGCGCGCCGGACAGCCGCCGACCTGATGGGATCAGGTGATCGAGGACCACTGATATGCGAGGTGGTTGTCCGTTGTCCCGTAATTGACGGTCATGTCGTCGAGCGTGTTCCTGTAGACACCCAGTAGGGCATTCATCTGGCCCATGTCGCTGTTCCACCTGCCCTGAACGGCGGTGTACTCGGCCTCCGAGGCACCGGACCAGCTCGCTCGGAGCGGATTGATGACCTCCTCGAGCTGGGTCAGCACCTGCTGCATCTTCGCGTCAGCCTCTTCGAGCGCCTGGTAAACGTTGTTTACGCCGCCGTAATCGACGTAGATCTGGTTGCCGCTGACTGCCATGAGATTTCCTTTCTAGTGCGGAGCGCCGACGAATCCGCTCGAGCCGAACTGCGGCAACGCTGCGGCCATCTCGGCTCCCTGCTGGTTACTGTTTTGCAGCTGCATGGCGGTGTCGCCGAGTTGCTGTGCCATCCAGTTCAGGGTGGACCGGAGGTCTTCGAAGTCCTGTGTCCACTGCACGACCGCTGCGCCGAATCGCTCACCGGCTGTGGTGACCATCGCGTTGGTCGTAAGCTGCTGTTGTGACTCGAAAACTCCGCTAACGATCTGAGTCAGCGAGCTGACCGCCTGCTCGAACGCTTGCTGCGCCTGAAGCGTGACGTTGATCTCGTTCTGAGTCACCGCCGCCGAATTACCCGTAGGCATGATTGGCTTCCTTTCGAAGCTGAAGACTTATTCGGAAAAGGGACCGCTATCGGTCATCGCATCCGGTAGCCGCTCACCCCCTCATCGGCGCCAGGTCGAGCGCGGGGCCGGTCGGCAGTAGCCCGAGCAACGATGCGGGCATAGCGACCGCGCGGCCGGCCCGGTATCCCAGGGCCGCAGCGGCGCTCGCCGATGGCACCGCGAACTTGACTCCGGCGTCCGTCACCAGGAACAGCGACTCGCCTCCCACACGAGGCGCGGCCTGCGATCTGACAAATGCTCCGCCGCCGGGAGCCACATCGATCAGATTGGCGGTCTGCGAACTGCCGCTCACGCCCGGGGAGTACAGCGCCCGCGGCGAGCCGGGAGGCGGCACCGCGAAGACGAACTGGGCCGGCACGCCCCCGGCCCCGTGGTAGCTAGCACCGTGGTAGCTAGCACCGTGGTAACTAGCACTGCGGTAGTCCATGCACGGAACGCCGGGACCGGCGGAGTCGTCTCGCGGCGGGGCCGACGGTGCGTCGACCGTGTCCGCCAGGTTCTGACCGGCGATGGGGGCGTGGGCCATCGCTGCCGGGCTGACCGAGACCGGTGCCCCGGTCGCGCCGCTAGAGGACCCAGCGCTGGACGGATCGCCAAGTACGATCGCCGCCTGGGCCGCCGTGATCGGAACCAGCGCACCCGCCTCGGCCAGGTAGAACTCGCTCGGACTGCCGACGTTGCTGGTGACCAGGACCTGGCCGATCGTAGTGGGCACTGCGCCGATCGTCGGCCCTGACCCGCCGCGTCCCGGCACGCTGATCGGCCGCAGATCTGGACCAGCCGGTACCGCGTTGAGCCAGGCCGGGCTGACCTCGGTGACGCTGGCCCGGCCGAGTCCGAGCGCGCTCGCGATCCACGACGCGTCCAGCTTCAGGCGCTGACCGTGCCAGATCAGGAACTCATCGCCCTGAGCTCCCACGAGGAGCGCGCCGTTCGGCGGCGGCGGAGTGACCGGAGTCGGGATGCCAATGGTCACCGACACCTCGGCCTGGCCTGCGCTCAGGGCGCAGACCAGCCAGGCGCCCTTGTTGACGGCGTCGGCGGCCGGCAGCGTGTCGGGCGCGCCGACGATTCCGACCGGCTGGCCGTGCGGGATGCCGGCCAGGGTCACGGTAGGCACCACCGTCATCGCCTGCTTACCGCCAGTCAGCAGCAGCGCGGATGACCAGTTCAATACCGGCAGCAACTCGTGACGGGCGTAGACGTAGCGGGCGCCGGTCTCCTTGGCCATCACCAGCTCGCCAGCCGTCAGCACGGCTGCCTTACTGACGGGCGAGATCAGCCCCCAGGCCAGCAACGCCGCGACCAGCAGCGTGCCGACCAGCAGTCCGCCGAACGAGCCGAGGCCGGTGCGGCGCAGCGGACTTTCCGGCGCGTCGGGCTCACCGTGCACCAGTGCGGAGGTCAGGCGTCCCACCATGTAGGCGTGGGCTTGAACCTGGTCACGTCGTGATCTCATGACCGCACCACCCGCTACCCGTGCCCTGTTCGCGCGAACTGGTAGAGGTTGAGCAGCCAGAGGACCGCCGGGATGAGCGCGACCGCTGTAGCCGTATGCAGCAAGTCCCCGGCCCGGCCCCAGTGCGGCAGCAGCTTGTACCCAGGCAGCGACCGTTCACCCGCGAAGAGCAGCCCTACCGCGATCACCACGGCGGCCATTCCCACAGGCCAGGCGCGGGCATCGGTCCGGAGCCCGGCAACGGTGACCAGCACCGCGGCGCCGCAGATGGCTGGGATGACGACCGCGAGCCGATGCCGCGCCGACACAAGCACCCGCGCGTGCAGCAGCATCAGCGCGATGGTGTCCAACGCGACCACGCGCGCTGGCCAGCCGGTGGTCAGCGAGAGCACGGCCAGGCACCCGGTCACGACGACGCCGAGCCCGCTGTACAGGCCGGTCATGTACCGGTCAGCCATCCGGGTGTTCTCGAGCAGCCCCTGGCCTGGCACAGGATCGAGTTCGGCTTGCAGTTCGTCGGGCGTGCTCGGCGTCGGGTCGAGCCGCATGTTCGCGAGCCGGAATGCGATGACCGGCACCCAGCCGCCCAGAGGCATCATGAGCGCCAGCAGAATCCCGGCCACCGCAGCGGCATCCAGCCTGGCGAAGATGGCGAGCGCGCCGCCGACCGCCACGAGTACGGATCCAACCGAGGTGGCGACAAGCGTCGGATGTCGTCCACCGCGCGCCAAGCTGACCGCCGTCGCTGCCCCGGTCACGGCAGCACCGCAGGCCAGGAGCATGGGGCGCCAAGCCAGGCTCGCCTGCCCGGCACTGCCGGGCAGCAGCGGCAGCTCAGCCGCGGCCAAGCCCGCGTAGCAGATGGCCGATGCCCCGAGGACGTCGGCGGCCGCCAGATCGGCGAAGGCGCGCGAGGCTGTGGCCGTGAGCCCGATCAGAACGAGCGCCATGGCGGCCGCGAGCAGGCTGGAGAGCGCGCCGATGTGACCGGCCAGCAGGCCGAGCCCGGCCGCAAGCGGCGCGGCGAGCAGGGCCGCGAGCAACCGCCGCGACATATCGGGCCGCCAGCGATCGGGCCGAGCAGAGATTCCTGTGGCGATGCCGTCGATGAGATCGTCGAAGTCGAGCGGCGGAAGCTGCTCAGCCCGGGGCCGCAGGTGCACCACGTCACCATCGTGCAGGCCAAGGGCCGTGACGCTCAGTTCCTCGCGCAGCGGCGGGTCGCCGAGCCGCTGCAGCACCCATCCGCCGTGCTCAAGCCCGGCGTCGGGGAGACCGTCACCGACGTGGCCGACCAAGGCGGGAAGCAAGTCGATCAGCGGCACGCGCACCGGTACCGCGAGCTCTGCGCTTCGGCCGGGCCCGCAGACGGTCAGGCGGCACAGGTCGTCCGTCATCGCTGGCTGGCGTGCTTGCTCGGCGACGTGTTCAGCGGTGCTCGCGACCTTACCGTGCGCCGCCCCGGCTCCGACGGCCGACTGCGGCGCAACACCCGCGAATTGGCTGCCGCTCCCGTTCGCGGCCGACTCTGGCGAGTTATCGCTCATGACTAGTGATACGAGATGCCCGGCCGGGCAACTTCATCACCGGTTTGACGGGCCCGCGGCGTAGCGCTCGTATTTCCTACTGTCGCGATCTTGCCGCGAGGGCGCCCGTCAAGGCCTGCCGCGCGCGGCGATCCAGAGAGGGAGACCGGCGATATGAGCACGATTCTGTTCCGGCGCCCGGCGCGGCGGCAGCCACCTGAGATGCCGAGCGGCGAGCTGTCGCTCCAGGAGCCGCCGGTGATGCCGGAGGAACCGACCGGCAACATGGGGCTGCTGCTGACGTTCCTGCCGATGGCGCTCAGTTCGAGCATGATGATCTTGCTCTTCGTTACCCCCGGGAAGGGCGGCGGCGCGACGACCTGGCTGGCCGGCGGCCTGATGATGGTGACCACGATGTCGATGATGGTGGGCCAGATGGGCAGGACGAGCGGCACGCGCAAACGGCGTATGAAGGGCGAGCGCCGTGACTACCTGCGGTACCTCAGCCAGACCCGCGGCAAGGTCAGGCAGCAGGTCGCTCAGCAGCGCAAGGCGCTCGCCTGGCTTCACCCAGACCCGCAGTCGCTCTGGTCGGTAGCCATGAGCTCGCGGCTGTGGGAGCGACGCCCGGCGCACCCCGACTTCGCCGACATCAGGATCGGCACCGGGCCGCAGCTCTTCGCAGTCAAGATCAACCCAATGCAGACCAAGCCCGTTGAGGATCTCGAGCCGCTGTGCGCCCGGGCGCTGCGGCGGTTCATCAAGGCCCACGCCACGGTCGCTGACCAGCCGGTGGCGGTCTTCCTGCCAAGCTTCGCCCACATGTTCCTGACCGGCGATGAGCATCTTGCCAGGGCTGCGGCCCGCGCGGCTGTCGCTCAGCTCTTCACTTTCCACGCGCCGGAGGACCTGCGCATCGCGGCCTGCTGCGATGAGCGGGCCGCCGCCGACTGGGAATGGATCAAGTGGCTGCCCCACTCACAGCACGCCACCGAGGCCGACGCGGCCGGGCCGGTCCGCGCGCTGCGCCCGGCGCTCGGTGAGGTCGTCGCCTTGTTCGGGGAGGAGTTCGCCGAGCGTCCCCGGCACGAGCCGGGCGCCGCACCGAGCCGGGAGGAACCTTACGTCGTCGTCATTGTCGATGGCGGCGACGTCAGCGACGAGACGCGGTTCATCACGGCCGGGTACCGCAACGCGGTCCTCATCGTCGTCGGCGCGACGATACCGTGGCGGCATTCCAAGCGGGTCTTGCGGCTGGACTTCACCGCCGGCGACGACACCGCTGGCGGAGCTGGCGCGGCTGGTCCCGGGCTCGACATCGTCCAGGCCAACCGGTCGGGCAAGGAGACCCGCACCGGCGTAGGCCGCGGCGATGTGCTGAGCGTCGCGCACGCCAGGGCCTGCGCCCGGATCGTCTCGCCATTCCGGCTCGGTATCACCACCGAGATCTCCGAGCCGCTCGCCACCGACTTCGACGTGGCCAGGCTGCTCGGTATCGCCGACGTTGCCACGTTCGATCCGCGGTCGCTCTGGGCGGCCAGGCCGGCGGCCGACCGGCTGCGGGTGCCGATCGGCATCGATGAGGACGGCGGGACCGTCGAGCTGGACATCAAGGAACCCGCCCAGGGCGGCAACGGCCCGCACGGGGTGCTCATCGGCGCCACCGGCTCATGCAAGAGCGAGCTGCTGCGCACCCTGGTCTTGTCGATGGCGATCACCCATTCCTCCGAGACGCTGAATTTCGTGCTCGTCGACTTCAAGGGCGGCGCGACCTTCATCGGCCTGGACCAGCTGCCGCACACCTCGGCGCTCATCACCAACCTGGCCGACGAGGTGCAACTGGTCGCCAGGATGCAGGAATCCCTGCAAGGCGAGCTCGTGCGCCGGCAGGAGCTGCTGCGCCGG